>ERZ1292630.1038-Hain-H41-02um-R3-1038-length-27973-cov-6_pt1 | contig 27973 bp, 19 predicted proteins | sample MGYA00564408_ERZ1292630 | MGnify/ENA primary metagenome ERZ1292630 (study PRJEB36523, sample SAMEA6512641) | groundwater metagenome | collected 2019-01-08 | study: AquaDiva: Metagenomics assemblies of 32 groundwater samples
AAAATCTCACTTTTTAATTTTTGGCCCCCCCCCCCCCTTCACTGCGGACGACACCTTCCGCCTGTCGTTTCCATGTCGACCGGAGCTTTCCATGTTGCTGTCGTAATTGTCTGCTCTCTCTCCCTCTCTCGCTTTCTTGAGTGGCCTAAAAGAGGGGTCCGGAGGGGAAGAAATAATGGTGTCCTTCTCATGCAACTACTGTCAGGACGTGGTGACGAAGCCGAAGGTGCTGAATCACGTCCGGTCGTGCGGGGGCGATCACTATACCTGCGTGGACTGCATGGCGACGTTTGACCTGAATACGATCAAAGGCCACACGAGCTGCGTGAGCGAAACCCAAAAGTATCAGGGAAAGTGGAAGCCGCCGCCGCGTCCCGCTGCTGGCGCAAAGCGCAACCGCGATTCGTCGGATTCCGACAGTGACGGGCCGAAGGTCGCCGCCAAATCAGCGCCGACAGCCGTTAACACGAAGGCGGCCGCCTCTCCCGCCCAGGTAACCGCGGTTGCACCGGCGCCCGTGGCCGCATCGACAGCAACGCCACATGCTGCTGACTCGGCCCACGTGACGGTACCCTCGATCGATCTCGGTTCGCTGGCGCAGGTGTCTGACATGTGCCGGTCGCTCCTGGAGGCGGATGCTTCCTCCCATGCGACCTTCACGCACGTGGCGACTCAGTTTGTGAAAGATATCTACACCAAACGCATCGTGAAAGCGGTGGCACAGGCGCTACGCTCGCAATTGCCAAGCGGCGAGACGGTGTTTCACGGGTTGCGCTGCGACGAGCACCACGTTTCTCTGGCTGCGGCGGTATGAGATTCGTAACAGCAGTGGGGGGCCGCCGACAGCTGCCTAAGGGTAAGCGCTCGACGGACCACGTCGACGCAGCGTTCATTTTCGAGTTAAATACCGCGTTGTCGACCCTTTTGGCCCGTACGCACGGTTGGTCCCTCCCACACAGCCGGAATGCCCCCGACGCCGAAATCGATAGTACTCCCGATGCCAAAACATTCGTTCCTGCCTTAGGAAACAACTTTACCTTCCACTTTTTCTGCGTGACTCATCACCCCCCCCCCCCCCCCCCTCTCTCTCTCTCTTTTCCAGCGGAATGCAAATGGACCCACCAATTTTCGGGGGCGACCAGCCGCGCAGCAGTTCCCACTCAGCGCCGACGACCCCCGCGGCGGACGGCCATGTCAAGCGAATCGTCCTGGCAGTACTAGCGGTTCTCGGCCCGGTAAGTACGCATCACCACCCCCTACCCGTGACGCGCCCCCCCACGACGCCGCCGTTGCTGGAAGCGCTGGGAAGTCGCTCGTCAGCGGCAACCCCAACCGCGCCGTTGACTGCGTCGATTGCTGATGTTGGCCACTATGCACGACCGGCGGCGCCAATAACCACGCTGGAAGGGCAGGAAACCTTGGTCCGAGCCTGCCTCTGGGCGGACTTTCTGTCGTACGACGCCATCCTTTTGTCAGAGACCGCCTTGTCGCTCGGCGCGCTTAGCGTGCCCACGTGGTGGGGCGATGCCGCCGACGACGACGACGCCGCCTTTGACGCCGCGACAGGGAGCGACCCGTTGCCAACAGCGCTTCCGACCGCCGAGCCAACAACTGCTGAGGAGTGGAAGGTCCGAGGTCTTCAGATCCTCCGCGACCACCTGGGTCCCGCGTTCAGGTCCGCTCTTCGCGCGTTGCCGACGTTGGTGTCGGCGGACACATCCGACGACGCGGTGGACCACCTTGTGCTTGCGGCCAACGCACGGACGACATCCTACCGTACCGCCTTTTCGAGGCCGAGTTGTCTCGCAGCTTGTTTGGGACGACTCGCACAAGAGTCGTTTCACGCCCGCTCCATTCTCGCAGAAACGAGGGAGGCTTTGGCCACCCGCGAGGCGCACATTAATGATCTGCTCAAATCGGCGGCGGGCGCGTCGTCGAGCGTTCGCGAACGGGACGCCGAGGTCGAATCGCTTCATCAGCGATTGACAACAATTGATGGTCGCTACGGCGATGAACTGTCGGCGCTGCAGCGTGAACGAGACAAGCTGTTACTTCGCACTCGCGACTTAGAGACCAACTTGCAAGATGTGCAAACGCGTTTGGCGGCCGTGCGTCAAGACGAACTCACGGTTCTGCGAGAGAAGGAGGCCCGGCACTCGGAAACGGGGCAGCTGCGGGACCAGTTAATGAAGAAAGAACAAGAGGTGTTCACGCTCCGGGAGGCGTTGGCGACTCAGACGCTCCTGGCGGAGCAACGTCAGACGGCCGTCGTTGACCTGACGAAGCGGAACGACGCGTTGCTGAAGGAAATATCCGAATTGGCCGAAGGCTCTGCGGTCCGGATGGCCGCCCGCGCCGCGGCGGCTGGCTACACCACTTTCGATAACCATCACACTTCCGGCGGTGGCTCCACTCCGTCGCCTCGGCCGTCGGAGACCCAGCATGGACCACCAGGCGCCTCGTCTCCGACCACGAGCGTGGCGCTCTTGACCATGAAGCAAAAATTTGAGGGCATCCTGGAGGAGAAGTCCACCGAAATCAGCATTCTGCGTCGCACCGCAGGGGCCCTGAAGGACCACAATGAGCGGCTGCAAAGGACCGTCGAGGAATTCGAAACACTGCTGACCGAGCAGGCCGGGAAGGTCAAGGAGGCCGACTTCCGCACAGCGTCCGAAGTCAATAAGTGCCGCATTGTGACAGAAGAGCTGCATTCGATGGAGCGAGCCCGCGACCAATTACGGCACGACATGCAGGCCGTAAAGAAGGAGTTGAATGCGCAAAAACTCTTGTCGAGTGAGCTGGACGACAAAGGTAAGCTACTCCGACAACAGCTTGACAATGCGACGGCTAGTTTGACCACCGCGCTTGGCGCGCTCGAAGTGAAGAAGGGCGAGATCAATGCCCATCTACGCGATCAGCGGACCCGCGCCGAAATCATATCGAAGCACGAGACGAACACGGTGTCCCTCCACGCCGAGCTTGCGACCTTCACGCAGCGGTGCGCTCACCAAGACGTCGTATTACGGGACAACGCCCAACTGATCGCGACGCTCAGGCAAGAGTGCCGGCGCTACGAGCAACTTGCCTCGAGCCTGCGGCAACGGTACCGCGTAGGAGACACCGCGGCATGGTTGGACATGCCCTCTGCCACGACCCCATCGGGGACCATGGGCGTCACCAAGTATACCCCAGCGGCCGCCGGGGCCCCGCATGACGGAGCGGATGGGAGCGATTACCAACGGGAAGCCGCGGACAACGTGACGGCAGTTTTAGGCCATCGGCCACGTCACGGATCCATGGCTTCCGGGAAGGCCACACCATCCTCTCCGTCGACACCGCCCGTCACGCCTCGCACGCCTCGGTCCGGCAAACTTGCGCGGAGCGACGGCAGTGACCGATCCATCGTCGAAGTGCTTCAGGACGAAGTCACCATGCAGGAAAAAGCGAGACGAGACGCCGAAGCTTTGTCCCTCGACCTCCGCACGGCGCTGACGAAGGCAGAAACAGTGATCGAGGCGTTGCAGCACCAGCTAGGTGGACAAGAGGACCAAACGAGAGTGGTCGTCCAGGACGTGTTCAACCGGCTGCTGCGCCTGCCGAACTACGATCATTTGGTGGAGCACGTCTTTCAGGCCAAAGAAGTGCACTCGGAGAACGCAGCGCTGCACGTGAAACTCGCGGCCGCGACGTCGCGGGTGCAAACCCTTGCCGTTCGATGCCGCGTGCTCGAACGACACTTAGAGGAGTGGAGCAGCGGCAAGCTTCACGCATCCGCGACGTCATCCCGCGGCGCCTCTCCAGAAAGCGATCGCACACTTTCGGCGCCGCCAGCAACGTCGGATGACCCAGGCGTCCAGGAAGCAACCGCCCAGGCTCTGGACGGCAGCAGCTCGCCGCTCCGGAAGCCGCCGGACGACACCCTGCCCCCCTCATCCGCCGCAGGATCGGCGGAGGCTTTTGCCGGGGCGTCGGGGACCGAACTTGGCCGGAGAATGGACAAGGTCATTTACGGTGCGGCAACGTCTCACAGGACGACGCATCGAGTGGCGTCCGCCTCGGCACCCGCCACGTCGCGGGGGCGATCCGCGGTGGAGTTGCATGTGGCCATCGGCGCGACCACCCCATTGGCAGATGCGCGCGAAGGGGGCAGCCGTAGCGACACGCCATCGTCGACGACCGAAGAAGACAGTGACGACAACGACGACGACCGTCGTGGCCGGGCGGCCCCCGAGGAGGATGGGTCGAACCACGGCAACAGCCACAGAAGCAGCGGCGCACATGGCGGCGACGGCGAGGCGGCGACTCTCAGCCGTCGTCATCGCCGCGACAATTCGCCGAGAAGAAACCGATCATCGGTTGCACATCAAGCGGAGTCGCGCTCCACGCCCGCGAGCGGTGTGCCCCGCGGCGCCCTGTTCTTGCCCACGAGTAGTGTGCCGATGAGCACCGCGACGGTCGACCGTGCACCCGCCCTTCACGCGCTGCAGGAAAAGATCGCGCGATTGGATGCCATGCGCGACCACTTACACAATCTTGATGCCCACGCTGCGGCCTCGTCGAACGGCGCGTTTCGCTCTGCGCTCGCGTCCTCAACGGCGCGGTCCCTGCGCAACGTGGATCGGGACGACGTGTTGCAGGAAGCATGGTCGCTGCTGCCGAAATCTCAGTCCGCCGTGGCGAACGCCGAGTTGCGGACCCGCTTGGGCCTCGACGTGCCAAAAATGGCTTCGCCCTCGTTGAAGAGTGGCCAGTCGTTGACTCCGAGAGGCAGTGCCTCTACGCCCTTAATGGCCGCGGCGGCGAACCCTACGTCCTTGCACCGCCTGCCCGGCGTTGTCTCGTCATCGATTCAGAACCGTCGCAAGACGCAACAGCAGTGGGCGGCCGCCGCGGCCGTTGTGGGAAGCCAATTGAGTGCGGACAAGCCGTCGGTGGCCTTCGGAGGGGGCTCGGGTCGCTGGAAAGGTGGCGCGCGCTGACATGACATGGGCGGCCGGGGGGTCCCCCCCTTCTCGTCGATGGAACGCCTGTTTTTTTCCCCCTCCTTCTGTATTGTACTCACGGCGCTGCGACCGATAACATGGCGCGGGGGAGGGATTAAGGGTCCACCGTCAATACCTGGCCAACAATGACGTGACCATTGGTCAATGCGAGGAGCGCTGTCGCACCCATCCAACGACACATGTGAGACAGCTCCTTTCCTTCCTTCCTCTTCCCCATGTCGTCCCTGTCGCCCGCGCAACAAGTCGTCCTGGAGGTCGCCATGGGACTCTTGCGGCAGCAGTACGATAGCATCTGCTCTCACTTTAGCCAGCACGTGCTCCACCTGCACGATTTGTTCAGCGAGGGCGTCAAGACGCGAGAAGACGAGTTTGACCTCGCGGCCTCGCTCGCCGCCCCTGCCATGCCGCTGGCGCCTGCGTCGGTTCGCAATACGGAGGACAAATTCAACATGATCTTTAATCAATTCACCTCTATGGCGGAGGCAGAAATTCAGCGATTCGTGTCGGATAGCTTCGCCATCAAGCACGAGCTCGAGGCAGTCGTGATGAAAGCCGAGGCGGCGACGAAACAGGCGGAGAGGCGGCGCTACGACGAGTTCGTCCACGCGACCAATTTGTGCCGCCGCGAGGTGTCCGCCACCGTAGCGTTGCTCAAGTCGGAGCAAGCGCAGAGTGCGACGGAGGTCTCCGGCATGAACGCCCTCCGATCCTCCCTGGACGAGGTGGTCAAGGAGCTGGACGTCGTGCGAGCCAAGGCCGCGCGCCAGCAAGCCGAGCAACACGTGGCGGCCGTCAAGCAGCGCACGGAGTTGCTCCACGAGTTGGAAACGCAGCGGCAAGCGTTCGAGACGGAACGTACCGAGGTGGCCGAGAGAATTCGCATGCTCATCACGAGCCACGGCGTCACCCAGTCGAAGTATTCCATGGAGCTCGCGAAGCTCGCCCAAGATAGCGCCGACCGCGTCTCGGAATTACACAGCAGGATCACGAACCTTCAAAGCGAACTCGAGAGCGCGACAAGTGAAAATTCGAGACTGCAGAACGAAATGTCCCGTCGCGAGCGCGACCACGGTTTCGAAACGTTGAACCTCAAACGACAAATAGGATCGCTGGAACTGGACAACGAGCGCATGCGGCTCGTGCTGGAATCGGAGCGCGAACAACATAGCTTCGCGACCCACGACGTGCGGGTCGTTCTGGATGCACGACGCAACGTCGAAGTCGAACAGTTTAAACGCCGGCTTATTGAATCCGTGTCCACCGGCGGGGGAGCCGGCCATCAACCAGGCGTGTCGTTATCACTGACGCCCTCGGAACGTGGAGCCAGCGCGGTCCGCAGTGTCGGCGCGATGGACACGTTTGCCTCTCCAAACGCTGCGAGGGGTCAACTCGCCGCGGCATCATCCGCATCGCTTACGTTTGGGTCGCCATTGGAATCAAGTCGGTCCCCGGGAATGCTATTGGGATTTTCACCGCAACGCCAGGCAGATGCGCAACCCGCCGCTTCTCGTGGACCATCGGATGCCTATTTACGGCTGCAAAATCTTGCCGCGTCGTGGAAGGACCGCTTGTCCCCTGGCAGGGCACCGTCCATTTAAGGCAGCTCGCAGTCCATATGCTCGCCGCGTTGGACAACGCAGCCCGCTGAGCATGACGTCTGAGAAAAATTGTACCGCGCGGCCTGTCGCCGCCTCTGTTTTCGCTCTCTGTGTTTCGCGGCGCTCTGTTTGCGGCCGTTGACCGGAGACTCGCTGATTCGGGATCATCGGCACACCAAAGTATGTTGACCGCTTGATTTGTTCACCACTCCATAAGAAGCACGCAAATGACTAGTTTAGTGGCCCCTCCCGCCTCGTCGCGCGACGGTGGCTCCGCGCTGCAGGCCATCTGGAACGCATCTGAGGCGGACGAACGCCAGCAAGCGGCCTCACTGGAAAGCGAAGTGGCGGCCTCGCTGGAGCAGCTAGAATCGCAACTGGACGCCTCGGACGTTCACTTTCAACAGGCTGTCGAGGCTTGCCGAAGACTATCGACCCAACGCTTCGAACTTGCCGCCGCGGCGCATGCCGAACTGCAAAGCTCGACGGAAGATTGGAAGAAGGACTGCGATGACGCCATCACACAGCTCAACCAGGATCGTGCGCACGTCGCCGAGAAGGTACAACAAGCGGCGGCGGCCTTGGCCACCCGCCGAGAGCGTTTTTCCGAATTGCAGGAGTCCAAGTGCCAGCAGCTGCTTGCAAATTGCGTCCGCATTTTGGCGGAATGCCGGACCAAAATAGAGGCGGCCCAGTTTTAATCGGCACACCCACATCCAAGAATTGATCATCCCTGTTGACGGCTTGGGGCTACTAGCGGGTCCAACACGGCATAGAAAGACGCATTCCCCCCTCCGGCGCCGTTCTGCACTCCTCGCCTGCCCCTCACGCGTTTCCTTCCCTTTGAGAGCCGCCCCTTTCCCCCTTCTCGGCTTGGGGCCACGCGATGCCTATGCCCCACAAACCAGGTGCTGCCAAAAAGACAGTAGTAGTGTGCGCTGCTCGGGGTGGGCCACTCCACCCAAAATAAAAATATGCGGAAAGCTGTTTTTCGGACCGCGTCGTCCGCGTCGCCCACATTTTTCTCGCTGCTGCGGCGGCCTGGCCCATCTTCTTGTGCCGCCGGTGGCTCCTCCATGGCCGCTGCCCGACCGCGGGTGCAGGAGGCGTGGTTGGGGGAGGCCACGCTCGTGCCGCGGGCTGCAGTCCTTCCATGCGCCGCGCCTCTCTGCCCGTCTCCTTCATCTCATCGGAGGAGGCGAGAAGAGCCCTTTCCTGTCGCGTGGCATTCGTGTAGCGTCGCGGAGTCGGTGGCGACCCGCCGCCGGCAATCGAGCGCGGCTCCCTTCGATCCCTCGAAGGACTACTACGAGGCCCTCGGCGTGCCGCCCACGGCGACGGAGGCCGAAATGAAGACGAGCTACAAAAAACTGGCCATGATCCACCACCCCGACCGCAATCCTGGCAATGCCCAGTCGGAGGAAAAGTTCAAAACAATCTCAGAGGCGTATCGTGTGTTATCGAACTCCGAACACCGGAAAATGTACGATGCGTCTCGCTCGTTTCGTGGCGGCCCGGGCCGCAGTGGGTCGCCAGGAAGCGGCGGCGCTCCGAGTAGCTATGGCGCCGACGCCAACTACGGCTTTGGCCAAGGCGGCTCGACGGGAAGAGGCGATTTTCCGCCTGGCTATCAAGGCGGGTATGATGACGGTTCACGCTTCGAGCGGTATTCACCCCGAGGCGGACAACGGGTCGTGCGCATGACACGCAATGATTCCGAACAACTCTTTCGCGATATTTTTGGGCAAGGCCCCTTGGACCAAATCTTCCGCGACTTTGCCAACCAACACCAGCAACATGGCGGACCGGCGTCCCCGTCGGCGTCCTCCTCTCGTGCGGGGGGAGCCTCCTCGCGTGGCGGCCCGTCCAGTGGTGGCGGGGCTCCGCCGCAGAGCGGTGGGGCACCGCAAGAGGAGGAGTTTCGCTACTTCGAAGACCAATTCGGCAATCGGTTTGAAGAGCGCACGGTGCGCGACGCCCAGGGCAACACGATCAAGTTCACCTCGACGACGGTGCCCCGCGGTGGTACCATGACAGGTGGTGGCCGCACGGTGCGTTCTGGCGAAAATCCCTTCGAACGCGCCAACAGCGGCGACAGCCGATTCGGTGTCGGTGGCCCGTCGCTGAGCGACTGGTTCAATCCAGGGTCGAGCGCGGGGTGGGGACCAACGGCTGCGGGAGCAACGAGCAACTCGGGCCGTGGGACAGCGGGTTCCAATTTTTTCAACCCTTTCGCCTCGTCTTCGCGGGGAGCAGGCTCCGGCGGCGTGCCGTTCTCCAGTTCGTTTGTACACAATGGGAGCGGCGTCCCGTTTCGATTCCCTCTGCTACGGCTTGCCTTGCTCGGTATGATCGTCATGATGCTCGTGTCCGCCGTGCTGTCGTCGTTCATTCACCATCCCGGGCTGATGGTCGCCATCTTTCTGCTGTGGTTGTTTATCCGACGATGACAAGAGGAAGAAGGAGAAGAAGACACACGTGAAGGGAGGCAGGAACAGTGGCTTGCGAGCCCGACGAGAGAGTGTCGAAGGGCAGCAACAGAGCAAGGCTTGTTCGGTCGACATCTTCTTTTTTGCTATGCGGGACGGCTGAAAATGGGGTTCAGGATTCCCTCTCTCTTTTCATCGGGACGCGCACTGGCAATGACATCCCGGGCGGCGGTGCTGGCCACCCATGTGGCGCCGACACTTCGACAACCGAGCGACCGTCCGAGGCGCGACGCTGCGGCACCGTCTGGGGTGGCTGGCATCGTGGTCGTTGGATCGTGCTTTCTTGATTACGTGGGCTACGTTGACCGCATGCCGAAAGTAGGCGAAACCATACACAGCAAGGACTTCGCGAAAGGCTTCGGTGGAAAAGGCGCGAATCAGGCGGTGATGGCGGCCCGGCTGGGTGGGCACGTCTCCATGGTGGCCGCCCTCGGCAGCGACGGCGACGGGGACGACTACGTGAGGAACTTCCAACAGAACGGTGTTTCCACAAGTCACGTCAAGCGCCTCGCGGGGTCAAGCAGCGGCCTCGCAATGATTTTGGTCGACGTCAACACGGCCCAAAATCAGATCGTTATTTGCCCCAACGCCGCCGCCAAGCAAACGACGTCGCTGCATTTCGGAGTCGGCACCCCTACGGAAATTGAGGCGGTATTTCCCGAGCGATCCACTTCGATCCTCGTGACGCAGAATGAAATTCCGCTTGCGACTACGCTCGCCGCGCTCGAGATCGCATGTTCTCGCAACGTGTACACCATTTTTAACACAGCCCCGGCTCCGTCCGCAGCGGACGTCGAACAGATCCGACCCCACTTGCGATTCGTGTCGTGTCTGTGCCCGAACGAGCACGAAGCGTCCCTCCTGAGCGGCGTGAAGGTGACGGACGCGGCGTCGTCCCGACTGGCCGTCAACAAACTGCGTGAATGGGGCTTCACTGGTGACGCCGTCATCACCCTCGGTGAGCAGGGAGCCTATGTGTCGCTGGGCCCAGATGGGTGGCAGCGCGGTATCAAGAATGTCAAGCCCAGGCCACCGACCACCGGCGCCACGGAGGCCGCCTTCGACGTGCCGGGCCGCAAGGTCACGGCGGTGGACACGACGGGGGCCGGGGACAGCTTCGTCGGCTCCATGGCCTACTTCCTGTCCCAGGGCGACGCGATGAGGGACGCGTGCGAAAAAGCAAACTATTGCGCCGCCGATAGTGTGACGAAAAGGGGCACGCAGTCGTCCTACCCGTCGAGGCACGAGCTTCCGGTCGCCTTCTTCTGACAATGGCCACCTCCGCGAAAGAGTCGCAGGTAGTTCAAGCCACCCGCTCGGTTTCCTGAACATCGAAACGTCTTTTATCACCGCATCGAGTACTCACACGATTGGCTTTCACGAAGACGACTCAACGCTGCCCGAGAACCAAATGTAGAAGTTGATCCTTCGTAGGTTTCTCCCGCGCAACTAGCTAACCCCTCCATCCCCCCCGGACCTCTCACGATGCGCATCACGGCCCGACGCTTCCTACTTGCGTGGGTATTGGGCTCCATGCTGCTCATGATGCTGATTGGACTGTCGTCGTCTCACAATAGTGAATTCCACGTCGCGACGCACAAGCCGGAAGATCGACCCCAGGAAGACGAAGACAATTCGGAAAGTGGCGCAGGAAGTGGCGACGGCGGCGGCGACGCGGAGCCGGAAGAAACCACAAAGGCGGTGAAAAAGGGAGGAAAGCGGAAGAAGGCCGCGCAGGCCGAGACGACCGACGCTCCCGCGGAGACTGGCGCGCCCGCCGAAACGGAACCGCCGCAGGAAACACAACCCGCCGAGGAAATCCCCGAACCGCCCAAAACCAAGAAGGGGAAGAAAGCTGACGCCGCGGGCAAATCAAAGAAGAGCAAGAAGCGCAAGGGTGGTGGGGGCGGTGCCCTGGCAGAAAGCGGTGACCTTGCAGTGCCGGCCGCCTCACGACCGGTCGACCCCGTCGCGTCCGACGGCGCCCAATTCTCTCACGTGGCCGTGATGCATACGGAGGACGGCGATATCACCCTGGGCCTGCGCGCCGACGCCGCGCCGAAAACGGTCGCCAACTTCGTGTCCCTGTCCACCGATGGATGGTACAACCGCTCTTGCGTCTACCGATACGAAAAAGGATTCGTGCTCCAAGGTGGGTCTTGCGGCGGAGCGAACCAGCGCCACCCCGCGCCGACCGTGCCGCTCGAGTACCAGTTGCCCAACGCCAGAATGTCGATTAGCATGGCGAGAACGTCGGACCCCAACTCTGCTTCGTCCGAATGGTTCATCAATTTGCGCGACAACTCGGAAGGGCTCGGCCCCCGTCGAAAGGGTGGATATACCGTCTTTGGCGAGGTGATGCCGGCGGCCGCCACGGCCAATGCGGCGTCGATGGCTGCGATCGCGCAGATGAAGACACGGCCAGTCGCGCACAAGAAGGGCTCCATCTCGCGGTTTGAAAAAAGCCCCAAAGTGTGGTGGATCGAAGTACGCAGCGCTCGTTACTGAAAAAAAAAGCTTTTCGGGGGCGACTGAGGAGGAGGAGGACAACGAATGATCGACGAGGGACATAATTCGACTTTCATTCTTTCCCCCCCCGTTCGTCGTCGACGTTTGTTTTGCAAACGACAAAAAAAAGCGAGAAGATTGTGTTCTTGTGCTAGATCAAAGGGGGAAAACAAAAATGCGCCGTATCCAGCGACATCAGAGATTGGAACGCCATTGGATGCGAATTTGCACTTTGTCTTGACCTCCCCGTCCCAAGCTCAGTAGCAACTCCCAGATTTGGTCTGCGTTGGAGGACAACACCTTTTATTCATTCATATGTCGTCGCCGCCGTTTCGTCCGTTCCGAGGAGGAGGCAGAGGGGGGCCTAGGGGCCGGGCGGGGAGCCGAGGGGGCGGCGGGGACGATGGCGCCCACGGGGTTCGCTGCTATGTGTGCGGCGGGACGGGGCACGTCGCGTCTGCCTGCACGGCGACGCCGGCTCCACCTCCCCAAACGGAGGAAGCGCCGATGATCACGCCGATCGCGGGCGGCGGTTGCCTCCGAGAGGTGTACGGCGACCTCATGCGCGCCGACGACTCCGTGTGCCATTGCGTGTCCGCGTGCCTGGGCATGGGGAAAGGGATCGCCGTGCTGTTCAAACAGCGGTTTGGGAGGGTCGATGAGCTCAAGGCGCAAGGAGTCGGGGTGGGCGGTGTGGCCGTGCTGACCATCCTTCCCGAGAGGCCTCCGCCCGAGGTTGCTGCGGCATCTGCGGGTGCGGCGTCTCCGGTTGGGAGCTCCACGAACCTCCAGGATTCCGACAGCGGCACGACGGGGAGGCCGCCCCGACAAACTCCTCACACATTTGCGTACTATTTGATTACGAAGCCGAGGTTTCATGACAAGCCGACCTACGACACAGTGGCGTCCAGTTTGCTCGCGATGATCAGCCACATGCGCGCCAATGGCGTGACCTCCGTCAGCATGCCGCTCATTGGCTGCGGGCTCGACGGCCTCCTTTGGCCCCGCATGCGTGCGATCATCGTCGACCTGTTCGCGGGAACCGGGGTTCAAATTACCGCGTACAGTTTCAAGCCGGCGCAGCAAATGCGGAGTCGCGACGCGACGTTTGTCTGAGCTTTCCGTGATGCGGTTTTGCCGTCTGCAACCTCGCTGAGCCGTACGTTGTTGGCACTTAGTAGCGGAATATCAATGCATTTTTCCTTCAAATACAAACAAACCAGTCAATGTGCGATGTCTCTGACGTCGTCCCCCGCGTCGTTTTGTGATCACCGTGCTAGACTAACGGCCCGGGCATATTTCTATAAAATTTTCACTTGACACAATGCACCACGCTGAGGGGGTTTCCCCACCTCCACGGATGCCGCCAGGGCACGACGCCCTCCTCGTCGCTGGCCACCACCTCGCCCACGAGGAGCGGCCACCCACGTCGTTCATTTCACAGGCACTGCACGAACACCGGGTGCGGCTGTTACAACAGCATGTGCCCCACACGTCGTTTCCACGACAAGACATACCAGAAGAGATGCACCGCTGGAAACGCCGTGACGACAACGGGCTTGCCGTGGTCTTCGGGACACGACGATCGACGGGCGCACCTCCGCCGGACCCTTTGGGTCGCGCGGTGTCTCCCTTTCGTCGTAATCCCAACGAGCCGCTCCAGGAATTCTTCAAGTCGACGGTCTGCGAAGCCGTGAAGCGCCACGTGGGTCCCGAAACATCCGAGATGCTCTTCCCGCCGGTGCCCTACGTTCACCTTGGCGGCCGAGCCGGCGGCCCTCCGGCTTCTGGGGTCCCCCCACACCCTAGCGGCGCACTGGAGATTCCGAATGCGCCCATCGGCATGCCGCCGCCGCTGGGTAGCTTCGCGCCTTCACGACCGCACGGGCCAACCTCGTCTCTTCCGCTGGACGCGGCAGCCCACTACCACCAACGCGCGGAAGGCGCGGGTCTTCCCTTGCCGCCACCGCCTCAGCTGAGCCCCAGCACCCACGTGTGGCTAGACCGCGCAGCGCGCGGCTTCACAGTGACGCCACGCCCGTCGCCTCCGCAAGCCGCTGCGGCGCGAATCGAGCCCGCGAATCGTTTACCGACGGCCGACGCGGAAAGTACGACCCTGAGACGCCAACCGCCGGCAGGCACTCAAGAAGACGTGGACGGTCGTCGAGCCAAACGTAATACGCCCCCTCTTCCCACGGAACGAAACTCGGGGGGCAGCGGTCGGACGTCTCCGCGGCCGATGTCCGTCGTTTCTTCCGTCGACATGACCCATGCTTCCCGGTCCGCAACGACACCTCCGCGATACGCGGCACCGCTGGACCGGCCCAACGGTGTTTCGCCCTTGCGGCGCACAGAGTCCGTTTCACCGTCGAAACGTCCCCCGTGGAGGGCCACGTTGCTGACGACGTCGAGCACGCAGGCGCACGAAAGGCGATTCGGGCAGGACGGCTCCAGGAGCCATCACGTCAGCTTATCGCCGCAGTCGCAGGTCGTGCACCAGACCCGGGCCGAATTCGCTTCGGAAGAACGTAAACAACTCGTGCTTCAACGAGCCGCCGCGGCCCAGCGGACCCTGTGGGGCGTGCCTCCTCCCCCTATGTCCCCAGACGTACCGCCGCCCTCGGCGCTCGCGGTCGCGTCCAGCTGGCCCTCCATGCGGACGCCCGCGCTGCCCGAAGGATTGCCGGAGCCCTCCTCCTCTGCGGCCCACGCTGCACCGGTAGCGTCCGTCGCGGGAATAATTTCGCCCGTAGCAGGGACGACGCCCCGTGCGCCAGTGCCGATGGCCACGAAGAGCACTTTGACCGACCCACACCAGCCACACGCCGAAGAATCGAACGGCGTCCGTTACACGAAAGTCGACGCCACGTCACCTGTGCCGACCGGCGTCAACCATTGGGGCCGCGACAGCCCCCCTCCACAAACAAACGTCCCCACTTCGGCGCCTGAGCGGCGGCGCACTGGGGCAGCCTCCGAAACGAGTGACGCTCGTCGCGATGGCCCCTCCACCTCGGCCGTTGCGTCGTCGCATTTGCTTCACCCCAACGAACCTCCTGCGCCGCATATCACCACAGTGTCGCACGAACAACTCCCGGCATCCGTTGCAGAGCGGAACGCGATGCTACTCAACGCCCTGCGCACCGAACACGCGCAGCGCACCGTCGATAGCAACGGCGGCGCAAGATCCTCCGCCAGCGCACCGCCTGGTCCGTGGGGCCGCACACAGGGCGCCTTGGTGATTGCCAATGCCGACGCTCATCCGGCAGCAAGCGCGCTTCTCGAACCGAACGCACCAAGGGAAGGCACCCGACGCGGGCCGGAGCCAGACGAACAGAAGGCATTGTTGAGAACGGTGAAGTCGCCCCCGCGCAGGACCTCTCCCAAGCCCGCTCGTAGGCAACACGTTTCCTACGAAGCGGAGGCTGCCGCGCCCCCCCGCCCTCAGCCGCTGCCGCCGTCGCCCACGCCACTGGCTCGCGACGGAGCGTCAACGTCGCCCCCGCGTTCCGCGACTCGAGCCACTGTGAATTCGCCGCCGTCGTCGACCGTGGTGCATCCCCGGTCGCTCCTCGCTCTGCTGCGGGCGGAGACCACCATCCGGGCGAAGACCTCATGGGAGGAAATGGATAGCCGGAGCTTCCTGCGCGACCGGTACGTCGAATGGCTCATTAGCGAACGCAGCGCCCGCCGGCAGCGATCGCTGAGTGCCGACCGGGGATCGGCCGCAGCCGCCGCCATCGTTTCGCGTCCACTGATGCTTCGCGACGTTCGCCCGTCGCCGCCCCGCGACGGCATTCGTGGATCACATTGGTGGTCGTAGGTCCATGGGTGATAAAGCGCATCCTTCCCCCCTCCCGGCAGGTAGTGAAGCCGAGACGGGGGATGTGCCGCACCCCTTTGTACTTCCTCCTGATACCCCTCTCCCCCACGACCCACGTTTCAGCGCTTCATCTCCTTGCCTCGCCGTGGCCCGACCCTCCGACAAACGCCTTCTTTGCCATCGTCGGCTGCCTTGGCCGATGCCGAGGAGGGAGCGGTCACCACACGAACTACCATTTGGCCGTGGCCCAGGCGGGTTGAGATATTTTAATTGCGATGTTTTTTTTGTTCGCCCCCTCTTCGACGGGACGTTACCCGTTTTCCTTTGTTTCTCTCCCTCCAGATTTCGTTTCCCGCGAAGAACACACACGCGTCAACCCTCATCGGAAGCACCTAGATGTCGCAAACGCAACGTCTCGCTGCGGTGCGCGACAGCAACGAACTGCGCGCCAGCAGCAATCAGGAGTTCATCGGGGGCATTTACTTCCTCATCGCATTCGGCATGGCGCTCTACGCGACGGCCATCGCCATCGTCCAGGCCTACGTCGTGCCCCTTCATCGGTTCGCAGACTGCAACAGCGCTTTGGGCAATCCGAAGTTTGTGAGTGCCTTTTATTCACTGCTGCTAAACATCTTCTTCTTCTTAATTAGTGCGGCCGGTGGCATGTCTGGCTTCATCGTCGCGTCGGCGATTTTGTTTCTTTGGCTCATTGCACTCGCCATCGTCGGCGTCGTGCGCCGGAAGGCGCGGGAGAGAGAAGAAGAAGAAGAGATGGACAGCGCCGCGCAGCAGCGCACGTCGTCCACCGTCGTCGACGATGACGCGTCGCCCGCCCTCGCCGTCAGCGGAAGCGCCCCGCCCATGGCGACGACGACGACGACCGCTCCTGCAGGGGCCAAATCGGGTGCCGTGACGTCCCACGACGCGGATCCGTGGTCTGTATCGCCTGCGCGGATCAGTTCGAGGCAGCTTGTGTGCCTTTCGTTCTGCCTCGCCTGCATCGTTTCCATCGTGGCCATCTTGCTCATCATCGTCTTCACCTGGAACATTCCCGACTACAAAGTCGTGGACCCCGCGGACCGCACCGTGATCGAGATACAGCCGCCGCTGACGGCCAAGGCGCTCCAGTTCATGTATGCGTACCCCGAAGTGGCGACCAATCTGCAGCTCGACATTTACGTCAAGCTGCTGACCGAATGGTGCGGATCCAGCAACAGCGCTAATCTCACGTCGGATGCCGACAAGCAGCGCGAGATTCAGGAGGGCTGGATCGACAAGTACGCCATCAATATGAGCGTTTACGTTCTTACTAGTTTCAGGAATTTTACCTCCGTGAACGATTGGTTCACCCGGGCGATCAACATCACGTACCGCCCCGTGCCTGCGGACACCACTGCCATCGTCTCGCCGGCCGACTGCCGCATGCTCGTGTACCGCAACGTCGACGACAGCGCAACGTACTGGTTCAAGGGCTACTCCCTCTCGACCAAGAACCTCATTGGTAACATGGTCGTCGAAGGTAGCACTAACTACTTCGACAAGGGTTCCCTTGTGATCGCGCGGCTCGCCCCGCAGGACTATCATCGCTTTCACAGCTCCGTGTCGGGCACCGTGATTGCCATTTTGAGCATTCCCGGGTCGCTGTGGTCCGTGTCTGCGGACGCGGCCCGCAGCGGCAACCAGGCCTTCCTCAACAGCCGCAAGGTCATGATCATTGACGCCGGTCCGCGAATCGGCAAGGTCGCCTACGTCGCCATCGGCGCCACCTGCGTCGGGAGCGTCGTGCTTCAGGACTCCAAAGGCCAAGAGATCAAAATTGGTGCCCTGATCCTCCGTGGCGACCAGCTGGGCGTCATGGCGTTCGGGGGCTCGACGGTCGCGATGCTCTTCGCCGCCGATCGCATCGTCTGGGACACCGCTTTGGAGTACCGGTCGACGTTTCCCGTAGAGACTCTCGTTCAGGCCAACTCGGCCATCGGAAATCACCGATGACGGGGAAAGCTGTTCCCCCTTCATCCCCATTTCACAGTTTTTTTTTGTTCTTTCTTTCGCGCTCGCACATGTTTCGACTCCCAACCCCCTCCTCTTGCCGGCCGCCGCCAACGCTCTTCGGATAGACGCCTGGAAGGATGATTCCCCCGCCCCGCGAGGGGCCGTGCAACGTCTTACCGTCGCCTCGACGGAATGCTGAAACGGAACGAGGACTGCCACTCTCTATGCGTGTAGGGGGCACCCACCACCGTACGTTGTGTACGCGCCCGCGACCTCCTCCCTCTTCCCGCAAGGCGACCGCCGCCCCCCGGCAGCGACATACTGTATATCGTTCCTTTACACACTCTCTCTCGCACACTCAAATCAATCATCATTGTTGCTTCCGATCTCCTTTGCGAGCGGCGAAAAGCGCGCATTTCCCCCCCCTCCATTTCCTAGGAGTCACGAACACCACCCACCCCCGCCGACATGCCAGGCAAGCTCCACGGTAGACCCTCCGTTACCTCGGTTGGCCCCATGCCAACGGGAGGTCCGATCGACGCGTCCCTTCGCACCACGGGGCGCGTGATCTGCGTATCTGCTAGCGCCGTCAAGCGGTTGCCCCGGAAAAAGCGGTCTGAGACTCCCGCCGAGGCCAAGGCTGCGGCACTGGCGGCCGGGACTCGCACGGACGCATTCCGGGCGTCCCACCCAAAAGCGACTACATCAACGGACGCCGCGACTTCCGCGCCCCTCGGACCGAGCAAGCGATCGAGCATCTTTGTTACCGAGAACCAGCCCGACGCCGCGGCCGTCCCCCAGCACGCCACCGGCCGCCATCATTTTTCCATGCACGTGGACCCATTTGACGGCACGCGCGAGCTGAAAGTCCACACAGGTCGTAAGCGCCTGTCGTCGCCGCGGCACAAGCCGCCAGTTCTCGGTGTGCGCATCCACAGCGCGACGCGACAGCGCGATAAGAGTCCCTATGCTGTCGACCCCACCCCGCGCCGGCCGCAGACGCTCACCAACATCGACACCAACCTTGCTGGCTCCACGTCGGCGCGCGACCCGCCCATGAGCCCATCCAAGCGCGTGTTTCCGCACAAGAAGCTCAGCACCGTCTTTGGCCCGCCGATTCAGGCCCCTATGTCGGCTCGCAGCTTCATGACCCGATATAAATCCGCGCCAGAGAACAATACGTCGTCCCCACACCATCAGCGGCCAGTGTGGACGGAGCTTCACGACGGTAGCCCGCAGCGCGACCCCCCCGCCAGTGCCGGTGGCAAGCGGCAGATCACATCGCATGCGAAGGAAGCGTCCCTTGTCGGCGTCTTCAAAGCGGTTCCCCTCCGCAACATTCAATATGCCGTGAAGCCACCGTTCCACACCGACACGCCACGGGTCGCTTCGTCGACGTCACCCGCACGGCCTCCAAACTCGTCGCGTATTGCCTCGGCTCGCGTCCTCTCCGTCGGAGCCGACTCCGTGCCAGCGTCGCGCAACACGTCGGAGCCGAATCCAGTCCTTGCTGGTAGCCAATCCCTCGGCACCCCGCACGCCGTCGCGCCCACGCCTTTGTCCTCAGCCCGTGTGATTTACTCACAACGTTCCAGCCAGGTGCCGTATGGTACCGTCACACCGCGCACGCTGCAGGCGCCGCATCCCGCGAACCGCCGACTTGCCATCGCGCGACCCGCTCACATGCTGGCGATCACCGACAAGGTGTAGGGACCCAGGACGGGCGCCTCTCACTCTCGTGAACGCAATAGAGACATCTGACGTCATTCTCCGATAACCTTTAACTCAACAGCCACAGCGAAACGCAACCGTTGTTCGTGGATGTTCTCCCACGATTGTTCGTTTTCCCCCCTCCTCTTGAGCTCTCCTCTTCGTACCCGCGCGCGTTTTTTTGTTGGTGGTTGTCAGGGATGCTCGCGGCACGCATTTCCTTTCCATCGCTTTCTCTCTCCCTCCGCCCCTTTTCTCCATCGGAGGATCTGAGTGTCGGCGTTCATTCATACCGCCACCATCCAGCAGCACTTTGCCCCCCGAGACAAGAGAAAACAAAACCGACGACACAATAGGGAAGGGGTCAGGGGGCCTCGCCTTCAGTTTTTTTTGGTATCACCAACAACAACGGTGAACCGTCACAACACAACGCCACGCCGATCATTTTTCGTGTTCCGCCGCCTCTGTGGGCTGCGACTGGGATGATTTATCGCTTTCCCAAGGAGGGACAGGTGCCTTTTGTTTCATCAAGCCCCTTGCTCCCGCGGCAGCAGCAGTATTCGTGTTGCCATTTTCAAATCGTCCTCTTGTCCTCCTTTCTTTCATGAGCCTCCTCCTGTCTCCACGGGCCATTCGCTCAACGACCGTGCCCTTCGGTGGCTCACTCTTCGTGGGTGTGCCGCTGGATGACAAGCCGCAGATGCCCATTGACAGGGTCTGTCACAGGGGCAAGCCGCAGCTGCCGCTCCAAGTGGGGGTGACGTCGGCGTCATCGTCGGTGGTGCGGCCAGACGCGGTCGACCGCCCTCGCGAATTTGTGGGCACCGGCCATGGGAACCGCCGTGAGGTTCCGGAAGCCAAGAACATCGGACTGTACACGGACCCGTTCGACCCATCCCGCGCGATCGTGGTTGTCAAGGAAGGGGGAGTCAGGACCGGCATCGCCCCCGCGGCGCGCCTGGCCAAACCAGACGCAAAGAAAATCGTAAACCGAACGTCGAGTTCGTCACCGGCTCCGTTCTTTCGCACGTCAGACCCACAACTACCCGCGTCGGTACCTGCGATGCCATCGAGGGTTTCGGGTAGCCCGTCCCCGCGTCGAAATGCAGACACCTTCCAGACGCTATTCGGCGGCACAGTCAACATCCCGTCTCGCGGAGAGTCGCCGACTGCCGCGGCGCCGCTCGCGTCCAGCCGACGCTTCGCGTCCAATTCTTGCAATGGCACATCGGGCACCTCGCGCGAAAGGCCAGTGTGGGCGGAGGGTTCCCCGTCGCTGCTGGTCGCTCCAACGTTGGCCATTGGTCGTTTCGTCGGTGAGGACTTCAAGAAGTTCGAAGGTAAACGTTGTAGCGCGGCCAAAAACGTGTCCAATGTCTTCGCGGCGCCGACGACCCGGACCGTCAATTACACGTTGATTGCTCCCTTCGCCACCGATGTCGCCAACGCCAAGACGAAAGGGAGCGGCGGGACGTCGACGCTCATAGAAAGGAATCCGAACGCCACCGTCGGTTCCACGCAACTTCGTCATAAGGCCATGCCCGTTGCCGCCCCGCGGCCGCCATCCGTCGTGGGATATCCAACGTCGCTATTGCTGTGCCAATGAGAGGGCGCAATGCAACGCAGCCACACACCATCCTTTCCCGACATAGACAATTTTGTGAGAGAGAGAGAGAGTCTGTGTGTGAGTGACAGAGAGAGAGGAACTTCCATCTGGACGATGATAGAACTCGCGCTGAAATGCGAGATCGGCGTCGTTTGATGGACAAGGGTGACATCTATCAAACCAGTCACGTAATACGGACTGCAAAAATGCACCAGGTGGATGATCCTCCCCCCTCCTTGGCGTGCTTCCCCCCTTTTTTTCCCCGGCGTTGATCCTGGCCGCCAGGACGGCCATATGGAATTGGATATTAGCGACGACACGGTGCGCCTCAGCGAACGACTGGTGCATCTCAGCCTCCGCGGCACCTTGTTCACGGTTCCCGCCGACGCGGCGGACCGCATTCCCGATTGCCGATTGGCCCGCGCGCTGCGGGGGTCGCTCATTCCGCCGCCACTCGTCGATCCCCGCGGCGGGCCTCCGGCACTCTACTTCAATCGCAACCCCGTCGTTTTCCACATGGTGCTCGACGCGCTGACAGCCGCCAAGGTCATTCCCCCGAGCGATAGTTACCTGACGGAGCTCTTTGAGCAGGAAATGCGCTTCTGGGGTGTCACGAGCAAGCGTCTACGTGACGCGGAGGCATCGGCGGCCGTATCGCTCGTGCCCCGTGACTTTGGGCAGTTACAAGTCGTCGCGCCCAGCGGAGGGGGGGCGGCGTCGCATGACGGCGAACTGCCCTTCTCTTTCGGCAGCGATCACATCGGGGACGCCGGGGCGGCGGAGGAGGCCCAGCGGCATCGACCCTTCCGCCCTCCGTCGTCCGCGCTGCCGCCTGAGTTCATGGCCCCCGCACTCGCCGGTCACCACGGTCGACATCGCAACGCGGGAATCGGCTTCTCGTCCGAGTCGTAGTCATAGTCGCGATGAACGTCCACATGCCACAGATGGATGGTTGCGACCCCTAAGAGCATGCCCGAGCCCAGACCCGTTCCTCTCGTACAACAAAAGCGAACTTTCTTCCTCTTTTCCTGTGGTCGTTTCCAATTTCTTTTTCATCCGATGGATTTCATTTCCGTCAAAGATGCCATTGACAACAGTTTCTGCTTCACCGTGCAGCGCCACGTGCTGCGCGACTTTGGAAAAGCACTCCAGACGCGCACGATCGCACTCTCGGCGTGCAAAGTCCCCACAAAGTTTGCGTGCAGCGACGCGCTACTCAGCGACAGCAGCATGGCGGCAGGCGGCGAGTCGAAGTATCAGGAAGCGGTGGCCATCGTCCTCTACCATTTCATCATGCAGGACCTCTGGAACAAGAGCACCACGTTGCTCGAGTTAGACGTGCCCGACTACGAGGACGAGTGTCGCAAAGCCATCCGCGTCATGCGGTTGAAGCATCCTATTTGCTTGGGCAGCGTCGCGTTTGGGTGCCGCGCGGGCAGCTATTACCATTTCACGCTACTGAGCACCAACGGGTTCCGAGAAGCGCTGAACCGCTGTGTGGGAACGGGGGAAAGCGTCAAGTTGGTGAATCTGAATGACCGGAAGGTGCGCTGCGGGGACGATGACTACGACGGCAAGGCCTGGAGCATCGGGGTCGAACTGTTTCGCGCCGACGCTGACGTGGAGACGGAGGGTGATATGACGCTGCTGTTGTCGGTGCGCACACGGAGTCAGCCTTTCACGTCGTTTCGCACGGCCCGCGTCAAGGTGCCCCCGCCGCCGTACGAAGCCGATGATCTCCCCGGCGATGTTGTCGTGAAAGCCATTCCGATGACCAAGGCACAGCTGCTACTGCAAGAACCACGGCCCCTGCCAGTGGACCCCTCCACCATTCCGCTTCCGCCAGGGCGCTCCACGGGACCGTCGTTCGGTCCGGAGGTGCTGGTCAAGCACGCCGTGACCCACGTCGTGCTGCCGGCAGAGGAGGCAAACAGACTCGCGACCGGGAGAGCCTCCGGCGGCGCGGCGGCGGCGTCGAAACCAACGGATTTGCGGCTGACGCCGAAGGTGGTTGTCCCTGCCCAGGATAACTACGCTCGTGACGGAAAATTTTCGCACTACTTCTGGTTCATCATCCCGGCCGTCAACACCGTCGCCACAGAGCCCCGCAGCCTGCGACGTGCCCCACTCGTGGAATACCGTGATCGGGACGGCAACTGGCAACCGTGCGAGCATCCCTTGCTAGGCACCGACCATAACGGCCAACGCGACGTCGAGGACAACAACCTGAGCTTCACACCCGGACAGAGCCTCACGGCATGCGTCCGCGCGCACATTGCGTGCCTAGGTGAAACGGGTCGCACGTCGCGAGAGCGCGCTCGCATCCATCAGTCGTTGCCGAATCCGATGACGTTTCGCCTGACGTTGCAGGAAGAAATGTCCGGCGCCTTTCACGCGCTCACCATGCAGTGCGCCAACGAGCCCATGGACTTGGACACGGCCGACTCGTGTCACAAGAACTGGTGCGGAAGCGACGAAGGGGCGGCCAAGACGCTGCCACTGTTCCTCACGGCAGATGACGCCGACCGCGCCACGCGGGAGGTCGCGGGTTGCTATGCGAGTCCCGAGGGATTTCACGTTCGTCGGCCCGGCAGCTATTTGACCCTCACGCTGAGCTCCTTCCGCAAATGGGCCTATGACGTCGCGAAGAAATGCCGGGACTCCGGTGGGGCGGATTTCCAATCCGAAATGTGCCTCGACGATTGGTCGACCGCCAACGTCAAGGCCTACATCTTGATGCACCGCCTCGGCGGCGGGGATGACGGTGACGTTGACAACGTGGAGGCGGCACCCTATGGTGTCAAGCTCGTCGTCACCAACGGCGTGGCTAAGAGCGAGGGCAGCTGCCACATCGACCTCAGCCGATTGACGAAACTGGACGTCGAAGGCCGGAAAGAGTGGTTCATGGCGGCTGAGACACTGACGCCGAAGGCACCTAAGCCTCCGGTTCCCGCGGCGACGTCGTCATCTCCGCGCAGCGTTCCACCGTCTTCCCCAAGTTCCGTTGCGGCTAGCATCGCAGCGACGCCGAGCAGTGTTGCGGGTGGAGCCGCTTCCCCGCCACGCAGCGCCTCGCAAGCCTCGACGAGTCTCTCCACCGAGCCACCAGCGCGACGCAACGTCAGCTACACCTTGTTGCTGACCGAAAAGCTGGGCGAAGGCACCTACGGCATCGTCTACAAGGGCTTCGACAACGAAATGGGGCAGCACGTGGCCGTGAAGGAACTGCGCGGTCTTGAAAGCAGTGAAGCGCTTTCCAAGGCGCTCCAGGAAGAGTTCGGCATTCTGACGCGTCTCAACCACCCGCACATCGTTCGCGTGCTCTCCGTGTCACTCGACGCTGCTCAAGGCGTGGCGCGCATCATTATGGAGTGGATGCCCTCCGGGAGCTTGGCTAGCATTCTCAAGCGAAATGGCCACCGGTTACACGAGGGGGTGATCCGACGGTACATGTCCGAAGCGCTGAAGGGATTGGCGTACCTCCATGAAAACAGCGTCGTGCATCGGGATATTAAGCCAGCCAACCTTCTTGTGGCCGCGGATGGCTCCGTTCGCGTCGCGGACTTTGGATGCAGTAAGTTTGCCGCAGGTCACACAGGTGGCTCCGCGGCGACCCATCGGCTGGTGGGCACCCCGTTGTACATGGCGCCCGAGGCGATTGAAACCGGAGCCCACTCCCCGGCGTCCGATATTTGGGCCCTGGCGTGCAGCGTCGTTGAACTTGCAACAGGGCTGCCGCCGTGGCACCATCTCGGTGAGGACAAGCTGAGCAACGTCATGTCCATCCTTTTCCACATTTGCAACTCGCAGCCGCCAAATCACTGCCCGCTTGTGCCCCCGCACCTTTCGGCAGGGCTCAGGGGCGTATTGGCACGCTGCTTTTCCAAAGGGGCCGCACAGCGACCCACGGCCGCTCAACTGCTCGGTGACCCGTACTTTACGGCGCCGTTCGTGCCGCAAGATGCAGAGTCCGTCGAGGCCTTTCAGCAGAACGCAGTGGCACCGGCGATGTTTCGTGCGAGCTCGGATCACCCCGCGACAGGTGGAGGGGGAACAGAGGAGAAGTCGTTCGTGACGACCGTTTCGTTGAGTTGCTGACCCTTTTGGCGAATGGCGGGGGGTGTGGTGGTAATGGAGGCGTCACGAGGTTTGCATTAGCAGCGTTCTCTCTGGGTGTTCGATCGTAGTAATCCCCTAACTCCTTTTATTTTGAGCAGTTAGTGGCCCCGCTGATCTCCAGCAACGAACCTTGATGAGATGACCTTACGTGGCCTGTCTGCAATCCTCCCAATTCCTGATTCCTCCGGTTCAGAAAACACGAGTGATCCATTCACCCCCGATCGTTTCAAATGGGTGATCGTTGCGAGGCATCCGTGCTGTTAATGGCGTTGGCGCGACTGCGTGCGTTGACGCGCGCCGAGACGTTTCGCTTTGAGTGCTTCGACATGAAGGTCGCCGACGCCGGCGACGAAATTGGACCGTCGATGGCGGAAAGGTCGCAGGCTTCAATCGCCGGCGAATCGTCGACGACGTCGTCGTCACGTTTAGTCCTCGGTCAGTTTCGCACCGAAGAATTTGCCGAGTTTCGTCATGAGCAGGTGGTCGATGAGTTCACCGAACAGGCGGTCTTGGCGCCGCGCGGTCCGGCCGCCTTGTTGAGGCCCGCTGCCGGTGCGGATGTTCACACCAATGCTCATGAAGCCGCGGGCCCATCGACGTCGCACGACCGGCGACATCGGGGTCGTCGCAAGGCGCACAAAAAGAGTGAGCAACGCATTGCAATCCGACGCGACACCGTGAATCCCATCGTCGTGAGACGCGCGAAGGAGGACGTCGCTGAGATCCCGATCTTGATCGCGGGGGACGTTGCCGCGGGTAAGTCGACCTTCTTGTACGCCGTGACACGCGGCGACATTCAGCTGCAACAATGCCTGCGGCACTATCGAACCACGTGGTCGAATCTATGGCTTCGCCCCACTCCCGCGGCGATTGACCTTCTACTCACAGAGATGGGTGGCCGCGGTGATAGCCAAGCGGCGTCCGCAGACGCTCCTCCACCGCGACGACGAGCCATGGGCATCCTCCCCACGGAGCTCTGCGTCGCGTCGCTGTTGGCAGATACCGCGGAGGTCACATTTTTCCTGGACGACGATGAATTTACCGGTGCGGTACCCTGCGGAGGTGCCACTGTTGACGATGCCGTCACCACGACGCCATCGTTGTGGTCCACCGTGGTCGCTCCCGTCTTCAACTGGCTGCACAAGGGGGGCGACTGGCCAGAGCATCATGCCACGGTCGCGACGGACGTCCCGAGCGCCGCCGCGGCTGACGCCTTGCGCCGCCACGCAACCGAGCAGCACACGATGTTGCACATGATCGAAATTGGTGGCCATTTGAACACCGAGGTAGCCCGTCGTGCCACACAGGAGACGCCTCCGGTGGGCACCCGCGAGCGCGTTCGTGCGTCGGACGATGCTTCATGGACGTCGCTCTATGGTGTGGTGGAGGCGCACATTGCTCGGGCATCCACGCTATGCTACTTCGTGAATGCCGTGACCGCCTTCCCCCCGCCGCCACCCTCACCGACTGCCGAGCTGCGACCCGGTGCCTCGCCACCACCTCCGGCGGACGCAGGGGGATGCGTGGAGGCACTATTGAGCGTCGTGGACAATATCACAGCCTTTATTCGATCAAAAGTGCTGACGTGGGAGAACCGTCGGACGACAACCGGTGGCGAACGACGTCAGGGGGAGCGCGACCGACCGCGCCGCTTTGTGGTGGTCATGGTCATGAACCGCTGGTCGGAATGCTGGGCAGCGTGGCGAAGAAGCACCATCGTGGCGCACGATGCTATGGCACCCGCTGAAACGTTGCGCGAGAGAGCCCTTGGCCATCTCTCGGCCACAAGGGAAGTCCTGGCCCAACGACGATCGGATGCAGGCGACGTATGTCGCTCCATCTTTGACGTGCTCGAATCGCACTTGATGTCATCGCTGCGTCGGTCATGCGACCCCTTTGCCGCTGGAACTCCACCCCCCGCCGTCGGGGCATGGGGTGCGATGCTCGCATGCGCCTCGATGGGTGACATGACGATCGCGTTCCCGCCAGTCGTTCACGGGGACTTTTTTCACTGGACGCCATCAGATGCATCTGTGACGTCGCCGTCACTTAGGGAGGAGGGCGATTCCCCCGTCGCCGTCGCCGATGGAACGGCGGATGATGTCTTCGCGGTGCGAGGTGCCACAGTGGATCACGGTCGAGTGCTCGAACTGCTACATTGCTTCGTGTCTCTCGAGTTGCTTTCATCTCAGACGAACGACAATGACCATCGGCCCTCCGCGTCCAGCATCGAGTCGGGGGGGACAATGACCCCGTCCTATGCGCCGCTCCTGGTGCGCACCGCGGCCTTCTTGCTCTTGGATGCAAGCTATCGCCGCTTTCTCAGCCGGGGGCCGCGAGGAGGAGGGAAACGGGCGGCGCCGTTCACGGCGATTTCAGCACCGCTGGTTGCCCGCTGGCTGCTCACGAAACGTCAATTCACTGATGCTCTTCTGAACGCTGCGTCGCACGATGAGGTGGAGCGAGGTGGGTGCTCATCCTGCTGTCCCACAACTAGCTTGAATATCCAGTCGCTGCACGGAGGATGGATGGATGTCCAGGCTTCGGCGCTTGACCCGTCCCAAGCAAGCGCGAAGGCCATCCAGCCGTGGACTTCCCTGCTCGTGCACCTGATGAGCTTTCCTCCTATCGCCTACATCGACGCGTTTCAGGAAGCTCGGGCTTGGCTCCTTTCCCGCGTGCATGAAGACCACCCCCTCGAACCGTTACATTGGGTGAAACTGCAATTGCAGGTGTTGCGTAGCGTGCTGGCAGAATAATACCAAGTGCCAAGGTTGCCAAACGTCATCGGCGAGTCGGCCAGTATTACAGCCTGTTCAATACGTTCCACCCCATTTGTATGTTGGACGTTGCCGCTCGAACGATTCTTCTAGCTCGACATGTTTTGTTTGGTTTTGCCCCCCCGTTGACTACCCGACATCGGGTTGGTGCGTGGCGCACGACTCAGATTGCGGGGAGGGCAATGTGTGTGTCGCAGAGTGTCGTGCTGATCTCAGCCCTCCGCTACTCACTTTTAGGAGCCCTTCCCATATTCACGGCTCCTCTCTCTCCTTTTTATTTTTTCCCGACCGCTTTTCCTTAAAGACCTTTCCTGGAGGCGATCGCCATCCAACGGGGCCGTAATTTCT
>ERZ1292630.1040-Hain-H41-02um-R3-1040-length-27966-cov-13_pt1 | contig 27966 bp, 34 predicted proteins | sample MGYA00564408_ERZ1292630 | MGnify/ENA primary metagenome ERZ1292630 (study PRJEB36523, sample SAMEA6512641) | groundwater metagenome | collected 2019-01-08 | study: AquaDiva: Metagenomics assemblies of 32 groundwater samples
GAAGCAACCGTATGAAAAAAAATACTTGACTTTTCTACATAGCGGATCTCCCCTCACTCTAGTCAATAAAACACCCTGTGGATAACAAAAACTCCCGTGAGGGAGTTTTTGTTCGTTCGTGTGATTACCAGCGTCCGCCACCACCTTGGCCGCCGTATCCGCCACCATTCACGCCGCCGAAACTGATGAAGATTTGAAGCTATATATTGGCATGTGGATAAGGTACCAGGTACGTACCTGGTACCGTGGTAGGATGGGGGTATGAAAAAGCGGTGGAGGGTTTTGGATTCGGAGAAGAAGATAGATGTGTCGGAGTTTCCGGATTTGCATGAAGTGGCGGCGGTTCTTTTTGCTAATCGAAAAATATCTGAAGCGAAAGAGGCGAGGGCGTTTTTGAAACCGGATTGGGATTGCGGGATTCACGATCCTTTTTTGTTTTCGGGAATGCGAGATGCTGTCGCTCGAACTCTCACCGCCCTCGAATCCGGCGAACGCATCACCATCCACGGCGATTATGACGCAGACGGCGTAACTGGATCGACAGTCGTAATCACGACTTTGAGGGAGATAGAAAAACTCGTATGGGCGCGGTTGCCGCGTACAGGGCGGGAGAACCCCGCCCCTACACAGATTGACTTCTACATACCGCATCGCGACAAGGAGGGTTACGGTCTTCGTCTTGAAACTGTTCAGCTTCTCAAAGATCGCGGGACGTCCCTTCTGATCACGGTTGATTGTGGAATCGCGAACGTGGAAGAGATTGCAGCTGCACGCGAAGCCGGAATGGACGTGATAGTGCTCGATCACCATCGGTTCGGGGATGAGCTGCCGAACGCCATAAACATTCATCCGGGACTTCCGAACGAATCTTATCCCTTCAAACATCTCGCGGCCGTCGGCGTCGCCTGGAAGTTTTGTTCCGCATTAATTACCGAATCTCGTTCGCGTGGGTTTGCGATCCCTGAAGGTTGGGAAAAGTGGTTACTCGATCTCGTATCCATCGCCACGGTTACGGACATGGTGCCTCTAACTGGAGAAAATCGCGTATTGCTCACATACGGTCTCAAAGTTCTAAACAAGACGCGACGGATCGGATTGCAGCAACTTATCGAAATATCAGGACGAAAGCTCGGAGAAATCACTGCGCGCGACGTTGGATTTTCGCTTGGTCCTAGAATCAACGCCGCGGGGCGAATGGATCATGCGGAGCTCGCGCTGCAGCTCATGATGTCGGAATCATTCGATGAAGCGGAGGAGTTGTCGGAAAAACTCGAATTGCATAATCGCGAACGGCAGCGCGTCGTAGAAGAAATGTTTATTGTCGCAGAATCTCGTAAAATCGACGGCGCCATCTCCGTTTTATGGGATTCGTCGTGGTCTCCGTCGCTTGTCGGATTGGTCGCAGGGAGATTTCTTGAGCGCACCGGAAAACCGTGCGTCGCCATTGGAAAATACGGCGATGCATGGATCGGTTCCGGGCGTTCAGTCGCTTCGTATGATATTACAGAAGCCGTGCGCCGCGCCGGAGAAGGACTCCTGACGCGAGTAGGAGGTCACATTCAAGCGTGCGGTTTTTCGTTCGTTGACGATTCGTTCGCGCCGCTTTTAGCAGAGAGACTTCGAGTTGATGCGGATGAACGTTTGTCGTCCGAAAATCTTTTGCCGGAACTTTTGATAGACTCCGAACTTTTGTTTTCTGATTTGTCTTTTCAATTGATTGAGACAGTCAATTGTTTTCAACCGTTTGGAATAGGAAATCCTGAGCCGCTATTTTTAACGCGAAGACTCTCCGTTTTCGACGTATCCACGGTAGGTAACGGAGGAAAGCATCTCCGCTTGACGCTAAAAAGTCCGGAAGGTTTTTTCCAGAAATTCATCGGCTTCGGCATGGGCGACCGTCGCGTTGAACTGGAAAAAGGAGTCTTGATCGACGTGGTGTATAATATCGGTGCGAACGAATGGAATGGACGCAAAGAAATCCAGTGCAAGCTGGTTGATTTTCAATGAAGAAAAATCAAAAACTACACGTGCGTGAGACGCTGGTGATCTATGGTCGCCATGTTTTGAAATATCGGACGTCCGCTATCGTTCTTATCTTGGTGATTTTGGGAGCGGCCGGAGCCAGCATGATCCCTCCGCTCGTCGTACAGCGCATGATAGACGAGTTTGCGAAAATAGACGGTGTTAATTCTGGTTTTTGGTTTGCATTTAAGCGTATCTTGGAACTACTGGGTTATTGGATAATCGCGTGGACTTTGTGGCGTATTTCAGGATTTTTGGCGACAGGAATCCAACCGCGCATCAGAACGGATTTGGAACGTACGGCATTAGATGCTCTTCAGCGGCAGTCGCATAGATTTTTTACGGATGAGTTTACCGGCGCCCTTGTGCGTCGAGTGCGCGGTTTTGCGAATGCTTACATCGATATTGCAGAAAGCATATTGTGGAGGTTCGTGCCCCTTGTCGTTGAATTGTCATTTATTTTTGTTATATTCGTCAGGTTGCATATTTTGTTTTTACCGGCGCTTATTATCTGGTTTGCGCTCATGGTGGCCAAAAGCATATTTTTTGCCCGACGGAGATCGGTTTTGGATTTGGAGCGTGCCGCTAAAGATTCCAAAGTTACCGGAGTTTTGTCGGATGTAATCACGAACAACTTGAACGTAAAACTTTTTACGGCGACGCAACATGAAAGAGAGAACTTTTTCAACGTTACCGAAGAACGGCAAGTGGTTGCGTTACAGACGTGGCGTTTCGGTGAACGCGTGCTCGTTCTTCAGAATATAATTTCTGCCGCGTTTATGCTGACAATGCTGGGGATTCTGGCGTGGCTTTGGTCGCGGAATGTTGTTGGGCTAGGAATTTTTGCCGCGGCAGTTTTATATTTTAATCGTTTGAATCGCAGCATGGATGATGTGGGTAACGCCATGAGGCGCATCTACGAGGCGCTTGCCGAGGCCGCAGAAATGACAGAGATTATTCTTTTGCGTCCTGAGGTACAGAATAAGCGCGGTGCTAAGGAGCTGCGGATTTCCAAGGCCAAGATCGAATTTCAAAACGTCTCATTTATTTATAGCGATGGTCGAGAGGCGTTGGACTCATTCGATCTCGTTATAAATTCCAAGGAAAAGGTGGCGCTTGTCGGCCCTTCAGGCGCGGGGTAGTCAACGGTCACAAAACTTCTATTGAGGTTTTATGATGTGACTTCAGGAACCATCAGCATTGACGGTCAGCGCGTTCATGAAGTGACGCAAGACAGTCTTCACAGGACGATCTCTTTTGTACCGCAGGAACCGTTGCTGTTTCATCGGTCTCTTAGAGATAACATCGGGTACGGCTGCCAGAACGCGACAGAGGAGGAAATTATTACCGCCGCAAAAAAATCGTATTGCCATGAATTTATTAGCGAACTATCGAACGGATATGACACGCTCGTCGGCGAACGCGGAATAAAACTTTCCGGAGGCGAACGTCAGCGAGTCGCGATCGCTCGTGCAATTTTGAAAGACGCTCCGATTTTGGTTCTCGATGAAGCAACGTCATCTCTCGACTCCGAATCCGAGTCGTTGATTCAGGATGCGCTGAGAGTTCTCATGAAAGACAAAACCGTAATCGTTATCGCGCATCGTCTCTCGACTATAATCCAGATGGATCGCATCATCGTTATGGAAAAAGGAAAGGTTGTGGATATGGGAACGCACGAGGAGTTGATGAAGAAGGTTGGTATTTATCAAAAATTATGGAATATACAAGCGGGAGGATTCCGCACCTCGATCGTTTGACCTCAATGCTCGTTACGTCTATTATCTGAAAATATGACATTCGATCGCATGAACAGAATCCGCAAATTATGCACGGCAAACCGGTGATTAAAGGCACGAGAATTCCGGTTTCTTTGATATTGAATCTATTGGCCCATGGACAAACAATAGAACAGGCGATAGATAACTATCCCCAGTTAACGCAAGAAGACATCTTCGCGGCGATTGAATACGCTTCGAAGATAACGAATTTTGAAGAGAAAATAATCGTGTAAGGTTCAAGTGACTTTTGATTTAGATTTTTGTAATCCTTACTTTATCAACATGAAATTGAGGTCGATCATTCTGCGAATTAGTAACCAAACTCCAATATCAGTAAATAATGCTTTGCAGCGACTTGATAAAGCGATTGACCGAATGGACGTGCTACCGGGTACGCTTTTCATCGTTGACGATGCAACTATCAGAATTAGAACGAGTCATTCTTGAAATATGTTGAAATTAGTTATACACACAGACGGAGGTGCGAGGGGGAATCCGGGTCCTGCCGGGATTGGTGTTTCGATTCAGGATGCGGAATCGAAAGAGGTTCTCGAAGAGCACGCGAAGTTTTTGGGAAAGACTACGAACAACCAGGCGGAATATCAGGCGGTTATTTTGGGATTGCAGCGGGCGAAGAAGCTCGGTGCTTCAGAAGTCGATATTGTTACGGATAGCGAATTGCTAGTTAAACAGGCGAACGGGGAGTATCGAGTGAAAAATCCGGATCTCGCGATACGCTATTTGGAAATGAAAAATCTTTGCACGCATTTCGATCGCGTGCGTTTTAGACACATTCGTCGTGAGATGAATAAGAGAGCTGATTATTTGTCCAACGTGGCGATGGATGGGGGGATGAAAAGTCCATCAAGTCTATAAAGTCTGTAAAGTCCATAAAGTCATTGAAGTCATTGAAGTCATTGAACCCTTCAAAGACTTTCGACTTTACGGACTTTATGGACTTTCGACTTTACGTCCTCATTCCATGTTATACTTCCTCCAATGATACGGAGGAAACGTCCCCCTAGGTATGACGTGCCTAGGCGTGCAAAAATCACGCCGCATTATTGTTTTTATTTTGCATGGCATCACATGGCTCTGACTTTCTTATTTTGTGCCATTGGAGGGATTGCAATCGGATACTTTTTCGTGCCGGTTTTTCGTCCAAATCCCGTTTCTGCGGCATCAGCTACATTAAACAGCAATGTTCGCGGATGGGCTTGGGCGGATACGATCGGGTGGATTTCTCTCAGCGATCAGAATACAGGATCAGGCGTGGGAACGTACGGAGTAAATCTTGATTTTTCCAGTGGGGAGTTGACCGGATTCGGTTTGTCGGAAAAAGCCGGATGGATTTGCTTCGGAAGTTCTTGCAGCGTATCGGAGTGCGGCGGATCCGTTCCGGCATCAAACCGGCCGTACGACGTTCCGTATGCCGCAGTTGTTCCTTCACCGTATGCGACAGGTTCGCTCGCTCGTAACGTTCACGGGTGGGCTAAGGTTTGCGAGCAGGGAGACTCCGGATGGATTTCATTAAATTGCAGCGACCCGCTTCCATCGGTTTGCGGAGCGTATCCGTATCGAGTTCCGTTCGATATGTCAACGCGACAATTTACGGACACACCCGCGCCGGGTTCGCCGAATAACGGAACATCGTTCGCTTGGAACGGAGACAGCGACGGATCGGGTATCGGATATGTGGATTTTCACCTCGCGTACGTTCAAGCCGCCGGCGAATCGTTGCCATCGGCAAAAAACGGTTTTTGATTTACAATACAGACAATATCAACATTATGGGATTGTTTTCAAAAGCCGCATCCAAACAGAGTTATCTCGGGATAGATCTCGGATATTCCGGCATCAAACTTGTCGAGCTTTTAAATGAAAAAGGCCGCGCACGCCTTGTGACTTATGCTTTTGTCGACGGCAACATGCAGTCGAATGACAAACCGCTTATCGAAGATACGGATCGTACCGCGGCGTTGTTGAAGAAAATGGTAGCGAAAGCGAGATGCACGACAAAGCGCACCGTGGCGGCTCTTCCCGTCTCGTCTGTCTTTTCTTCGATTATAAGCGTACCGGCCGCGAACGAGAAAGAATTGAAAGAGGCGATTCAGTGGCAGGCGAAGAAACTCATTCCGGTTCCTCTCGAAGATATCACGCTGGACTCAAAGACGATCGACACGTCCGATGCGCCTGGAGGGAAAAAGATTACGCGGGTTTTGATTACTGGCGCTCCAAAGCCGCTAGTGAATAAATATATAGAGATTTTTAAGAAGGCGGGACTCGATCTTATCTCTCTCGAAACAGAGGCGTTCGCGCAAATACGCTCTCTCGTAGGGAAAGATCGATCAAGCATAATGGTGATAGATATCGGATCACAGCGCACGAACATTTCTGTAGTTGAAAAAGGCGTTCCATTTCTCAATCGATCAATCGCGACTGGAGGAATCGCAATCTCACAAACAATCGCAAAAACTCTAGGTATCACATTCGATCAAGCGAACACCATGAAACGCGATATTCGATCCATGCAGGGTTTTACGCCGACCGGGGATCTTTCTTCTATTCTTCAGACGTTGTTAAAACCAATTCTTGACGAGATTCGCTACTCATTCAATTTGTATCAGGGTCAAAGCGAGGGAGGACAGACGAAACGTATCGATAAAATAATTTTGACTGGGGGTTCTTCGCTACTGCCGCGTTTGCCTGAATTTTTGACACAACTTCTTAACGTGAACGCGTATCTCGGAGATCCGTGGGCGCGCGTTGTGTATCCACAGGATTTACGACCGGTATTGGATGACATAGGAGCTAGATTTACTGTCGCGATAGGGTGTGCAATGAGGGATATTGAGTAGGGTGGGATGCAAAACTATGCAAAATAACTTTTTTCTCGCTGCGGAACTCGCTACGCTCAAACAGTCCTCGCTTCAAAAAAAGTTTTTTTGCATAGTTTTGCATTGTTTGAAGGTTAAATTTATTGGCTGATGACGGACAATATTTCGCTCCTTCCGGAAAATCTTCGAAAAAGGGAGGATCAATTCAAAAAAGAAGCGCAAACCCCGGAAGCGGAGGAGGATGTTAGAATGCATTTGCCCGATCCTGAAGAGGAGGATATTGAGATTATCGAAATAGACGAGGGTGAAGTCGGGGAAGTGTTGGCAGGAGAGCCGGCGTTGTCGCGAGCCATATTCGGGATACAAAGTTTTTTTCAGGTCATAACAGCGAAACTGCTACACCCGACGACGGAAGAGCCGCCACCGAAATTGCCCCCGCAATTTTTTATTCCTCCGAAGCAGAAAGAGAAGAAGCCGCCACAGGGATTGATTCCGATTCCTGGCGTTACACCGCCGCCAAAACAGGAGGTGAAAGAAGCGGTAATCGTTAAAGAAGCTCCAAAAGTTCAGACAACGATTGCTCCGACTCAGCAGAAACCGCGCGTGATGCCTGCGGCAAAGTCGCCAAAAAGGGTGCGGGTGATAAAACGCGTAAGAAAACCGGTTAGAGTTAGTTTTTTGGATGAGCAAGAGTTGCAATTACGCATCGATATTCCAAGGCGTAGATTTACTTTGGCAATATACGTCGTGGCTTTCGCGATGTTGTTTACCGGTTCTTATCTGATTTTAATCTGGCAGGGAGAGCGGGCGAACGTCAATGCGGAGCGAGTTCGATCAGATTTGGCGGATGTTGGAAATCGCATAAAGGAACAACATGGCGCGTGGATCGCGTATCAGGATTTGGAGCCGCGTCTCAAAGCGCTTGGAGGACTTTTGAATAATCACGTCGCGCCTACGCAGCTTTTCGAGCAACTCGAACGATTCACCATTCCTGACGCTTCATACAGTTCGTTTACGCTTTCTCCAGACGGTCATTTGATTTTATCAGCCAGCACGAGATCCTATGAATCGGCCGCGCGACAGATCGTGTCGTTTAGAACTTCCGGAATCGCAAGCTCTGTTGATTCATACGGCTATCAAGCTTCTTTTGACGAAGTTAGCGGCTTGATGAAAAAGGTAGATTTTCAAATTAGCCTGGTGCTGAATAAAAGCATACTTCGTTTGGTACAAGCCGAAAAATAATCGACATGAATAAAACCACGACAGAAAAAAAGACATCCCCGTTTCTTACCGACTACTACTCGACGTCTTTTTTCTTACTTGTACTTTTGTTTTTAGTGGCGTCGGCTTTTGTGTTGTTGCCTCTTATGAGCGGCATCAAAGCAAAAAACGCGGAAATCGGTGTAGGATTGGATCGTTTGACTCAAGAACGGACGTATTTGCATAGTCTTGAACAATCGATCGTTGCCGCAGAAAACATACCGACAACCGTTTTGAGTCGAGTCGATCAGGCACTACCGCGAGAATCGAACATCCCGGAATTGTTGACACTCCTCGGAGGAGTCGCGGAAATGGACGGCGTGAAATTGGATTCCGTTAATTTTTTAGACGCGAAACCTACAAAGGCGGGCGGCGCGGTAAACGCTACGTCGAGTATCGTACAAACGAACATCAATATCTCCGTTACCGCCGCGAACTATCCTCAAATTAAACGCTTTCTAAGTCACCTCGAATCAAGTTTAAGAATTTTGGATGTAGTAGGTATCAACGTCACATTGAAGGGCGAGAAGGCGATATACGCGATTCAGCTCACGACCTACGCGTATCGGCCGCCGGTTATTCAAAAAACGGCAGAAGCGAATAAGAAGCTATGACGAATAGAGGAATACCGCTCATTGCAAGGATCGTACAAATTACGGTTATTTTGAGTTGTATAGTGGGTTCGCTTTGGATTGGAATGAGATTTTTTGAACCTATCCCGATTCCTCCGGGTCCAAAAACGCAACGTTCCGTTATGTTCGACAAATCTTCCGATATTTCCGGCAACTCTGTTTTTAGCGGATTACAGCAATACGGCCCGTCAAAAGTCGAAGTGGGCGAGACGGGGAGAGTGAATCCTTTTACTCCTCTTTCGCCGCCAATCAAAACCACGAGCACCGCTACTTCTACCAAAGCAGTTATCGATTCCGACGTAAAAGCGACAACAGAAACTACAGGAACCGCGATGGAGGCAATATAATTTATGGACGAACAATTGTTATCGTTTATTGTAAAGAAAGGATTGTTGGACGAAAAAACCCTGTCCATCGTTCGTGAATTGATTTCGCGGGGAAAAACCGCGGAACAAGTTTTGGTTGGCGGACGTTATGTTCCGGAAACGGAAGTTGGAAAAGCTAAAGCTGAAATCGCGGCTTTGCCGTTTGTGGATATCGCGAATGTGCAGGTAGCGCAGGACGTGATAGAGCTGATCCCTTCCGAAACCATAAAGAGTTATAAGATCGTTCCGATAGGATTTGACGGAACCACGATACAGGTCGCGATGCAAAATCCGCAGGACGTTCACGCAATGGAGGCGCTTCAATTTTTAGCGAGCGAACGTAAGTGGAAGTTGCAGACCGTTGTTGTGCCGGTTAGTCAGATGACGCGTTTGTTGCGTCAGGCGGGCACGGTAGCGGGTGAAGTTGAGTCCGCTCTTGCAGAAGCTAAGGGGAAATTTTCTCAATCAAAAGGCGTCATGGACGAGGCGAGTGCTCTTGAAGAAGTTATCAAGGGAGCTCCGGTTTCTCGTATGATTTCGGTCATCATGCGACAGGCGGTGGACGGCGGCGCTTCCGATATTCACATCGAGCCCATGGGGGATGAGTCGCGTGTTCGTTATCGCATTGACGGCGTGTTGCGAACGTCTTTGACGCTTCCGTTGTACATCCATCCAGCGCTCGTATCTCGCATAAAAGTCTTAGCGAATCTGAAGCTCGATGAGACGCGAATTCCTCAAGACGGAAGAATTACGGAAACTTTTAGCGGAAAGAAGATAGATTTTCGCGTTTCCACTTTGCCGGTCGTAGATAATGAGAAGGTTGTTATGCGTATTCTTGATACGTCCGTTGGGGCTCCGACTTTTGAGATCCTCGGTTACAGAAAGGAGTATATCGACATTATTAAACAAGAGATAAAGAAACCGTTCGGACTTTTTCTCATCACAGGTCCCACTGGTTCCGGCAAATCCACTACGTTGTTTTCAGGGCTAAATCTTCTAAACGCAGAGGGCGAAAATATATCCACGCTTGAAGATCCGGTCGAATACTACATTCAGGGCGTCAATCAATCGCAGATTCGTCCGGAGATCGGTTATACGTTCGCTACGGGCCTGAGATCTCTTTTGCGTCAGGACCCGAACGTGATAATGGTTGGAGAAATCCGCGACCGTGAAACCGCGGAGCTCGTCATTCACGCGTCGCTCACAGGACACCTGATCTTTTCAACTTTACACACGAACGACGTTTTTAGCATCGTGCCGCGACTTGTGGATATGGGGGTGGAACCGTTTTTGCTCGCAGCGACAATGAATCTTGGAATAGCGCAACGTCTCGCTAGAAAAATTTGTTCTCACTGCAAAGAGCCGCAAGAAGTTTCAACCGAAACGGTCGAAAAGATTCGAAAACAGCTAGTAGGAATTCCGAAGAATTACATTCCGTCAACTCTGGACATCTCCAGTAAGCTGACTTTTTATCACGGCAAAGGATGTGCACGTTGCGGGAATTCAGGGTATTCTGGACGTACTTCCGTAGCAGAGCTGTTTCAATTCACGCCACAGGCGAAACGACTGATAGAAAAGGGATTTACAGCGGACGAGGGGCGAAAAGAGGCGGCGCGACAAGGAATGCTCACGCTGCATCAGGATATTATTCTAAAGGCGATTGAGGGGATAACTACGCTGGAGGAGGTTTTGAGGGTTAGTCAGGAGACGAGCGAAGGAGAGTAAAGCGGAACTCGCTTCGCTCGAGCGGTTCTCGCCACGATAAGTGAAATAACATAAAGTGGTCTATGAAGTTATGGTCATTGCGAGGAGTTAGCAGACGACGTGGCAATCTCATAAAAGTTGATAACTCAAATATATTATGAACGAAACAATACTTATTATCGAGGACGATGCGTTTCTTGCGGGGATATATGCGCAAAAATTGGACGCGGAGGGTTTTAAAGCCGTGCTTTCTACGAATGGAGAGGATGGATTGAAGCAGGTTCAAAAGGAGAAGCCGGCGCTTGTATTGTTGGATCTTGTTTTGCCGAAAATGACAGGTTTTGAATTGCTGGAAATATTGAAACATGATCCGGCGACCGCTTCCATACCGGTATTGATAATGACGAACCTTGCGGAACGAAAGGATGTTGAGCGATGTATGGCTCTTGGAGCCGCAGGGTATGTAATAAAGGCGCACGTTTTACCGCACGAAACAGTCGGTAAGATCAAAGAGATTCTATCCAAGAATTGAAACGTTGCAATATCATATTCGTGTCATTCCCGTTCCTCCAAAGGCGGATGCGCCTCTGGCGCAGAAAACGGGAATCCAGATCAAAAAGAGTATTGTTCACTGTCCGGATCCCCGCCTACGCGAGGATGACAAATACATCACATGCCTTCATTCAAGTATAGAGTTCGATTATCTAATGGATCCGTACAATCCGGATTGGTTGAGGCGGAAAATAAGGATGCCGCCGCTTTGGCGTTGCAGGAACGCGGTTTTGACATAGCGCTTTTAGAGCCGGTATCGGCGTTTGCAGTAGGTCCGAGCGGCGGTCTCGGTATATTGAATCGTATTAATAAGAGGGATCTCGTAGTGGTGTCGCGCACATTGTCGGTGATGATTTCCGCGTCGGTTCCATTGGTGGACTCTGTACGCAATATCGCTCGTCAAACTGAAAATCCCAGACTTCGAAGCCTTTTGGCGCAAGTCGCGACCGAGGTTGAAAGCGGCGGAAAACTCTCGGATGCTCTTGATATTTACGGTAAGGTTTTCGGCGAATTTTTTATCAACATGATCAGATCCGGCGAAACGTCCGGTCAACTCGCCAGCGTTCTTGAGTATCTCGCGGATCAAATGGAGAAGGATTATGATTTGAACGCAAAAGTCAAAGGAGCGATGATTTATCCGGCTTTCATTTTATCCGGATTGTTCGTTGTGGCGTTTATTATGATGTCGTTCGTGATTCCGAAATTGACAGCAATTTTAGAAGAGGCGGATGTCGCATTGCCGCTCACGACGCGAATGTTGATAACGGTTTCAGGAGCTTTTGAGAATTATTGGTGGCTCATAATTATTTCTATCATCGCATTCGCAGGGGTGGTTCGATGGTGGCTTTCGACTCCGGGTGGTAGATATATTTGGGATCTTTTGAAAATGCGAATCCCGATTTTCGGCGGGTTGTTGCAGCGGATATATGTCGTTCGTTTTTCGCGTTCGCTCTCCACGCTTAATAAAGGCGGAGTGGATATGATATCGGCTCTTGAGATAGTAGCTGGAGTAATTGGAAATGCCGCTTGGAAAAATCTCGTGTTTTCGACGATCCGTGAATTGAACGAAGGAAACTCGATCGTTACAGCAATGATGAGGGAAAAGTACGTTCCATCAATGATGATCCAAATGCTTGGCGTTGGGGAGGAGACCGGGCGCATTCAGGATATTTTGGAAAGATTAAGCTCTTTTTTTTCAAGAGAAATCGACAATACAGTGGCGAATCTCGTTTCGCTCATCGAGCCGGCGGTCATGATCTTACTTGGCGTTGGAGTAGGGGTGATGGTTTCCGCGATACTCTTACCTCTTTACAGTCTGTCGTCGGCGGTATAGCGGATTGTTCCAATGGATTCGCGCATGTGATAAACTATCCACATATTAATAATTCACCTTTATTTTAAGACGTTCTATGAAACGCAAAGGTTTTACACTTATTGAGTTGTTAGTAGTTATTGCCATCATTGGTTTACTTGCCACGCTTGCGGTAGTAGCGTTTGGAAGCGCAAGACAGAAAGCGAATGACGCAAAGCGCGTCGCCGATATCCGCGGGGTTGTTGCGGCATTCGCATCAGCCGCACAGGACGGAGCCGCTCTGTGTAACGCCGCCGGAAATGCCGTATGCCCAGCGTCTACAGTCGTCAGTCAGTGCGGTCTTTTTACTCCGGCGTGCGCACTGGGCAATACAGACGTGACGCGAAATTATATCAACTTGTCTAACATTAAAGATCCGCAATTTACCGCCGCCTGCGGAGCGCCGCCGTACGCGAACTGTGGCTATACTTTGGTCGTCGCAGGAAGCGTTACCGATTTCACGATAGGGTTCGTAACGCAACAGAGCAATATGCAGGGTTTGTCAGCTGGCACTTCGCACCAAGCCAATCAGAACGGGTTGCTGAATTAATTAAGTCTGTTTCGGTTCGCGATGAAGTTTATGAGAAAAAGTGGAGGTTTCACCATTCTTGAGCTACTGATCGTTTTAGCGATCGTCGGAACGCTCGTTGGCGTTGCAGTTTATGCTCTTGGCGTTTCCCGCGCAAAAAGCCGCGATTCAAAACGCGTATCCGATATCAGCGTTCTACGAAGCTCTCTAAGCCAATACTGGCTACAAAAAGCGAGTTACCCAGTGACGCAAGGAGATGGGGTATTGCTTGGCAGTCCGGGAGCCAACGCCGACGGACTATCGTCTGAAGGTTTCGTTGGTCAGAGCGGCGGGGGGGCGGTTATTCTTCCGATGGTGCCGGTTGGTCCTAAAACAGGGGAGTTCTATCGTTATAAAGGTATAACCGGAGGGTATTCACTTCAATTCAAGACAGAACGAGATACGGCGTATGGAAAAGCCGGAACGTATTTCGCGCATTCGGTGGGCGTCGATCAGGAGGATACTGAAAAATGAGCCAATATCTAACTATCGTTTTCGCCGCCGTGCTCGGCGCGTGTTTAGGGTCGTTCGCGAATGTGGCGGCAATACGTCTTCACGCGATGACGTCACTCGGTGGCAGATCCCGTTGTCCCGAATGCGATGCGTTTATTCGTCCGCGCCACCTGGTACCGATCTTTTCCTGGTTAGCGCTTCGAGGCCGCTGCGCGGATTGCGGCGCGAAAATTCACGTTCAATATCCTCTTGTAGAATTGCTGTGCGTCACGCTTGTCGTGATAGCGGCGTTAAGGCATGATCCGTTTTTCGGAAACGCAATGCCATTCGCATTTGAAACTTTCGTTTCCATCGCGCTAGTAGTCGTTTTAGTCATGGATCTTCGGTGGAGCGAACTCCCGGTCGAGGTTCTTGTGCTCGTTGGCATAGTCGGAGCTTTTTGGAATATGTTTTTGGGTTGGTCAAGCGGAGTACTTGCGGCTTCGGCAACTTCGATTGCGATCGGAGCAGGCGCGGGCATAATTTTTTTTGGCGCGCAATGGGCGTTGTCAAAAGGAAAGTGGCTTGGCAGCGGCGACGTTTGGTTCGGCGCAATGATGGGCCTCGTGCTCGCGTGGCCGGCGACTGCGTACGCGATATATCTTTCGTATATTTTTGGAGGTTTCGGAGTTGGTACTTTGTATATTTTACGCAAGGTTAAGAAAGGAATGCGAGTACCCTTCGCTCCGGCGTTATCCATGGGATTGATGGCGGCATTCTGGTTTCAACCATATTTCGACCAACAACTGCGGTTTCTTTTTGGAATATGAAGCTATTATCCAACCTGTCATTCCCGCGCAGGCGGGAATCCAGACTAAAAGGAAATATTCAACGTATATCCTGGATCCCCGCATTCGCGAGGATGACGAAGAAAGGATTCACCCTCATGGAGTTGATGGTAAGTATCACTATTTTGGCGGTAATTTCCACCGCAACCGTATTCGGCTTGAGAGATTCAAGAGCGAAAGAAGAATTGCAGACGGCGGCGAGGTTGTTGGCAGGGGATATTCGTTCGGTTGAAACGCGAGCGCTAGCAGGAACGAACGTGAAAGTTTGCACTGTCGTTGCAGGAGCGAAAAAAGTTTGTGAAGCGGAAAATACGTCGCCGGAGGCATGCGTATCGGATTGCGCGCCAACATCACCTCCGAAGTTCGGCGTTCGTTTTTCGGCGCAGGATAGCAGATACGTGATTTTTTCCGATGTGGAACAGGAGGATTGGCGCTACACCTCCACCAGAGAGGCGAGTGTAAATAGGTCGTTGAATACGCTTGGAAACGCAAGAGTCATAATTGAAGAAATCAACACGGAATTAGGTCCGTCCGCATCCGTTGACATTGCGGCTGAACGGCAAAGCGGTCGTTTGCGTATCAACGCGTGCGGCGAGGTCGGGCTTCCGGATTGCGTGCCGACCGAACCGCAAACAGCTTCAATCCTATTACGGCACCTCGGTACGAATAAAACTGCTACTGTTAAGGTGAGCGCGATCAGCGGACGCGTTACAATAGAGTAGATATTATGCTTTTGAAACGACGACTTCGCGGACAAACGTTGATTGAGCTTCTAATTGCCAGCGCCGTAATCGCCGGAGGTTTGTTTTCTGCTGTAGCGCTTATTTTTTCTAACCTACGACTTTCGGATCGCGATTCAGATTCCGTTGTCGCGATAAATCTCGCGCGCGAGGGGATTGAGCAGGCGAGAGAATTGCGAGATTCCAATTGGCTGGCCGGAAATCCGTTCGACGCAGGAATGTTTACGGCCGGCGGCGATTATTCCGCTATTCCGAATTGGGACGGTAAAGCGGCTTCGGATCAGGTCTCGTTCGATTTTACGGCGGATGATTTTTCGGACGAGTCCGTGCAGGTAAAGTCATCGATAGAAGCGGAAAATCAAGGATTTTTGACTCAAAACACGGGAGTCGCAGCGAACCCGACGCCATGGAAACGCCTAATCACGTTTCATCCAATCTGCGACGCGCCGGGAGGACTCACGTATAAAAACGACGGCGAGACTTGCGCTGGAGATCCTACGGTTGGAGTGAGGGTGGAATCGCGCGTGCGTTGGCAGCGCAAGGGACAATCTTTTGAACGAGTACTTTATGACGATCTTTTCGATTGGCGGTAAAAATAAATCATACGGGTGCAGACCCCCTCTAACTCCCCCTTCGCAAGGTGGAGGACACGGAGGGGTTAGGGGATGTGTCCCTGGCTTCTCTCTTATGGAGATGCTCATTGTCGTAGCTATTTTTTCGGTTACGGTTTTGGTGTTGGCGCAGACGTTCGCTTCTTTCAACCAACTTCATCGCAGGATTTCAAACGCAACCGTTTTGAATCAGGATATGCGATTTATTACCGAGTCACTGGCAAGAGCTGTTCGACAATATCCGTTGGTGTTTGTAGGAGGAGGGTTACCGTCCAAACAAAATGAGATTCGATTGAATCAACCAAACGGCAACATTTACGTTGTAATGCCTTCAGCAGAAGGAGATCCGATATGCGAAGATCTTCTATCTATCTCGTGTCTCTTATTGTCAAAAGACGGTGGCGTCACATGGACTCCAATGACAGGAAAGCGCGTCGATGTCGAGCGTTTCGACGTGTACGCGCGACCGCCGGATTCTCCGTTTGAATTAGTCGGCGGCGCGTATCCAAATGACATCCAACCATTCGTAACTTTTTCAATAAAATTACGATACGCGGCCGATAATCCTAAAGATGACACCACGCTCGAAGTTCAGTCGACCGTTTCATCGCGTATGTATCAACGCTGATATGAAGTTATTATCGTCATTGCGAGGAGCGAGCACACAACGCGGCAATCAAATGCTAATGTCATTGCGAGGAGTTAGCAGACGACGCGGCAATCTGTTACAAGGAAATATTCTACCGCTGGCTTTGATAATTACGTTTACGATCGTGCTCGCCGGCGTCGGGATAGGAACGGTTGTTCTTGAAGGTTCAGGCCGCGCGCGTGAAATTGACGACAGCGTTGCCGCGTACTACATGGCGGATTCCGGAATCGAGCGCGAGTTGTTTGAGTTGCGAAAACATGAAGCGACGTTGCCAGACGTTACTGCTCTCTCAAGCCAATACCCGACCGCCGGAACGTGGAGTTCGACGGCCGCGATTGAGAGAACTGATCAAAAAACGTTTGATACAATTCCGCAGGGAGATTTTCACGTTATAGATTTGTTTGATCCAAATAATCTCGGATCCGCCGGAGGAGTAGATCAGTTGCAGATCAACTGGGCAGGCGCAGGACTTCTTGAAATCGGATATGCGCAATGGTTGTCCGGATCGATCGTGACATGGCCAAGCGAAGATTCGTACGTTCTAGAGACCGGTGAAGGTCCTTCATATACGGTAGCCGGACTCGACGCTAATAAAGCGTATCGCTTTCGCATAAAGGCGATGAACGGTGACGCGACAAACGTAGCAGTGACCGCGTTTCATAACGGTTCGCAGGTTCCGTTTCCGGGCGACGTAACGTTGTCAGCCGAAGGAACGTACGGAAAAGCGACGCAAAAGACCGCAGTCACGCTACCAAAACTGGACTCGCTTTTGGATATTTACGGTTTCGTGCTTCTCTCGGAGTGACAGATATTGAAATGTATGCATGGCGTCCCAATTTACCCACGAGGTACCAGGTACGTACTTGGTACCTGTTCTACTTACCGGCGTTTGGGATTCGTAGCCACTTGTTGGTCGCGAGGTGCCAGGAGTCGGAGTCGGAGGATTGGATGGCATCGAAGAATTTTTTGGCTGTTTCGGTGTAAAGTTTTTCGTTGCGGACCATTTCACGAAATTTTTGGAATTTTCTCGGTATCGTACTTCCGCGTTCCGCTAACTCTTTCAGCTCCAGATCGATATCGAGATTGTCTGCGTCTTTAACTAACTTGGATTCGTAGGATTCGCGTTTTTCATATTCGTTGAAAATATTCGGCATGTCTTCCAAGATCGTGTCTTTGAACATGTCTTCGGCGGCTGCCGTCTCGTTAATATTTAAAACATACGCCTTTTGAACATACGAATGATCCGATACGCGCGTTTCCGGAATATCGTGAAGAAGCGCTATGGTCAACAACTTTTTTTCATCAAACGGCTTTCCTTCATGCCGCGCCAGGATCAACGCCAACCAAATTACGCGATAAGTGTGCTCCAGGTCGCTGGAACAATCCATGCCTAGATGTTGCCGCCAACCGCGCGGCACATTCCTAAGCGAACCGATCTCATATAGGAATTCAACATCTCGTGAAATTGACATATTACGAAGATACTATCGTGCCGGTAGGCGTGGCGCAATGATGAGAGGTACTGTGGATAACGTACCAGGTACGTACCTGGTACCGAAATAGAGAGGATCCTAGATTTGTCCGCTGTGTTTGTTTTGTGGTAAGATTTTTTCATTATGAGCACAAAATGTCTTGAAAGTAACACGGCGACACATGCCGAACTCGCGAGCGAGGTGAAGCGTTTACGTTCTGTAGTAATCGGGCTCGTTGGTCGCGATAAAGAAGGCGCTTATCGTCCGGCTTATGTTCGCCGTCTTTTGAAGATCGCCGCTATTCCCGCAACTCACACATTTAAGGATTCGGAAACGTTTTTGCGTGAGCTTTCAGGCATCGTATGATGCGCTTGGTATACGACAAATCTTTCCTCAAAGCCGCTACTTTATTGCAGGCATCGCAAAGGAGGAAGCTCGCTGTATTGTTGGAGAAATTTCGCGACGATCCGTTTAACCCATTGTTACACACGAAGCCCCTCAGTGGTACGTTTGCAGGATTTTTTTCTTTTCGCATTGCCCGCGACTGGCGCGTAATGTTTCAATTTATCGATGCGGATACGATACGGCTTCTGGACGTAACGCATCGCAAGGACGTGTATCGTTAGACTGTTTTATATAAACAAAGAGCGCACCGTCGGGAGACATGAGCGCGGAGTTCCGTCTTGCGACGGCGCGTCTCTTTGTCTCACGCGGTGCGCGAGGTTGTTAGTCCCAGTAGGCACTGGGGTCTTGCCAGTCCGGATATCGCTCGTCGAGCCATGCACGAGCTTGTTCGTACGCCGCGTCGTAGGAATCGTGGCGTTTTTCGGATTCGTACTTGATCGGTTCGGTCGTGTGAATGACCTTTCCAGAGTCCGTGACGTGCGCCACCGTCACGTTTTCGTTCTCGCGGTCGTAGTTGAGGCAGTAGCTGAAGCGGCAACTGACATCGAGTCGAGCGTAGCGATCGTAGAACGCCGCTTTGTAGGTGATGCCCGCTCGTTCGCGACCCTTGTCGTCCAGGAGATTCGAGTGCATTGAGTGGTCGGTCGGCACCTTCTTCCAGCCGGCAGGGAGTTCGACGTATTGAAACAGGTCGTCGCCCTCCACCTTCGCGCCGAACCTCACTCCGGCCTTTTCCAGCCCCGCCTTGTCCTTGGCGGTCATATCTGTCGGCAGCGTCTCGCTGGCGACGAACGACCTCTGTCCTTGTGCCTCCTGTTGAAGAATGGCACCGCCTTGACCGAGGACGAACGCGTCGGCGAGTAGGCCGACATGGCTCGCTAGGGTATCCATGCCCGTGTTGATGGGAGCACGTTTTCCACTCATTAGTTCTTCCTTTCTTGTTCACAAAAACAATCTTCAGAAACTGCTGAGTTTATACCATGTTTCATTACATTTGTCAAGGGCAGTTTCCCTTGTCGGATACTCGCTTTTCCCTCATTTTTCCTGTAAACTTCCCACATGAACAAATCCGACGCCGCCAAGCGTGTTGCGAAACTTCGGGCGGAAATTGACCGTTATCGTTATCAATATCACGTTTTAAACAACCTTGAGATATCGGAGGCGGCTTTGGATGCTTTGAAGCATGAGTTGTATAAGTTGGAGCAGGAATATCCGGATCTCGTCACTTCCGACTCTCCGACACAGCGTGTTGCGGGAAAGGCCATGGAGGGATTCAAGAAGGTTAAGCACGAAGTCCCAATGCTTTCGATTGAGGATGCTTTTTCTCGTGAAGAAGTTGACGAGTGGTTGGCGAGACAAAAGAAACTCCGACCGCGTGCGACTTTTGATTTTTATGCGGATCCGAAAATGGACGGTCTGGCCGTATCTCTAATCTACGAAGACGGGATCTTTATTCGCGGCGCTACCCGCGGTGACGGGAGAGTGGGGGAGGATGTCACTCATAATTTGAGAACTATCGAGGCGATTCCTCTCACATTGCGAAAATTGTTTAAGGGACGTCTGGAAGTTCGCGGCGAGGTTTACATGGCAAAGACGCAACTTGAACGTCTCAACAAGGTTTTGAAGAAACGAGACGAACAAGTTCTCGCGAATCCTCGAAATGCCGCGGCAGGTTCCATCCGTCAGCTTGACCCCAAAATCGCGGCGAAGCGAGGATTGTCTTTCATGGGATACGGGTTGCTTGGCGACGAGTCGCTTAAGACTTGCGAAGAGAGGCATGACGCTTTGCGGCAATTTGGATTTCCGATAAACCCGAACGCGAAATATTGCAAAACGCTCGATGAAGTCGAAAAAGTTTTTGACTCGCTTCAGAAAAAGCGCGACTCACTCGATTATTGGATTGACGGACTCGTCGTGAACGTAAACGATGACGCGCTTTTTTCATCTCTCGGAGTTGTAGGAAAAACACCGCGCGCGATTTTGGCATGGAAGTTTCCGGCCGAGCAGGGGACTACGATCGTGCGCGACATCCGCGTTTCAATCGGACGCACCGGCGTGCTTACGCCCGTCGCCATTCTCGATCCGGTCCAACTCGTCGGAACCACGGTGACTCACGCGACGTTGCACAATCAGGATGAAATCGAGCGGCTTGGTTTGAAAATCGGTGACACGGTTATCGTTGAAAAAGCCGGAGACGTGATCCCGAAAGTAATCAAAGTTTTATCCAAACTCCGAACTGGAAAAGAGGAATCGTTTCACATGCCGAAACAATGTCCGATTTGCGGTTCTCCGGTCGAACGCCGCGAAGGGGAGGTCGCCACGGTATGCACGAACAAACGATGTTTCGCGCAGGAATTGCAGAAATTACTGCATTTCGTCAGTAAGAATGCGGTGGATATTCGCGGTCTTGGAGATAAGATAATGGAGTTGCTTTTGAATCAGGGATTGGTTAGAGAGGCGGCGGATTTGTTTAAACTGAAAAAAGAGGATTTGTTCGGATTGCCGGGCTTTGCCGAGCAAGCGTCGTCCAAGCTGGTGGAGGAAATTCAATCACGACGAAACATCCAATTGGATCGTTTAATAAACTCACTCGGCATTCGTCATATCGGTGAGGAGACTGCGCGCGACTTGGCGGCGGCATTTGGAACTTTCGAGAAATTTTGTAACGCTACAAAAGAGGAGTTGACGGCGATTGACGGAGTCGGCGAAGTTGCGGCAGATTCTATCGTTGAATTTTTTGCGGACTCTCATGAGGCGCGACGTTTGTATAATTTGCTTGAGACGGTGACAGTGATGCACGCCGCAAAGAAAGCTGCGGGTAAATTGTCGGGAACGAGTTGGGTTTTGACCGGCGCATTAGGATCCCTTTCGCGCGAAGAAGCGAAAGCGGCAATTAGAGAGCGTGGCGGCGAAGTGTCCGAGAGCGTATCGAAAAATACAACATATCTCGTAGCTGGCGCAGATCCTGGTTCAAAGTTCGACAAGGCGAAGAAGTTGGGAGTGAGGATTATAGACGAGGAGAAGCTTCGCGACATCTTGAAATAAAAGGAGTTTCGTGTTAAAGAATGTTTGCTCAAACCTTCAAAACAAGTGAGGTGGAATAGTGGACTAGTTGTTCGTGTCACGTTGGCTATCCCTCGTGGGTCTAGCCATCTTGTAGGTTACATAAAGCTGCCGGCCGAGAGTAGCTGTCCGGACTATTTCGGCTTTCGGATCTATTCGCTGAATGTCGAGGGGACGAGACTCGGATTGATTCTAGAGCACCGCAGATACGTATTCTTCCATGGCGAATTCGTGCAATCGCCGGATAGGTCGTCGTTGACTAACGAGCATGCGTTATTTCTCATCGCCATGCTACAAGGAGTGTTGGGTTGGTGTATAGAGTACAGATTCGGGTCCATTCAGCAGCTGGTGATGATAAGCGAGGGTTATCAGTGGCATGACGATGGAACGTCTGGGACAGGCGTAGAACGTGTCGTTCATCATGAGACCCTCGACGTAACGCTCAATCTCTCGCCGGAGGAGCTTGATTGTTACGCAGTCGCTCGCTCTGTTCTTTTTTCGCAGCATTCCTAGGCTAACCGACATGGTCTATCCAACGTCGGTTTTTTTGTATCGGGTACTGTTACAAATCGGAGTTTTAAGCTACTATTTTCACAATATGTCACTGTCGCGGAAAGAGGTTGAAACTTTGGCCGAATTGGCGCGTTTGCAATTGTCGGAACAGGAATTGGTAAACGCCGAAAAAGATCTCGATTCAATTCTTGGTTATGTCGATCGATTGAAAAAGATCGACGTGTCCGGAGTTTTGCCGCACGGGATCGCTCCTATTGAAATAGGATGGCGTCCGGACGCGGTTTTTGAGTGCGACGATGTTACTCGCGAATTGATATTGACTAATTTTCCGTCGCGGCGCGGAGATCTTTTGGAAACGCCCGCAGTTTTCGAGGAACCGAAAAAATAAACTACATGTCCACACCTCTCAACGAACTTACAATTTCCGATGCGGCACGCAAGCTCCGCGCAGGTGACGTTTCGTCGCGCGAAATCACGGACGCTTGTTTGAAGGAGATCCATTCGAAAAACGTCACGTTAAACGCGTTTTTGGACGTGTACGAGGAAGAGGCGCGATTGGCGGCGGACAGATCGGATGAAAGAAGAGCCGAAGGAGATTCTTTCGGTTCGCTCGACGGAATTCCTATTGCGTTAAAAGACAACATTTTATATCAGGAAAAACGTTGTACAGCCGGATCGAAAATGCTCGCGAACTATACGGCCACAACTCACGCGACCGTAACGAGAAAACTACTTGAAGCCGGTGCGGTGATACTCGGTAAAACAAACATGGATGAATTCGCCATGGGATCATCCACGGAACATTCAGCGTTCGGTCCGACGAAAAATCCTCGAGATCTCGAACGAGTCCCCGGCGGTTCGTCCGGAGGAAGCGCTGCTGCGGTCGCGGCCAGGATGTGTCCAGCGGCTTTAGGGTCGGACACCGGCGGTTCCATCCGACAACCAGCGTCTTTTTGCGGAGCGGTTGGACTCAAGCCGACATACGGACGCGTTTCGCGGTCAGGTCTCATGGCCATGGCGTCGTCACTCGATCAGATCGGACCGATTACAACGACGGTCGAGGATGCGGAGACGTTGCTTGAAGTTATTCAGGGATATGATTCGGACGACGAGACAACGGCGGATGTTGAGAATTTTTCCAGCGTAAAACGCGAAAGTTTATCCGGAGTGCGCATCGGTTTGCCAAAGCAGGCGTGGGGAGAGGGGATGGATAGTGGAGTTCGTGAGCGCGTAGAGCAGGCGATTCGTGTTTTGGAGGAGGCGGGCGCGAAAGTGAAAGAAGTTGATTTGCCGTATGCGGATGCCGCTCTGGCCGCCTACTATCTCATTATGCCATGCGAAGTGTCGGCGAATATGGCGAGATTCGATGGGATTCGATATGGGATTCGTACGGGAGGACTCCCGCTTTTTGAAACGTATGCTCATGCGCGCGCAAGCGGATTGGGTCCAGAAGTTCGTCGCAGAATTTTGCTCGGAACATACGCGCTTTCACGCGGATATTACGAGGCGTACTACCTTCAAGCGAAAAAAGTTCAGACGTTGATTCGCCGCGCGTATCAAGACGCGTTCGAGCAAGTAGATCTTCTCGTTACTCCAACCGCGCCCACTACGGCGTTCAAGATCGGAGAAAAAACTTCGGATCCGCTCACAATGTATCTCGAAGATATTTTTACGGTGGGAGTAAACGTAGCCGGAGTTCCTGCGGTTTCAGTTCCATGCGGAGATTTCGAGGGATTGCCAGTTGGATTGCAGCTTGTCGGTAAATGGTTCAGGGAGGCGGAGTTGTTGTCCGCGGCTAGGATATATGAAGAGCGGCGTGTTTAATTATTATGGATTACGAAACAACGACCACGACATTCAACTATCTCCCGATCATTTATTTGGTAATCGGGATTATTGTTGCCGCGGTTCTAATCCAATTGATACGAAGATTGAGCGGCGCTTTGATGCGGCCGGAGATGTACGGAGTTTCCAGAAAGGAGATAAAGGAGAGTTGGGAGAATATCAAAAAAACTTCGGGGCAGGGGATGATGGGAGCGAAAATAGCTATAATGGAAGCGGACGCGCTTCTGGATTCCGCGCTCAAGTCCATGTCCATGCCAGGAACGTCCATGGCAGATCGCTTGCGCGTTGCACGGTACAAATATCCCAAGCTGAATAAAGTCTGGTGGGCGCATAAATTACGCAATCAGCTCGTGCACGAATCGTCATTCCAGCTAGGATCGCGACAGGCGAAACAGGCGCTGGAAGAATACGAGAGAGCGTTTAAGACGATGAATCTGTTGTAAGAGTCAAAAGTCCGTAAAGTCTATAAAGTCCGTAAAGTCAAACATGATCCCTTGGATTGAATCGCATACGTATTTCCTCGGCCCTCTGCGTCTGCAAACGTGGGGAACGTTTGTTGCTATTGGATTTTTGGTTGGAGCGTTTATCGCAGCGCGTCGCGCGAAGAGAAAAGGATTGAATCAGGCGTATGTTTGGGATCTTGCGTTTTGGGCTTTTTTGGCGGCGGTGGTCGGAGCGCGTCTGTTTCATGTTTTGTTTTACGAACCGACATATTATCTGGCCCATCCGTTGGAAATCATCAACCCACTCGCTCCCGGATATGCCATATTTGGAGGATTTATTGGAGCGACTTTGACAGTTTGGGCGTTTGTAAAACGTAAGGGCTTGGATTTTTTAGCATATGCCGATATTATGGCTTGGGGATTGCCGTGGGGTTGCGGGATAGGAAGGATCGGATGCTTTCTAATTCACGATCATCCGGGTACGCTATCCTCATTCGTCGGCGCGGTTAAATATCCGGGCGGCGCGCGACATGACCTTGGGTTGTACCTTTCCGTTTTCGGTTTTACGCTAGGTCTTATATTCCTTCTACTAGATCGCTCACCGCGTAGAAAAGGTTTTTGGGTCGCTGCATTTCTCGTGGCGGAAGGGACGTCGAGATTTTTTCTCGATTTCCTTCGCGTCGCGGATACGAGGTACGGTCCATTCACGCCTACGCAATGGACGGTTATATTAATTTTTTCTTTATGTCTTCTACTGAACAAGCGAAAAAAGTTTTTCTCCTAGGATCTCTGGTTCTTGGTGTTCTGATCGTCGGTGGTTTGATTTGGGCGGTAACATCGTCCGATACCGGAATAAATATCGGAGAAGCTCCCGCGTTTTCAGACGACAACGATCCGTCGTACGGGCCCGGTGAAGCCAAGGTTGTGGTACGTTCTTATGGTGATTTTCAGTGCCCTGCATGCAAAGCCGCAGAACCGGGGTTTAGATATGCGATGAAAACATACGGCGACAAGGTTCGTTTCGTATGGAATGATTTTCCTCTTCAGAGTCTGCATAAGAACGCGCTCGCAGCCGCAAACGCCGCTCGTTGTGCGGAAGATCAAGGGAAGTTTTGGGAGTATCACGATCGACTGTATGACGATCAATCAACGTGGTCGGAGCTGGAGTCTCCACAGCAGGCATTTGTCGATTACGCGTCCGCTCTCGGTTTGGACAAGGGATTATTCGAATCGTGTTCGGCGGAAAAAAAGAACAACACCAAAATCATTGACGACGTGGCCGAGGGAAGTCGAATCGGCGTAAACGCGACTCCGACATTTTTTATCGGCGACGCGAAGTTCACCGGCGTTCTGGAACAGTCGAAATGGGATAGTGAAATTCAAAATCACTTGACCGCGAAATAACCGCAAAGTATCTTATTGCCTACTAACTCGGGCGCATGGCATGCGCCCCTACTAACTTTCTCAAATATGTCCATGCTTCAAGAGAATTCCCCGGTCGGCGCTTTCACTGGATCGTCGAAGACAATGTTTTTTCTAGGTTTGTTTATCGGAGTGTCGTCCGTGACGACGGTGGCGCTCGCGGTTCTAGTTGGGCTTCTTGTTTCCGGAAAAGGATTGCCGATAAACGGCGCTGTTGCAGCACAAGGAAATGCGCCCGTCGCTGCCGCGCCTTCGCCATCTGACTTACCTGACGCTCCACCGGCTGGTCCTGTGAAAGATGTTGACGTAGCCGTCGACCACATCCGAGGGAATAAAAACGCGAAAGTTACGCTTATCGAATACTCGGATTTCGAATGTCCGTTCTGCCTTCGTCACAAAGGGACGGTCGATCAGGTTCTAAAAGACTATCCGAATGATGTCCGCGTAATTTATCGCCATTTCCCGCTCTCATTCCATCCTGAAGCGCAGAAAGCGGCTGAATCCTCGGAGTGCGCGGGAAAGCAGGGAAAATTTTGGGAGATGCATGACAAGATTTTTGAAGCAAAATCGGCCAGCGCGATGTCCGTGGCAAAGTGGAAAGAAGAAGCGCGAAAGCTTGGTTTGAACGGGGATGCGTTCGATAAATGCCTTGATTCGGGTGAAACAGCTGGTCGTGTCTCTCAGGATCTTCAGGAGGGGACGACGGCCGGAGTTGCCGGTACGCCGGGAACATTCATAAACGGGCAATTGATTGAAGGCGCGGTTCCTTACGCCACGCTCAAACAGGCGATTGACGCGGCTTTAAAGGGGTAATTGATAAAAAATACGCCAACGAATCGGGTCGGCTTTACAACCTGCCCGATTTGTGCTATAGTATTGAACAGCAAGTAAATCTTTTTCCCTTCTTAAACAAATAAGTTGAGTAGTGAAAAGATCTTAGGTCGGCTTGCATATAAGATTATTTGTGAAAGGACTATGGCGAAAAAGCTATACGTCGGTGGTCTGCCTTACGCAACCACCGAGAACGCTCTTCGTGAGTACTTTTCCCAAGCGGGCAACGTTGAATCGGCGATGATTATCTCCGATAAGATGACCGGTCGCTCAAAGGGTTTCGGGTTCGTTGAAATGACAACGGACGAAGATGCTCTTAAGGCAATCGAAATGTTCAATGGGAAAGACTTCGAAGGACGCTCGCTCGTAGTGAACGAAGCTCGCCCCATGGAAGCTCGTCCTCCACGCTCCGGCGGTTTCGGCGGCAGCGGTGGCGGATACGGCGGCCAAGGTGGTGGCGGACGCTGGTAATCACGCGAACGAACAAAAAACCCCGTGAGGGGTTTTTTGTTATCCACAGGGTATTTTATTGACGAGGTGTTATACTTTTTGCAATTCATGAAACTTTTTATTTTGATATGAACCATATGACAAACGCGAGACGTTTTTGTTTTGATGTGAGGACGATGTTTTTCGCAGCCGCCATAGCGGCAGTGAGCATCGTCGGGATCGCGACTTCGACCAAGCATGCTGATGCATTCGTATGCAGATATCAGCAAACACTCGGAGGAGCGATCGGAGATTTCAATAATGCGGCAAACTGGACGACCTGCAATTCCGCCGCGCCATCGTCAGGAGACGATGTGGTTATTGCCTCAGGAACATCCACTCAATTGAGCGCGAACGCAAAATTTAACGCCCTGAACACCAGTGGAACGGTTGATGCGTTAACTTTTGATTTAATGGCAACCTCTACTGTTACCATAAACAACGGTGGGGTTGTGACGTCTACAAGTGGAGATATAGGTTTTGGAGGATCGCTCAATGTTGGGAGCGCGGGGGTGAACGCTCTAGGGTCGATTTCAGGAACGATAAACGTTTCTTCTTCAGCGCAATTTATTGGCGCCACTTCGAAGCTTGAACTCGGTTCGAGCACGACTACTTTTTATGGGGCATTCATTATTGGGCAGAGTGCTACAGTAAATGGGAATACTGGAAAATTGGAATTTCGAGGCAACGTATCGATAAGTTTGGCTACATGGAGCATGGGGAGCGCAACAGTTTATTTCACCGGAGGAGGGGCGCAAAGTTTGTCCTATTCAGAGGTGAATAACACAGGGTTTGGAGCAGTAAAGGTAAATAAAACATTAGCAACAACACTTACATTATCGGGTAATGGAACATCTACAGGTGCGTTTACGATTGAAAGTGGAACCTTTTCTGGCGGATCAAGCATATTCAGAGTTGGAGGAAATTTCAGCGTAAACGAAAGCGGGACATTCACTCCGAGTACAGGGACCATAGAATTCAATGGAAGTGGCGCTCAAAGCGTCAGCTCCACGAACTTCGCGGTTTTAACGATCAATAAATCAGGTGGAACCGTGACGCCATTGGTTAACACAACTTCAACCGGCAATTTCTCTCTGTTGGGAGGAACGCTCTCACTCGGAACGAAGGCAT
>ERZ1292630.1042-Hain-H41-02um-R3-1042-length-27918-cov-27_pt1 | contig 27918 bp, 23 predicted proteins | sample MGYA00564408_ERZ1292630 | MGnify/ENA primary metagenome ERZ1292630 (study PRJEB36523, sample SAMEA6512641) | groundwater metagenome | collected 2019-01-08 | study: AquaDiva: Metagenomics assemblies of 32 groundwater samples
TGGCTTCCTGTATGGAGAGCGTATCCAGCAGAATACCGCGATTGGGCAATGCTTCACACAAACCTTTCAACTCGGCCAGATGACGGTGCGCTTCGGCCAAATTCTGCCAAACAGCCTTAACATCAAGACTGGCATTTGAAGGAATTTGCAATGCAATCACATCTTGCGCCTCATAAGAACGTGACAAGAAATTTGAATTATCTTATCACGTCAATAATAACCTGTATAAAAAATCTCATTTCCTTATCACGTTAAAATAGGAATATATAGAAAACGCAATTTCCTCCACGGTTTCTTCGATCACCGCTTTCATGCTGCTATCAGATGTACGCTGGTGAAACTAGTGAGTTAAAGCCCCGGAAAAAGCCTGCTGCAACAGCGATTTTTTAAGCTCAGCAAGTAACGCCGGTTTTTACTGGTAGATGGATTCGAGCTTTTTTGTTTCGGTGGACAGCTTATCAAGTTTGGCGACGATTTCATTTTGTTCTTTAACTGACGGAAATGGAATAGGAATTCTATTTAGCATCGTCTGATTTAGTTTTGGCTGTGCCATTCCACTTACATAATCATTTAATTTTATTGAGTTAAGGTACAGTTCAACAAACTTCTGATCCGTCATATTCTTAAATCTTAAAACGTGAGCATGATTATCAACTCAGGTTTTTCCAGTTATAGAAAATGCTATGGGGTAGGTTCTTGCTAAAAGGTTTGCACCATCTTCAGGCACACAAAGCAAATCTTCATCAAATAATCTGAAACGTAATCAACTATACCTGATGCTCTATAAGAACGTTATCTGATTGATTGATTGATTGATTGATTGATTGATTGATAGGTACGTACTGAAAACGGAGGATGTTTTCCCGGTTTGTGTGAGACGGAAAATAATACCCAAGCAAAACACAAGGGCATTGAGTAAATTCAACTACAAATCAGCTACAAACCACAAAATAACACTGAGAATGAAAAGCGTTATTTTATTAACTACTTGTTTTTAATGGCGCCCTGAACACGAATCGAACGTGCGACCTACCCCTTAGGAGGGGGTTGCTCTATCCACTGAGCTACCAGGGCAAGCTTGGCATTTTACGCTAATATCACAATGAATAAACCTGATCAGCCAAATCCTGCTCCTTCCATCGTTTCAAGAAAATTGCCCCGGGCTGTGGTTTTTCTCGGATTAGTCAGTTTTTTCAATGATTTTGCTTCCGATATTGTGATACCGCTGATCCCGATATTGTTAGCGACCGTACTGGCTGCGGGGCCCATTGCGCTGGGATTGATTGAAGGAGTGGCTGATGCGCTGGCCTGTTTTCTTAAATTATGGGCGGGACGGCATTCTGATGTGATGAGCGGGCGGCGCAAAGGCCTGGCGCTGACGGGTTATACGCTTTCTAATCTTGCCCGCCCCCTTTTGGGATTGGCGGGTTCCTGGGTCACTGTGCTGCTGTTGCGCAGTGTTGATCGTATCGGCAAGGGTTTGCGCAGTGCGCCGCGTGACGCGATGGTGGCCGATGCAACGCCGCCTCATATACGCGGCTATGCTTTTGGCTTCCATCGGGCGCTGGATAATGCAGGGGCTGTCGCAGGCGGATTGACAGCTGCGGCTATATTGGCGTGGTCTGACCTGAGTCTCAGCGAAGTGATCTTGTGGTCAGCAGTGCCTGGTTTTGTTGCAGTAGCACTCCTGAGTGCGGGCGTAAAAGAAGAGAAAGCCAGCACGGTTTCACCATCAGAATCACAGCGGCGGATGCTTCCACCACTTCGTTGGTCTGCGCTATCCTTACCGATGCAGCATTATCTATGGGTATTAATGTTGTTTACGTTTGCGCGCGCTTCTGAAACTTTTATTCTATTACTGGGTCATGAGTTAGGGATTGGTGTCGTTGAGTTGCTCTTGTTATGGTCGGCACTGAATCTCGCCAAAGCCATCACATCCACTCAAGGGGGGCAATTGGCGGATCATTTTGGGCGTGGCGCTTTGATTCTGATTGGCTGGTCAGCGCTTGCATTATCGTTCCTGGCATTAAGCCAGGTAACAACAGATACGGGATTGTGGATAGTGACCATTTTCTACGGTTTGTTCATGGGAATGAGCGAGGGGGCCGAGCGTGCATTGATCAGTGATTATGCATTACCTGATGAAGGCGGCACCGCTTTTGGGTGGTATCATTTAGTCAGTGGTATTGCAGCCATTCCGGCGGGATTGTTGTTTGGAACGATTTGGTATTTGTTTGGCGCGGCGGCCGCATTTTTGTTTGCTGGCCTATTAGCGCTATCTGCCACAGTATTATTACGCGCATGGGCTTGGCCTGTAAGGCAAAAATATGACCAATAAAGACGGAGAAGTATCATGGAATGGTTAATATTCATTCTAGCAGCCACTATAATAAGCTCATTCTTCTGGTTGATGGCCGGGCAAAAAAAATCACTTAAGCTGGGCCAGCCTGCGCCGGATTTTAAATTGGTTGATCAGCATGGAAAGGTACATACTCTGGCAGATTCTCAGGGTAAATGGCTGGCTCTGTATTTTTATCCGAAAGACGATACGCCCGGCTGCACAAAGCAAGCCTGCACGTTTCGCGATGATCTTCATAAGCTGGCAAGTTTGGGTGCGGAGGTGATTGGTGTGAGTGTGGATAATACGGGCAGTCACGCTGACTTTGCTGAAAAATATCATCTGCAATTCCCGCTTCTGGCGGATAGCAATGCAGAGATAGCGGCGCGTTATCATTCCCTTATTAACCTGGGCATTATTAAGTTCGCCAGGCGCAATACCTTTCTGATTGATCCCCATGGAAAAATTGCCAAAATATACCTGTCTGCAAGTGCAGCGCGTAATTGCCATGAGGTGATTGAGGATTTAAAACACTTGCAAGCCATTTAACCAATAACAGGATTTCAACTGGCTTATACTCTTTTGACATCCATCAAAGATAAAACATGACTTCTCTTACAAAATGATAGGCATATCACTACATAAAGGTGCGGGATGGCAAATTTTACTGAAAATCAATTAATTCAACTTAGAGCGGCATTACAAAGACGTTATCTGGAATTACAGGATGAGATCCGTAGCGAGTTGGGGCATGCTAACGATAGGGGTAATATTGACCTGACCGAGTATTTGAATACCATACCGGATGACATTGACACAGCACTTGTTGACCGGCAGATTAATGAAATGCGCGAACTGGAAATATCTCTAAAGTATTTAAGCGAACTGGAATTCGGTGATTGCATTGATTGTGGCAATGAGATCGGGTTTGACCGATTGATTGCGTATCCTTCCGCGCAACGTTGCATTCAGTGCCAGAACCAGTATGAAAAATCTTTCCCTCAGGAATCCAATCCTTCGCTATAAAAACAGATTTTTTTCAGGTTTATGCGCTGGCTTTGAGTAAAATCAGAAGTGCACCGCCGCCGCCATCTTCTGGCCTGGTCTGGCAAAAAGCCAACACCTCATTACGCTGCATCAACCAATTCCCGATCCGTGTTTTCAGAACCGGCTCACGATTTTTCGAACTCAATCCTTTGCCGTGAATAACCCGGATGCAACGATATTTTTTTTGAGCGCAGATATCCAGGAAAGCAACCAACTCCTGCCTTGCTTCGTCGCGAGTCAATCCATGCAGGTCGAGATCTTCCTGGATTCCCCAATAACCGCGCCGCAAACGCCGTAACGTCTGGCGCGGCACACCCGGTCGCACATAAGACCATTCGTCACCTGCTTCGATTTCCAGTGAAATATGATCCGACAGAGAATCTTCCGTCGCAGTCTGTTCTTGATAATTCTTTTTCCGGGGAATGGCGGGGGCTGGTGAAGCTCTGTGGATTACTTTATCTGGAGCGGGCAACGGCGCTACATCACGCATCGCAGCATGAAACACCGCCATTTCATCTTCATCCTGGGCAGAGTCTTTCTGGGCCATCCAATGACATCTTCGATGCGTTAATTTATTTAAGATTATCCAGATATTTCTCAGCATCCAGTGCTGCCATACAGCCGCTGGCAGCACTGGTTACAGCCTGGCGATAGATATGATCCTGTACATCACCCGCCGCAAATACACCTGGAATACTGGTGGCCGTAGCATTACCCTGATTGCCGCCTTGGGTAACAATATAGCCATTCTCCAATTGCAACTGCGCGGTAAAAATATCGGTATTGGGTTTATGGCCAATGGCGATGAAAACACCTTGTAACGCTATTGTTTGGACAGAATGATCCTGAGTGCTTCTGATACGCATGCCGGTCACTCCCGATTGATCACCCAGCACTTCATCCAAGACGTGATTCAGCGCCAATTTGATATTGCCGTTGCGGGTTTTTTCCATCAATTTATCAATCAGAATTTTTTCTGAACGGAATTGGTCGCGCCGATGAACAATCGTCACACTGCGTGCAATGTTGGCAAGATAAAGCGCTTCCTCAACGGCTGTATTGCCGCCGCCGATCACAGCGACATCCTGCCCTTTGTAGAAGAAACCGTCACAAGTTGCACAACCGGATACTCCCCGCCCCATAAAGGCTTCTTCCGAAGGCAGGCCCAGATACTGTGCCGAAGCGCCTGTTGCAATAATCAATGCATCGCAGGTATAGCTTCCCTGATCGCCGATTAGTGTAATCGGTTTTTCAGTCAGTTTTGCGGTGTGGATATGATCAAAAATGATTTCAGTATTAAAACGCTCCGCATGTTTCTGAAACCTTTCCATCAATTCCGGGCCTTGCACGCCCATCGCATCGGCAGGCCAATTATCCACATCCGTTGTCGTCATCAATTGCCCGCCTTGAGCCAATCCGGTGATCACGACCGGATTCAGGTTAGCGCGTGCCGCATAGACCGCAGCGGTATAGCCAGCCGGGCCGGAGCCCAGAATAAGTAATGAACTATGTTTGGTTGTCATCATTTATTGTCGAAGTCGATCAAGAACGATATTGTACTCGCAAATGATCAAATTTCCTTGCTGGCCCCTATTTTTAGCAAGCTCTACAACCCAACCTTATGGTTCAACAATAAATCTGTTGTACTGACTCTGAGCGATACCGGATGCCCATCTATTCGGGCTAAATTTGATAATACTTCTGAAAATTTTTTCATACTGTTGTGGCGCGACTAATTCATAGATGTTAGGTGCTTAGTAAAATATGATCTCCCAATAGGGAAAACCATAAAAACAAATCCTATTGACATCCTGCTTATACTGCGTACATTGAATGTATAAGATATTGTTATACGAATAAATAAAAATCACCTGAATAAAAAACTTTTGTAATAATCCTGTGTTTTAATAAAAATACAGTGCAGCTTGTGAATTAATTTGGCAGAATTAGGTTATTCATGAATAACCTTTCTTTTACCGGGGAAATTAAAATGAAATATCAGAGTCTTCAGGAGTTCAGTACGTATGTGGCTGAGCGTAATCCTGGTCAACCAGAATACATGCAGGCAGTTACTGAAGTCATGGAGAGCTTGTGGCCTTTTATTATGGAACATCCTCGTTATTCTGAACACGGTCTGCTGGATCGATTGGTCGAGCCGGAACGGGTGATTATATTTCGTGTCTCCTGGGTCGATGATCATGGTGAGGTCAAGGTCAATCGGGGTTACCGGATACAGCACAGTTCATCCATCGGCCCGTATAAAGGCGGCATCCGGTTTCATCCTTCGGTTAATCTGTCCATCCTTAAATTCCTGGCTTTTGAGCAGACATTCAAGAATGCATTGACAACCCTGCCTATGGGCGGTGGCAAAGGTGGATCTGATTTTGATCCAAAAGGAAAAAGTCCCGGCGAAATCATGCGCTTCTGTCAGGCTTTTATCAGCGAATTATTCCGTCATATCGGTTCTGATACCGATGTTCCAGCCGGCGACATCGGCGTGGGTGGCCGTGAAGTCGGATTCATGGCAGGTATGATGAAAAAATTATCCAACCGCGCTGATTGCGTGTTTACCGGCAAAGGATTGAGTTTTGGCGGATCACTCATCCGCCCGGAAGCAACCGGTTATGGTACGGTATATTTCGCTCAGGAAGTATTGAGACACGCAGGCCGCTCTCTGGATGGCATGCGCGTCTCAGTATCAGGCTCTGGCAATGTGGCGCAATTTGCTGTGGAAAAGGCGATGTCGCAAGGCGCCAAGGTAGTGACTGTTTCAGATTCCAGCGGCACGATTGTGGATGAAAATGGCTTTACCGCCGAGAAGCTGGCTGTTTTGGCCGAAGTAAAAAATCATTTGTACGCTCGTTTGGATGAATACGCCAGGCGCGTCAATGTCACCTTTCTTCCGGGTGCGAAACCCTGGCATGTGCCGGTGCAGGTTGCCTTGCCTTGCGCGACGCAAAATGAAATTACCGGAGCAGATGCGCAAACTTTGGTTAACAATGGCGTCATTTGCGTTGCCGAAGGTGCAAACATGCCATCCACCGCTGAAGCTGTCGAATGTTTTCTGCATAATAAAGTCCTCTATGCGCCGGGCAAAGCAAGTAACGCGGGAGGGGTTGCCACATCAGGTCTGGAAATGAGCCAGAATGCCATGCGCCTGTCCTGGACACATGAAGAAGTCGATTCACGACTGAAAGAAATTATGCAGGCTATTCATAGATCCTGCCTGAAATACGGCACCCGGACAGACGGGAGCGTTAACTATGTCAATGGCGCCAATATTGCTGGTTTTGTTAAAGTAGCCGATGCCATGCTGGGACAAGGCGTCATCTGATCGTACTGGTTGTTGCATAAGACGCCTGAACTATCGTAGTAGTGCTACTACGATAGTTCAGATAACACGCAAAAAACCCCGCCTCTATTTTTTTAGAGTACCCCCTTTTCAATTTGTATCTTTAATGGCTATCAGAAAACACCTTATCGGATTAATCCTTTTAGCTTACGCTGTCACGCTGCCGGCAAGTCAGGATAGTGATTTTATTGGCGCCCGGAAAGCATTCCAGGACGGAAACGGCAAGCTCCTGGATGACTATGCCAGACGGCTGCAACACCATGCACTTTGGCCCTATGTCGAGTATTTTCAATTACGCATGGTGCTGAGAACGACTGACATAGCAGCTATCAGAAATTTTCTTTCACGCCATGAAGGCAATTTGGTTGCAGACCGATTACGGGGTGATTGGCTCAGGATTCTGGGCAAAAATCAGCAATGGATGCTTTTTGAAGCCGAGTATCCTTTTCTGGTTAATCGAGACAATGAGCTCACTTGTTATTCCTATCAACAACGTCTTAGTGCAAAAGATAAAGAGGTGCTGACAGAAGCTCGCTCATTGTGGTTTACCCCGAACAGTATGCCCGACAGTTGCACCCCGGTTTTTATCGCATTAATCTCCGGTGGAAAGATTTCACGGGAAGACATCTGGACACGCATCCGGCTGGCGCTGGAAGAAGGGCAAACGGGTGTAGCCACCCATATCAATCGACATATCCCCAGTCATGAGGCGCTAAATAGCACTGATCTGAACAATGCGGCCAAGAATCCGCTGCGGTTTCTGGATACGCACAAAATCAAAACGCGGAGCGATCGTGAGATTGCCTTGTTCGCATTATTGCGTCTGCTGCGCAATGATACTGATCAGGCTTATGCCCAATGGTCTAAAATTAAAGGTCAATTGACCGCATCTGACCGCTCCTATTTCCTGGCAAGACTGGGACACCGGGCGGCCATGCGGCACGACCCGCGCGCACTGGGCTGGTTCAGGGAAGCGCAAAACACTGACAAGCCATACCCGCCTTCAGATACCGTGCTTGCCTGGCAAGTACGGGCAGCATTACGTATTGCCGACTGGGATATGATTCTGAAAACCATCGACAGGATGTCAGCAACTGAACAACAGATTGATACCTGGCGCTACTGGAAGGCGCGCGCATTAAAAGTAAAGGGAAATATTCCGGGTGCCAACGGCATTTTTATTCCCCTCAGTGATGAGCATAGCTTTTATGGTCAATTGGCCAAAGAAGAACTGGGATCGATACTCAGTATTGCCGATAAAACGTATCGAGTAAGTCACAACGAAGTGTCTGCCATGGAACGAAGACCGGGCGTGCAGCGCGCGCTGGCTTTTTCCCGCATGAATTTACGCACCGAAGCTTATCGCGAATGGATTTGGACCATTCGTGATTTTAGTGATGCAGAGCTACTGGCTGCGGCTGAGGTAGCCCGCCGGCACGGAATGTATGACCGTGCGATTAACACTGCGAACAGGACAGTCTCTCAACATGATTTTAATCTGCGCTTCTTATCGCCCCATCGCGAAGCACTGCAAAAAATTTTGCGCCAGCATCAACTGGATGAAGCTTGGGTTTATGGCCTGATCCGGCAGGAAAGCCGTTTCATTGCGGATATCAAATCACATGCAGGCGCAGCGGGTTTGATGCAATTAATGCCTGCCACCGCGGAATGGGTCGCCAAACAATTGGGCATACAGAATTTTCGCCAGAATATCGTGGTTGATGTGAATACGAATCTGAGGCTGGGCACTTATTATCTCAAACATGTGCTCGGCACGCTGGATAACCAGCCTCTATTGGCTTCAGCCGCCTATAATGCCGGACCGGGGCGGGCCAAGCGCTGGCGTGACAATACCAGGCCACTGGAGGGCGCCATCTACGCTGAAACCATTCCTTTTAATGAAACCCGGGACTATGTTAAAAAGGTACTGAAGAACTCAATGTATTACGCCAGAGTTCTGGATCATGGGCATGATTCTCCAACGCTCAAAGAGCGTCTGGGTGTGGTAGCAGCCAAATAAGAACCGATTAAACTTTATTACTTAATAACTCAGCTTTCAGAGTGATGCATTGAAAACTTATCTGGTGGGCGGCTCGGTTCGTGATGAGCTGCTGGGATTACCCGTAAAAGATCATGACTATGTGGTTGTGGGCGCCTCACCCGAGGAAATGGCACGGTTAGGTTATCGCCCGGTCGGCAAGGATTTCCCGGTTTTCTTGCATCCGCAAACGCATGAACAGTATGCATTGGCCCGCACTGAACGAAAAGTTTCGCGCGGGTATAAAGGATTTGAAGTGTTTGCAACACCTCAAGTCACTCTGCAGGAAGATTTGGCGCGGCGTGACTTGACCATCAATTCGATTGCCAAGGATGAAGCAGGCAATATCATCGACCCGTTTAATGGCGTTGCGGATCTGGAAGCCGGCATACTGCGCCATGTCAGTCCTGCATTCTCCGAAGATCCTGTACGTATCCTGCGCGCAGCACGTTTTGCGGCACGTTTCAGCTTTCGTATTGCACCGGAAACACTGACGCTGATGAGCGAAATGGTGCATAACGGCGAGGTGGATGCGCTGGTGCCGGAGCGTGTCTGGCAGGAACTCGCGCGCGGATTGATGGAGAACAATCCTTCACGAATGTTTTATATCCTGCGTGAATGTGGCGCTCTGGCTCGCATCATGCCGGAAGTGGATGTGTTGTTTGGCGTCCCGCAACCGGCACATGCCCATCCTGAAATCGATACCGGAGTGCATATCATGCTGGCGATTGATTATGCTGCCACCAAAAATTATTCCCTGCCGGTACGCTTTGCCACGCTGACGCATGATTTAGGTAAGGGCACGACACCCCCGGAAGAATGGCCGCGCCATATCGGTCATGAAGCGCGCAGTATTGATCTGACGCAGGATTTATGCGAACGCATCAGGGTTCCCAAGGATTCCCGTGATCTTGCCTTGCTGGTCGCCCGCTATCACGGCAATGTGCATCGGGCTGAAGAACTTAAACCATCCACCCTTGCGGATATGTTACAAGCGGTGGATGCCTATCGTAAACCTGGAAGATTCGAGGAATTCTTACAAGCCTGCGCCTGTGATTTTCACGGACGCCCCGGATATGCGGCAAAACCTTATGCGCAAGCCGAACGATTTCAGAAAGCATATTTCGCAGCAAAAAGTGTCGACGCGGGTGCAATTGCAGCCGAATTAAGCCGGAAGCTCTCAGATTCCACACAGTTACCCGCCGCAATCCATTCTAAAGTGCGTGAAGCGCGTATCGCCCAAATAAAAACCGGATTGGCCTGAAAAACACCTGCGTTAGCACTGCTACGCTGCCTCAATCGTGCATCTATCTGTTGGATCGATATCGACACAAGCGCTGCACGCCTTATACTTTATCTTGCTCAACAAATATTCAGCGTTTCCCCGGCCCGGGTAATTTACCTGATCAGCACGAAATAAACGCTATAAAACAATCTTTATAACTGAATAATATAATTATCTAACCAAATATTATTTTTGTTTATATAGAAAGACTGCTATCTTTCGCTTCCGTTGATATTCTTACCCATCAGGTGATGTGAATGGATGCTGATTTAAAAGCGAAGCTTGTTGCAGAAAGCGCCGTTAAACGGCTACCTGCAGACATCGCTCAGGAAATTCTGCGCGCTGTGGCCAGCATCGAATATGGATCCATTGAAGTCGTCATACATGAGGGCAAAGTCATGCAGATAGAGTGCCGGGAAAAATTCGCGTGAGCCAAAGCGGGACTGGGCGTAAAGCTTTGAAGTCATAAATTAATAAGTTTTAAGTCTGATTGATCAAGATCAAACTGGTTTCACCCATAACAAAATAACACCGACCCATCAAACAGGAGGTGAAAGAGCAAAACGATACAGTGACTCAACCGGATTGCCGGAGGGTTCACTTAGGAGAATACAGTGAAGTTTCTTTGGTTTTTTTTACACATTGTGGCTTTGAGCACACTGATTGCCAGCCCTATTCAGGCATCTTCAGACAATAAATCATCGATAGATTTTCAAGCAATGCAGCGGAATATCGTCCAGATAGCACAACAAGTTGCTGTTGATATGGGCAAGCCGTTATTAAATAAGCCATCAGACCAGGTTAAACCACCCGAACAGGAAAAATCTTTGCCTGCCATTGTGCCGCAAGCAAACAATCAGTCGACCAGTTATCACCAGCGTTCCAATAGTTATGCCACCAATCCCGATTCTGATCCGCCACGGTATGTGCGCCGGTTAAGCGATATCGGTGTTGAGCGATTTAAAGATATTACCTGGCTGGAAGTCGGCCTTGAACACCGCACGCGTTATGAGTGGCGCAATAATGACATACGGCGTATTGAAGGTGGAGAGGATAATCCCATTTTTTTACGTCATCGCGCCTGGATTGGGATCAAGGAAATATTGGATCCCTTCCGTTTTGCGGTCGAGTTTCAGGATTCAAGAGTGGTTAACAACAAACATTTACCGACTGATCAGGAAAGAGATGTCTACGATCTGCTTAATGCGTATGGTGAGCTCTATTTCAAAAAGGGTCTCGGTGCCGATGACCGGGGTCAGGATCGTCCGATTAGATTTCGCGTGGGCCGGATGGCTTATGAAGCGACGGATCGGCGGTTTATCGCGCGTAACGAGTGGCGCAACACCACGAATGCATTTGAAGGTTTCCGCCTGAACCTGGGGCGCGAAGCCAATGATTGGGAGCTCGATCTATTTGGTTTACAACCAGTTATGCGTCTGCAAACTCAATTTGATAAGGCCAATAATCATTTATGGTTTTTTGGCGGGATCGGCACTTGGCGCAAGTGGTCTGACATCGCCACCATCCAAGCGTACTACATGGGTCAGAAGCAAACGGCCGACCCCAATGGTTTTACAGCGACTAACCGGCTAGACCGGCAAATTCATATGCCAGGGTTCCGCGTTTACGGCAAGGCAGGCAATATTGTTGATTTCGATGTCAGCTACAACCACCAGCTAGGGTTTACCGGTCCCAATCGTGTGGATGCAAACGGGTATACCATCGAGGTGGGGCGAGGCTTTGACCATGCCTGGAAACCCCGTCTCAGTGCTTTTTACGGGTACGCCAGCGGTGACAAAGATCCTAATGACGGTGTCGACAATCGTTTTGACCGTTTCTTTGGTTTTGCACGCCCTTGGTCAGCGGATCACTATGTGATTTATGAGAATCTGAAAGCTCCTAAAGTCAGGTTTGAATTTAGCCCAACGCAGAAACTGGGATTTGAGCTGGGTTATGGCGCGTATTGGCTGGCCAGCAAGACCGATCGCATGTTCGATATTCTCGACGGCAACATCAGTAATACCATCAAGGATCCTGGATTCAATCGCGACAAAACCGGGCAAAGTGGTGATTTCGGCGGTCATGCATTTGAAGGTCGCATACGCTATCAACCCATACCCCGCATTAATACCATCCTCGGTTATACCCATTTTACAGCCGGAGAATTCGTAAAAAACCGTATCGCAGCGAACTCCTGCGATACTCACCACAAGCATCCTTGCGTCGATCAACGCTCAGGCGATACGGATTTTTTGTACTTTGAAGTATTGATCAGTTTCTTGTAAATTAGGCGGATTCAAATCTGAAGTATCGAATAAATTTACGGAAGAGAATGATTATTCGGTTGTTATTGAATGTTGGATACCTAGCGACAATGGCTCCGCCACGCCATTGGAAAGTATAAAGACACGATCCGCCGCATTAATCACAGCCGGTTGATGCGAAACAGCAATAATCGTCAAGCTCTTTGATAATCTCTGCAGTGTCTCACAGATGGTTTGCTCACTTTCCGGGTCCAATGCGCTGGTGGGTTCATCCAGAATCAAGAACGATGGGTTGTGAGCCAGTGCCCGTGCGATGGCGATACGTTGGCGTTGCCCGCCGGAAAGTAACCCGCCACGCTCACCCACGACAGTCTGCAGTCCCTCCGGTAATGTATTGACAAAATCCCATGCACCCGCCTGACGTAATGCCCGTTCTGCATCGGCAGCGGTCAATGCGGGTTCCCCGACCAGAATATTATTCATCACGGTATCATGTAATAAAATGGTGTCTTGCGAGACATAGCCAATCATGTGGCGCCATTGACGCAGATGGATGTCATGCAGCGATATGCCGTCAATCTGAACTTCACCGGATTGCGGCTCAGTCAATCCACAGAGCAAATCCAGTAAAGTGCTTTTGCCGACGCCCGATGAACCCATTACTGCGGTAAATGAATTGATCGGTATTTCGATGTTCAGATCCCTGAAAATGGTTTTATGGCCATAATTAAATTTAACATGTTGCAAGATAATGCCTTTTTGCAGCGTGGGTTCCAGTATCCCGGTTGTATTCTCAGCCGCAGCGCGCGCATCTTCGGCAGCTTTGCGCAAAGCCCAATAAGCGCTTTCTTGTACCGCAAGCTGCTGGTATCTGCGTTGTGTTTTGTTCAGTAATCCCAGAATACGCGTGAGTAAAAAAACCATCACCATGACTTCCGGCAAGGACAGTTCCCAAACCACCAGCGCAAGATACAAACCGCTGGCCGTCAGAGCGGCCAGGATGGGTTCCTGGAGCGCGGTTAAAGCAGCCCGGTTCATGACCTCCCGGCGCGTGGCTTTTTCCAGTTGCTGCGTTTGTTCATGCAGAATGGCATCGGCAACGTTATCCCGCGCCATGGCCTTCAGTGATTTCACAGAACTGAGCACATCGGATAAGTAAGTCAGCAGATTGCGCAGCAAGTGGGTTTGTTTGGTGCCTGCACGACGGGTTGCGCTGACCAAACGATGCAATGCAACAAACAGGAATACGCCAATGATCAATGAGGCCAGTGTAGCTTGCCAGGAAATAAATAAAGCGACGATGGCATAGACCAGCACTTGAATGGCCAGAGCCAGCACATTAACGCTGTGCTCAAAACCGTTGGCTGCGCGATACGCTTCCGTTGCAACTGAATTAGCCAGTGATCCGACGGGTTGACGTAAATAATATTGCCAGCGGCTGGCCAGCAAAGCCTCAATAAGATCCAGGCGCAAAGCGGTAGCTACATGGGCAACGGTATAGCCCACTTGGCGATTGGCCACGAGCAGCACCAATCCTTTGAAAAACATGCCGCCCACGATAATGATCAGAATCGTGTCCAGCGTGGGCTCAACGCCAATATTCCGCAGCGCTTTTTCCATGAATTTACCGATACCCGAATCGCCTGACTCACCTACAGCGATTGATAATAAAGGCAGCAATGCCGTTAAGCTGAGCCCCTCGGCGATACCGGCAATGAGTAATGCAACCAGAACAAATGCACTGCGCCGGGGAAAGACCATAATGTAAGTGAATAAAGTGCGCATAAGCTGGCTATAAAAATGGGTAAGCAGTCATTTTTTTATTCATTGGGCGCTCGCAACATCACATAACAGACCATCAACCAATTGCTTGACCTGTTGGGCGCGATTGGCAAGCCGTGAGTCATGAGTCACAATGATCAAACTGGCATTAACCTTATGATTTAACTCCAACATTAGATCAAATACACTCTCAGCCGTCTGCCGGTCAAGATTCCCGGTGGGTTCATCCGCCAGAATACAGGCGGGTTGGGTCACCAATGCACGAGCCACAGCAGCACGCTGGCGCTCACCGCCGGACAATTCACCCGGTGTGTGCGTCAGGCGGTGACCCAGGCCGACTTGCTGCAAAATATCGGCTGCACGATCATAAGCTTCCTGGTTTGATATACGGCGGATGAGCAGCGGCATGGCCACATTTTCCAGCGCACTGAATTCGGGCAGCAAATGATGAAATTGATAGATGAAGCCCAGTGAACCATTGCGTAACCGGCATCTCTCTTCTTCATTGATATGCGCAATATCTTGCCCGAGTATCCTGATTTCTCCACGGGTGGGCGCATCTAATCCCCCCAGTAAATGCAGCAGCGTGCTTTTGCCTGAACCGGATGCACCGACGATCGATAGCATCTCCCCTTTAGCCAAGGTCAGATTGACCCCTTTTAATACTGGAACCGCCAGATCGCCTTGAGAAAACTGCTTGAACAGATTGTGGCAGGAAATGACAGCATTATTCATAGCGTAGCGCCTCTGCCGGATTCACCTTGGATGCCCGGTAACTGGGATAAATGGTCGCCAGTAAGCTCAGGATAAACGAGATTACCGCAACCGTTGTGATGTCGGTCATCTGTGGATCTGTTGGAATCGTGCTGATGTAATAAATCTCACGCGACAGGAACTGCACATTGAACAACCATTCAATAAAGGCAACCACTTCACCCACGTTGTAGGCTAATAGCATACCGCCCGCAACCCCCAGGATAGTCCCAAAAACGCCAATAAACGTTCCCTGGACAATGAATATTTTCATAATGCTGCGCGGGCTTGCGCCGAGTGTGCGTAATATTGCGATATCCGATTCTTTGTCGGTAACCGCCATCACTAATGTGGAAACAATATTGAATGCCGCAACTGCAATAATCAATGCAAGAATCAATGACAACATGCGTTTTTCAATCTGAATGGCACGAAAATAATTGGCATGTTGTTTCGTCCAGTCGCTGATATAACTATCGATCGTCAGCATCGCGGGCAATTCCTCCACCACCTTGGGTGCCTGAAACAGATCCATTAGCTTTAAGCGCACCCCGGAAACATCATCGTTTTCCATGCGGTACAATTTTTGGGCATCAAACATGTGAATCAGTACCAACCCTGAATCATATTCAAAATGCCCCACTTCAAAGATGCCCACCACAGTAAACTGCTTCAGCCGTGGCAAAATGCCCGCCGGCGTAACTTGCCCCTGGGGTGAGATCAAAACAATCTTGTCACCCACGAAAGTGCCCATAGCTCGCGCCAATTCCATGCCAATGACGATGCCAAAATCCCCCGGCACAAGGTGGTTTAATTCACCGCTGACCATCATTTCTGCAAAATCAGCCACTTTATCTTCCATCACAGGCAGAATGCCACGCACAATAACTCCCTGCACCACCTGATTATGAGACAACATGCCCTGCGCATTGACATAAGGCGCAGCAGCTTCGACTAAGGGATGTTTGGCCGCTTCCTCTGCGGTTTGCTGCCAGTGACTCAGATTGCCATGGACGCTAGCGATCTGAACATGCGAAGCAACGCCCAGAATTCGTGTGCGTATCTCCTTCTGAAAACCATTCATGACTGACATGACCGTAATAAGCGCCGTCATTCCCAGCGTAATGCCCATCAAGGAGATCAATGAAATAAAGGAGATGAAATGATTGCGCTTTTTGGCGCGCGTGTAGCGCAAACCAATGAAAAGTTCATAGGGGGACACGAATTAATAGACCCGTAATAAGTTTAACTGCGAAGTTTGCCACAATTAGACGAAGCTTAACAAATATACAATGACCGGACGCTTATAAAAACAGAATTTCTTCTAAAAGCTGCCGCGTGCATCATTGACCATTTCAGCAAGTCTTGATATGTCAAGCACATACAAATCATGCCCTTTACGCAGTATGAGTTTATTTTTAACCAGATGATTCAGTTCCCGTGACACCGCTTCACGGTGAGTGCTGACCAGATTAGCGATTTCAGTCTGGGTGGGGGCCGGAGAAATGACGGCCGCATTTGGAGATGTCATGTGATTTTTTGCCAGGCGCAACAATTCCGCCTGAATACGATTGCGCACAGCCAATGTACTGTAATCATAAACACGTTCAGTCAGGCGGCGAACTTGTCCGGTTAAGCGTTTAAGAATGGTTTCGGCTATCTGCCGATTGGAATAAACCAGATGCTGGAAATCAATTGCAGGCATTGATGCCAGCAACACACTTGATTTGGCAATGACTGTTGCTGAGCGGGGATGTCCATCAATCGCCGTTAACTCACCAAACATTTCACCGGCGGGCAAATCACAGAGTATCACCTCCTGTCCCGATAAAGCATGATACATGACACGGATCTCACCCTGAACAATGAAAAAAGCACTGTTGGTATGATCGTGATAGCGCACTATTTCATTCCCTGATTCATAGCGATGCCACTGACAGGCAGCCGCTACCATTTCAATGTCTCCCGGTGACAGACATTGAAATTCTTTGATAACTGCCAGCATGGCATGAGCGCGCTCAGCCGGTATATTTCGTGTGGTCATGTTGCCTTCATCAAAGCTCTGACAAGAGCCTTTTATTTTATTTAAAACAATTTTAAATAAAAACACCCTATTCTAGGATAGGGTATATTGAAAGCAAAAGCCATTGATAGTTTTAGGCGCGTCTAAACCGAAAGATGTATTGAATGCTTGCGGATTTGAATATCGATCAACTTAACTGATAAAGGCGCCTCCTTAAATATTGACGATACGTCCTGTTTGCAGGATCTTCACATTCTGATTAATTACAGACATCAACTTAAAAATTCCTGAGACCGACTCGCACCCTGTTTTATCTAAGAATTGTTACCAACAGTATGTGATTAATGTTCCATTTGAAACGTAAGTTATACAAGTTGATCCTTTGTGCTGCACCAGGCTGATCGGTGTAATATTCTGAATTTCTGTGGTAGCGATTGGAAAAGTGGGGGCTGGATTGTCATTGACACCATCTCCTTTCAGATAATGCATATTGCCACTTTTATCAATACAGGTCATTACAGCTATATCATTGACACCTGCTTTTTTTAGAGCTTCCAGTGCTGCGGCTGGTATATTGATTGGTCTAGGCATTTTTCATTTTCCTTTTAAAAATTTAAAGTAAGACGTACAAAGAAAGTGCGGGTCGGAATAAAACGGGAAGAAGTAATCATCTCATTGACCTGAAAGCCGTAGCTCCGGTAAAAGAAGTTTTCATCGCTGAGGTTTCTGCCTTCCAGGCTGAGTAAACCTCTTCGATTGGGCAGCCGGTAACCCAAGGCAGCATCAAATAACACGAATCCATCGTTACCCTCTTTCAACGAAGAATCCGTCAAGCGTCTCAGGTTTTGCTGCACATACGTTGTGCTGAATCTGCTAAAAATACCATTCGGATGGAAATAATTAATTGCAAGTGGCGCACTTAATGTATGAATCTGGTACGGCTTATCGATATCTCCAGCTACAATTGCTGCAGCACGCATATATCGTTCAAACTGAAATTCCCCGTTAACGGCCCAATGTGCATGGGGTAACCAGTAAAGGTAAGAGCGGTAAAGTCTTTCTTGTTGCCTCTCGCTAGTCAGAAATGATGTTGTTATTCCATCCATGAAAGGAACTTTTAAATCACGATCAGATACTTCAACTCCGGCGTAAACATTTCTAACAAAATGGGTATCGAGACCGACACCCATACGCCGTGACCGGGTTCCATTCGGATCATCAAATAGCTGATTAAATCCGGCTACTTGTGTTGGCTCCAGCGTTTGATTCGCAATCAAAGCGGATTTAACCGTTTCGAACCAGGCTAACCGTAAACGTAAGGCATCGGTTATGTTCCACTGCAAGCCCAATTTTGGATTAAAGGCGCTGAATCTATAATTGGCCATATCTTTAAATGCGTCATAGCTCATGCCCACTGTCGCATTGATCTTACCTTGGTGATTCAGATTGGAATAGATATAGGCATTCTCTCGTTCTCTTGTGAAATTTATCTCAGTCGATGGACAAGGCCCTCCATTACAACGCTGTAAATTTCTGGCATCAACTTGATAGGTGCCGCCGCCTGCAATGACATTTATGTATTTTTCCCTGAGTAAATACTGACCTTCTACCTGATACCCTTGATCCTTCGCATTTGAACTAAAATTAAAAGCAGGGATAGATAATTCAAAAGGCGGGAAAGGAACATTGACTGTAGAAGCAGGAATTGGGATTGCTTGACCGTCACGACGATCAGAATAAATAGCCGAAACCAGAAAATCCTGTTTGGGCGATAACGAATAGCGTGCGCCCACGCGTGCTGAATCCTGCTCGAGGTTTCTCCGGTTCTGTGTATGTTTCGCCGTATCAAAGTCCAGTAACAAATCTCCATGTTCCGTGTTACGGCGGCGGATTTCCGTCTGCACGTTTAATTTCGGGGTAACTGCATATTGCATGAATGCATTGTAGACATTATGTTTCTGGTCATTATTCGGGCGAAATCCATCAGACTGGAGATGATATTGACCCACACTGACCGATGTACGGCCATAGACTCCCGAGAGTGTCGCTTCATTGCCAAATGTGCTGTTACTGCCAGCAATTCCGGAGGCAACCAATTGGGGTCTGTTACGTTCCATGAGTGGTGCAAATTCATTAAATCCTGCTGCTGATGGACCCGTACTGGTAATAATGTTCAGATCCGCCACAGCCGCATGCGGCTGTACTGGATTCACATTGATAGGCTGCAAAAGCTGAGCTTGCAACAACTCACTGACACGTGCCACCTCATGCCGAGGGATATTTGCGTAAGCATCCGAAAGAAACCGATGTGCCGAATGATTGGCAGGATCAAGGCTTAGTGATTTTGCCGTTTCTATTAACGCACGTTTTTCAAATCCTAGATTTTCAAAAATTCTTGCCAGACTGGAACCACGTGCCGCTTCATCTTGATCGAGCAAAAATTTTGATCGATAGACTGCGCGGTTATTATTCAGCTCAATGGATTTTTGTATATCTTTTAATGCCTCAATAGGGCTGTTTTGCGTTTGTTTCTGAATGGCGTCATAAAACCAGGGAGTCGGATCATAGGGATCTTTTTCTTTGGCCAGATCAAACTGAGTGCTGGCAAGCGGATAGCGCTTTTCCTCAAAATAAGCTTTACCCAGGTAGCTTCGAATCAATGAATTGGCGGGGTCCAGACTGGCGGCAATTTCCAGTTCAATGCGCCCGGCTTCAAGATTTCCTTCGCGTATCAGTGCCAAACCCATGCCCAACCTGGGCATGGGATCAGTCTGATCCAGCATGATGGCTTCAGAAAATACAGTTTTTGCTTGCTGCGTATGAATCTGCAGTAAATGAGAAAAGCCCAGTACGGTTTGAGTTCTGGCGATACCGGGACTCAGGTTGACTGCCTGTTGCGCGGCTTCAAACGCACGATCCAGATAACCAACCGACATCTGCAATTTGGCCAATCTTGCCCATACCAGCGCATTCTCCGGATTAAGAGCTGCTGCTTCCTGTACGCTTGCCAGTGCCTCTTCAATCTTAAAATGCGCCTGCTGTACATAGGAAAGAGCAAGTTTGGCTGCAGGAGAGCTTGTATTCAGTGCATTGGCATGTGTGGCAAGTTCAAGCGCGCGTTCCTTATTATTTTGTACGATGGCGATCATTGCCAATAATGCATAAGCATCGCTATTGTCCGGTCTTGTTGCGAGCGCTTGCTCAATGCTTGTTTTGGCTTCATTGGCCTGACCTACTGCAAGCAGAAGGCCTGCCTGGTATATCAGAAGGTTGGCAGAAAAATCATGTTGCGAAATGGTATCGAGCAGAGATAGCGCCTCAAAAACTTTTCCTTGCCGGTAGAATTCAATGGATTGTTTTAATTCCGGGTAGGCCGTTTGCTCGGATACTAATCCATCAAGCTGGTAATTGATGATGATTGGATAGTACAAAGCCCATTGAACGGCATCTGTCGGATTAATATTGCTTACTTTCTGTGGAGCTGTATTTCCGGTGGCAATAGCTGTCTCGTGATCAGCAAGAACAAGACTTCCCTGATCATTGCTGGCAGTTACTTGGCCCTCATAAACGACCAGTTTTGTGCTGTTTTCATCCGTCCTCACAAAAAATTCAGTGCCATCAACACCCGCATTGACAAATGGCGTCCTAATCTTGAATGGTTTGGGCGTGCGGGTAATAATGTGAATCGCGCCTGAAAATAAATCGAGGAGCGAAGCAGCTTCGTTAATCTCTGATTTCGGGAAAGTGATGCTTGTCTTTTGGTCCAGCCTAAGCACACTCTCATTACTTAGCAAAAGAGCCGCCCGGCTATGCGAACGTGCACGAAGGGTATCACCCGCGCAAATGGCAGTATTCATAGCCGTTTGTTGCCAGACAGTTTCATGAGGGCGGCGCAATTCAATGATTCCTTGAATTGAAATAACTCTTGCCACTGCTGATCCACAAGATTCTGCAGCATAAGTTTTACCTGCAAAGCCAAAAAACGTTAGTAAAAGAAATACAATCAGTGTTTTTGCTGAACTATTCTGGCAGCCTGAATTTCGCTCAACCCTCCGGCATATTCTCATTGTTTCTTATAGTTCTTTTAGACTCGAGAGCACGTTCTGATACGCGACTCGCGGTCTAAAGGAGCCCGTATTCAAGATCCTGATTCAAGCAGGAAATTTATTATACGAGAGAAATAACCTCAGAGCTAGCTTGGACATTCAGATGATGGATGAAAATCAAGCTGTATCGGAAGTTTAAAGGTTAATTTGATTGCGGGATGTGATAAAACTCACAGACAACGCATTAAATGAATAATACCCATGTTATCTATCCTGAGATCTGGTTATTTGTTTTCAATGCGAATCATTGGATTCCATGAATCTGAAGACGGCATCCATTTATTTTGCTGGCAAAGCTTTAAAAAATACTGTGCCGGACCATCATCCGGTATCACGTTGAGGATCTCCGAAAAACCATTGCATGCCTCAACCCACTGTTGTATCTGGTAGGCATGCAATGCGCGGGCAAAGGCATCGCATAACCACAATTGTTGCTGACTGGCTGATTCCTTGACTGCGACCAACTCAGACAGATTAACGGGTGAAGATTTTCCAACCAGCAGGAAATCACCTAACGGGCGTGTCAAAAACTCATCCAATCCGGTCACAACTTCACTGGATACCAGCAAACGTGTGCCCAGATACTTGTTAACGCCCTGAATACGATTGCTTGTATTCACAATATCCCCAACCGCACGGTATTCATAGTGATGGATTGCGCCGATATTGCCCAACATCATTTCACCAAAATGCAATCCCATGCGGGTAGGTAATTGTGGCCGATTAGCGGTTTGGTTAAAATGCTCGACAGCCTCAGCAATATCCAGACATGCCTGACAGGCCTTCTTTCTCAGATCAGTATTGACTGAAGCAGCAGCCCAGATTGCCAGCATGGCATCACCAACGACATCAGAAACCGTACCGTTATGTTGCCTTACCGGTTCAAACAATACAGCATAATACTCATTCATCAATTGACTCAATTGTCGTGGCTCCATCTTTTCGGCCAGCGCTGTATACATCTCAGCATCAGTAGCCAGGCAAGTGCCATAAACCAGTTGATTATTGCGCGCAATGGAGCCTGCATTTCTGGCGATATCATTGACAATACGTTCAGGCAAGAAATATCCGAAAGCTTCTTTTAGCTGTTGGCGTTCACGTTTTGCCTCGTAGTATTTAAGTAACACCGCACCAAATAAGGCCATTGGCATCTGCAGAAAAACCGGATTAACTAATGGTAGCCAAATGCCAGCTTCTTTGAAGTAATAATAGGCGCTTCCCACATAACAAAAAATCAGAATAACGCTGACAATAACTGCATTCCGATTAGATAACAGCATAAAAACGCTGCCCAATCCGAAACCCCATAGAAATAAGATAGCCAAGCTACCCGTAAGGGGAAAAGGTTTGATGGGCTTATCCTCCAGCAAATTGGCAAAAGCCGTGGCAGCAATCTCAACCCCGCTGATATAAAGCCCATCAGCATTAGAAAATACCGTGTGATAATCATCTCTGACAATATCTTGCTCAGGCTGAGTCGCGGCCGAGAAACCAACAAAAATAACTTTATCCTTAAAATCCATCCATTGAAGCTGTTTTTCCGCAATGCTGTTCTTATTGAGTTGCAGTACCCGATAGTAAGGCACTGTTTCAATACTGCGCGGCGGGCCATAGAAATTCAGGTAACGGGTATCGCTTCCCGAATACAGACTCAGCAGTACCTGGATAATATGTTTTTCTACAGGATTCAGGCTCGCATCACGGTTTAGTTCCGTCTGCAGGCTTTGCGCTATCAGGGGTTCATTGATAAATAAACTGCGTAGCGTGAGAACCAGATCTTCAATATCCAATGTATCTTTATCAACGGGCAGTCCGGCGGCATAAGCTGGATTTACATTTCGCAATAACCGGATAAAATCATCATAAACCGGCAAAGCAAAGATCTGTAAAACAACAGCCGGTATCGTGGGAATATCACCAGCATCGGCCTTGAAAATCCAATAATCATTGACTCTCGCTGCTTTAGGCAAGGGAAAAGGGGCCTGTGCCTTGATGGCATCCGTAATGACTGGCAGCAGCGGGATAGGCCCTTCCTTGACGAAGTGGCTATGCTCCCGGCCGGTTGGATCAGCGTGTGGCGCCGCATTCTCATAAACCAATCTTTCAACCAGCACAACATTCCCTGCCATTTTCATACTGTATGCCAGTCTCTCGTCATGTGCTGGTACAGCACTGGGTGTATCAAAAATAAGATCGAAAACAATGATACGTGCCCCGGCTTGAGTTAACTGTTCAATGAGCTGAGCATGTAAATCACGAGGCCATAAACGGGGCGTAACCGGCAAATCAAGCTGGGTTGCGGATGGTTGATCAATTGCAACAACCACAACATTCTTGGGAGCAGTCACGGCACCGCGCAACTGGAAAAGCCAATATAAGCCGAATTTTTCTTCAAGCAACAGATCCGCTGGTGACAGATGAACAATAACACCCAGCAAGCCGATGAAAACTCCAAGAAAAAGATGCCTAAACCATCGGATCATATTTGCTTTTAATGAAAGTGTCAGAAATGATTTTTATGGCAGATTAGCATTAAAAGGCTATTTTGCAATCATTCCATTCTTTTCCCTTACGCAACAGATCAACCTTAAGTCCGGCAGGCTCTTAGAAATTACCCCTAACCCCCGCAACGATGGCCCGCCCCGGTAATGGGGCCATATCCTTTAGAAAAGATGTATGGACACGTATATCACTATCCAGCAAATTTCTGCCTTGCAGGAAGAGCGTATAGTGAACGGATTTGGCAAGTTTCATGTGATAACCTACTTCTGCATTCATCAGGGTATAGCCAGAAGTTTCGGTTTCCAATACAGCCACCCGATCCTGGCGAGTGACACGGGTGAGATTAAAATTGGCTAACCAAGCATTTTGGTTGTAATCCAGATCAAAACCAAAGCGCTGCGGGGTCAAGCGTGGAATATTGCCGTTATCCCTCAGCTTGCCATAAACGATATCGGTAAATAACCGCAAATTAAGCCTATCGGGCAATAGTGCCACGATGGCCTCAGTTTCCAGGCCGTAAAATTTCGCGCGGGTCTGTGCAAAATCCTGCACCAGAAAAGAGCCGTTCATATCCAGCACGCCTTCATCATTGACCCTGTCCGCGAAATGATCCCCATTGCTGTCACGGCTTCGCTGAAAAATATAATCATTGATGTGGTTATAGAATAAATTAACTTTTCCTGTCACAGTGCCTGTCGTTTTTTGTAGTGCAAAGTCCAAATTATTGGAGGTTTCTCTTCCCAGGGTTTGATCCCCCTGCTCATAAGTATTGGTCGCCACATGAAAGCCATTGGCATACAGTGCAACCGTATTCGGCGCGCGTTGTCCGCGCGTGGCGGTTAAATCTATCTGATAACCCTCCATAAATCTCCAGGCACTGCCTGCGGAGACGCTATACAAATTAAAGTTCCGTGTTTGAAGTGAAGTTGCTTGCGGGTTATGGGCCGTATGTTCAAAGCGCCCCCCCACTTCAAACTGCCACTGCCGCCAATCGCGCTTTTCAAGCATAAATAATCCAGCCGATTGCGACAGACTGGATGGCACGAAGGCTTCTTCGCCTTTAGCGGAAAAATTACGATTCTGTAATTGGACGCCCATGACACCTTGCCATTTTGCAATGGGCGCATGAACTAATTCGGCTCGGCCTTCCAATTCATTATTCTTAAATCGAGTCGCGATTTCACCGCTTTGCTCAATCTCATTGTGTTTATAATCGTTATAATTAGCCCGCATCTTGAGTTGCTGGAATCCTTTGAGCGGGTTATCCAGATCACCGGCCAAACCATAACGGGTCTGACCCATATCGATTTTTGCGCCTTCAGGGCCGGGAATGCCATAGAAATTCTCTAACCTTGAAACAGACAGGCCCACAAAACCACGCTCACCGATATAAGAACTACCCGCTGACAGATTACTGGAATCGATGGCGCTATTTCTGACAAAACCGGCTTCACTGTCCGGGTCATTCACATTGGCGCGGCCCGGAATATGAATATCATTGGTTTTTCTTTTGGCGCCTTCAATATTCCAGGACATTCTGCCCAAGCTTCCCGATGCATTCAACGCGCCGGTGCGCTCTTCCAGGGCGGAATTGAAGCGCCCTTCAAAATTAGCTTGTGGCACCTTAAGTAAACGATCGGGAATCCGGTCATTGATCACATTCACTACACCACCGGATACGCCGCTGCCATACAACAATGTGGAAGGTCCACGCAGGATCTCGATGCGTGAAGCATTCAAGGTTTCCGTGGCGACCGCATGATCCGGGCTAATGGTTGAAATATCTCCCGTACCAATCCCGTTTTCCAATACCTGCACACGCGGTCCATCCTGTCCCCGGATAATCGGGCGGCCCGCGCCGGGTCCAAAACTGCTTGAAGTAACCCCCAGTTCACGTGATAGCGTATCGCCCAGATTGCTTTCACGGTTCCGGCGCAGGCGATCCCCGTGCACTACGGTATCCGCCTTGAATCCTGCCGGCTCAGTTGGGTTTGCAATCGGTGCTGTAATGACGACACCCGGTAACTCGACATTCTTATTGGCATTTTGTGCGTGAATATCAGATATATCCGGCAAGAAAAATAATACCAGGGTAAAAACCACTGATTTAACCAGCTTGCCTCTATTCAGCCAACTCGCATTATTAATAGTGCGATTAGAATAATCCATGCAGCTTTCCCAATTCTTGGGGTGCGTGTCATGCAACCCGGTTGCATTAATGAAATCAGTTATTCATAAGCAATAAACAGAAATCAAGACAATCAATCAATTGCTCAATAACTGATTCAGATTAAAATTAACAACTCAAGAAATTAGAAGAAGAAGGGTGGTGCACGTGAATGGTAAGAAAAAGATTGGTTGTCAGAATGATGCCGGATCGTCAGTAATGACAAGCGCAGACGTGTTGCTGAATCACCCAGAAGGAATCCTGAAGCAATGACAAGGATGTTCAATGCGGTCAGTGCGAGGCAATCGAAGCAGATATCGTCAAGATCAGCATCTTCAGTGTCTTCAGTTTCAGCAACATCCAGCACATCAACCTGTGCAAAATGCGTGAAAGCATGTGCCATCAAAAAGACCGGCACAGATAATAATGCTAACGCCAAAATCAGAAATAAGCTCTTGCGTATCATAGGGGACTCAAGCTGCTTCGCTTTGCAAATTTTTAACCACAGTCGGCACAAAGACCTTTTACTGTTAATTCGATTTCCTGAAATCGATAACCGGTGGGTAAAGACCAGTTTTGCCCTGCCGGTAAATCATCCAGGCAAATCACTTGCGCACAACGGGTGCATTTGAAGTGTGCATGCTGATGCGAATGTAATTCACGATTCGCATGAAAGCGCCAAACCCGGTCATCACTGATTACTTTGTGAATCAGGCTTTTCCCGGCAAGCCATTCAAGCGCACGGTATAAAGTCACCCGATCCAATGGCAATGTTTCCGGTAAACGCTTTTCAATTTCCCGATGCGTAATCGCCTGCTGTTCCGCCAGCAAAATGGCCAGTATTCCAATCCTGCCCGAAGTTGCCCGGCCGCCACTATGCCGGATCAACTCTTCAGCGATATTTTGAAGGTTATTAAACATGAATAAATAAATGCAACATTGTTGCGTTTATTCTAATTGAATGACTATCCCGATGCAATCAATAATTGATTCATTATTGAGAACAAAAATTTTTGTATCGAAAGCCGGAAACTGTTTATAATGAAATAATGAAATTATATGTAAGTAACTGGATTTTGATATTTTTCATATTGTGGCTACCGGTCCAAGGTGTCACCGCAGCCGTTTTTTCAGTATGCGTACAGGAAAATTTTGGCATGAATCATGATTCAGTGATGACTGCCAGCGAGGATCATCATCACGATGATTGCCACAAGCAACAGCCTGGTCATAAAACAACGGATAATCACGCAATATCCAACCTGCCTTGTGACGATACTTCATGCAATGCAAGCAGCAATACTTTAATTTTACCTGATTACTCCGCAGCAACACTTCCTGTTCATTCTTCTGTTATTGCCGCATTAAATTCCGGCTTTATTTCATTTGTACCCGAACAACCTCAACACCCTCCACTGACTAGCTTCCTTTAAAAATCTGCCTGTCATTCAGGCAAAGAATCTTAATTCGGATGAATCCTGCGTTTAAGCAATTGCTGCGCAAGATTTTGCAGTGTCACAAGCTATCACCATTGGATCACTACACCAATATCCTGGTGATACAACCGTTAGGAGGCTAGCATGTCCCTTTCATTTTCTTTTAAATTACTACTGTCGCTAATTCTTGCCGGTATGTCCGCCTTGTCACCTGCAGGCCGGATCATGCAAACCATTCCGGTTAACCCGGCAGCACCGGCATCCCAAAAAGAATCGCTCGTTTCTTCCGGCCTCATTTCTGCAAGGGGTACGGTGCTACAGATCGATCCGACTGGCGCCACAATAAAAATAGATCACGATCCTATCGCCGCGCTAAATTGGCCAAGAATGGTTATGCCTTTTCGCCTGAAAGAACGTTCATTGGCCGGCAAGATCAAAGAAGGCGATGTCATTGAGTTCTTTCTTAAGAAAGAAGCTTCCGATTACGTCATCGTAAAATTGAGGAAACAGGATTCCAGCGGAGGTTTGCGGTGATTCGCGGCGCAATTGTTGCGGGAGCGCTTGCTGCGGCAATGCTTCCGGCAAATACCCAGGCGGAAGTTTCAAGTCGCACTCACTTGGATTTTGCAGACATCCAGTCTCAGTCTATTTCGGTGATACCTCCAAAAGATTTTACTGCAACAAATACTGAAAGCTTTACGCCATTGGCTGTTTTGATTGCAGAAGCATTGGAAAATAACCCGGAAATCCAGGCCGCTCAACAGGAGCGCGAAGCAGCCCAGCACAGAATAGCACCGGCAGAAGCTTTGGATGATCCAATGCTCG
>ERZ1292630.1044-Hain-H41-02um-R3-1044-length-27903-cov-5_pt1 | contig 27903 bp, 24 predicted proteins | sample MGYA00564408_ERZ1292630 | MGnify/ENA primary metagenome ERZ1292630 (study PRJEB36523, sample SAMEA6512641) | groundwater metagenome | collected 2019-01-08 | study: AquaDiva: Metagenomics assemblies of 32 groundwater samples
ATCGGGCTAGCATTTTTTTTCGGAATAAAATTGCCTGATAATTTTAATTCGCCATATAAAAGTTCATCGCTCATTGAGTTCTGGCGTAGATGGCATATTTCATTGTCGAATTTTTTGCGTGACTATCTTTATATTTCTCTTGGGGGGTCTCGTTTCGGTAAAATACGCAAATATATAAACCTTCTTATAACAATGTTATTAGGGGGGGTGTGGCATGGTGCAGGCTGGAACTTCTTGATTTGGGGCGCATGGCATGGTTTTGGTTTGAGTGTAAATCATATTTTCAAAGATACTGTTTTTCCTCGCCTAAATGTAAATGCGAATTTTATAAAAATATTTAGTAAATATATGGGTGTAATACTAACATATATTTTTGTTTGCATCGGTTGGATTTTTTTCAAATCAACAAGCTTTTCTCAAGCCAAATCAATTTTGCACACTTTGTTTTTTAACAAGAATTATAATCTAAATTTTAAAAGCATGGGTGAATATTTTATGCAAAATTCAATCTCGTTAATGCTTGTAATATTTATTTTTACGCTAGCAACCGCTATGCCAAACAGTATACAATTGCGATCTTATATTAAAAAAAATATTATACTGTCGATTAAGTATAATACTAAGTCATTATTTAGGCTTTATCTTTGCAGTGCGATTTTAGCGTTATTGCTAGTATTATGTCTGGCTAGAATGGCCGTTCCGCAAGCGTTTATATATTATCAATTTTAATTTTATATGCTAATGAGCTTCGAATATTTTAAACCGATTTTTTATTTAAGGGTGAATATATAGTTTTAATAAATACATAGAAAATTATGGCCCAAAACAAATAGTTTGATATATATCCTGATGATTGTGATACAGACAGCAGTGGTATCGATGGTAAAATAACAACCAGTTCGATTGGCGCAGGGGTATTAATTTTTTTAAGGCTACGATAAAATAATATAAATACAAGTATGTATAATATGACAGCAAGCCATCCGAACTCCACAAGCCATTCAAGTAAAAAGTTATGAAGACTTTTGGCGGAAGAAGTAGAGTAATAGTCGAGCTTAAGTACTTCAATACTTGCACCTGCGCCCATGCCTAAGCCAAAGCTTTTGCAAAACTCAATTAGTGCAAAGATGGCAACATCGGCCCTGTCATATATCGAGCCCATAAGTCTGTACGGCTCTAATTCAAGTATTCTCAAAAACGGAGTTACTATAAAATCACTAAAAGTGATTTCTCCGTATTTAAATTTGAAGGCAAAGTTTTTTATACTGACTGCAAGTAAAATAAATGACGAAGTAATTCCTGCTAAAATTATACTGCGATGCTTATGAAATCGCTTAAATAGTAATACGAGCAGGTATGTTGATATAATTATGAACTGAGCTAAGATTGCCGCCTTGGCGTCGTTGTAGTAGTTTATGAAAAAAATAATTGCGATGTTTATTATTTTTTCGACTCTGCTTACGCTTGTATTGCATAGGAAAATTGCGAAGATTGCACTTAATGATAATGCTAAATCATTTGGCGTGCTATAAAAAGTGTTTATATAGTATAGCGAGTCGAAATTGTAAAAAACATTTAACTTAAAAAAAAATTTTATAAAGAATATTGTGTATATAAAGTATGTTATGTACCTAAAAAATAAAAACATTTTTTCATCAAACTTTTCATTCAGCTTATTTTTTATTACTGTAATAAAAAAGAATAAAATAAATAGGTATAAATAGTGAATCATGTATACGTTGCTGTAGATTGTGGAATAACCCGAAACAGATGTTACAATAATGTTGTAAATTAGCAGCAAACTAAACAAACCAAATGTATTTATGTTAGATTTTGAAAAGTAAATATAATAGCAAGCAAGAATCGGCGCCAGAATGCGATATAGTGTAAAGGGATTCGCTTTATCAACTCTTAAGATTGGATTCAATATTGAAAACAAAATAATTAAATATAGAATCCAAACGGAATCCAGTGCGCCTGTAAGTTGTGGTCTGTGATGGCCGTCAGATTTCATAAATTTGTTCTTCAAGAAAGGCGAATATATATGAGGTTCCTACGAGTAGAACCAGGAAACTTAGTATAATCTGTATGTGATCAGACCTGGATTGTCGACTAGAGACAGGTCGGCCAACATAGTTTTGCAACAATACGGGTTTGTCAGCTAACGTGCGAATAGACTTTATATCGTTTTCTAAATTAACAATTATTGCTTTAAATAGATTTTGATTCGTGGCAGCATCTAAGGTGCCCGTGTGTAGATATATGAGTTTATTGCTATTCTGAAATAGTGTCGAGCAACTGACAGGATGTAAATTTATTTCTTTGTCGGGCTGTGGTTCTTGGATTTTTTTTGATTTGCTCGACATCTCAGTAAATAACGTAATCAATTTCTTAATATCATTTTCGCAGAGTTCGATTTTTGCGTCATTGTTAGCGGCGATTTTGTTAACAATAAATGAATTTATCTTATTTGCGTTCTGTACTAGATTTTTTTCATCGGTCGAATCCATGCTTATCTTTATTTGCATACTTGATTCTTTTGTAACTTTAATATCAGTAGGCTCCGTTAGATCTTTAATTATTGATGATCTTATGGAGCTTGAGGTAATGTGTTTTATTGTACTTGAAATTTGTTCTAAGGCGCTATCATCTGACACGTAAATCATATCCAGCGAATATGTTGTTGATTTGATATTCAATGAATAAAGCTGTGCTATACACACAATGAGAGGCAATATAAATATCTTTACTTTGTTTCGTTTGGTCGATTCAAGATAATATTTAAGTTGCATTTGTACTTTCGAAAAAGGTAAATTCCTAACTAGAAAATATGCCTATTTTGACCCAATAGTTCAATATATATTGATGTGAGTTCCGCAGTTTTCACTCGGTTTATTGGGTTGCTCTGCTTGGTGACTAGTAATTTTTTTTTAATGTATACTATTCTATTTTTTTAGGTATAAATAGTTGGCATGGTTGATATAGTTATTTTTGGCACCGGAGGACACGCAAAAGTTGTCTATGACATTATTTTATGTCAGAAAATTTATAATCCAGTGGCTTTTGTCAGTTTAAATGACGAGATGACAAGCTTTTTAGGTATACCGCATTATCATCAAAATAAGATCCAAGAGTTAGAGTTGCACGCAGGTGTTGTGGCTATTGGTGATAACTTTATACGCAGTCAAGTGGTAGAGGGTATTCTAAACCAAAAACCAAATTTTAACTTTGTTACAGCAGTACATCCCACGTCTTGTCTAGGCCGAGACGTTGTTTTGGGCGCTGGAACAGTTGCTATGGCAAACAGTGTAGTTAATATTGGAACTAAAATAGGTCGGCATGTAGTAGTTAACACCAGCTCTTCTGTAGATCATGACGGAGATATTGGTCAGTTCGCTAGCCTCGCCCCCGGTTGCGTATTGGGTGGCAATGTTACAGTGGGCGAGTTTTCAGCAATTTCATTATGTGCTCAGGTTGTACATGGTGTAAAAATTGGCAGTCATACTGTTGTTGGTGCTGGTGCTTTGGTTTTAGATGATATCGAAAATTTTAAAGTAGCTTATGGTAGCCCTTGTCGTGTGGTCAGGACAAGAGTTGCTGGCGAAAAATATTTGTAAGCGTGTTGATGAAAAAAAAGCATGTAATTATTTCTTGTATTGCAATCTTTGGCGTCATGTTTTTTATGACATCGCTTCCATTTAAATTTATTGAGTTGTGGTTTCGGGTTAATGAGTTTCCAGCGTCTGGATTTTCGGGTTCTCTGTTAAATAAAATTCGCATTGAATCACTAGCCATTAATGAGCGTGATCAGGGTTTCGAAATCAATAACCTAGCAGCCGAATATAAGTTTTTTCCTCACCCCAGTATGCAGACTCTTTATATTGATAAATTGATTTTACGACGAATTCGTTCAGATCCAATTAAATTATTTCCGACTTTGCCTGAGCTACTAGAGTCACTGAAGCGCCCGCTTGTTGCCAAGGGTGTTACATTCACGATCAGGGAGGTGCGCATAGGCGAAGTATCTGTTCATTTTCTGGCGAATACAGAGCCGCTCTACTTAAAAAATATTGTTATTTCAGACCTTCACATAAAGGCTGGGAAAATTGCTGTTAAGTCTTTGGTTTCTGAAGGTATGTTAGCGTTTCAAGATTTTGGTGAAAATATAGTAATGAATTCTCGTTTACCGAAGGCTTTTTTTTCGGAATTTGAGGGTGATCTAGATCTAAAAATCACTCTTACAAAAAAAGAGACTCTGACGGTGCAACAAGTGGTATTTGCAAAGGCGATCGTTATGAATAAGGGAGAGCCGGCAATAATAGCTAAGTCATTTAAGATAAGAGATGTTTTTAAAAATATTGATGAAGCTGATAGGGCAGGAGCTCTTTTCAGAGGCTTTGTATTGTAGCTATTCGCTAGTTTTTATTATTTAGCGATATTAAATTTTTTCTGAAACCAACTTAGAATATCAAATAACCATTGATCACTTTTGAAATCGTAATGAGATCTGGGTGGTGAATTAAGATAATTTTCCATTTCTTCTTTTTTAAAATCTAATTTTTTACAGACGAATTCGTAATCTTGCAATAGTTCGTTAGGGTTGTAGAGAGGTTTTTCCAATTCAGTTAGAGACTGAGACCGGCTTATTTGGCCGGAGCAGATTAAAGTTGATAAATGGGCCTTTCTTTTATCAATATTGAATTTTTTTGGTAAGATGTGGGCCTGATAAAATTTTGTAAAAACAGATTCATGGTGCTTACCGCCGTAATCACGCCAGCCTAATTTTTCTTGTAATATTTTTTTAACATTTTCTTTGTTGTACGCAATGTAGTTCAGTGGTTTGTAAACTTTGTATTTTAAGACATACATTGAAAAGATATGACTTAAGGTGCTGACTTGCGGAAAACTTTTTATTTTGTTGGTGCCGTATTTTTTTTGAATGTCTTTAATGTTTGCTAAGTCCTGTTTTCGGTGAACCCAGGATCTGGGCATAATATATTCGGTGGCAATATTAGCGCCGCTTAAAATTGACTTAACTTTGTATTTTCTTGCAAGTTGCATGATGACGCCGAAAATTGCGTGATCTGAAAGGACTTCGATATCGACCACATTCGCTTTAAAAAATGATCTTTGTAGGTCTTTGAACTCTTCCCAATCAATAACATGGGTGTATAGATCAAAGCCCAAGGTTTGAACAATGCTGTGAATATTGGCGACTGCAAGTTCAGAATTCCAGCTATTGTCTAAATGCACACATAATGGCCTAAGCCCATGTTGTTTGGCCAAGTAGGCAATATAGGAGCTATCGACTCCGCCACTTAATCCCACAATGCAATCGTATTGCTGACGTTGCCCCTGTTTTTTTATTTTAGCAAAGAGTTTTTCAATTTCATTGTTCTGAATTAATGTAGGTAAATTCCAGTTTTTATTCATTTGATCATAGTCACGACAATGATTACAAACTCCATTTACATCGAAGTTGATCAGCTTGTCCGTTTGGTCCATTAGGCATTTAGTGCAAGCTTGATTCTGAGTTGGGTTCATTTGATAGGAATTCCTTGTTGCATAAATATTTCAAACTTAGAAGTATACAAATAATTTACAGAATTATCACATGGCTGATGTGATGCATCACAAATTAAAGGATATTCATAATGCACAGATTTTTGTAGGGTATTGATCTTATGATTTACATAATTAATTACGGTATAGGTAATTTAGGTTCTGTTAAGAATATGCTGAAAAAAATTGGTGTGGAAGCTCATTATGCCACAACTGAAAAAGACATATTAGCCGCAAGCAAGCTGATTTTACCTGGCGTTGGTGCCTTTGACTCATGTATGCAGGCCCTGAATACTTCTGGTATGCTCGAAGCTATTAAAAAACAGGTCTTGGTAAACAAAATACCGCTTTTAGGAATATGCGTTGGTTATCAAATGCTGACGAAAAAAAGCGAAGAGGGACAATTGCAGGGTTTGGGTTGGCTTGAGGCTGAAACGCTTAAGTTTCAGGACGACAGTCGGCAAATGAAAATTCCACATATGGGTTGGAATTATATTAAGCCTGTGGGTGAGCATCCTCTGGCAAATGCTTTTTTAGAAAAATCACGAGCCTATTTTGTGCATTCTTATTATGTTAAGGCCAAGTCTGCAAAAGATATAATACTCGAGACGGAGTATATTCAAAATTTTGCTTCCGGGATGGCTTATCAAAACATTATGGGGGTGCAGTTTCATCCTGAAAAAAGTCATAAATTTGGGATGCAGCTTTTTAAGTCATTTGTAGAGTTGTCACAATGATTACCAGAAGAGTCGTTCCCTGTCTTTTGCTTTCGGGAAAAAAACTAGTTAAAACCATTAAGTTTGGCGATGCCAAATATATTGGAGACCCTATAAATGCTGTAAAAATATTCAACGATAAAGAAGTTGATGAAATTATGATTTTGGATATTGAAGCATCGGTTCAGCAAAAGCCGCCTCAGTTTGAGTATCTCAGCGAAGTGGTAAGTGAGTCTTTTGTGCCAATCAGCTATGGTGGCGGTATCAATTCATTAGAGCATATTGATAAATTATTGCAGATGGGAATTGAAAAAGTCTGTTTAAATTCCGTAAATGCAAAAGACTTTGAATTAATCACTGAAGCATCTAAAAAATACGGTGCACAATCTGTAGTTGGCGTCATCGACATAAAAAAAACCTTGTTAGGACGAAATGAAATTTATTTTAAGAATAAAAAACTGAGCATTAATATGCAACCAGTTGAATTTGCGCAGAGCCTGCAAGAGTTCGGAGCGGGTGAATTTTTACTAAACTTTGTCGATCGCGATGGTACCTATAATGGCTATGATTTAGAGCTGACAAAAGAAATCAGTAATCGGCTCAAAATTCCCATTGTTGTTGTAGGTGGTGCCGGCTCTGTTGAAGATTTTAAGCGGGCTTTTCATGCCGGAGCAAATGCCGTCAGTGCGGGAAGCCTATTTGTTTATCATGGGCCTCATAAAGCGGTGCTGATTAATTACCCAACGCGTAAGCAAATTGAGGATATTATTTTTAATAAAGATTAGGCTGTGTAGATTGATACTTGTTACTTGGGTTAAAAATTGTTATTTAATTTTAATAAATTTGTGAAGGGAATTGCATTGAAAAAGGCATTAATTACCGGAATTACCGGACAGGACGGGTCTTATTTAGCTGAGTTACTTTTAGAAAAAGGTTATGAGGTTCATGGCATTATCAGAAGATCATCTTCTTTTAACACGGGTAGAATAATACATATTTATCAGGATCTGCACGAAAAAGATGTAAAACTGAAGCTACACTATGGCGATTTGGCCGATGCCAGTTGTTTAGAAAAAATTATCGATATGGTCGAGCCCGACGAAGTTTATAACTTGGCAGCTCAAAGCCATGTGCGCGTTTCGTTTGATGAACCAATCTATACGTCCGATGTTACAGCTCTGGGTACGGCACGTTTACTTGAGGCTATTAAAAATGTCGGTGACATGAAAAAAATTAAATTTTATCAGGCCTCTAGTTCTGAAATGTATGGCTTGGTGCAAGCCGTTCCGCAAGATGAAAAAACGCCTTTTTATCCACGTAGTCCCTATGCCTGCGCCAAACTTTATAGCTACTGGCAAACAGTTAACTACCGCGAAGCCTACGGACTACACGCATCTAATGGTATTTTATTCAACCACGAAAGCCCAAGGAGAGGCGAAACTTTTGTAACCCGAAAAATCACCCGTGCGCTGGCGAAGATTGTGGCCGGTAAACAAAAGAAATTATACCTTGGTAATCTAGATGCTAAACGCGATTGGGGATATGCCAAAGATTATGTTGAGGCCATGTGGCTGATGCTTCAACAAACCACAGGCGATGATTATGTCGTCGCGACAAATGAAACCTGGACGGTTAAAGATTTTTTAACTCAAGCCTTTAGTTGCGTCAGTTTAAACTGGCAGGATTTTGTTGAGATTGACGAAAGATACTTCAGACCGACCGAAGTTGATTTATTAATTGGTGATTACTCAAAAGCAAAAAACAAGCTTGGCTGGGCCCCTAAAACCAGTTTTAAACAATTAGTTAAAATTATGGTGACGGAAGATTTAAAAACCGAAGGCGTTTATGATAACGTGAAATTTAGAGATCTTTAATGAAAATTGCCTTATGTTTGTTGGTTAAAAATGAACTGCCCTGCTTAAAAGTAATGCTTCCTCGTATTCAGACAGAACTTGCAAAAGTTAAGTTTGAGTCTATTTATGCCATAGATGGTGGTTCGACTGACGGCACTCTTGAAATTTTAGCCGATTACAAAATTCCTGTTCTTTCTCAAAGTAAACGCGGGCGAGGTCAGGCTTTTCATGTGGCCTTCAGCGAAATCATGGCTGATGCTTATTTGTTTTATTCACCGGACGGCAACGAGGACGAAAAAGATTTAGGAAAATTTAAACAGTACTTAGAAAATGGTGCCGACCTTGTTATCGCTTCACGTATGTGCAAAGACGCCTTTAATGAAGAAGATGTACATTTTTTTAAATGGCGTAAATGGGCGAACAACGCCTTTAACATATTAGCTAATGTATTATTCAGAAGAAGTGGAAGTTTTGTAACTGATTCGATTAACGGTTATCGGGCGATAACCAAAAAGGCTACAGAAATTTTAAAATTAAGTGCGCAAGACTACACAATCGAATATCAAATGACCATTCGTGCTTTTAAACATAAGTTGAATATTGTTGAATTTCCAACAATCGAAGGCCAGCGAATTGCAGGCGAAACTGGTGCGCCATCCTTACAAACCGGAATTAAATTTCTTAGAAGACTTTACACTGAATTAATCGGTAAAGACTGAGATTGAAAGACTAACGTGAAAATAATTCAGTATTTCATTATACTTTGTTTTGCAGCATTGGCTATCTGTCGGAGTAATACATTTCCCTTCTATTTTTCATGGGATATGGATCTTATAGTTATTCAAGACTTACTGCTGATGCAAAATAATCAATTACCGACACATTTGAATCATCCGGGTCTTGGAATGTATTGGTTGCTTTTCTGGATGCAGGATATCGCTCAAATGACTGGACTGATTACCGAAGTTAGTATCGCAAACCTTGGTAACAGCCTTGAGCCACTGCTGATCGTAGCTGAACAAATGGAATTCATCCGAGTTGTAAATGCCCTCTATTGTATTTTGCTGAGTTTAATTTCTTGGAAAGTTGTTACGTCCGTGGCCCCGCTTAACAAATGGCAAAGTACGCTTTCGCTAGTAGTTTTTTTAATTATACCTGGTATTTGGCGCTATGATATTCCACTTGTACGTACCGAGACTTATAGTCTGATATTTTGGGCGTTAGCCCTATTATTTACTATCAAAGCAGCCAGAGAAAATATTAAATTTAATATTTATACAATTGCGGCCGGTTTTTTTGCGGCACTGAGTTTTTTTACGAAAATTCAAAGTTTTTTCTTGGTTGGACTATTGCCGATAATTTTTCTTATAATACTGGGAGATAAAAAAGTCAGTAATACTGTGTTAACTAAGCCATTTAGGTTTTGGCTTTATTTACTGGTTTTTCTTGCACTTTGTGGATTAAGTATTTTGTACTGGGGCCCTAGACACATTGTAACGTTTGCCAGTGCCTACTGGCCAAATAAATTTTTTGCATTTTTTATTGGACTTTTAATATTTGTTAAGTTTTACACGTCGGGCAAGCACAACTCTTTATTAAAGATTGATTTTCCTCATAATCACTTCAGTTCTTATCTAGTGAGGTTTCTTCAAGGTGCAGCTCTTATTTTGATTTTTCCTTTGTTAATGCCAATGGACCCACTTAAATCAATGGCTTACAGTCTTTTAAGCTTTAAAATGGTATTTGTTAGATGGATCGAAGCGGCCGCATTCGGACAGCATGGTACATTTTTTTCCAGAATCACAATTACCTTACAAAATAATTGGAGTTATCTTGCGCTATTATTTATTTCTGTAACAATAATTTTGATATTCCATAGACATATAAAAGATCGTTATCGTTTTTATGCAGCTCTAGCGATAACGCTCATATTAGGAACGCACATATTGTTGGCCGTAAGACCCAGTGTTCAAGATAGTATCTGGGTTGAAGTACCTATTATCCCAATACTTTTAATTTTATGTTTAAGTTTTGAAAAAATGAAAATGCTAGTAACTCCAATATTAATTTTACTGGGTGTTATTAATATTTATATAATAACCGGATTCAAAACTGTTTCGATTACTAAAGGAATTGCATATTACGATAGCCATATGTTTTTTGAAGAGGTTTATCGTTTCGATTCTTACAATGAGGCTATTAATAGAGTCTATAAGAATAAAGAGCAAAAAGACAGGGCTGTTGTTTTTGCAAGTCGCTGGAAGGAATGGCAAAATATTTTAAGGAATAATTTTTCTGAAAGTAATCTAACGCTTAGAGAGATCAGTGAATTAAATGGAAATTTGATAATCCATCTTAATAAAATTGAATCAAAAGATTTAAATATTCATTATAGGCCAGACATGGTTCAGACTATCTATTTACCTGAAAGTGAGATTTCAAGTTTAAGTGCAAAAGATTGTGAACTGGTTAACAAAAGTGAACTCAGCCACGAGGGAAAGAGTTACATGGGTTATGCGGTTAAGGCCTTTGCGAATAAAGGCAGATACCCATTGCTATGCAGTGTTCACTCTGATTTTTTAGATAAAGGCTTTGTTGTTGTAAATATGGCAGCCATGGCAACTTTCAGAATGCGTTTTAACGAGTAGCCACTTAGTGGTGGCTACTACATCCGAACTTCGCCATTTTTTGTAACGAGATGGGCATATGGCATTGGTATAAGTAGTGTCCCGCCCTTGTTAATATAGTCTTGCTCGCGTTTAACAATTTCGTCTTTAAAATACCAAGGTAAGACCAGCATTGTTTTAGGTTTTAAGTCTCTGGCTTTTTCTTCAGAGACTAATTCAAAATCGGTCCCCAAAGTTCGGAGGCCCACTTTGTCAGGATTTCTTTCGCTGATGTAGGGCATCATCTCTTTAGTTACGCCAAAGAATTGTAATAAGACATTTCCTTTAGTAGAGGCGCCAAGACCAAAAACTTTATTATTTTCTTTATTTTGCTGAAGGATATAATTGCGGACTTTAGTGCCCAAAGTTTCAATTTTTTGCCAGTAATTACGATAAGTCTGAGGATCTTCAAGTTTCATTTTAATTTCTTCTTGTCTGAACATTTCAAGATTCTTAGCTCCTTGAGCTGTTTCAAGGCTGGTGTTGTTTTCGTGGGTTACGAAAAGTCTCATGCTGCCGCCGTTAACGTGATTGGTCGAAGCATCAAATGCCTTAAGGCCATTTCTTTTCATTAAAATTTCAAGTGCGTGCAGTGAGTAATAAGATAGATGTTCGTGGCATATATCATAAAAATTCATATTGGTAAGCATAAGGGGCAGGTAGCTGAGTTGAATACTCCAGGCGCCATCAGCATGCAAAATATTTTTAACGTCGCGTACGAAACTATTGGGATCACCGAGATCGTAAAACATAGCATTGCAAGTAACGGCTTTAGCTTTTTCAGTCGGAAAGGCAGTGCGAAATAATTCTTCGGAGAAATAGTTATTTAAAATTTTAATCGAGGGATCAACATGCTTCCAATCAATATTTTTGGCGGGTTCAATTCCCACCCGAACGAGGTCTTTCGGATAAAAACCAACGGTGGTGCAATCATTGGCGCCGATGTCCACGACTATATCGCCTTTTTTCGGATTTACTCTGGAGCTAATATCCTGGATTACATCTTTAAGATCATTTCGCATCATTTCGCTGGTTGCAGAGCGATAGAAATATTGGCGGTACATAAGGTCAGGGTCAACTTCTTCTTTTAGTTGTAGAAGTCCGCAACCGGCTGGATTTTTAGTTGTATCGCAAAGGGTCAATGTAAGCGGCACTTTGATTTTGGAGATTTCTACTTCTTTGTTGTCTTTAACAAAGGTGGCTGAAAGATGTTGCGGACTCAGATGGATAACTTCAGTAAAATCATTTGATCCACATACCTTACAATGCTTTAGTTCAGTGAATACGCCCACAAAGCCCCCTTTTAAATTAATATAATTTCCAAACTGAAAATATGACCGAAAATAGATAAAATTTCAACATATTCTAATTAAATTTTGTTTTGCGAACTCTGCTGCTGATGAAAAGATAAAACTCTCGCAAAATGGTCTTTACAATTTCTATACCTGTTTTAAAAGGTCGCATTTTTCGTTCGCCACCGATACGAGGTGGCTCGTCAGCTCCTATTTCTGTTACTTTATATCCTTGCCACTGAAAGCGCAAAGTGGTCTGACAGGGCCAACTCAGGCCCGGCGCGTCTAAGTTTAATTTCAAAGCAATATCTTTTCGGTAGGCCCGGTATCCTACCAGAATATCCGTTATTTGTGCTTTGAACAAAAAGTTCACGATTTTGGTGAACATCCAGTTTCCAAAACCGGTGAGCCAGTCATCATCGAGACTTTTTGCAGAGTCTTTGTATCTTGAAGCCACAACCAAGTCATAACCTTCATGAACTTTCTGAATCAGTTGCGGAATACTTTCAGGTAGAGAATTCCCATCCGGGGTGAATTCAATGATAATATCGCCCTTAGCCATGAGCATTCCCTGCTTCATCGCTTCGCCAAAACCTCTTTTTGATTGAGAGTGAACTTCATAGCCATGGGTTTTAAAATACTCAAGCGTACCATCATTTGATCCACCATCGACAATCAATATTTGATCCACCCATTCTTTTTTAATTTGTGGCATGATCACTTGGATAGCCGTTATTTCATTAAGCGTTGGTACGACAAGGGTTGAGGTCATTTTTTGTTGATTCATTTCAATAGCTCCAGCGATTCTAAGTAGTTTTGGAAATCAATTGTGTTCAAAGAAACTTTGTATAATTTTACATACCTGTTCAGTGGTGTCTGCGCTCATATATGAGCATGAAGGGAGGCAGATCCCCTCATCGAATATTTTTTCGGATATGGGTTTGCTTTCAATTTGAAAAAATTCATTATTTTTAAATATGGGCTGGGTGTGAAGGGGCTTCCAAATATGTCGAGCCTCGACATTGTAACTTTCAAGGTAAGAAATCAAATCGCTGGGTTTTTTTCCGGTTTGTGGTGGAATCAATGCTGTCGAGAGCCAGTGGTTGGAGTAATAGTCCGCAGAGTCTTCTATAAATTTTAATGAAGAGCTTTTTAAAATTTCCTTATAGATATTAAAAATATTTCTGCGGGCTTGGACTCGGTCTTCAATAACACTCATTTGCCCAAGGCCGATACCGGCACAGATATTACTTAAGCGGTAATTATAACCAATTTCGGAATGAAGGTAGTAGGGCGCCTTGTCGCGGGCCTGTGTAATAAAAAACAGGGCCTTTGTAGCCTCTTCTTTAGTGTGAGTAAGCAGCATACCGCCACTTGAGGTCGTGATGATTTTGTTTCCGTTGAATGAGAGAATGCCGTAGTCACCAAAGGTGCCACATTTTTGATTTTTATAGCTGGAACCTAGTGATTCGGCAGCATCTTCTATAATGCGAATATCATACTGCCTGCATATTTCCGATATTTCAGAATAATTGGCACTCATGCCGAAGAGATCAACGCAAATTAAAATTCGCGGAATACGTCCCTGTTTTTTTTTAATTTCAATGGCCTTTAACAGAGATTTTGGGCAAAGGTTCCAAGTTGCAGCTTCGGAATCTATAAAAACTGGAATGGCTTTTTCATATAAAATGGGGTTAGCTGAGGCAATAAAGGTGGCGCTTGAGCAGAAAATTTCTTCATTGGGCTGTACGTTTAATAGACGAAGAGCGATATGAATTGCGGCAGTACCTGATGACATGGCTACAGCATAAAGATTTTGCTCACCTAAGTACTCAACCACTTGTTTTTCGAAATCAGTTACATTTGGCCCCAGTGGTGTGACCCAGTTTTCTGCAAAGGCCTTTTGAATATGCTGCTGTTCTAGACCACTCATGTGTGGAGCTGATAGTAGTACTCGGTTTTCAAAACGTTTTAGCATCTCACTGTCCTTTAATCTGAGCACTGTATCATTGCACACTGGGTATACATTGCAAGTGCATTTGCCACATAATTTAAACATTGCTGCGATTTATTAAACATGGAATGATTCTGAATACTTTTATGACTCAAATAAATTATACTAGAAACATCGCGGGTTTGATCGTTTTCTCGTTCATTGCTGCATTTATATCTCAGACTATGACGGATTTTGCCGATATAATTGCAGTGTCCGTAGCCTTAATTGTTGCTTATAAAAATAATGAAATAGCTGATTTTTTCAAGGGTTTCCATCGGCCAGTTTTATGGATAATTTGGTTAGTTATTATACTGACAGGGTTAATTATTAATTTAGGCTTCTTTAATATACAGGTATGGATTAATTTCATCGAGTTCAAATGGATTATTACTTTTTTAAGTTTTATTTACTTGGTAAATAAAGTGATTGAGCCTAAAGCATTTATTAAAAATATATCGATGCCGGTTTTGATATTGAACTTGATAAGCTTAATTTTATTTTTTTATATGTCTGAAGCGGCTCGGCATATGGGTTTGGTACATCGAGCCTCGGGTGTGTTAAATGCCACTATGGCTTTTTCACATAATATCGGACCGGTATTTAGTTTATTTACGGTTTTAATGTTTGTTAATTGGGTTTACTATAACCGAAATGAAAAGATTCTGATCATGCTGGTAGCATTGACGTCTGGTGCACTGACTTTATTAACATACACCAGAGGAGTCTGGCTAGGCTCGCTTGTAGCTATTATTTTTTGTCTTTCAATATGGAGTGCTAGAAGAGCGGTACAATTCCTTCTGATCGTCTTACTGCTGGGGGCGGTGTTGTTCTTCACCAATCAAAATATAAATAACCGTATATTAAATAAAACAGCATCTGAAACATATAGTAACGATTCCAGACTAGCACTTTGGAAAGCCAATTGGCGTATGATTCAGGATTACCCGGTTTTAGGTGTAGGTTTTGGGGAAAATAAAAATCATTTGCGTAAATATTATGACGATATGGGATACTCAGCTGATACTATAATCTCGCACGCACATAATCAGTATTTACAGACGTGGGCAGGCACCGGGACTTTGGGTTTCATTTGCTATTTGGCATTTTTATATTTAATTTTCAGAACAACTTGGAGTGGTTATAAGATTGCCAGTAGCGAGGATAAAGCGTTATTTTTGGGTCTTATATCTGCATTACTTTGTTTTACTATTGGAGCGCTGACCGAGGTTAACTTCAGTATCTCAAAAAATAGATTTTTCTTTATATTACTTGCAGGGGTAGCAATCGGTATTTCGAATAGAATGATAACTGAGAATAAAAATAGTTTTCGTAACTAGAGTCGCTAAGATTTTTTTTGCCATTAATGCGTGATACCTTCTTTTTTAAAGATTTTATAGGCCGTCAAAAATAGTATTTTAATGTCTAAAGTTAAACTCTGGTTTTTTAGGTAATATTCATCAAATTGAACTTTAACAGGAATGGGCAATTCATCCCGGCCATTAATTTGGGCCCAACCGGTAATGCCGGGGGTTAACTTGTGTACACCGCATTTAGTACGTAATTCCTTGAGGTCATCTTGATTAAAAAGTGCGGGCCTGGGGCCGACAAGGCTCATGTCTCCGGATATGACAGATAGTATCTGGGGTATTTCATCGAGACTACTTTTGCGTAAAAAACTACCGATTGGTGTTAAAAAAGCTTCGGGGTTTGATAAAAGATGAGTTGCCAGTTGTGGCGTATTGATTTTCATTGATCTAAATTTGGGCATTAAAAAAATCTGATTATTTTTACCTATTCTTTTTGACATATGAAATACAGGTCCTTTAGATGTCAATTTAACAGCTAAGTAAACAATTAAAAATGGTATTGAAATCATAACTAGTAAAGCGAGAGCAAAAAAAAGGTCAAAAAGACGTTTTAACATAATAATAAACTAAAATAATTTTGTTATATTGTCCATTTTAGAAAGATATGTAACTCTCAAATATTAAATTAGGAATTTAGAAATGCATTCATATTTAGCTAAAATGCCGCGTAGGTATAAAATTTTAATCATGCTGATCAGCGATGTGGTTTTGCTGCCTCTGGCTTTATGGTCTGCGATTGCCTTAAGATATGGAACTTTTCAGCCTATAGTCAGTGGCTATTGGTGGTTGTTTTTAGTTATTCCATTTGTAACGGTGCCGATTTTCTTAAAATTGGGGCTTTATAGGGCAGTTATAAGATACGTTGATGAGCAAATCATTAAAACAGTTTTGTATGGGGTTACACTTTCTAGTTTAATTATTATAGCCATAGTGGCAATGACTCAGATTCAGGGGCTTCCCAGATCTTCTTTGATAATATACTGGGTTATTGCAAGCAGCTATATAGCTTCTAGTCGCTATCTGGCCAGGGGCATACTGCGCACACTTGAACGTAAAGAACGTCGCAAGCAAAAAGTGGCGATATATGGAGCGGGCAGAGCTGGGCTTCAAACAGCCTTGGCGTTACTGTCGGGCCCTGAATATAAACCTGTTTTATTTTTTGACGATCAAAGTGAATTGCATGGTTCTACCATTGCAGGAATACGTGTTTATGACCCCAAAAATGCTGAAAACATTATGGATCGACATTCCTGTAATCAGTTACTTTTAGCTTTGCCATCGGTTACAAGGGCAAAACGCAAAGAGATTATTCAGAGATTTGAACGAAAAAATATTCAATTAAAAACCATCCCGGGTATGGGTGAGCTGGTAACGGGCAGGGTTAAGGTTGAGGATATCAGAGAAGTAGGTATTGAGGATTTGCTAGGCCGGGATCCAGTGCCTCCCTTTGAGGACCTGATCTCAAAGTGTATTTATAATAAAGTGGTGATGGTAACTGGAGCCGGTGGCTCAATCGGGTCTGAACTCTGCCGGCAAATCTTAAAACATAATCCTAAAAAAATTATTTTATTTGAGAGAACTGAATTTTCACTTTACAAACTTGAACAGGAACTGCTTCAGGTTTACAACCGAGAGAAAATTACTCCAATTCTGGGTGATGTGTTAAATCAACAACAGTTAGAAAATATCATCAGCAACCATGGTGTTGAAACGATATATCATGCGGCCGCATATAAACACGTGCCCCTTGTTGAGGGGAACGTTATTTCTGGAGTTATTAATAATGTTTTTGGTACTTTATCAGTTGCTAAAGCAGCTATGAGTTTAAAAGTGCAGACTTTTGTTTTAATTTCTTCAGATAAAGCTGTCAGGCCGACAAATGTTATGGGGGCCACAAAAAGACTGGCAGAATTAGTTTTGCAGGCTTTGGCTGATACCAAGCCCTTTACGAGATTCTGTATGGTGAGATTTGGCAATGTTTTAGGTTCGTCGGGTTCGGTGGTTCCTTTGTTTAAAGAACAAATTAAAAACGGTGGACCCGTTACTGTAACCCACCCGGAAGTAACCAGATACTTTATGACAATACCTGAGGCTTCACAATTAGTGTTACAAGCGGGCGCCATGGGTGACGGCGGTGAAGTTTTTGTGTTGGACATGGGCGAAGCAATTAAAATAGTTGATCTAGCAAGAAATATGATCGAACTCAGTGGTTTTGAGGTCAAAGACAAAGATTCCGATCAAGGGGATATCGCAATTAATTTTGTGGGTTTAAGGCCTGGCGAGAAGCTCTATGAAGAGCTGCTTATTGGCAGTAAAGTCGGTAAGACGGCGCATCCACGCATTATGAATGCAGACGAAGAGTTTATCGAGCTAAAAAAACTTATGGGATTTATGGAAAAATTAAAATTTAATTGCGATAACTATTTGGATTCTGCAGCTGTGGAAAATTTAAAAGAAATTATCAGTGAGTATAAGCAGGGTTAAAGGTGCCAGCTACCTTTGCGCCGTAATGAGTTAAAACCCCTTAATCGTTTTCTCTAGAATTTCAGCCTGCATATGGGCTTCTTCTAAATTCCAGTAATTAGTTTTAAATTGTTTAAGTCTGGGCTGTAAATTTTCTGCGATAGGGCATAGGCCCGGTCCAAATTTTTGCCATATACCTGTCATTTTAGAAACTTCTTTTTGAAAATAGGGTTCCATATAGGTTAACTTCCAAGCGGCATAGTAGCCATCTCCGCCATTTTTTTGAAATTGATCACGAAATTTATACCAATCGGTTTCGGGCTGATGGGTATTGAGTAAGACGCTGTAAGCCCAGTAGCTGTTAATATAGCCTTCGGGCTCTGTCTGCGCCGTAAATTTTGAAGTTCGTTTAACAACTGAATCAAAAATTTTGGCACTATGTATACGATTATTAACTAAATCATCAAGTCTTTCTAGTTGGCCCAAAGCGACTGCCGAGTTGAGTTCTGACATTCTGTAATTAAAACCTAAAGAGTTAATTCGGCTGTAGTTAGGGTCTTGAATACTCAGTCGCGAGACTTTGGCTTGTTTGGAACTGACGCCAGCGTAACCCAAACAAGAAAACTTTCTGGCTTTGTCCGCTAATACTTCATCGTTAACTGTAAGCATTCCACCTTCGCCACTCGTCATATGTTTTGATGACTGAAAGCTGTAGCTTGAAAAATGACCGAATTCTCCAACTAATTTATTTTTATATTGGCCTAAAAAACATTGGGCGTTGTCTTCGATTAAAAATAAGTTATGTTTTTTACAAACGAGCATAATTTTATCATAGTCTGGGGCCAAACCATAAAGCGATACGGTCATTACCACTTTGGTTTTTTTTGTGATGACTTTTTCTATGGCTTCAGCCGTTATGCAAAATGTTTCAGGGTCCACATCGGCAAATACCGGAATTGAGCCATTTTGTAAAACCGCCAATGAAGGCGAGGCCATGGTTAAAGGGGGAACAATGACTTCATCGCCAGTGCCGATATCTAAAGCTTTCAGTGCCGTATGAAGTGTTGCGGTGCCATTCGTAATACCAATAGCAAAATTACTTTTGAATTTTTGTGCAAAGGCTTTCTCTAGTTTTGAGTTATAAACGTTATTAAGTGAGTTGTTGAAAGAATTATTCAAAACATCTAAAACATATTTATTTTCTAAATCTGAAAATCTATCCATGACATCCTATTAGTTTTTCAAAAAAACCTTCATACTCGTCGGTATAATCCTGAAATTTCATGACCAATCTTCCATTTTGGGTTTAAATGAAACCACATTCCATGATGATAAAAACAGATAATCCAAGTAAGCCATTTATGCGAAGTTTGTATATACCATTGATCTAAAATTTTAGCTTTACTTTCGACCGAGGCCTGCTTTAACTCACGAGTTAATTCAGCCTGAACGGGACGTTTTGTTGAGTTGGTTGACCATCGTAAAATGTTGCGCCATCTCTTACCTTGAAAAAAACCTTTTAAGTCGTAAGCATAATATTCGAGAGGTTTAAAGCCATTTTGTTCCATCACTTGATGAAGTGAATTCCCATCAAAATAGTTTACATGATTGATAAGCAATTCAGCTGGTTTTTGCCTGATTTGCCAGTTCATTTTAAGACCCCAAATGTCTTCGTAACCGTTAGGAGTAATAAAATGCCAGAGCCCTCCCGGAATCAGTAAGTCATGAGTGTTTTTTACCAGCTGACTGACGCCTGCGACATGTTCAATAAGATCACGTGCAATGATTAAATCAAATTTTGGCAGATTTTCGACTTGCACAGAATCTGGTGCGGCCTCAATTCCTGAAAAGCCATGTTCTTTAAGATTAAATTCAAGCACTTCGGGCACCACATCCATAACTGTAACTTTTGAATCAGGAAAGACAAACCTCAGGCCTTCAAGAAAATACCCCGAACCCGGCCCGTACTCGAGTATCGATTTGGGCGAAACACCGCGCCATTTAAGTGAATACGCAAAAACCACTCCGCGTCGAAAATTGCGCAAGCGGTTACGAAAGTGCTCATGAGAGCTGACTCTGAGTTCTTCATCAATATAATAGGCGCGGCAACCAAGCGACATTTGCTCTGGACTGAGCATAGGATCTAGCTGCGCATGCCCACAACGAAGACAGCGGACAAGTTGACCTGAATAAATATCCCAATAATCTACAACCGATACTAAATTGGCCTGCAAGTGATTGCAAAGACGGCAGGGCTCTTGGCGATTAATAGTGGAGGAAATTTCTGTTGTTTTATTATTCGGCTGTAGCATGGAGCGAGCATAATAAGAACTTAAAAAGCTGTCACTTTAAAACAGGCTTGTATCCTATATATTATGCCAACATTTCTAGCTGTTACTTGCTTTTCATTGACTTAACTATTTGATAACTCTAATTTTATTTTGATAAGAATATTTTAGCTGGTCTATTTAATAAGGAGTCACTTGTCTATGGATTCAATATTTTTGATATCTCCAATTATTGCGGGAGTTGTTGGTCTGATTATCGCTGCGCTTTTATACTTCAGAGTTAAAGCTCAGCCTGCTGGAAATGAAACAATGAATCGTATTGCAGGTTATATCCGTGAAGGTTCAATGGCCTTTCTTGTGCGTGAATATAAAGTATTAGCTGTCTACTGTTTAGTAGTTGGCGCGCTTATGTTCTATGCCTTAGGTTCAATGGCGGCATTGTGGTTTATTGCTGGAGCGTTCTTATCATTACTTGCAGGTTTTATTGGAATGAAAGCCGCAACCTTTGCAAATGTTAGAACAACTCAAGCTGCTGCAGTATCAACTAAAGGTAATGCATTATTAGTTGCTTTAGATGGCGGCGCGGTGATGGGTTTAGCTGTTGCGGCCCTTGGTTTGATTGGTCTTGGAGCTGTTTACTATTGTTACCAAGGTACTGAACAGGTTGGAACAATTTTACATTCATTTGCAGTAGGAGCTTCATCCATTGCACTTTTCGCGCGTATTGGTGGCGGTATCTATACAAAAGCGGCTGATGTCGGTGCGGATATCGCAGGTAAAGTTATTGAAAATATTCCTGAAGACGATCCTAGAAATCCGGGCGTTATTGCCGATAACGTGGGTGATAATGTCGGTGATGTGGCTGGTATGGGCGCAGACATTTATGAATCTATGGTGGCGGCTATTGTTGCAGCTATGGCGATTGCCTTAACAATTAGTGCGTCCTCTTTACCAAAGATTATGGAATCAACTGAAGCCACTGTGGATGCGGTCAGAATGATGGGTGTGGGACTTCCATTAATTTTATCGACTCTGGGTTTAATTATTTCAATCGTGGTGATTTTTGCGGCTCGTATGTTAAAAAATAAAAAACCAGCAACAGTGTTGAGATCATCATTGATGTTACCGCCGATAATTCTCACAGTTGTGTCTTATGTCGTTATGCCAATGATCGGAGTAACTCAGAATGTAACATGGGCTTTAGCTGCAGGTGCATTTGGTGGAGCCTTGATTGGTCTTATTACAGAATATTATACAGCGATGAAGCCTATTAGATTAGTTGCTGAGGCGGCAAAAACTGGAGCGGGTACTGCTGTTATTCGCGGGCTTGCTGTGGGTATGGAGTCTGTTGCGCTTCCAACAATTGTAGTTGTAATTGCGGCTTATATCGCGGATCAACAACTAGGTCTTTACGGTATTGCTCTTGCTGCAGTTGGAATGCTGGCCGGAACTGCAGTTGTAATGACAGTTGATGCTTACGGACCAATTGCCGATAACGCAGGTGGAATCTCTGAAATGTCAGGTTTGAATCCTAAAGTTCGTGAAATCACGGATGAGTTAGATGCTGTTGGTAACACCACAGCTGCTATCGGAAAAGGTTTTGCCATCGGTTCGGCAATATTAACCGTGCTGGCGCTGTTCAGTGCATTTAATATGGAAGTTAATCACGTAAGAATCGCTGCAGGTATGGCTGAAATGAAATTGGATTTAACATCTTCAAGTGTGTTATTGGGAATTTTGCTAGGTTCAATTCTACCATTCCTAGTGGGTTCTACAACTATGACTTCTGTTGGTAAAGCGGCTGGAAAAATCGTTGTTGAAATCGCACGTCAGTTTAAAGAAATTCCAGGTTTGTTGCAGGGTAAGGCTGAACCTCAACCTGCAAAAATTGTAGATATTGCAACAACAGCGGCTCTTTATGAAATGATTTTACCTGGAAGCATTGCGATCGTGGCTCCGGTAATTGTCGGATTTTTTATGGGTCCACAGGCACTTGCTGGAATGTTAGCTGGCGGCATGGCCGTTGGTGCGACCATGAGTTTATTTATGGCGAATGCAGGTGGAGCTTGGGACAACGCTAAAAAATTCATCGAAAAAGGTGGACTCCCGGGGCATAAAAAAGGTTCTGATGTACACAAAGCTGCGGTTGTTGGTGACACCGTGGGTGATCCGTTCAAAGACACTTCAGGTCCGGGTATTGCGATTTTAATTAAAGTAATGTCAGTTGTAAGTTTGTTGATTGCTCAGCTTATCGCGCTGAAATAATTTTTATTAATAATTTTTTAGAGCAGTAAGCTATTTAAATTCACTGTTGAAAAGCCGATGAATTTTTTTGTCGGCATATTTATCTTCATAGCTATCTTCAACTTCTAGCAACTCTTGCTCACTGTAACCTGATCTTAAAGATAAAATACCAATTTGGTCCTCATTCAGCGTAAAATCTATTCTCCAGGTTCTATAAGATAAAGTCCAAAAATGTGGAAGTTCTTCAACACGCTTTTTATTTTTATTGGTGGGATCATATTCAAGCTGTCTGATAATAAAAGTTCGGATTTCTTTAACATTTTGTTTTTCTAAAAACTCTAATTGATTTTCCACGAATGGCGAAAATGAAATTATATTTTTTTGATAAGTAGAACTTTCAAGCCAGGTTATTCGGGCATCTGGGGCTGCATCAAATTCGGGGTGATAGGGTTTAATGTCATAAATGGGCGAGTCATTTAAGATATCATTTGTGCCGACTTCAAGAGTTAAGTCATTAACACTAATCAGCTCTACGAGGCTAAGACCAATAGGATTTGGGCGGTAAGGCGCCCTTGTGGCAAAAACCCCAATTTTTTTATTCGATCTAGGAGTTGAAACTTGCGGTTTCCAATTTTGATTTAGATGAAAGCCGAAGATAATCCATAAGTGAGAACAGCCTTCTAAATCTTGCAGAGCTTGTTCAAAGTTTTCACCTTTATTGAGAGTTATTTTACCGAATAAGCCAAGTTCATCAGGCTGTCTTCCGGCTTGATAGGGTTCAATTTGCGCCGATTTAAATAAGCCAATGGGGTTTAGCAAAAGACTCATATGGTCATAAGGTGCCAGTACCTTAAGCGTGAATTTCATATTCGTTCCATTGTTTGCGCCACTCATAACCGGCAATTGCAGCAGCGGTAGCGGCATTTAATGAGTTTTTAATTCCGAAAACGGGGATTCTTCGCACTTCATCGCAAAGCTCGAGTTGATCTTTTTCTAATCCAAATCTCTCATTACCAACGACAAAGGCTACAGGTTTTTTTTCTGCAAATGGATAAGAGATATCGAGAGCTTTTGCCGAGGTCTCAAGAGCCGTAACATAATAATTATTTTTTTTGAGATTTTCTATGGCCTCTTTAAAACTACAAGTTTGCCAGTCAATAATTAAGGTTGCGCCCAAGGCCGCTTTTTCAACCTGTAATTGGTGAGGCGTTGGAGTGTACCCAGTTAACCAGATTTTTTGCGCCCCCAGCGTATCGGCAGTTCTAAAAATTGAACCTACGTTAAAGGCAGAACGCATATTATCTATAACAAAATGTAAGGGAACGCGTTTTGCCACCAGATGATCTCGATCTGTTGTTGAAACCAAAAAATCGTCATCTTGAATAGATTTTTTTAGATATCTTTCAAAGGGTACAGCGATGGTCGAAAAATGTCGAAGAGTCATGTTTGTTGTTAGATGATGTTGATATTTTGCGAGTTTCTGTAAAATTGGATCTGCGGAGCTTTCAAGTTCTGAAATACATTTGATTAAATGCTCAAGTAGTTGGTTGTCGAACAGCGCATCCTGAGAGTCTTTTTCTAAACCTTCAAAAAGTCTGTAAATTTCTTCGACTTTAGCTTTGCTCATAATTCACTTTCATTTTAAAGGTAGCTGGCACCTTTAGATTAACTGTGTCATAAGGTGCCAGCTACCTATTTAACTTTGGCTCCGACTTTTGCGCCTTCATCCGGCGAAAGAATAAACAGGTCAGCTCCGCCGTCACCGGCAGCTAAAACCATGCCTTCGCTGATACCAAATTTCATTTTACGGGGTTTCAAATTGGCGCAAATTAAAACTTTGCGACCCAATAATTTTTCGGGTGAATAAGCTGATTTAATTCCGGCGATGATTTGCTTGGTGACTCCGGGTTCAAGTTCGACTTTAAGTCGTAATAGTTTATCAGCTTCTTTGATTTCTTCAGCTTCGATAATTTTTGCAATTCGTAAATCAATTTTTGCAAAATCATCAAATTCGATTTCGGTTGATGTTGTCATGCTTATGGCCTTAGTTGGATCAGCAGCCTTAGTTGCTTTTGGTTTTTCAGTCGCTGCATAAAATTGTTTTTGTTCTTCAATCATGGCGTTAACTTTGTCGGGGTCCACGCGGCCCGCCAAGTGGACGTAATCATTTATTTTATGATTTACTAAATTTTTACTGTGATCATTCCAAACGTAGGCAGGTTCATTTAATAGTTTTTCTACGTCGCTGGCCATTTTTGGTAAAACAGGTTTCAAGAAAATCGCGATCTTTCTAAAAGCATTTAATGTGGTGGTTAAAACTTTTTTAGTTGCAGCAGGATCGGTGTCGATTGTTTTCCAAGGAGCTTTGTCATCAAAGTACTTATTAGTAATTTCGGCTAACTCACGAATTGAAGTCGTGGCTTTAGCGAAATCGCGCGTATCATAATATTTTAGAATTAAATCTGATTGAGCTGAAATTTGTTTTAATAGAACTTCACCTTCAGCATCAGGAGTGCTCATGATGCCATCCATTTTTTTACTTAACATCTGAGCACCGCGAGATGCCAGATTAACAATTTTACCTATCAGATCAGAATTAACCCGAGAGGTGAAGTCGTTCATACTGAGGTCTAAATCATCAATGCTACCATTAATTTTTGTGGCATAATAGTATCGAAGAAATTGTGGATCCAGATGATTCAGATAAATACGCGTGGATATAAAAGTTCCCTTCGACTTACTCATTTTTTCGCCATTAACCATAACATGACCATGAACATTAATATGAGTCGGGGTTTTAAAATCGGCGCTTTTTAAGAGGGCCGGCCAAAAAAGAGTGTGAAAGTAAACAATGTCTTTACCAATGAAGTGATAAATTTCAGTTTTAGATTTTTCCGACCAGAATTCTTCAAGTTGGCGATTGTTTTTTTGAGCCCATTGATCGAGTGATGATAAATAACCCATTGGGGCATCAACCCAGACGTAAAAAAACTTACCTGATTCACCGGGAATTTCAAAACCGAAATAAGGATTATCACGTGAAATGTCCCAGTCTCGTAGATCTTCATTAAACCACTCGAGCATTTTTTTTGAAACTTCAGGTGCACTATGTTGGGGAAGCCATTCTTGTAAATAAGATTTAAAAGTATTGAGTTTAAAAAAAATGTGATCAGAAGATTTTTTAATCGGAGCTGTTCCACATAAGGAGCAGCCGGGATTTATTAAATCTTGTGGGGAATAGGTGGCACTACAAGCATCGCAGGAATCGCCATATTGGTCTGCAGTCTTACATTTTGGGCAGGTGCCCTTTACAAAGCGATCGGGTAGAAACATTTTGTCATGATCACAGTAGAGTTGTTCTATAGATTTTTTGTGAGTGTGGTTTTTTGCCTTCATGCGCTGGTAAAAAAGCTCACAGAGTTTTTTGTTTTCAGCCGAATTGGTAGACCCATAGTGATCAAAACTGATGGCAAAGTCTGCAAAGTCCTGAGTATGGTCTTTAAATGATTTTTCAATCAGTTGTTCAGGAGTGATTTTTAGTTCACGGGCTTTCACCATGATGGGAGTGCCGTGAGTATCGTCAGCGCAAATGAAAATACATTCATGTCCTTGCATTTTTTGAAATCTAGAATAAATATCAGCCTCGATGTGTTCGAGCATATGACCAAGGTGAATGGGCCCATTGGCATAGGGTAACGCACAGGTTATAACTATTTGGCGTTTAGCTTGGCTTGCTGTTTGTGTTTGGCTTTGCATGATCAATCCTAAACTTCCAGTTGAATTTTATCAAGGAGCTCCGGATCGGCTAGAACTATTTCTCCGCCAAGGGCAATTGCTGTAAGCGGGTTTTCAGCAATACGAACCGGAATTCTAACCTCAGCTTCAATTTTGGCCGATAATTCTTTAATTAAAGCTCCACCCCCTGCTAGAACAATACCATTTCCAATAATATCGGACACCAATTCAGGCGGAGTGTTTTCGAGTGCTGTTAAAATTCCGTGTACGATTTGTTGAATTGAGTCGGCCAAAGCTGTGCCGATTTCTTCAGAGGATACAATTTGTTTACGAGGAAATCCGGAACTGAGATCACGACCTTCAATTTCAAGTGAGATTATATTTTTTTTTGGCAGAGCCGTGCCTAAATTAATTTTAAGAAATTCCGCAGAGTCTTCACTTATAATTAGGTTTTTAAAATCCTTCATATAGCGGATGATGGCTTCGTCAAGTTTGTGTCCGCCAATTTTAAGAGGTTCGCAGTAAACAATATCCGCAAGTGCAATAACCGCAATTTCAGTTGTACCGCCACCGATATCAATGATCATTTGCCCCGAGGCTTCTTTAACTGGAAGATTGGCTCCGATGGCTGCCGCCATAGGCTCATCTATGAGGTAGGTTTTGCTGGCCCCGGCGGAACGACAAGCTTCAATAACCGCTTTTTTTTCAACTTCGGTAACACCATACGGAAGGGACACAACGACGGCGGGCCTAGTTAACGAGTTTTTCTTTAAAACTTTAGCTAAAAAATATTGAAGCATGGAGCGTGTAGCATCGAAGTCGGCAATAACTCCATCTCGAACAGGCTTGATGGTGATGATGTGGCCTGGATTTTTTTTTGCAATCTCGACGCCCTCATGACCAATGCCAAGTATTTTGCGTTTTTTGAGATTGGTTTCAGTGACCATCACCTGACTTGGTTCGTTGAGAACAATGCCCTTGTTTTTAACTGCAATCAGAGTATTAGCGGTACCCAGATCTACATAAATATCGGCGCCGCTTGAGGTGGAGCCAAAAAGCCAATTAAGCATAAGTTATTGCCTGAATCCTATATTTCCATCAAATGGGAAGTTTACATGCATTGTTATTACAGATGAAGAGTTTGATAAGTTTAAACCAAACTCGGCTCCGACCTGAAAACTGGGTTTATCGATCCACTCGGTGCCAATTACAAATTGCATAGCCGTAACGGCTTTGGCGGTACTATAGATCAGAGTAATGGGTAAACCGACATAGGGATTCAGTTTACCCCACTGTGAGTCGACAATTTTGCTGATAATAGGTGTTACCTGAAGGTCATAAAAATTTTGCGTGGCATCACGAGCGTAAAAAATTGCTCCGCGAATACCGATGGCCGGCTGTTGTTTGTAGTCAGGGTAAGGTACCCACTTAATTGAGCCTGAAGTCCAAAAACTTGTGGTGCCAGTTCCTAATGTAAAGCGGGCGTTCATTTCATCGCCGACAGGCATATCAAAAAAAGCTCCGTAATTGGTCCCACTACCATTAGTCAGTAGCAATTGCGTAGCAACCCCCACGCGATAATGATCTTTTTTAATAAGCTCAGCGGTCTCGCTTAGTGATAAATAGGCAAAACTGGTTTGCGACATCAGAAATAAGCTGCAGAAGATGCTTAGATAATATTTCATATTTAAATTTTTATAATTTTTCATACTAATATGTTA
>ERZ1292630.1045-Hain-H41-02um-R3-1045-length-27900-cov-7_pt1 | contig 27900 bp, 31 predicted proteins | sample MGYA00564408_ERZ1292630 | MGnify/ENA primary metagenome ERZ1292630 (study PRJEB36523, sample SAMEA6512641) | groundwater metagenome | collected 2019-01-08 | study: AquaDiva: Metagenomics assemblies of 32 groundwater samples
GGGCCGTCAGCGGGCAGCTTGCTGGAGTAGTTCGGGAAAACTTCCGCCGCGCGCAGGCGCTTGCCGTTGTCGGTGCGGACGAGCAACGGGAAATCCGTGAACTTCCGCACGAACGTCTCGTCATACCACTTGTTGTCAATCATCAGCCGCGTCACGCCAAGCCAGAGCGCCGCATCCGTGGACGGACGCACCGGAATCCAATAATCCGCCTTCGTCGAGGGCGCGCCGTATTCCGGAGCGATGACCACGATCTTGCAGCCGCGTTCCATCGCCTCGACGAACCAATGAGCATCCGCCATCTTGTTTTCGACGAGGTTCTTGCCGTTCATGATGATGAGCTTGGAATTGCGGAGGTCGTTGAAGTCCGTCTCGGAATTCTGCAAGCCATGCACCCACGGATGGCCGGGCGCTTGATCGCCGTGCCAGGTGTAATTCGACCAGACGCGGCCACCCTTCGCATCCTCCTGCTTCACGCCGCGCACATGAACGTCCAGCAGCGCGAGCGAATTGCACAGGCGATACATCCCGTATTTGCCGAGCACGCCGAGCAAGCCCATGCCGCCGCGCATCTTGATGGTGCGCGTGCCCGCGCCGCCCATGTCGTCAATCATCTCCTTGGGATAACCCTGCGATTCGAGAAGCTTTGCGCCCGCGTCACCGCTGTAACGAGTGGCAATGGCCTTCGCCGCTTTCGCGATGTAGGTGAATGCTTCCTCCCACGAGATGCGCTCGAACTTGTCCGTGCCGCGCGTGTCGAATTTGTATTTCGCCTTCACCTCGGGCGTGAGCGTCGGGAAGCCGTCATCCGCCCAGCGCTTCCAGCCGCGCCGCACGATGGGATGTTTCAGCCGATACGGTCCATAGAGAATGCGGTGGAACGTGTAGCCCTTCGCGCAATGACGATTGCCCCACGCAGCGGACGCGTGTTTGCCGTAAAGGTCGGTGTAAGTGTGAACGTCATATTGCTCGCCGAGCCGGACGATGACGCCGTTGCGGACGTGCGCGGTGATGCGGCAGTTGTGCGTATCGTTCGGCGCGCAGACCCACGAGAACTGGTGGTCGTAGGCGTATTGATTGCGGTAGAGCTGCTCCCAGTTGCGATTCGGATAATGCGCGAGCGGATTGAGCACGTCGTCCGTGGGTTGCGCCTGGAGAAAACGGAGCGGCAGAAATTGCGCAGCGGTAAGGCCCGCGCCGACGAGGCCGCTGCGTTGGAGGAAGGAGCGGCGGGAAAGGTTGTCGTTCATAGAAATATTCGTTGAATCGTCGGTTAGCGTTTCTTGGCGCTGGCCTTGGGGTCGTCGAGAATGAGTTGATACCAGTTGCTGACCATCTTGCGGCCATTGCGGTCGTGTTGCTCACCGTTCCAGATAGCGAACGCCACGGGCACGGGCTTGCCCGCGACAAACTTCACGTCGTCCGCGTCCTTGGATTTTAGGTCGCGGATGAAAACCACGTTCCAGAATCCGTCGTGCCCTCCGCCTGCCAACCCGCTTTCCAACTCCAAAGGTTCACCGGGTTTTCCTTGTCGCCCATGCCGAGGAAACCGTATTTGCCGGAGAGCGAGAATTGGAGCGCCGCGCCGTCCTGGAAATCCTGCACGCGGATGGCGGTGTTCTGCGGCAACTCATCGCGCCACTGGAGCAACACGGCGAGTTGCTTGCCGTCCGTCACCGCCGAAACCGCCACGGCGTAAATTTGGTTGGGCTCAGGCCAGAGTGGATTGAGCGGCACGCGCACCGGGTCGAGCGACTCCCAGAAATTGTCCATCGGATCGGTGGGCAGCTTCGCAATTTTCTGCACGCGGATCGCGCTGTTTTCGGGCGCGAGCAGGTCGTTGACGGCCACGTCCGTGCGGCGGAGCGATTGCACATAGTGAACCACCGCCCAGCGTTCCTCGGGCTTCATCTGGTCGTCGCCGTAGGGAATCATCGGCGTGCCGGGCAGGCCGATGTTGATGCGGAGATACAGGTCGCGCCCGGTGTGACCACCGCGAAAGAGACCGGTGTTGAAATCGCGTGGCCGAATCGGCAGCCCGGCGGCGTCCTTGAGTGTGGGCACTTGCGTGCCGTCGCCTGCGCCGGTTTCGCCATGACAGAGCGCGCAGGACATTTTTTTATAGACGTCGCGGCCCAAGGTGAGTTCCTGCACGGAGATCGCGGGTTCGGGCGGGACTTCGACCGTTTTAACCGGCGTGCTGCTGGCGGCGGTGAAACGGTTCACCAACTGGCCCGTCGCGTTGGTGGCGGCCGTGAGGTGTTTGACGTATTGCACCACCTCGCGCAGCTCCGGCGGGGTGAGATATGAAAAACTCGGCATCGAACTGCCCGCCAGTCCGCGCACCACTGATTGCATCAGGTCTTCGTCCGTCGGCAGCGCCTGCCCGGGGGTGGACTTGATCTTGAACAGCCCCGCTCCAAAGTTGCGCGGCTTGGGGTAAAGCCACACCGCCGCCGGGCCGTTGCCATCACCCGTAAAACCATGACAGGCGGCGCAGTGCCGTTCATAAACGGTTGCACCGGGGATTTTGGAACTGGAGTTGGCATCTGAAGTCGGTGAAACTGATTGAGCAAGCACCCGCGACATCATGGCAAGCAGAGCGAACGAGGCAATAGTGAAGCAGGGCACAATCTTCATAGGTGGTGGCAATCATACGAAGACCGACGCTCACCGCCTTGACGTAAGTCAAGAGGTTGAATTTTGCTTCTGTTGCTGTTTTAGTTTCTCAGAAGCGTACCAACTTCCATTGGCGGCCCTTTTCCCAGAAGCAACTTGGGAAACCTGTCAAATTCGAGGCAACACCTCTTATCGTCAAGACAACGATAAATTTGCTTCAGTGATGGGCATTGGAGCGCACTTGCGAGCCAGTACGAGGCCCAGCAAGCCGCCGAATATGAGCACGCTCGCAACCAGCAGCAATCCATAGTTGTAAGTGCCGGTCTGGTCTTTGATGTAACCCATGACCGGTGGCAGGCCGACGCCAGCGATATTGGCCACGGCATTGATGAGGGCGATTGCACCCGCGGCAGCCGCTCCACCGGCCAGATACTGGGTGGTCACGGCCCAGAATACGGGGGTGACCGCCCAGTTCAGTCCAACGGCTGCCAATAACATCAGGTAAGTAACCGTCAGGTTGCCGGTGGCGATGCTGACGGCGAGCAACACCCCGGAAATCAAGAGTGGGATCCCAAGATGAAATCGTCGTTCCTGTGTTGCATCAGAATGGCGGCTGTTCAGATACATCAGCACGCACGCCAGCAGGAATGGAAGGGCGGAAAGCAGGCTGACGATGAAGTTGCTGGCACCGGAAAGACCTTTGAGTATCTGCGGAAGAAATAATGTCACGCCGATGGTGCCAAAAGCCTGCGACAACCAGAACAAACTGAGTAACCACACTTTGTAGTCGGAAAATGCCCGCCGCCAGCCTCCAACATGTCCGCTTGGCGCGTGAGCGGACTCGTCAGCGATGGTTTTCGACAGCCATTCGCGTTGTTCGGTGGATAGCCATCTGGCTTCAGGCGGACTGTCGGGCAAATACCTGAGAACTACAAAGCCCATCAACACCGCCGGCACGCCTTCCGCAAAATAAAGCCAGCGCCATCCGGCGAATCCAAGAACACCATCCAGTTTCAGCAGCGCGCCGGACAACGGCAATCCAACCACCGACGCCAGCGCGGCAGCGATGTAGAAGAATGACATGGCGCGCGCCCGGTTGCTGGAAGGAAACCAGCGGCTGAGGTAATAAATGATGCCCGGCGTGAATCCCGCTTCTGCCGCCCCGAGCAACAGCCGCATCCCATACAACTGGTTGGCGGTATGAATGAATGCCATGCCGCAAGCCACGAGTCCCCATGTGACCATAATGCGGGCGATCCAACGGCGCGCCCCAACGCGCGCCAAAATCACGTTGCTGGGAACTTCAAAGATGATGTAAGTGACATAAAACAATCCCGCACCCCAGCCATACATCCGCGCGGTAAGCCCCAAATCGGCGTTCATCTGGAGTGCCGCCACTGAAATGTTCGCCCGGTCAATGTAAGCGATCAGATACAGCAGCATCAAAAAGGGCAGTAATCGCCGGGTGATGATGCCGATAGTTTCGGCTTTGAATGCGGGTGTTGTATTCATCAAACAGGTTCTCAAGTCTGAGGCTTTCTCAGCGCCGCCAGTCCTTCAGTGCAGGCCGTGGTAAGCATGGTGATATCGAGGCTGTAGGCAAGGAAGCGGTAGCCTTCGGACAGGCGAGACTTCGCTTGTGTCGTGTCTGGCGGGACGATGTGGATGCCGGGGGCGATTTTGTGGCGCTGGCAGGCAGCGAGGATTGCCGCGCGTGCCGCAAGGTAGTCAGGGTGGTCGAATTGCGCGGCAATTCCCATCGAAGCGGTGAGGTCGTAAGGGCCGATGAAGGCCGCATCAATGCCGGGCACGCTCAGGATGGCTTCGATGTTGCGCACTGCCTCGATATGCTCGATCTGCACCGCCACGAGAATTTCGTCATTGGCCCGGGCAAACTCGTCAGCCACGCGCAAGCCGTAGTCGTTGGCCCGGCAAAAGCCCACGCCGCGCAGTCCCTGCGGCGGATACTTGGCGGCTTGCACCAGCAATTCAGCCTCCTCGCGCGTCCGCACCAGCGGAGCAACGACCCCGTGCGCACCGGCATCGAGGTAGCGTTTGAGGAAGGCGTAATCCACCCCGTGCAGGCGCACCAGCGCGGCGCACTTCGGGTGGCCGGAACGAATGGCTTGAAAAAGTTGTTGGGTTTGCGGCAAGTCCACCGCCGAGTGTTCGACATCCACGCACAGGAAATCAAAGCCACAAGCGGCCATCAGTTCCGCAACGATGGGACTGCCGCTATTGAGCCAACTGCCGATTACAGTCTCGCCTGCGCGCAGACGTTCACGCAAGGATGGGTTGGGTTTTGAATCGTTCATGATGGTTTGGCATGCCGAATCGTTCGATCGCAATTTTAACGACCAATTTGAACACCTGTTCGTTCCCTTCAATCCGGATTGCGGGACGATGCGCGTCCGTCGGGGTGAAGATGGAGAAATAGCCGGGCGCGTTGACAGTCGTCGCCAACGCTGGACCTGGTTTGTGATAGAGCACGTCCTTTTCAGAATCATATTCGCCATCGTTTGCCAAGGCGTCGCGCGATGCCCATTCAATGACCTCAAGGCCAGCCAAGGTGTAATGCAGGTCCACATATCGGCGGTGCGTTTCAAAGCGCGATTCTACGGGGCTAACTGTGGCGCAACGGACTACCAAGGCATAAATTTGATCGCCATCCAATGCCAAGCGGCCTTCTTCAAGATCAGCTGGCAGTCCTCGAATCCACTCAACGGCATGCGCGACCGCGTCGCCAAGCGAGGCCAGCCCCATTGCTTCGAAACAATCAAGTTTGCCGTAGATCATAAACTTGTGCCTGTTCCCCAGTTCATCAAACTTCAGGGTTGCTGACTTTCCCACGCATATCCGTAAAGAAATGCCCGCTGGATTACGAATCTGATTCTTACTGCCTCGGGCGGGGCGTTTTTGCCTCCTTTCCAGTGCAGCGCGACTTTTCGATAGTCGCCGGTGATTGGTCGGCAATCGCCAATCGCAAAACCTGGAATCGGGCGACCACTCTGATCCAGCAATTCCGCTTGGAACTTGCCGCCTCGCTTGACGTGGACATTGACCATCAGTCGCCCACCGCTCGGGTTGCACGGACGCGTGATGGCTTCACCGATTGTCTTGCCTCCCGCCGAAGGCGCCAAAGCCCACAATCGGTCGAATTGCCAGGTCGCGCGGCACAGCGCCGTGTTAAATGGAAGCGTGGGTTTCTGAATGCCGCTGACAAGTTCTCCGCCAACCTCAATCTGGGGTTGGAGCCTGCTATCATGAATTTCTCCGTGAATTCCCTCAGAGCCAGCGTAATAAACATGCATCCGGCCATTCTCAACGATGGGGTGATGCATCTGCCAGATCATGCCGCCGCCGTAATCACCGAGCGGTGGATTCGGTAATGCCGGGCGACGGTCCGGTCGCCACCAGTGGATACCATCCCGTGAGGCGGCCAGTTGCAGGCACATCGTTTGAATGGAGGCGTCATAGTAATTGACTAGCGCCACATAGCCGCCCTCCATTTTAACCGGGCAAATCTCCAGAAACTGGGCGTAGTCAGGATCGCGCCAATCTCGGCTCAGCACGAGGATGTCGTTACCCCAGTCAGTGCCGTTGGGACTGGTGCGCCGAGTTACGCTGCGCAGGCCGCCGCGGGGATTGTTGTCGTAGGTGATGATCCGGTCTCCTTCCCGCAGCTTGGGATACGTCTTGAAGTAGGAAACGTAGGAGCCGTCCTGCTCGCGATAGACATAAGAGACATCCCCGCCGCCGCCCACGGACGAGTGGATTGGCCCTTCGACCAATTTCCAATCCTTCCCATCCTTCGATCGGTATCGGTAGTTTCCATGCCGTTCCTCGGGTCCGGGAAGGTGACCCACGCGGTTGGTCAGACCTACGAGTTTCGGCGACCGCATCACGAACATTTCGTAAGGCCATTCCTTGTTCGCCGGGTCAACGAGTACGGAGGAATACACTGCGGTGCCACCGGAATCGAAATCCAACAGGATGTTCGAGTGATTATATCCCGGCCAGCGAATGAAGGGCAGCTTCGGACGATACCATTTGACGCCGTCTTTGCTTTCGAGATACGTCAACCGGCGCTGAGCCTCATGTTGAGACTTCAATCCCTCAAACCGCTCCTCGGCAGGTGTTGAAACCTGCCAGGCCTTCCACAATCCGTCAATCGGGTCGCGCAAGACCGTGCCATGCGCCATGACGCCCCCGGAATCCCAAGGCATCGCGGGTTCCAACAGAGGATTGTGGGAATCCGGCACTCCTTGTTCAACCCGCCAAGACACCAGTTGGAGAGACTCGAAATCATCGGGCATCAACAGCGGCAGGCGCTCTACCGCCGAGGCTGATTGAATCAGCCACGCCATTACCAACGATGCAGAAAGCGGCTTAATGATCATAAGGGATAAATCGCAGGCGGGCGGTCATGGCTTGGCATTGAAAAGTCGTAGCTCACAGATATTCATGGTTTCCGTCGCTCAGTTTGGGGGTTTTCGACTCCATCGCAAAGTGAATGATAACGAATATCGTTTCCTGTCGGCTCGATGGTTGACGACAAGAATCCAGACCAGTTGCAGGGGCGGAGCGCCGAGACGGCCAAACACGCGAGTGGCGGGCTGTCCGAACGAAACGATATTCGCAATGATTCACTTTCTCCGGCCCTCCCCAAATGCGAGCCTCTCTTAGAATAAGCGACGTGAAAATTCTGGCGGAATTACTTTGAATTGAATGACAACCAACTTTGTTCACCGTTTGCGGCTGGCATTTTCCGCTCCTGCTGGAGGAATTCAATGAAACGAGTGCTCATTACAAACGCGGTTCCGTCCGATGTCATCGCGCCCCTGGGGAAGACTACTGATGTGATTCTCGGCCCCGGAAACGGAGATTTGATGTCGCGCGAGGAGGTGCTTCGGCTGGGACCGACGCTGGACGGCATCATCAATCAGGCTGAATTGCGGGTTGATGCCGAGTTGTTGGATCATTGCCCACGCCTGCGAATCGTGGCGAACATTGCTGTCGGCACGGACAACTTAAATGGCGAAACGATGGCCCAGCGCGGAGTTTGGGCAACCAACACGCCTGGTGTCTATTGTCAGGCCACCGCCGACCTGACCCTTGCGTTCTTGCTTTGCCTGGCACGCAGCGTTTTGCGTGCGGATGCATTTGTTCGTTCTGGCAAGTGGGACCAATTCCAACCGGGAGTCTGGGACGGCGATCTGCTTGAAGGACGCACGCTGGGGATTATTGGCTATGGGAGGATTGGAAAGGCTGTCGCACGCCGGGCGCGAGCCTTCGGTATGAACATTGTTCAGCATGGTCGTTCTACTTCAAGTGAACCCGGCCATCGTACGCTCGACGCGCTGTTGCAGGAATCGGATTACGTGTCTTTGCATGTGCCGCTGAATTTTGAAACCCGGGGACTGATGAACCGGGCGCGATTCGGTCAGATGAAGCGCGGGGCTTATTTTTTGAACATGGCGCGAGGCAAGACCACGGTTGAAGCGGACCTCGTCACGGCACTTGAATGTGGCCACCTAGCGGGAGCCGCGTTGGACGTGTTTGAAGATGAGCCAAAGGTGCATCCCAAGTTGCTGGCCATGCCGAATGTGGTCCTGGCACCGCACATCGGCGGCGGCACGCATCAAAGCCGCCGGGCGGCCCGCTGTCTGGCCGTGGAAAATGTGGCCCGCGTATTGCGTGGCGAACCTCCGATCACCCCAATCAACCAGCCGGTAGAGGCAGTTCCAGCCTCACTGATGGGTCACGCAAGCCGCGCACTTCGCGAGCAGGGCTACCCGCCGACGTGAGCAGCGCGAAACCGGTATGGGCAACGGACCTCACTGGCCATTCTTTTCCTTCGCCGTCTGCCGTACACAGTCACGCATCGCGCTGGTTGCGGGGCCGCCAAAAAATTGATGACTTTAATGTTTATTCCATCGCACAACTCCTGATTGCATGAAAATCACGCGTCATGAACTTTTTCAAGTCCCACCACGCTGGCTGTTCCTGCGCATCGACACGGATGCCGGCATTGCGGGCTGGGGCGAACCGGTGATTGAAGGTCGGGCCGCGACCGTGCGCGCGGCCGTGGATGAGCTGATGGAGCAACTCATCGGCAAGAATCCATTGAACATTGAGGATCATTGGAATGCACTTTATCGCGGCGGTTTTTACCGCGGCGGGCCCATCCTGATGAGCGCCATTTCCGGGATTGATCAGGCGTTGTGGGACATCAAGGGGAAACACCATAACGCGCCGATTCACCAGTTGCTGGGCGGCAAGGCGCGGGATGCCATCCGTGTCTATTCGTGGATTGGCGGCGACCGCCCGGTGGACGTCGCAAAAGCCGCGAAGGACATGGCCGCGCAAGGGTTCACAGCCTTGAAAATGAACGCCACCGAAGAATTGCAGTACGTGGATTCGCACGAACACATTGACCGGGCAGTCGCGCGCGTTGCCGCCGTGCGTGAAGCGGTGGGAGCTTCAGTAGGAATCGGCATTGATTTTCATGGCCGAGTCCATAAGCCGATGGCAAAAGTCCTCGCGCGGGAACTCGAGCCCTGCCATCCGATGTTCATCGAAGAACCCGTTCTCCCGGAAAACAATGAAGCCCTGCGCGAAATCGCCCGCCATACAAACATTCCCATCGCGACAGGCGAGCGGATGTTTTCCCGCTGGCAATTCAAGGGACTGCTCACGGACGGCTACGTTGACATCATTCAACCCGATGTTTCCCATGCCGGGGGCATCACGGAGTGTAAGAAAATCATTTCGATGGCCGAGGCGTTCGACGTGGCTGCTGCGCCGCATTGTCCACTCGGCCCCATCGCCCTCGCTGCCTGCCTGCAAGTGGACGCGACCTGTCACAACGCATTTATCCAGGAGCAAAGCATTGGCATCCATTACAATCAAGGCAGCGAACTGCTGGACTACGTGAACAACAAAAGCGTCTGCCACTTCGAGAAAGGTTATGTGGCGATACCGGAAGGTCCCGGACTGGGCATCACGATCAACGAAGAGCACGTCCGGGCGATGGCCAAGACCGGACACAACTGGCGCAATCCCCTCTGGCGGCACAAGGACGGCAGCGTCGCCGAATGGTAATTGGGTCAAACTTTGACGAACAGCATCCACTCACTATTTGCGCCCCAATGAACTCACCAAAAACTCCACTGCTTCTTTGCTGTGACTGGGGCACAACGTCTTTCCGATTGCAACTGGTCGAAGCGGACACGCTAAGGATGATGGCGAAGACGACCGAAGGGGAAGGGATACTGACAACCTTCCGCACGTGGACTGCCAGTGGTCAACCCGAGTCGAACCGACTCGTTTTCTATCTGGGAACCCTTCGTGATCGCATCGTGTCCCTTGAACACCAGACAGGACAATCTTTATCGGGCGTGCCACTGATTCTCTCCGGCATGGCATCAGCTTCCGTTGGCATGTGCGACATCGCTTACCGAAAACTGCCGCTGGCAGTGGACGGCTCCGACCTGGAAGTGCTAACGATGCCCGCGTCGCCCGAATTTCCTCACCCGTTTGCCATCGTGTCCGGTGCCTGCACTGATGCCGACGTGATGCGCGGGGAGGAAACTTTACTGGTGGGGGCGCTCGCCAATCGTGCCATTGGCGATGACGCACGGTTGGTGATTCTTCCCGGCACTCATTCCAAACATGTTTCCGTCCGGCAAGGGCGCGCCGTGAATGTTGCGACCTACATGACCGGGGAATTTTTCGCGTTGCTCTCACAGCACAGCATTCTGGCCCAAACCGTGGGAGACGCCGGCAGCTTCGAGCAGGCGGATCATCGTGACAGCTTCATCGGCGGGGTCAGAGACGGTGTCAACGGCAACCTGCTCCACGATTGCTTCTCGATTCGAGCCCGCCATCTCTTGGGACATGCTTCCAAGTCATCCAACTTCCATCGTCTCTCCGGATTGTTGATTGGAGCGGAACTGAAGGGAATCACAGCCCGCGAGCCGGCGGGCCTCTGGCTGGTGAGCGGGACGGAGTTGCAGCCATTCTACGCTGCCGCCATTCGGGCGCTGTTTCCGACCCTCCCGATTACAAGTTGCGACGCGGATGAGGCCCTGTTGTGCGGCCAGCGAACGATTGCTCTGCGGGTTGGCTTGTTGCAGAACTTGCTGGAAACATCCTCAGCCCCGGCGCGGGCCGACTAAATTTCATTCCATGTTTACCCCCGAACTGATTGCCAAATTGGAAAAAGCCCGGCTAGCTGCCGTTCTCACCATCGAGAATCCGGACGACGCCATTCCCGTGGCGCGCGCGCTGCTCGACGGAGGCGTTTCAGTCATCGAATTGGCCTTTCGCACTCCACAAACCGCCGATGCGATGCGCCGCATCCGGGAGAATGTCCCCGAAATAACCATCGGAGCGGGCACCATCCTGAACCCGCAACAAGTCAAGGATGCCGCCGCCGCCGGTGCCGCATTCGGCGTGGCCCCGGGCTGCAACCCACGCACCATCCGGGCGGCCGAGGACTATGGGCTGCCCTTTGCTCCCGGCGTTGCCACGCCGACTGACATTGAGATTGCCGTGGAGAATCACTGCAACGTACTGAAATTCTTTCCGGCGGAAATTTCCGGAGGGTTGGCCCATCTGAACAACCTCTCCACTCCCTTTGCGCATCTTGGACTGCGTTACATTCCGCTTGGCGGCATCAACGCCGGAAACCTCGCGATGTATTTACGGTCTCCACGGGTCGCCTGTGTGGGCGGCTCCTGGCTTGCGAAGCCCGACGTTATTCAAAAGCACGACTGGGAGACCATTCGCCGAAACGCAGCCGAAGCCATGACCATCGTCCGCTCGATCCAAACCACCTGACTCGGTTAAACCATTCATCCTAAGATCAATCCAACTCATGAAAAATCTTCTGACACTCAACTCTCTGGCCCGCGCTTTGGTAGCAGTCATCGCCCTATCGCTGCCGTTACTATCCGGCTGCAAACCGGCGGACAAAGACCGCAGCCCATCCGGCAAACCAAAGATTGCGCTCGTCATGAAGTCGCTGGCGAATGAATTCTTCAGCACAATGGCCGAGGGCGCAAAGCAGCATCAGGCCGCCAACGCCACCAGTTACGATCTCGTTGTCAACGGCATCAAGAACGAGACCGACCTCGCCGAGCAGGTGAATCTGATCGAGCAGATGATGGCGCAGCAGGTCAACGCCATCGTCATCGCGCCCGCCGACTCGAAAGCGCTGGTGACGGTGCTCAAACGCGCGAAGGAATCGGGCGTCCTCGTGGTGAATATTGACAACAAGCTCGATGCCGACGTGCTGAAGCAAGCGGGTCTCACCGTGCCGTTCGTCGGCCCGGACAATCGCGCCGGCGCGCGCAAGGTTGGCGAAGCGCTGGCGAAACAACTGCAAGCGGGCGACAAGGTGGCGATCATCGAAGGCATCCCGACCGCCTTCAATGGCCAGCAGCGCCGGCTGGGATTTGAGGACGCGATGAAAGCTGCGGGCGTGAACATCGTGAGCGTGCAAAGTGGCCGTTGGGAAATGGAAACGGCCAACAATGTAGCCGCCGCGATGCTCAATGAACATGCGGACCTCAAAGCCATTCTGTGCGCGAACGACAGCATGGCCGTCGGTGCGGTGTCCGCCATTCAAGCAGCGGGCAAGACCGGGAAGGTTCTGGTTGTGGGCTTCGACAACATCAGCGCGTTGCGGCCCTTGCTGGACAAGGGACAAGTGGTGGCGACGGCGGATCAGCATGGCGACAAGCTTGCGGTATTCGGCATCGAAGCCGCGCTGAAAATCTTGAAAGGCGAAGCTCCGCCCGCAGACCAGACCACGGCAGTGGATCTTGTCACCAAGTAATTTCACGTTATGGCCAGCACTGCTCCACTCCTGCAAGTCACCCGACTTCAGAAAAGCTACAATGTCCCTGTGTTGGTGGACTTCAGCTTCACCTTGCAGCGTGGCGAAGTTCATGCGCTGGTCGGCAGCAACGGTGCGGGCAAATCCACGTTCGCGCGCATCCTTTCCGGTCTGACCGAGCGGGATGGCGGAGACATCCGGCTGGAAGACCATCCGCACCACCCAGCCTCCAAACGGGAGGCAGAACACGCTGGCGTCATCATGGTGCTGCAGGAACTCAACGTCATCGGGACGATGAGCATCGCGGAAAATATTTTCCTCAATCACCTGCCGCGCCGAGGCGGATTTGTCCGCTTCACCGACCTGCACCAAGCCGCGCGCCAGGCCCTGTCGCGCGTGGGCCTCGGCGCCGTTGATCCCGCCATGCCCGCAAGATATTTGGGCGTGGGCCAGCAACAGTTGATCGAGATTGCCGGCGCGTTGACGCAGAATTGCAAGCTGCTCATCCTGGATGAACCGACGGCGGCGCTGACCGACCCCGAGATCGAGCAGTTGTTTGACAACATCCGCCGGCTCCAAGGCGAGGGCGTGGGGATTATTTACGTCAGCCACCGGATGGATGAAATCCGCCGCATCGCCAATCGCATCACGGTGATGCGCGATGGCCGGTCCGTCGCGACCCACAACGCCAGCGACGTGACGCCCGCCGAGTTGGTCCGCGAAATGGTCGGCCACGATCTTCCTGAGCGGAAGAGCGCGAGCGAACGTCCCGTGGGCGAAGTGGCCTTGCGGGTGCGCAACCTGCGCGCGGGCGAACGCGTGCGCGAGGTCAGCTTCGAGGCGCGACGCGGTGAAATTCTCGGCATAGCCGGTCTCATCGGCGCGGGCCGCACGGAAACGTTGCGCGCCATCTTTGGCGCGGATGCGAAAGACAGCGGGGAGATTTTTGTTGGCGATCAACAAGTGGTCATCCGCAGCCCGGCGGAAGCGGTGAGTGCAGGCATCGGCCTTGTGCCTGAAGATCGCAAACAGGATGGCCTGTTGTTGTCCCAATCCATCCGGGCCAACACCACGCTAAGCACGGTGACACGCCATGCTAACCGTGGTGGTTGGTTGGACACCGCTGCCGAAGCAAAAACGACCGAGTCGTTCTGCGGCCGGTTGCGGGTGCGTTGCGCATCGCACGAACAAATGGTGGGCGAGTTGAGCGGCGGCAATCAGCAAAAGGTCGTCATCGCCCGCTGGCTCGCGCGGGATTGTCGCATCCTGTTGTTCGACGAACCAACGCGCGGGATTGATGTCGCGGCGAAGGACACGATCTACGAGTTGCTGCGCGACCTAGCGGCGGAAGGAAAAGCCGTTGTGATCGTATCGAGCGAGCTGGTGGAACTCATGGCGCTCTGCGACCGCCTCCTCGTGATGTCGCAAGGCCGAATCACCGCGGAATTCATGCCCACTGAGTGGACCCAGGAAAAAATCACCCAAGCCGCGTTCAGCGGTCATCTCGACCGGAAAGAAAGCGCCATTAACTCATGACTCTCAAACCCAAAAAGCTCGCCGAATACTTGACCATGCTTGTGATCTGGCTCGGGCTCGTGCTGTTGTTCGGATTGTTGAGCGACAATTTTCTCAACTCCCGCACCTTTGTCACGCTGGCCAACCGCATTCCCGCGCTCGCCGTGGTCGCGGCGGGCATGACGCTCGTGCTCATCATCGGCGGGATCGATCTCTCGGTCGGTTCGGTGCTCGGCCTTTGCGGAGCGGTGCTAGGGCTGGCGCTCGTTAATTTTCACCTGCCGCTTTGGGCCGCGATTCTTCTCAGTCTTGGAGTTGGGGTTGTCGCCGGCACGTTGAACGGGTTGGTCAGCGTGTGCCTCGGCATTCCCTCGTTCATCGTCACGCTGGGAATGTTGGAGATCGCGCGCGGCCTCGCCTACCTCACCACTCATTCGCAGACAAAATACATTGGCAGTGCCGTGGAAGGGCTGGCCGCGCCGGTTGCCGGCCTGGCGGTTTCACCGGCGTTCTTCATCGCGGTGGCGGTGATTGTGACTGGTCAAATTGTTTTATCGCGCACAGTGTTTGGGCGTTATCTCGTCGCGATTGGCACGAACGAATCAGCGGTGCGCTTGGCGGGCATCAACCCCAAGCCGGCCAAGATTGCGGTCTTTGCCCTGCTGGGCTTGCTGGCCGGACTGGGCGGAGTTTTTTACACATCCCGGCTCGGCTCGTCCGATCCGAACGCGGGCGTGGGTCTGGAACTCTCGGCCATCGCGGCGGTGGTCATCGGCGGCACAAGTTTGATGGGCGGGCGCGGTTCCGTGGTGAATACTTTCTTCGGCGTGCTCATCATCGCCACGCTGGAAGCCGGCCTCGCGCAGGTCGGTGCGTCCGAACCGACCAAGCGCGTCATCACCGGCGTGGTGATTGTCACCGCGGTCATTCTGGATGCCTGGCGGCATCATCTCGCCGGCGGAACATTCCCGCTACTGAGCCGGCTGTTCTCCCGCCCCTTATCAAGCAAATCCAAATCCTGACTCCAACCATGAAACCCATCCTGCCATCCCTCATTCTGTTTACCATCCTCAGCCTGGTTGCGACCTCGTCCGTCGCAACCACCAACGCCCCCGAGCCGGTGAAAATCATATTCGACACGGACATCGGCAACGACGTGGATGACGCGCTCGCGCTGGGCCTCTTACATTCGCTGCAAACCCGCGGTGCTTGCGAATTGCTCGGCGTCACGATCACCCGCTGCGATGAACTGGCCGGGCCGTATGTGGACGCCATGAACCGTTTTTACGGACGTCCCCTGCCGGTGGGTTGCATCCGCGGTACGCCGGAAGGCGACACCAGCAAATTCCTCCCGCTGGTCCAGACGCGGGATGGCGATGCGTTCCGTTATCCGCACACACTCCAGCGCAGCAGCGATGCCCCGGAGGCCTTGAAACTATTGCGCCGCCTGCTCGCCGCCCAACCCGATGGCAGCGTGACGCTCGTGCAAGTGGGTTACTTCTCCAATTTCGCGGCGCTGCTGGACACCCCGGCGGATGATATTTCCCCGCTGAAAGGCCTCGAACTGGTGCGACGGAAAGTGAAGCTGCTTTCCGTGATGGCCGGGGCGTTCCAAACCATTGAGGACAACAATCGCTTCTGTGAGTTCAACGTCGTCAAAGACATTCCGGCGGCGCAAAAACTCGCGCGCGAATGGCCCACGCCCATCGTGTGGAGCGGCTTTGAAATCGGCATCGCCCTGCCGTATCCGGCCGTGAGCATCAAGCAGGATTACCGCTACGTCCCGCATCATCCCATCGCCGAATCCTACTTCGCCTACATGCCGCCACCGCATGAACGACCGACGTGGGATTTGACGAGCGCACTGTATGCGGTGCTGCCGGAGCGCGGTTATTTCAGTCTTTCGGCCCCAGGCACGGTGACGGTTGAAGCGGATGGTTTTACGCGTTTCACGCCCAAGGCTGGCGGTCGCGACCGCTTTCTCAAACTCGACGCCACGCAACGCGCTCGCACGCTGGAAGCGCTCGTCCAACTCTGCGTCGAGCCGCCCGCGCGCATCGGAAAGTGAAATCCGCCCACTCGATTCCACGCGCCTGGGTTCCCGGCCTCGCCGTGATCGGAATGGTGGTGAGTTTTTCACCGTTGTGTGGCCAATCCATCCGCCCGTGCTGGCCGGGGAGGGCGTGGGCGAAGCGTGGCTGCCGCATCTGGATTTGATGCTCAGTCTGCAAGTGAGCGGCGAGCGTTACAGCGCGGCGGATGGATGGGAGCCGATTCCGTTCTTCCAAGCCGTTTATCATTCCTACGCCGTTTTCTTCGGCAATTATTCGTCCCTGACGATGCCGCCCTACGATGAGTTGTGGCCGCCGGAATTCGCGCCCCGGGAACCACTCGCGCTGCTGGATCGGAAGTTCTCCCGGCAATTCCAGTTCGAGCAAGCCCGTGCATTTGTCTGGGGGCAACAACCCACTCTCGCCAATTTTACGACGGAACAACTGACCACGCGCGCGCCGGAAATCAGCTTCGCCCTCCAATTGGCCCGCTTGCGGCAACGGGAAACTGCGTATCTGCTCCACGGCACCGTGCTGCGTGCGCTCGCGTTGCCCGTGACCACGGTAGAAATGGATTTCTCGCGCCTCTCGATTTACGCCGGACAGCGGGACGCGCTCAAGACTTTCCGAAAATCGCAGCCGCTCGTCCTTTCCGCCGCCTGGCGCGCTCCCCACGGCGATGCCGCCATCGCCCTCGTCAACATCGGCGACACGACCATTTCCCTGCCGCTGGATTGGAATGATCGCGTTGGAGAAATTCCCGTCCAAGGAAACATCTACCGACTGGACCACACCGGACGCAAACATCTCGCACAATTCCATCGGGCCACAGCGGCGGTGAAAATCCAACTGCCGCCCCAATCCGCCTGCCTTGTGGAATGGGTGAGCGGCGAGACCGGCCCATGATTGTTCCCATTTTAAAAATGGCGTCCGTTGCCAAGCAACATCAGGACAAACAAAGTGGGCAGATAAAACAGCGACGCCAGGAACAATGACCGCGCAGCGGCTTCATTCCTCCGCGCCAAGAATCGGATCGCAAAAACGCTAAAGCCGATACCCAACGCCAGCGCCACGGGTCCATATCCTGCGCTCACCTGACACAGGATGACCGGAACGAAGGATACGCCCAGCAGAATCATGGTGAAGATCAACGCCCGGCGCGCGGTCTGAAAACCCTCTCGGTCGTTGGGGTGCAGCACGTGAAACCCAGCCTGCTGGTATTCCGTCCGACGCCACCAAGCAATTGCCAGGAAGTGGGGGATCTGCCAAAAGAACAGCACCGCAAAGGCAATGAAAGCCCACCCACCGAACGGCGTATCAGTGGCTGCCCACCCCACCAAAACGGGCAGCGCTCCGGCCACCGCCCCGACGAGGGTGCAAACCGGCGTAACACGCTTCAATGGCGTGTAAGCAAACACGTAAATCACAAACGCAAGTCCCGCGAACCCCAAGGCCAAAAGATTCACAAATCGTCCCAACCACAAACAACCCACAGCCAGAAGGATCGCGCCCAACCCCGCCGCCGGGCCGGGCCGCCATCTTCCGGCCGCCAAAGGACGATGGCGGGTGCGGACCATTTGTCGGTCGAATTCCCGCTCCCGGATTTGGTTTGCCACCGCCGCCGCCGCGGCAACCAAGCCAGTGCCGATCAGCGTGTTGAACAACAGCAAGCCTCGATGGGCAAACGGGACATGAAGCGTGAAGCCCACGAAAGTAGTCGCTACCACCAGAATATTCACTCGCGCCTTTGTCAGCACCAGCACATCAGCCAACCAGCCGGAAGTCCGGCGGACGGCTGCGGGTGGGCGATCCGGCGCTTTAACAGCATCGGCGGTCATTTCGGCGTGGGGCGATTCGGTTGGCGGCGGCGTCACGGGCGAAGGGCGTTGAATCACACTTCAATGCGGCTGGCCGATCCCGTGGGCGTGCGCGAGGTATTCGCCGATTTCCCGCGCGCCAGCCACGAAGGCGCGGCCGTGGGTGTGTTGGATCTTGAGGTGGGCGGGCGGATTCGCCGGCACGGCCTGCAACACCAGCACCGGGCAGTCCTGGTTTTCCTCGCCCAACAGCTCGACCAGTTCCTGCCGGGGGCGGGCGAAATCCACCCACCGGATTTCGAGGCGCTGCTTGAGCGCGGGATAAAACTCCAACAGGCCGAGCAACTCGGCGCAGCCGGGACAGTAGTAGGTCTTCCCGTGGTCCGGGAAATCGTGACGGATGAAATAGAGGATGTCTTTGTTCATGGCTGGTTGGGTGATGTGATCAGGTCGGTGAATTCGGGGTGACCCTCAATGTGGGCGGCGACGCAGGAACAGGCGGGGACGATTTCCCATCCCGCCCGACGGGCTTCCGCCAACGCGGCGCGGGTGAGCGCGGCGACACTGGCCTCGGACGACCAGGCATCCCACGCGCCAAATTCCGGGCAGCACGAGCCGGCCGTGGAGATGCAATCGGGACAAAGCCAGCGGTCACCCATCCGCACGGCATCCGGACGTCCGCAGGCTTCGCAGACGGCGTTCGATTCGGGGGCGGGCGTGGCTGCGGACGGTGTGGAGTTCATAACGGGCTCTCCATCTTCGCGGACTGCGGGAACATAGGCGTGTTTGATTCGCAGGTTCATGACCGGGGTGTGTGGCCGGTTCACCAGTCTTTGAATTCGTGCAGGTAGCACGGCGGGCTGGACGGCTCGCACAGCTCGTCGGGAGCGGGGGTGGGCGAAGTGGCCGGTGACGGTGCGGGGCTTTCCGCAGGCGGGGCGGGAGCAAGATTGCGCTGAATCCGTTCAAGCATCCGCTCCGCTTCCCCGGGGTCAAAGTCTTCGTGGTATTTCTTTTTCACCCCCATTTTGCTCAGGTCGTAATGCTGGTCTGCTTGCAGGCCGTGGCGTTTGAGAATCTGCGTCGCGCATTGCAGCGGGCAGCCGTCGAGCGCGATGATGGGGCGACCGGACTGGGCGATGCGCACCAGCGGTTTCACGTCGCCGCCCACGCCGGCAATACAGGACATCTCAGCGACCTTGAGCCGGTCGAGCCGGACGGCGATATGGTTGGCCATCTGCGCGGCGGTGGACGCGCCGGAGCAGGAATACACCAACGGGAGCTTGCTCGCTTTGTTCATGCAGCCCCTCCAATGGCCAGCGCCCGGGGAAACAACACGTTGTTCTCCTTGTGAACGTGTTGGTGCGTTTGCTTTTCCAGTTGCGCGAGGCCGTCGTAAAGCGCGCGGAAGGTGTTGCAGGCCCAGTCGGGCGGCGTGTAGTTGTCCGTCAACTCCTTGAACCGCGCCAAGGCCGACCCGGCGTTTTCGTGTTCAGATTCCAGTTTGGCAAATGTTTCCTTGAGCCTGGCCGCCGCCGCGGCTTTGTCGCCGTTGGCGGAGGCCAACTGACGGATGGCCGGGAAAACGGTTTGGTCCTCTTCCTGCGTGTGGGCGGTCATCTCCGCGTGGAAGGTCTCAAATACCCGGCGCACTTCCAGCAGGCGCGGTTCGTGATCGCCGTGAACGGCCGCCACTTTGCGCGTCATGAAGTCCAGCCGCGGCAGTTCCTCGCGGAGATACCCGTGATGCACGAACTCAATGTGATCGCACAACTCGGCCAGGCTCATCGTGTTGGGATTGGCGGTCAAGGTTTCCCCGCCGCCATCCAGCGCCGCCAGCATGGCGACCACCGTGGCCGGATCGAGATTTTTGGCGCGACAGACTTCCGCGAGCGGCTTCTTGCCGCCACAGCAGTAATCAATGCCGAGGTTCTCGAAGATGCGCGACCGGGCCGGCAGGGCGCGGACGATTTCTCCGACAGTGGTTTCAGGGGTGATGGTTTGCATAATTTGAATTTGAATCTGGTGTTCTGGTTTCAATCAAGGGGTTTGTGGAGCGGCGTTCACTGCCTCATGTTTCAAGCGCGTTGTTCCATTTCGGCGAAAATCTGCGTTCGCTCCGCGTCGTCGGTAACCTGGTCAATCATCGGATAAAGGATGTTTTCTTCCTTGTGATTGTGCGGCCCGAGCACGGCCAGCAATCCGGCCTCGTCGTCGCTGGTGTCGTCCGCGCCCGCCGCCAGCTTGCCGGCAATTGCCGCAAGAAAGCCGCGGATCTGTTCGTGTTCCCAGCGCATGACTTGCGTTGGTCCGCCGGTCATGCCGGTCTTGGTCTCGAAGGCGGGGAACAGGATCTCCTCCTCCCAGACAATGTGCCGCTCCAGCCCGGCGTGGAATTCCTGAAATGCTCGGACGGCACTGGCGCGGTCGGAAGACTTGAGCGTCTGGAAACGCTGAAACAATTCATCCAGCCGGTCGTGGTCTTCGCCGTAGTGATGACTGATGCTTGAATTGTTCATGAGCGTTTTGCTTTGCGCGGAAGCCATTCGATTCACCGGATTGCAGGCTAATGGAGTTAAAGACGTATTTCAAATACATATTTGAGGTTGCGCGAATTCCAGATGGCGGCGATGCTCCGCGCCGATGCAACTAAGCGCCTATTCCGACTACTCAATCCGGGTGCTCATGCAAGCCGCCCTGCGACACCCAGCGCGAGTCACGGTGGACGAGGTCGCCGAAACGTTCGGGATTTCCCGTCACCATCTGGTCAAGGTCGTCCACGACCTCGGTCGCGGCGGCTATCTTGAAACCCGCCGCGGGATTGGCGGCGGCTTCACACTCGCGAAACCGCCCGAGGAAATTCGGCTGGGTGACATCGTGCGCCTAGGTGAGGAGTCCGAGACGGTGATTGATTGCATGGACCGGAGCAGTCGCACTTGCCGGCTCCTGCCCTGCTGCCGCTTGAAAGGCGTGCTGGACGAGGCGGCGGCAGCGTTCTTTGCGGTGCTGGACGGCTACACGCTGGCCGATCTCGTCAAGCAACCGGCCCGGATGCGCGCAGAGTTGGGATTGTGAATTGTATCCCGGCGGCGGCCAACTCGCGGGCGACCCAGCGCAATTCAAGAGACGGAATACCCCGCTGTGCCAGGATCCCGAAGTCGCGGTGCTGTGTCCGTGTAGGTTTTGGTCAAGGCCCGCCGGGAGAGACTATGTTTCCAACTTTGAGATAATGCCGGACACTCGGCCAACCGACGCGCGACTTCGAAATTCTCCTGACGTTGGTGCATCACTTCGTTGGCAAGCGAAACCGTCCATTCCGGGTGCGGACGCACCACCAGTTGAAGCTGAGTGCCCGGCTCAATGTTGCCCTCGCGCAGCACCCGGCAATACCAACCGGTCCGTCCGGTGCGCTCGACTCGCGCTGCCAGATCCTTGATGTTCCAGCGCCGGCTCGACTTCCAGCAAGGTTGGCGGCGTTGCGCGATTTGCACCAACGCCCCGGTCGAGCCACCGATCTCGAAAATATCGCCGATGCACACGTCCGCTTCAACGGCACCGGTCGTCGTCAGATTCTCGCCAAACGCACCTTTGGGTAATTCTTGGATTTCAAGTTCCTCGCGCCAGTCGGCGTAATGCTCAAACGGATAGAGATTGATTGCTTTATCCGCACCACCATGCACGCGAAGATCAGCTTGGCCATCGCCTGCCAGGTTGGTCGTTCCGACCCAGATGGGACCGGGCACCGGCTCCTTGAAGAAACTGGTTGTCCACTCGTTGCCCGGGTCAGCCCCGCCAATTGTTTTTGGGAGGCCGACTTGGATGGAATTCAATTTGATGGGACTCATACAAAAATACAAGCGTGTCACCCTGCGATTCGATTGATAAGCGAATATCCTGCCCGTAGCGACGTTCTTTGGCGGACTCCTCGGCCGGGCCGGACGGCCACAGCACGTTAGTCCCTTTTCAACGGCTATTCCAACGGCTTACTGTTCACAATCACGCGGAGTCCGTGGTGCGTCTCGTTCTTCACAAAACCGGCTTGGACTCCGGCGGGAGCGACGTAGGTAACGGCGAGCGTTTGTTCATTACGTTTCCAACTCACACTCACCGGACCACGCACGGTGGCGGTTGTGCTGCGGGCCCAGGTCAAGCCGTTCAACCGCGGGCTGATTTGCACAGTGGCCGCGCCGGGAGCCCCGGAATGCTCGCCAACTGCACAAGGCCGCCGGCGCTGCGTTCGCCTCCGTTACAACCGCCGACTGCCACGGATACTTTTTACACGCCGGATAAGCTACATGATTTATGGAAGCGATCTAGCTTCGACTCCGCATCAGCGAGTTGCAGGAGTTCACCGACTTGGGCACCAGACATAATTTCGTTGCGTCCAATTCAACAAACGAGCTTTGGCAATTAAGGCTGACCACGAGTCATGGCAGCGGTCGGCGGCTTGCGAAACGATGTTCCTTACCAATCCCTTTGCGGACGGTCCGCAAGACGCAAGACTGGCCCGGTGAACCCATGATCAACGCGCTGCTGACATATTTCAAAACCGGCCCGATTCGACCGTTGCTCACGGACCCAGCCACTATCCGCAGTTTTTACGAACGCAAGCGCTGGAGTATTTTTCTCTCGCTGATCATCGGTTACGCTTTTTTTTACACCTGCCGGCTCGGATTGTCGGTCACCAAGAAGCCGCTGTTGGACGCCGGGGTGTTGACGGCTTCCGAGATGGGCATCATCGGCTCCGTGCTGCTTTACGTCTATGCCGTCGGAAAATTTGTGAATGGCGTCCTCGCCGATCACGCCAACATCCGGCGTTTCATGTCCTGGGCGCTGTTGCTTTCCGCGTTTGTGAACATCGCGTTCGGCTACACGAACCTGTTCATCGGCTTCGTGATCCTGTGGGGACTCAATGGTTGGTTTCAATCCATCGGCTCCGCTCCCAGCGTGGTTTCGCTCTGCCAGTGGTTCAGCAATCGCGAACGCGGCACCCGTTACGGCATCTGGGCCGGGGCGCATAATCTCGGCGAGGGGCTTACATTCGTCGTGGTGGCCTGGCTGGTCGGTCATTTCGGCTGGCGCGCTGGATTTGTGGGACCGGGGTTGATCTGCGTGTTTGTGGCGCTGACGATGTTCAGGACCTTGGGGGACCGCCCGCAGACCTATGGTCTGCCGCATGTCGTGGAGTATACGAATGACCACTCCGCCGGCCCGCCGCCAACGGAAAGCACGGCCGCGCTCCAGAAGCTCGTGTTCCGCAATCCCTGGATCTGGATCCTTGCCCTCAGTTGCGCGATGATGTATGTCGCCCGCTATGCCATCAACAACTGGGCCATCCTCTTCCTTCAAGAAGCCAAGCACTACTCGCTGACCGAGGCTGGCGTCGTCATGGGCACCTATCCAGTGATGGGGTTCATTGGTGCCGCCGCTTCAGGCTGGATGTCAGACAAATTCTTCGGCTCACGTCGTAATTTTCCCACGCTCATCTACGGTTTGCTCCAGACCGGTGGAATGATCCTGCTCTTTCTGGTGCCGCCCGGCCACCGCTGGCTCGATGCCGTGGCGATGGGCATCTTCGGTTTCGGAGTCGGCGGGCTGATCGTGTTTCTGGCTGGATTGATCGCGGTGGACATCATGCCCAAGGTGGTGGCTGGCACGGTCAAGGGGTTAATCGGCATTTTCGCGTATCTGGGCGCCGGCACGCAGGACTGGATCAGCGGCTGGCTTCTGGACAGTCACAAGACCGTTGTGGAAGGCAAAACCATTTATGACTTTGCTCCCGCATTTTATTTTTGGATTGGCGCATCCGTGCTCTCGGTCGTTCTGGCGGCGTGCGCTTGGAATGTGAAACCCCGTGAATGAGTTCGAGCTTTTGATCCGGCAAGCATATTCTATCTGACCATGAAATTACTCCTGAAAATCCCGGCGTTGTGTTTGGTTTGCATGGCGGCTTTCGCCGCCGAGCCGACCGTTCCCGTTCCGCCTCTTGCCGCAACCAATAACAGTTGGCGCTATGTGGAGACCCGCCGCTTTCCCGCTCCCGAGGCCCGGCAAGGGGTGGCGGCGGATGACCAATATCTTTACGTCATCTCCAATTACGCCCTCGGCAAATACCGCAAGAACACCGGCGAACGCGTGAGCGGCTGGGAGTGCCCGAAGGGCGAGCCGCTGACTCACCTCAACGCCGGCATTGTCCGCAAGGGGCGGCTGTATTGCGCGCATTCGAATTTTCCCGGGGTGCCGATGCTGAGTTCGGTTGAGATCTGGGACACCGCCACCATGAAGCATGTTGGCAACCACAGTTTTGGCCGCACTGACGGTTCGCTGACGTGGATTGATAGGCGAAACGGACGGTGGATCGCCTGCTTTGTCCATTACGGCAACAAAGGGGGCGAGCCAGGGCGCGGACCCGAGTGGACGCGCCTGATCGAGTTCGATGACGAGTGGCGACAGACTGGCGGCTGGGCTTTCCCCGCCGATCTCATGGCGCAGCTTGGGGCACGCGGCTTCAGTGTTTCCGGCGGCGCTTTCGGCCCCGGCGACCATCTCTACGTCACCGGCCACGACGATACCGCGCTCTACGTGCTCGCGATGCCGGAAGCGGGTCCGACCCTGAAGTGGATTGCGACCATTCCAATCACCGCACAAGGCCAGGCGTTCGCTTGGGATTCGCGAGACCAGCAAGTGCTCTACACCTTGAGCAAGCAGGGCCGAGAGGTCATTGTCGGGCGCTTGGAGTCGGCCAGCGTTTCCGACGAGAAACTGCGCTGAACCGTCTGCGCTTATTCTCGCCATCGCGTCGAGATGCAATAACGGCCAGTGAAATTGGATTCACTGGCCGTCTTGGGTAATCTTGTTTTCCTAAGTTCGTTATTTCAAAACGCTGAGGTCGGCACCGAAGTTGATATGATAAGCGGTGCCGTCCATCACGAGAGCGGGCACAGATTTCACACCTGCTTTTTCGGCTTCAGCCACGCGCGGCTTGGCTTGGCCGAGGTGGACGATCTCCACATCGTAGCGCGCGGGATCGAGCGCGGCGGCGACGTTTTGTTCGGCGGCCACGCAGACGGGACAGCCCGCGTGATAGAATACGGCTTTGGTTTTCATGTTCTTTTTTAACTTATGCGTTTGTGTTTTTGTTTGGATGCGGCGCGCGGCACGGTTGCCGGGTGTCGCTCGTCAATTATGTCACCGGCGGGCGCGGGCGATAGCGGGCACAATTTGGTGAGTAGTCACCGTAAGGTTCCACCTGTTCCCGCCGCCTGGACTGAGCTAGGGTTGTCCACATGACAATAAGGAAGAAACCGCTTTCGGTTCCCGAGCGCGCCGCCTATCGCCGGCTGGAGGACGTGGTGGGCTGCAAGTGGTCCGCTGCCGTGCTGGCCGCCATTGGCCGCCACATCACCCGGCCCGGACAGCTCGAGCGATTCATCCCCGGCATTTCGACGAAAGTCCTGAACGAACGGCTGCGCAAACTATTGGACTATGGCTTGATTGTCCGCCGCGAGTTTCCAGGCCGGAGCCTGCGCGTGGAATACAACCTCTCCACCACGGGCAAGAAGCTGACGGCCATCATTGAACAAATTCGCGACTTGGACGAGGAACATGCCGGGCGGACTGACGACAGGGGCGTATTCAGTTCCTCCGCGCCTGCCGCTGGCGACCGGAAGTCTCGCTGAATGGGCGCCGGTTCATTTGTCCTGAATAGGATGACCGAACCTCTTGTCGTTGGACTGGTGACGAATACCTGCGGCTCGCGCGATTGCTTCGGGGAATTCCGTGAGTGGCCGGATGGCGATTTGTCGGTAGAAGAGTTCCGCGCCTTCAGATTGAATCTGAATCCGGCCCCGCTTGAGCGGGACCGCGCCATCGCCCTTTTCCTGCCGGATTTGCTGAAGGCCCATGACCACCCTGCCGTTGACGATATGGACAGCCTGATCGCCGACGGTCATGACTTCGATGGTGTTCCATTCACCGTGGGGTTTCTCGTTGGACACCGGACTAAGGACGGTTCCGCTCTTTCCGGGGGCAAGCTCTCGCAGTTCGCCATCCGGATTGAACTTGGGCCGCAGCTTTTGCTTCGGGTCCAGCTTGAGCGCCGCGTCCACCGGAACCTTCGCCAGGGTGCTCCCGACGCGATAAAAGGACCCGCAATCATCCTCTTGAATCTGGCATTCCAAGCTGTGCATGAAGACGTTCCAAAATGCTCCGTGCTTGCCCAGGCAATGATATAGCACTCCGCTGTCGCGCTTTTCTGTGAGTCGGGGCGGCCATTTCTTTTCACTCCAGCGGAACTCAACCTTAAGGTGGTAATTCTCGTATTCCTCTTTCGTGGTCAGGGCCGCATAGATCTCCCCGGACACCCGCAAGACCGGTTTGCCTTCCTCCATAATCACGGTAAAGATTCCGCGCTCGTTGCGTCCCAGGCCGAGCGGCTTCCCGGTGATGCCGTCATTACCCTTGCCGTCCCAGTCAATATCAACGGTCGTGTGCGGCACGCCGGTGAACACTTCCCACCGGGAGAGGTCCGGGTCCAACAGTGACCGCCACTCGCCGTTGTCTGGGGCGGCCTTGGAGGTTTGAGCCGAGGCCATCGCGAACCCCAGGATGCCAAGCAGGACGCCGCACTTGAGAAGATGATGGCGAAGTAACATGAGATCGGTTGGACAATTTCTTGAAGAGCTAGAGCCGCATCAAGGTCAGATTAAAATCTCCTGCTTCACCGCATCGAAGTGGGCGACCTTCTGCTTCAAGTAGGCGAGCATGCCCATGCTGCTGACGGCTTGCATTCGCAGGCCAAGCTCGGGGCCGGTATTCGGTTGGGCCCGGGTGCGCACACATTCGAGGAAATTTGTCCAATGATCCGCCAAGACATTTGGCATCGTGACCGGGATTTCCGTCACCTCGCTTTCATCTTTCCATTTTACCGGGTAACGCTTGATGCGGCGGAAGCCGGCCCCGAAATTGGTGCCTTCCAGCACGATCGTGCCGCCGTCCCCGCGGATCACGGGATCACTGTTGTGGCCGTTGGTCAGCGTGCAGACCAGGTTGACCGAGAGCCGCTCGGGATATTCCAGCACCAAGTTGAACGTGTCCGGCACCTCGCGACCGTAGTTGTCGTATTTGTAAATGCCGCCTGAAGCGAGTACGCGCGAGGGGAACTTTAGCCCGAGCACGTTGATGAATGGGGTAAGCACATGCGGGAACAGGTCGGTTGCCGGGCCGCCCGAGTAGTCGAGATATTTGCGCCAACTGAAAAAGCGTTCAACGCTGAAGGGGACTTCGGGCGCATCGCCGAGAAAGGCTTTCCAGTCCAAGTCCGGCCCTGGCCTGGCGTTGGGGTCGGGGATGGGCCAACGCTCGCCCCAATCGCCGGGGCGGTAATAACCGGCGGTCACATGCTGGACGCGGCCAATATCGCCTCGTTGGATCAGTTCCTTTACCTTCTGCCACGCACTGTTGGAATTGATCTGGATGCCCATCTGGACCACGCGATCCGACTTGCGTGTTGCCTCGTAGAACTGTTTGCACAGGGCGAACTGGCCCCAGTGACCCATCGGCTTTTCGCAATAGACATCTTTGCCGGCTCGGATGGCGTCCAGCGCCTGCGGGACGTGCAAGCGGTCCGGCGTGGAGATGCAGACCACGTCTACTTCCTTGTCGGCCAGCAGGTCTTGGTGGCGCTGGTAGGGTTTGGCTTGATAGCCCTCGGCGAGGTCGCGGAGTCGCGGGCCGTAGGCATCGCACAAAGCCACGATGCGCAGCGGTTTTCCCTGGGTGGTCCACGCGTGGATGAGTTGGAGGTGGTTGACTCCGCGTTTGCCGCAGCCGATGAAGCCCACGCCGATTTTGTCGTTCGCGCCCAGGACATTCTGGCGGGCGATCAACAGGGAAGAAGCGCCCAACACGGCGGCCGTCTTCGAGGAAGTGCGGATGAATTCGCGGCGGTTCATCGAACGCGGAGCGGAGGAAGTTTGCGGATTCGTTTTCATGGGTTCAAGACACGGGTGGCCGGTTGAGCCGCTAGGCATTGTTTGCTGATGTTTATTTCTGAGCG
>ERZ1292630.932-Hain-H41-02um-R3-932-length-29470-cov-20_pt1 | contig 27899 bp, 17 predicted proteins | sample MGYA00564408_ERZ1292630 | MGnify/ENA primary metagenome ERZ1292630 (study PRJEB36523, sample SAMEA6512641) | groundwater metagenome | collected 2019-01-08 | study: AquaDiva: Metagenomics assemblies of 32 groundwater samples
GTGGTGAGCCGGCTGGGACTCGAACCCAGGGCCCTCGCCTTAAAAGGGCGATGCCACCATCAATAAACACTTTACTTTTCAATATCTTATCATGTTCCTGCAAAATCCGTGGAAGTCAAATCCAGCAACGGCATTTCAATAACTTATAGGATCCTTTAATCTCACGTTTCCATTGTCGTCTGCTCTTATTATGACTTCCCACGGAAGTGATAACGCAGCATTTCAAGAAGCTCCTGACTCTTCTGCTTACCGTGATGGATTTAAATCTTTATTTCCAACAATCGCTGCAGAAGATGCCGATGGCACCGTTTCTCCGGTTCTTCACAATGACACATCAGAGTCACAGGCCCACGCCTAGCCAGGGCCTGGATCAGACGCAGACTGAATTTTTGACCGTGATTCTTGATGGTACGATTGCGTCGATCGATCGATCCGCCCTCGAATAACTCACTCCTGTAACGACGTGAAAATACACCCCATGTGATGCGATTCTGCTGGAACTCGCGAAGTAGCTGCTCGCTTGGACCAAGATTGGGCATCCATACATGGTATCGGTTCTTGGGCAACCCTCGGCCGCGAATGCGAGTCACAAGAATACGCAAGCCGTCTTTGCGTGGTGTAATTGCAGAATAGACAGATTGGGTCCTCAACATGGCATCAGGCCAATGGGGGACCGCAGATCAAAACACAAAGGACGACTCTCTGGGGCTTCCTCGCAATTACACATTTAGCACCCCACATCCGGATGATTCTCGCGCCATTGTCGATCACGTTCATTTTTTCGTTCCATTCGCTCTACATGTTGCTGCTGCCTTACACGGCGCTTTTCCTCTCGTCTTTGTTGCACACGTATCGGGTCTTGGCTCTCTTCGAAAGCGCGACGCGCCTCCTGCCGGGCCTTATGGTGTGCTTTCATACTGGCAAGAACGGCACCGGTCCAAGTTCCAGATAGGATCGGCTCAATCTCTTGTTCCGCCGTCACTGCCCCCAGGGCTTGCCAGAGGTCGAAAAGTATGAGGCGAATGGCGCTTTCGAGACTTGCCGATTGTGACGGATCTCTCAAGGAAACGGATCTTAGGCTCCTAGCGACCTCCTTCGACGCATCTATGAAAGAAGTAGCACAGCTCGGTCGGTCCCTATCTTTCGAATATTCCTTGATGAGACCTTGACGAAAGTCTTGTGCTCCACATGTGGTGCAATGAATTGTCGTGCACAGATTTCTCGTCAAAGCGTCAATGAGATATCGCTCAAGCCAGCCGATCTCCACCCTTTCCATGCTCGCCATGCAGCATTCCTCCTTCCACCTGGGCTTGAGGCAATCAAAAGAACAAGAATCCTATGATTGGCAATTTTCGTCGAATATTGTTCTGGGACCTTTTCCGCTTCCTAATCGATCCCAACTGCCCCACCTCCGGTTTCCTTCAACCTAGCTCAGTGTTTTTGGAACCGACAGCAGCCCAAAGACTACTGTGATTGGGGAGCAGCTTAATTGATAGCGGATCTTCTAACTCTAATGATAAGGGATCAGTTGCATTAGCCCTCCCTCGGCGGCAGGGGAATAGTCACTCTTCTTGATGAAAAGACGCATATCCATAGCCATTATCGCTTTGGCCCCACAAGTCCACCACTGACTAAATACCAAACCTCCTGACACTTTTCCTTAGCGGGCTTTGGAGCACTGATGATTTCTTCCATCTTTTGCAACTCCGTTCTGGCGCGGTTTGTCTCCTGCTTACTGACAATGACATCACCAAATACGTCACAACTCTTTCGAAAATCGTCTACTGAAAACGACAAGCCGGTGAACTGAAAAGGAAAGTACCGGTCGGTCAGCGACTCCCGAAGGATCCGGGCAGACCGCACAAGCAAAGAGAGCGGCTGGTTCCAATTCTCGTCAGGTGCGGCGGCGGTCAAATCAGGTGCGGCGATGCGGTTGAAGGCGACACGTGGTGTAACCCGCGCATCAAGGGCCAGTCTCAGTCTTTGAACGACCTCGTCGAGAACGGTCCTGAATTTGTCATCGGGCACAACACTGCCTTCGCCGAGCTGGCGATACATTTCGTTGAGATCCGTGCGGATGGCGTTGGCTCGTTTGGCAATGAACTGTCGGATGTCGTCACCGAGCGCGTCCTTGAGAACCTTCTGCCCCTGTTTGTTCCGTGATGCAAGCTCCCTATCGAGCAGGTTCTTAGCGGATTCCGGAAGCCACCGGTTCCCCTGACTCAATGGATAGGTGAGCAGTTCCATCACATCCGTCACCTTGCGGCACTTCTCCACGGCTTTGTCCACGTCATCGTCCAGCACCTGGAGAGAAAACGACTGCCGCTGCTTCAAGGCACCCACAGTCCGTTCAGACCTCTGGCCAAGCAGAGTTGCCTTAACCGGTATAGTCAGTGGCTTGATGCGCGTCGCTTCGTCCACGGTGACGAGCCATCCGCTGGCGTAAACCCTCTGAAAGACCTGCGCGAGCGGGTCTAGTGCCGTCCTCCCCTCGTCCCAGGCAATAACCTCTTTGCCTTCACTTTCGAATTTTACCCCTCCACCCTCTGGGTCGACCTTGATTGCAGGACCTGACGCGGGATTCACCTGCTGGCAGACACGTTCGTACTCTTCCCAGAGCCCCACGGCTTTTGGATCACCCATTGCCGGAACAAGATAAGGAACTTGAATCGTGGACTCGGTCAAGGCAGCCGCACTGCTGAAAACGTATTGAAACCACACTCGCCAGGCATTTCGATTGGCATCATCTGGGCTGAATACAAAGTTCACGCTTCCGAGAATGGCCGGATCGAACCCAGCGTCACCAACCGAACCAATTGTCATGGTCGTGCGACCGTTCTGCGAGTTGAGAGCCTGAATTACCGTCGGGGGAAGAGTTACCCGTTCGCAATCGTGATCAAAGTGACGAGACATAACCAGTAACCGAATTTCGAGAGTTTTTCCTTTTGTTGCGAACAAATCCTGGAGCTTACAAATCGCTCGAAGGTGATGCTCTCTAGTGGGACTTGCCGGATAGAGAACCAGGACCAGGCAAATGCGTTGCTTGCATTCAGCACCAAATAGCTCCTCAAGCCATCTAATTGCGCCATCAGCGGGACCCACCAGCAAACCGCTAACCAAGTCCGCGTCGGTGAAAAGATGTCGTGAAGGAGGCGTATCAGCGTATTGCGCTAATCCCGCGAGAAATCGTGCTTCAGGCCAGATGAAGGGTGGTGCTACTTTTAACGCGGCGGCCCTCTTCGCATCATTCTCAAATGACTCGATTATGTTCATGACAAAGTCCTTGTGGAATGACAACAGCGTGGGTCAAGCAGGCAGCGGATTGAGACGACTCTGGTATGGGGAGCCAGTTCGGATCAACTCCTGCATAGCGTCGTAGTTTTTGAGAATGACGCGCTATAGATACATTTACAAATAGAAATAGAAGGGGTGCCGGCCGGCTTAGCCTCACGCCCCCGAGAGCCCCTTTGCCCAATCAGGCCCTCACTTTCCATTTGTCAAATTCTTCAAGAACAAGCCTCTCAACTTCCTCCCATGAATTGGCACGTGGTCCCGGCAATTCCAAATTCGTCGAGTTGGTAAACACAATTGTCGAGTGGTCATCAGCGCGGAGAGCCTGCACATTGCCAGGAGAGTCTTCAATATAGAGATTCGCACCAACGGCTGCCTTGTCCTTCATGAAACACAAATCCCAATATGGAATACCATGATGTTCAAGCCATCCAGTAGTTTGTTGCACTGTCTCTAGGTGAAAGAACTTGATATAGAGGCGATGGGTAATGATGCGAATACGGATATCTCTTGTTGAGAGACGACGAAGAGCTGCAGCTGCCCCAGATATAGGGACTAACTCCCTGAATAAATTTCGCTGTGTCACCGCGAAACGATGAAGGGCTTCATAACCACCAGCTTGATCGAGATTCCACTCTGGAAGACCGTATCTAACCTTCTCCGGTAGGCTGTCGATGGGAACGCCTAAGAACTCCGCAGCAATGACGCGTAGTCGTGAGTAAAAGTCAGCGACGACACCATCTAAATCAACACCAAGAACGAAGCTGGTTGTGTGTTTCGATTGGTTCTCTTCAGCCATTGAGAGGATCTCCCGCGGTAAATACTAGCGATGAGAGATCAGGGGTTTTTGAGCCCGCTAATCGACAAAAATGACTTAAGGCTAAGAAACTGCTTGGCGACACCTGGCGCTTTATCGAGGTTGTCTTAATTGAAGTGATACTGCCCTTCATTACCCAGCGTCACTAAGCGAAGAGTCTTCAACTGAAATATGTCGTCTCCTGGGATCCAATACCCTCGTCGGCATGTTTTATGGAGAAGGATGGCCCCCATCCAAGATGATTGGTTTTTACTGATTCAGAGTTACTACCACGGTCCACTATGTCGTGATGGATCCCCCACCAGCCCTTTTCCAAATTGGACTCATGGGCAAGAAAGAGAAGCCTAATCTCTTTTTCCTCAGCGAAATATTTTGCCGCACGGTCCTCAGATATCTTCACTCCCAATCTGCATTCTTGAAGCCGAGGGTGCGGGCGTTTTCCGTGACAGCGCGCTTGGTCTGATCACTAGCACCGTTCGGAAAATTGACTTGGATTTCGACGCTTATCTTCACTTCTGCGTTGGGGTCAGCGGCGAGTACGGCGACGATTTCATCCGCCACCTGAACCAGGCGCATCTTCGCAGTCGAAGCATTGATGGCGACGTTACCGTGGAAACCGTGGGGCCTTGGAGTCGGAGTCGGCACAGGCGGCACAGGTCCGGGCGGTGTTGGACCGGGAGGAATCGGCCCAGGTGGTGGGGGGCTGGGTGGAGTGACTAGTGGATGCGCGGACTCATACGCCTTAGCCGCTTCAGGGTCGATCAGCAAGAGGGTATCGTCCAGTTGGATGTTTGAATCGCCGAGCTTGAATCCGTCGAATATGCCCTCATGCTGCCCGTAGGCGGTGCCGAAAAAGTCGTGGCTGCCTGCGCCTTTGACGATGGCTTGCTCCAGCACACTTCGGCTCTTTAGGCGTGGTAGGTAAAGGTATCGGAGCGTGTCTTCCCAAAAGGCCATCGCGCCGAAGGCGGACTTGTCAGCCTTCCAATACAACTCCTGCAACTTGGTCCTGAGATGGATGGGCGACCAAGTGGCGATGACCAGTTCGTTGTCGATACACACCCGCTCAATCTCACTCCCCAACGAGGCCCCACTGGTATTCAGCGGAAAGGTCTCAATCGTCGGCTTCGGATCGGTAGGTGTAGTTTGGCCTGGACAGAGCAGCCACTTGTAGCATTCCCGTGCGACACGGGGCAGCACATCCTCTGCCCCTTGCAACTCTTTCTTGGCCTGTTGCGCTTGAAGATTGTCGAGCACCAGACGCATCGCCCCCACATCTTCCACGATGGAGGTCCAGGCCAAGGCGATACGGATGCAATCGCGCAGCCGCGTCAACGCGCCATGATCTGGCGCGAGAAAGAGCAGACGGTTCCCGCGATACCGGGGCGTGGATCCATGGCTCCTAACATGGTCGAGCACACCATCGACTGCTACGCGTGATTCTTCACGGGAATAAAACTGCTCAGGTGCCAGCACAATCAGACGCAGAGCGCTATCATCTGGCACGTCACTGTGCGGGGTGAAGATATGCACGCCATCGAAGAAGGTAGCGCCGACAGTGAGCTTCTTGAGCACCTCGGCCATTCGACCACGGACCTCATTCTTGTCTTCAAAACGCTTCTTCCGCTCCTCCATCTCCCGTCGCAGATTGGCACGAGTATCAAACCAATATCGCGTCGCATCCTGCACCTTGTCGCCGGAGGAGCTCAAATAGTGGAGTTGATCTGCCAGCCGATTCAGCGCATCGGAATACAGGGATGACGCTTGACCGGGCTGGAGACAGCCCAGTAACACTCGCGCACGGTCGAGTCCGCGTATACCAGGCCTCATGGTCACGGAGGAAGGCGCACTCCCCAGGAACACGGTTCGCGCCACCCGGCGGGCGGCCTGCACGGAGCCAAATCGCGTTTCCTTGATCTCCAGCAAAGTGGTCTCAGCCCGCTCGCCATCGATGTCCCGGTCCACCACCGGATCCCACCCCGGCCCGAGATAGTAGATCAGCTCATTGCGCGCACTGCCATCGTAGAGGGGCAGACTGCTGGGGAGAATCATCAAATCCTTGTTGTTGTCCTGCCACAGCCGGTAGATGACCTTGGCCATGAGTTTCAGCACACCGCGTGTGCGTTGAAATCCCTCGATTGTTGTCCATTCCTCATAGAGTTGAGTGAACACCTCCGGGTGGATGGGATAGCTCTGGACCATCCGGTCGTAGTAGCGGGATTCCTGTGTTTCCTGCGGCAGCTTTGCGCCCTCAGCGACATAGGCATCCGCAAAGGCCCGGCACACCAAGTCGCGCCCTTTGGCATCGCGAATCGTTTCAAACAAACGTCGTCGGACGATCTCGAAGGCTTCCTCGGGTGCTACAGTTTTCCAAAGGGCCTGCACCCGGTTCACGACCGCCTCCAACGCCTGTAATGCCGCCACGCCACGCGGCCCACCGGCCTGGCTGTTGGATTCAGGGAGTGAAGCCAGTACCACCGCGTTCGGCACCAGCTTGACAGCCTCCGTCAGCGATTGGATGAAGGAAAGATTGCTATCGTAGGTTCCCCCGCTGAGTGGTTGGCTCTCCACAAATTGACGGATATACACGACCAGCTCATCCAGCAGCACCACGCATGGCGCGTAACGGGTCAGCAGCGTGCAGAGCACTTCTTTCCCGGGCGAGGTTCCGTTCGCATCGGCTTCTTGCACCAAGGCAAAACCCTCAGCCTTACCGAGCTGCCAAGCCAGTTCACCCCACAACGTGCGTACCGCCTGCTTGCCGTACTTCCATGGTTGGCCTGGGGCGTGGGCCGTGCCGTCTAGCACCGCAACCTGCGCCTGCGGCACATCCATCAGCCCCGCGTGATCGAGCAGCGCCGAGATGCCAGAGAGGTCTCCCAGCGCACATTGACGGGAGGCCAAGTGATACACCGCCAAGAGCGTGTGCGTCTTGCCACCACCGAAGGCAGTTTGCAGTTGAATGACCGGTTCGCCGCCTTTGCCATTGAGCCGCTGCGACACCTGAGTCAGCAGCTTGCCCATGCCCTCGGTGATGAAGGTGCGTGCATAGAAGGCCTGCGCATCTCCGTATTCCGGGGTCGCCATACCAGTCCGCACCGCTGTGAGGTCGGCCGCAAATTCGGATTGTTGGAACGTGCCATTCAGCACGTCCTGATGAGGCACAATGATTTCTCGCCACGGTTTTAGGCTCATAATTTAGGCTCTCTAGTTTTCAAAGAGTGTCCCTTGCGAGTCGGCAGGTTTTGGCACATTGATGGCGGCGGATTCGATGCCAGTCCAGCTCGTAATGAGTTCGTTGTAGGCGCGGGCATCTTCGGCTTGGCCGAGGCGATCACAGAGGGTGTGGAGTCGATAGGCAAGCTGACGGACTGCCTCGGCTTTGCCGCCGAGAGCCGCAAGGAGTGCCCCAGAGGCTGACTCACCACCTTGTTTCAGAGCCCGGATGAGTTGATGTAGGGCTTCCCACACAGGCAGACGGGTGTCTGATTTGGGGTCCCAATCGATGGGATACTCAGACCACTTGAGAAGACGTACTTTGCCACCCCCACTTTTGAGAACGCCAGCCTCTTTCATGCCGTCCACGCTCGTGCCTTTGCCGCGTGCCAGCGTGTCCGCCGTGCCGAAGACACCTTCGTTCCAGCCGTGTTGCTCGAACCAATGCAGGCAGAACTGTGTGTCTGCATCGAAATCGTCCTCGGCAAGGAAGCGGTTGATGAGTTGGAGCGCGGTACGGACGCTCATGTGCGAGCCATCGGCTTCGAGCACGGTAGCGTATTTTGAGAACACGGCCATGCCTGGTCCGATGATGGCCTGCGAAAGGTCCACAGGAGCGACAGGCGAACGCTCGTCGCCGGAACCTTTGGTCATCTCGTCGAGTGCCTCGGGCAGCACACCGTTCAACTCGCGGATGAACTCGCGGCGGGAAATGGAGGGCGCGTCGGCGGCGCGTCGGCGGCAGACGAGGACGATGCTAGAAGCGAGCGCGTTGGTGCCTTGGCCAATCATCCGCGAAGCATTTTCGGTCCGCAGTGGCCAAGTGCCACTGAGCTGAAGCCCTGCACGATGCACCGCTTCGAGAAACGTGACCCAACCGGTGGAGGTCGTGCCGGAATCGCTTTTCGTTTCTGACTGCTTGAAAGCGTAGTAGATCGTAATCGGGCCTTCTGGGTGAGCCTGATTGGCGAGGCTTCGCATTGCAGATGTCATTCCGTCCAAGAAGAACACTTCGGCTTGGTCTTTGCCCCCGTGACGGTATGGAGCTGCAACCAATTCCTCAGCTTTTGGGACGGCAATCGTGGCGAGTAGATTTGGATAAATGGGACGTAGCGCACGCCGCAACCAGACGTAGAAAAAGTCCGAAAGGTCGGCATAGGCAATATTGTCGTAATATGGCGGATCGCTAGAAATGAACTTACCCTGCGAAATAGTCTGTGTTTGTGCGTCGGCCTGCACAGCATGCCCCCGAAACCATGGCTGAGTTTGCTCGAAAACCTTGGTGATCGCCTTGGACACGCCATCAACAAAAATCTCCCACGAACCCGACGAAGCGCCTAGCGGATTAGCCTCAGCAAAATCCCATGCCATCGGAATGGCTTGCCGACCAAAGAGATGCCGTGGGCACTGTGCAATCGGCTCCCAAGTCACCAAACTGTTACCGAGGTCCGCCATCTTATCTATCGCAAACGCCAAATAAAGACTGACGGCTTCGGCGTAAGCGGTCGCACCACTGCCTCCAGCGTCGAGACCTTTACCGTCGTCGTCAAAGCCTGCGTCGCACGCGTCTTGGCGAATGCGGTCCCGTGCGCCGTCAAGTAGGTCGCTGAAGGTCGTAAGGCCGACCAACTGTCGTGAAGTGAATAGCTCGCCGTAGGTCGTGAGCCCATAGGCGAAGGTCCAGAAATTACGTTGGTCGTCTGGTAGTGGCGTTTCGGGTCTCCATGTCGGCTTTGCGGTTCGTGCGATTGATTCTGCCTCAGCGGTCGGGTTGAGATAAATGCGACCGCGTGGCCCATCTGCAACAATCGCCATCATTTTGGCTCCCATGCGGCCAGCACAGCCTTCCGCTTTGATGTAATCTCCCTCCATTGGGATGCCCGAAAGAAGGCAGCGAAAATTTGCCCCCCGGGAAAGCTTCGTTCCCTTCTCTGCTTCCAGGGGCGGGGTTCCGAGCTTCACGGCAAAATGATATGAGCCTCCCTCAATAACCGGCTGCACGTAGGCTTGTTTCCCTACCTTGCTGGAAATGATGAAACTGGAGGCCAATGGGACATCGACATGTGAAAATGCGGGGTTTGAACTCTTAACCGTCCGTGCCCAGAGCCACGAGATGACCGTGAGTTTCCGTCCAACGAGTGGCTTGAGGTCAGGCCGCTCCTTTGCCATGTCTGGAGTGATTTCGATAAGCGGATAGAGGTCGCCGATGGTCTTCGCTGCTTCATTTCGCAACCAAGTGCCGTAGTGCCGGACATCTTCTCCGAGTCCGGTTGCTCCAGTCCAAAACCTATCCAGGCCCAAATCCTTCTTCCGTCCTTTTCCAGCGAGGCTGATCGGCGGCCGCCCGGCAAACTTGGGAGGAATTTCAATCATCGCCTTGTTGATGAGCACCGGGACAGGGTTGAGGTCACTGGCGTAAGCCTCCAGCCCCAGCCGCTGCGCCTCCAGCGGGATGGCTCCGCCACCGGCAAAGGGATCGTGCAGGGCGGGCAGCTTGTCGGGATTGAACAGCTCGGCGGCCTGTGGGTGGTCCTTGTTCAGCTCGCACACCTCCCGCCACGAACGGCAAATCTCGGCCCGGGCACGCGCCAGCACTTCCTCGTTGGTGGTGTTCTCCCACAGCACGAGGTCTTCGATGATTTTGAACAGACGCTTCCGCTCAATGGCGGCGTCCTTCTTGTTCTTCCCGTATTTGAACCCGCCACCCTGCTGGTAGCCGGGATCATTGACCAACTGCGAAAAGATGACCGCCCGAGCCGCCGCCAACGGACGCCGTGCCCACCACAGATGAAGGGAGGCTGGGTGACCGGATTTAATAGTCTTCTCGCTCGCACAAGCTGTATTGATCTCGTTCAGTGGCAGTGCGACTTCGATGAGCTTGCGGGGTGATTTGATGGGGTAGTCGGACATGGATCAAATTCCGTGGGCGCGTTCGAGCAACGCTTTGAGTTCGTAGTTCACGGAGGACACGCCCCAGCCGGGTTCTTCCTTGAAGGGATGGGGTACGTAGTGGGGGCCATCGATGGAGTCGTCTTCGCCGACGAGCACGATAGCGAGGTGGTACTTGACGCCCTGATTCCAGCTTTCAAAGATTTCGTTCTTTGTTACCGTGACCGTGGTCGCGCCTTTGACGCGGCCTTTGACTTCGATGTGACGGGACTCGGGCAATCTGCCGTCCACAGCAGGAGCGTAGGCAGTAATGTCCCAACCGCATTTCTGGGCGGAAACATCTACGACGCGGTGGCCTCGGGCTTCTTCGGCGAGGCGAACGGCGTTCATGGCAAGTTGCTCGATGCGCGAGCGGGCCTCGGGGTCGGTGGAAAAAGCGGAGCCACCAGGTGCGGGTTCTCCGCGCAAGGTACGGAGCAGGCCAGCCGGAACAACAAGCGCACCACTCAGCACGACCGGCGTGGCGGAGGTGACGTGGCGCATGGACTGAAGTTCTTTCTTCCGACTCTCCAGACGAGCTTCGAGGTCGCTGAGGGTGCGGCGGACGTTTTCGAGATTCAGCCGCACGTCTTTACCCGCAGATTTGTCGTCGGTCAGCTTGATAAAGCGGTCGGACCAGTAATCAATTTCCTTGGTGAGGCGTTCGTGGACGGCGGCGAGCGTCTTGTCCACATGGGCAATACGGCGACCAGCGATTTCGCTGAAGTGTTCTGGGACAAGGGTTGAGGCCGCAAGCGCGAGGGCGCGTTGTTCCAGCCCTGCGGTTAGCCATGGTGCAGCAAGCGTTTTGAGCAGTAGCGGGCGCTCGTCGGGTGCGAGTGGTTCAAGGTCTAGGTGGGGTGCCCACCCGGCAAAGGTGGCGCTGCCATCGGGCAGGACACGGACGAATTGCAGACGCTTGGAAATGACCTGGCCGTCACCAGATTTCACCTCGTGCGTAAGCAGAAAGAGCAACGAAGGCTGGTCGCCGTCGTCAGCCGGGTCCACGAGGATGGCGCCCTGGCGGAGAAGATTGGCGTGTTGCTCCAGCAAGACATCGCTGAGAGCGAGCATGAGTGGGTGTCCAGGATGGATCATGCTGGCGAACGCAAGACCAGGGCGGTCCACTGGGCGCACGGCACCCTTAGTGAAGCAGACACGTTCGTAGCGCCTGAGGACGGGAGCGAGGTCCCGACGATTGCGTCCGGTAATGAGGCGGTCACGCTCACGCAATTTCTCAGGAACGTGGGTGACCTCGAAGCGTTCGGATTCACGGGGATAAATGGAACCGCCGAGCGACTCGAAGGCTTTCATAAAGAACGAGCGAACGAAGTAGGGCTGGAGGCGACGGGCCTCGGCCTTTTCCATTTCCTCCTTAACCGCAAAGAGACGCTCGGGGCTCATGCTTTCTTGGGCGAGCGCATCACGATTCAGGATGGTCAGGAGGTGTTCGCGATCGAGTGCGTTGTCAATCTTCCTGCTGAGGCGGTCTTTCACTTCCTGCCGGTCGCCGTAGCGGATGGCTTCCAGTAGCATGTCTTTAAGGCTGTTGCCTTCAAACACTTCGCCGAGGACATTGAACACCTGTCCCTGAAGCGCCTCGCTCACGACGCGAAGTTTTTCGAGTAATCGGAAATAGACATCGCCCTCACGGGTTTCCTTGGCCACAAGATTCCAGAGGTGGCAAACCTCCTGCTGACCGATGCGGTGGATGCGCCCGAAGCGTTGTTCGAGGCGATTGGGGTTCCACGGCAGGTCGTAGTTCACCATGAGGTTAGCGTTCTGGAGGTTGATCCCTTCTCCGGCGGCATCAGTGGCCACAAGAACCCGAATGTCTGGATCTGAGCGGAAGAGTTCCTGGGCCTTGCGGCGGTCGTCGCGGTGAACGCCACCGTGAATGACCACAATGGCATTATGGCCCCCAAGCACCCCAGCGATTTTCTGGTGGAGGTAATTCAGGGTGTCACGGTGCTCACTGAAGATGATGATTTTCCGCATCCGCCCACCTGCGTCGTGCATCTGGGGTTCGTTTTGGAGAATGCGGGAGAGTTCGTCCCACTTGCGGTCTTTGCCTGAGGCGACAAGGGCTTTGGCCTGCTGTTCGAGGGATTGCAAGATGAGGATTTCAGCCTCTAGCTCTGCAATCGTTTGCGATGCGGTGGCCTGATCGACGAGCGTTTCTTCAAGGTTCTCCTGCTCCTCGGCGTTGAGGTCGTCATCGTCTTCGGGGACATCAGCGAGCGTCTCAGCGAGAATGTGCTGGCCACGGTTACCAAGCTTTTCTTCGCGGAGACGGCGTTCGAGGCGTTCGCGGCGGCGTTTGAGTGACTGAAAGATGGCCTCGGGGCTAGAGGCGAGACGGCGCTGGAGGGCGGTGAGCGCGAAGCCGACCGAGCCTTTGCGCTTGCCTTCGAGGTGGTCGGCCTTGCCCATTTCCGTCTTCACATACTGGGTGACGGTTTCGTAGAGCGCGGCTTCAAGGTCTGACAGCTGGTAGTTGACTGTGTAGGCGCGACGCTCCGGAAAGAGGGGCGTGCCGTCAAACTTCACCAACTTCTCCTTCACCATGCGGCGAATGAGGTCGGAGCAATCTACCTTGTGAACACCATCGCGAAACTTGCCGTAGAAGCGGTCGGAGTCGAGAAGTGAAAGAAACAACTGGAAGTCTTCTTCCTTCCCATTGTGCGGGGTGGCAGTCATCAGTAGGAGATGGCGGGTCTTGGCACCGAGTTTTTCGGCTAGCTTGAAGCGGCCGGTCTTCTCCAGCTTATTACCAAAGAAATGTGCGGCAAGCTTGTGAGCTTCGTCGAATACGACGAGGTCCCAGCCAGCGGCGCAGAGCTTGTCTTGCAGGTCTTCGTTCCGTGACATCTGGTCAAGACGAACAATGAGGTGATCGAGGTCTTGAAATGGATTGCCGCTTGGCGTGGCGGCTTCCAAGTCTTTGCTGAAGACACGAAACTCTAAGCCGAACTTCTCAAACATTTCATCTCGCCACTGCTCGACCAAGCTGCCGGGGGCGACGATGACAATGCGCCGTGCGTCAGCCCGCATGATGAGCTCACGGATGTAGAGGCCTGCCATGATGGTCTTGCCCGCGCCTGGGTCGTCGGCGAGCACGAACCGCAGCGGCTGACGCGGCAGCATGGACTCGTACACGGCGGTAATCTGGTGAGGGAGCGGTTCGACGTTGGAGGTGTGAACGGCCATCATCGGATCGAACAGGAAAGCGAGATCGATACGCTTGGCTTCGACCGTAAGTTTGAACGCCTCACCGTCGCCATCGAACGACCAGGGACGATCAGTAGTGGCGATGGAGATGTTGGCTTCATCTCCACGATTTAGGAGACGCTCTTTAAGCGCCCCGTCGGGCGTTTTATAAAGGACCTGCACCACACCGTCAGCAATCGGTACGACGGCCACTACGCTGCCAATGACGGCCGGTTCAAGGCCGGTGAGTGAAAGGCCAGGGGTGATGGATTCGAGGGTAATCATATCGATTCGCTACGCTCAATGATATAGAAGCGACGGGTCTGGCCCTCACCCGACTGGCTAGAGCCATACCGAATGCCTAACGCCACAAACAATGCCACAAATCCACGTCCTACACTTAACTTCGCCGAAGAATACCTTGTTCTTTTTGAGAAATCACCCCAACTTGGGAGGTACCAAGGCTGGAATATTGTAAAAAGGGCAAGCCGTACCCCCCGAACTAGTTGCTGGTTAAGTCCGGGGCGAATAGATTGGCGCTCCGTTTCCCGCGAATTTTCCCTGTTGGTCATAACGCCTTGGTGCCTGCGCGGCGAAGGAAGGAATTGGACAATTTGCAAAACAGGTTAAGGAGCATCATTTCGTCCAATGAGCTGGGAGTGGCACGGGCGATACGAGGATCGGCCACAACCACCGCCAAGCATTGAGCACGTGATATTGCCACGTTGATGCGGTTTCGATCGAGAATGAACGCTAACCCCCTAGAGCCGTATTCGCCATAACTGGAGCAGAGCGAAAGAATGCAAACTGGGGCTTCCTGTCCTTGAAACTTGTCGACACTCCCGACGCGTGCGCCTTGGGGAAGAGCGGCTTGTAGTGCACGCACCTGAGCGTTGTAAGGGGCGATAAAGAGAAAGTCTTCCAGTGCCAGTGCCCTCGTGGAGCCATTCTTTGCCGTATAGAGTCGCCCGCAAAGCTCATCGTAAATCGCCTTGACCCGCTCGACCTCCTCCTCGCTCTGCTGAATGTTTCCATCATGCTCAACGCCGCTGAAAACGATCCCGCTTTCGCTGGTGATGAATCCGTTCGCACCAGATGGAACCGCAATCTTCTGCCTGGCGCAGTCAGGATGCGAAACAAGTCGCTTCTCGTAGATACTCTCGGAGATGAAGCGGCAGACTGAGGGGTGCATCCGGCGAGACTCGCCAAGGAATAGCCCATAGTCTGCGGGGACCACAGGATGGAACAGGGGCAAATCAAGCCGGCTGGCGTTAGTATCTTTCAGCGCGTATTGCAGAGCGGACAATCCGGCATCGCCGGGATGGGAGCCCTGCACGGGTTGTTCAAGCTGCATCTGGTCGCCAAGAAGCACGAGGTTCTCTGCGCATCGAGCCATGGCTACGGCATTGGCAAGGGCAACCTGACCTGCTTCATCAATAAACAGGAAATCGAGTACCCCTTCCCACTCGGGCCGAGTAAAGAGCCAGGCCGTTCCGCCAACGACGCCTTCTGAGTATGCCCCACGCGCCTCCCCTGTATCTTTGACGTATTTCAGACTCAGGTTAGAAGAAAACAACGGGCCTTCCGCCTCCCCTCCAACCTTGATTCCCTGCAAACTCCTGCCGGCCTCTCGTGCCGCGTCGCCACAGGCCATGAGAAGATTCACCACTGCCTTATGACTATTGGATGCGATGCCGATCTTCTTTCCAGCAATGAGAAGAGACACAATGACCTGCGAGGCAGTAAACGTCTTGCCCGTACCGGGAGGTCCTTGGATAACCAGGCACCCGCCGGACATTGAACCAGCAACCCGGATGGCGGCCTCAGTCGTGGATTCATCGGATTTTTTCAACAACATCGCGGGTGGCTGACGGTTGAAGAGGGCGACCACCGATGGATGGAGCTGGTTCGACAAGTGTAGCGATGCCACATCGGCCAGCGCATCCTGAATAGTCTTTGCGGAGACATATTCGTCTGGAAGCAGTGACCCTCCCGATGGAAACGCGCCTGCCAGCTTCTCGTTCAGTCCCTTCTTGCCTATCTTGAGTTCCAGAGTACCAGCAGAGATATCCAACGCTGACAGTGTGAGCTTCGCCTCCAAGTTGTGCGTGAACATCACTCTGGACTTATCACTGGCTGCAAGTTTGCACTCCTGCGATGGATCAAATCGGTAGGCTTGCATCAGCGATTGTTTGTCGGGCATCGGCGATCCCACGGCTTGCACGCCATCGATACAAGCAGGATCGTCACGGAGCACTTCTGAAGTGGCAGCCGCACGGTCGAACATTCGCCACCACATGGGCTTTTCTTCCCGCCGATGAAAATCGATCAAGTTAGCGAGCGCCACCGAAACCGCGTCCTCCCCCTTACGGAGCTTCGCCGCGGTATCCAGTCGAGCAACGATCTCAGGCGGCAACTGCTGCGGTGGCGTTGCTGGCGCTGATACAGAAGCCGAATGGACCGCAGCAATCTTGTATTCACCCGCGACCTTCCTCAGCCATTGCAGTAACTCCGCCGTGGACTTGCAGTCGTCCTCGTTGTAGTCGCGGATACCCTTTAGAATGGAGTTCTTGTTCCAATCCCCTTGCTGCCCGCTCTCGATCCAGCGGGCGTACTGCACGATCGAGTCAGCGGCGGTGGCAACTTCCGTCGTGCGCTTCGGCCGGTAGAGCCGCTCCACTGATTTGATAGAATAGCTGTCCTCCCCGATGCGCAGACCGTGGCGGACGACCTGATAGAGATCTACAAACACCTCGTTCCGGAGCAACTCATCCACCTCGTCCTGACGGGTGTCATGGTAGGTGCTTAACCGCCTCACTGCGCCAACCTCATAAGCAGCGTAATGGTAGATGTGCATGCCCGGATTCGTCTTCCATCGCTTGAATACCCAGTCCACAAAGCCTTCGAATGCGCACTTCTCTTCATTACGGTCGTGTGCCCACCAGTCCGTAAAGTCCCACGACCCTGGCTGACCTTTGCGCGTGCAGACCCCGAACAAATATTCCAATCCACCAGGAACCAGGGGGTATCCCTCCATGTCGAAAAAGACATCTGCCGGGTGATCCGGGGGCAATGCTGCAAGACCTACCGGTTCGCCGTTCGCTCCGGCTTGAGGCAGGATCTCGAAGCGCGGTGGAGCCTCGGGCTTGGCTACCCGGTCGATGCGCGTCTGGCGTTGGAGGCCCGCCTGCACGACGAGCTTCTCCATTGAGTCCTTGTCGAGTTTGGGAACCGTTTTGCCTGACGCTGCGGCGAGGTCCCCAACCGTGTTGATCCCCGCCTGCTTAAGCTTCTTGATCTGGCCGACCGTAATTCCGGCAACCAGCACGAGGTGATCCTGCTCGTTGAAGAATGTATCTGCATGGGACGTCCACCGACCGTGATCAGCCCGCGGAAGTGGCTCAGGGCAATCGGCCATTTTCCCGGTGAAGCCGTCCTGCATGGCAAGAAAGCTCGCCTTAAGGTGGCGGTAGTAATGAATAAAGTCTTCAACCCGGAACTCAACCCGCTCCTTGGTGCCAAGAATGATCCCGAATTTCTCCGGCATCGGGGCACCGGTCGCATGGGCCAACATTTCTGAATAGCAGCAGAGCTGAACGGCATAATAGGGCTTGGGCGAGCGGGCGAGCTTCGTGTCCCACACCTGATAGCGGCCGGAATCATCCAGCATCAAAAAGTCGGCAAACCCGGCGAATGGCCCGCTTTCTAGCGCCGCCTGATAGAGAATGGGAGTCTTCGCACTGATGGCGGACAACGTCTGAGTCCAGGCGACGACAGAATCCTTCTTTGGAATCTCGATCACAGTGACGGCTGACGATTTAAAGTCGCGGAGCACCGCTTGTTCGTGCTGATCGCCAGTTTGAGCTATCAGCTTCTCATCCTCAGTGTCTTCATCGGGAGTGATGGTGCCTGGATTCTCCAAATAGTATCGATCCATCCAAGACGCAAACGGTGATGCCAAATAACGGACGAGGTCACTTGGTGAGTACACCACTTCCCCTGAGCTCTTTTTCTTCATTCATGCCTCTCAGATTGTTCGAAGCCTGGCACATCCCAATACCGACATCCCTTCGACAAAGCAATTCTTCGGAAGGGGGTATGCACATGGCTATGAGTGAAAGATGTCAGCAAGGCTGATGGCCCAACTTGCGATCCAATTCCCGCTGGTCCATCTGCTTCCGCATATGTTCAACATCTAATTGCTGCTGTCGTTCCCGGAAGTAGTCATATTTCTGCTGTTGAGGAGAACGACCAAGACTATCCTTCTCCGCCACCGCCACCATGCCGGTCATCAAGACCCCACCCACCAGACAACCAAGAATAAACTGTCGCATCGGGTCACCTCCTGCCTTGGCTCATTACCGCCCCTCAATTCTCCAGCCCTTTCCATATGGATTCTTCGGCGAGTCCTGTCGATAGGGACTCCCTGCGCCGTAGGGGTTGGAGAGCGACTCTTGCGAAAAGGGCGAGCCGTAGCGGCCAAACTGGTTGCTCGTCGAATCGGGATCGAACGGATTGGCGCTCAGCTTCCCGCGATAGTTGCCCTGCTGATCATAGAGTCTGGGCGCTTGTGTGGCGAAGGGATTGGTCGCCGATGAATTACTAAACGGACTTCCATAGGGGCTGTAGGGGTTATTGATCCCGTTCGGCGCGAAGGGGCTCCCTTTGCCAAACGGATTGACGATGGAATCGGCATCATAGGGATTCGCGCTGAGGTTCCCCAGGTCTTCCGCCTGGAGCGAAGCGGGCACCCAAAGAAGGACGACGATCAGATAGCCGAGGGTCTTCATAGCGATCTCCTTTCTCCCGGTCAGTTCAGCCACGACGGCAGGTCCTGGTCACCGGACGACGGTGCCAGCGAGGGCGGCGTCTCTTTGGGCATAAACGCATCGGCTGCCGGTTGCCCTTCGTCGCGGCGGTAGCGGGCGGTGGCCTCGCTCAGTTGATCGAAGGTGTGATCGACCGTACTGCGGCAGAAGGAGATCAGTCCGTCTCCCGCAATGCCGAGATCGCGGCCAGCGGCCCACACGTCGTGATCGGCGCCGAGGTAGAGAAACACCCAGCCCTGTTTCTCATAGTGCTTAATGAGGTTGAACACCTGCTTCTTGGTGTATTCCTGGGACGCATTCTCCTCCCCGTCGGTGAGAATGACGCAGAGTTTCCTGGCATTGGCTGGCGCTTCCTGCTTTGCCAGCGAGAGCGTGCGCCCGATGGCGTCGTAGAGGGGGGTCCCGTCTTGAGGCCGATAGGTTTCGACGTCTAAGTCTCGCACGGCGGACACCGGCACGGACCGGTAGCGCACCTCGGTTTTCCCGGCATTGAAGAGGGTCAGCGTGAACGAGGTGTCTGCCGGCTCGCTCCGCAGGCTGGCGAGGTACTGATTGAACCCGGCGAGGGCGGCGCCTTTGCACGATTGCATGGAGCCGCTTTCGTCGAGAATGAGGGTGATGTAGAGCGCCTGCGCCGTCTGACTCGACTGTCCCTGTGCTGACCTCTCCATAGCGAAATCCTCCATCTAAGGGGTGGTAGATGGGCCCATCATAGGCGAGGAGGACGACAACTTAGGTCACTCAACAAGCAAGAGGGTGAAGGAGCGGCAGGACTTGGTTTTACAGGGGATTTTCAATCAGACGACACGAAGCCGGTTGGACGGATGTGACATCCGAGGTCACAGTTGAGTAAGCAGCTTCTTCGCTTCATCCTTAACGGCCTGTTTGAGCCGATCGGGTTTGAGGACTTTCACGCCACTGCCGAAACTGAGAATCCAGCCGAGGAGCTCGCGGGTATCAGCTACTTGGAGGGTCATGAGGAGCTGGCCGGTCTTGATCGGAGTCACCTGCTGGCTGGGATGCCAGGTCCGGTCTTTCACCCAGGCGGCGGTGGCTTTGTCGAACTGGAGTTCGACGGTGATCCGCTCGCCGTGCATGACGATGAGGGCGTCTTCTACATAGGCCTCCAGATCAAAATGCAGGGGCATTTGATAGGGATGGTCAGTTGGGGTCAGGGACTTGATCCGCTCCACCGCAAACATCCGCACATCCTTTCGCCAGTGGCAATAGGCGATCAGGTAGAGCCCCCCGTCTACAAACCGCAGACGATAAGGATCGACTTCGCGCCTTGTCGTAGCATTCCGTCCGGCGGAGAAGTAGCGCATCTGCACCGTGTGCCGGCTGGCAATGGCCTGGGAGAGCATGTCGATGGTCTCACGATGATGCCGGTAGTTCTTGTGCGGGCCGAGGCCGACGGAGAACCACTGATCCAGCCGCTGGAGATACTCATTCGCGCCGGATGGAATGGCGGCGGAGATTTTTGAGAGAGCGGAGTTCAAGGAGGTCTGGATCAGCGTGCCTTGCAGCGGGATCAACAGGCGTCGGCTGAAGGCCAATGCCATGAGTTCAGTCGGCGACAGGCGGAGAGCCGGTACATTCTTGAATCCGTCGAGCAGACGCCAGCGGACCTCGCCATCGACCCGTTCGGTCAGAAGGGGAAAATGAGACGATTCCAGAGCTGCCAGATCTCGGCGGACGGTTCGAGGGTGACGCGTCAATTCTGCCGGAATCGCCTCCACCAACTCCGCCAGGGTCAGCCCATTCCGGGCCGCGCCCAAGCGTTGCAGTAGATGCCATTGGCGTGTGACTTGATCGTTCCGCGGCATGGTTGTTCCTCTAAGTGCGTAAGCCAGCCAAGCCCTCTCGTAATTGCTCGCTAGGATGCCACAAAACAGACCTTGCTAATATCCCTACAGAAGCGGCAAGCGAGCTTGCTCCGCTTGTACAAGAGTGGGCACGGTCGAGAACTGTGCACCATCAAGCCAGAAGAATGCGATTTGCCCATATTTATTGGCCAAGAGTTTTGCTTATTCAATTGAGAGAGGGGCCGCACCAAGCGGCAGGTACAGCCTAATGCTGTCATATCCCCCGCCAATTCTCTTGTTTTCCGTTGATTCCCTTCCTCTCCCGATAGGCGTTCTAGCGGTTGTACGCCGTGATGACGGCGAACACTTGCAGGAGTCCAAGTTTCTTAAGTGCCTCCCAAGAATCGACCGTGATTAGCTGGCGCAGATCGATCACGGTCTGTGGGTCGGCCACGATTTCACGAATGGATTGAGGATAGGTCTCCCACAGTTGTCGTTTTCACGGCAGGAGCAAGACATACCAGAGCAGAGCAACGAAACCATGGCGGATAGCCTCGACTGCTTGGCCATTTGTAAGAAACACCGCCAACTGCTCATAGTCGGGGACGAACCGTTTGGTGTGCCCTGAGCACCGAAGCTTCGGGTACGCCCGTTTCCTCGGCGATGGACTTCGCGATCCCGGTTTACGGAAGCGCGCTTTCCAGCTTCTTCAGCTTGTCCAACACCTCGGTCCAGATTCCAGGTTCCTGCACCAATACTGTCGTGATGGCCTTGGTCATCATTTCCCAGGGGTCCTTCTACCCATCCTCCAAGCTATTCGCAGCGGTTGAACGGTGTAGCCGTTCATGGGAGCTGGTGTAGCGATGGCGGTCGGCCGGTATGGTGTGACCTCAGTTCTACAGCTTGGCTTGGCGCTTCCGTATTTTCCTGCGCAGCTCGTCCAGGATATCCGACAGCGGAACGCTGTGGTCCGTATTCTCCTCGTCACCACTTGCCGACGGTCTGTACATGCGTGTGATCTCCGATGGTGCGGATACAACAAGTCGGGCTGCTTGAGCGCGGTTGATGCTCTTGAGGAGATCTGGAACTTGATCGCGATTCTGCATAAGCAAATACTCAAGGAAAGAGAGGCAATGAACATAACGTTGGACGCTCGTGAGCGGGTTGGAGTGCCCCAGGATGCGGCTTAAGGCATGGAAAGGGTTGGTTTCGTAGGGAGACGAACGCTCGAATCGACGGTTGAAAGGCAGGAAAAGCTGACGAAAGCGGATCAGGTGATCTGGCTCGAACAGGGGGTGGCGAAAATCAAAGCCAAGGGTATTGTGTGAGACTTGATGGAAGGCGCAGTACCACACGAGCGGAAACCATGAAGCGCCTTGGTGGCGCAGCGGATGGAGAGAGTTGACCTGCAGCTGGGCTTTCTTCATCCGTCGCGTAATGCGTGCACCCAGTTTCACTTCTGTGAACGATCTCCCTTCTTCATCCACCAGTAGGGGAGCCGTTCCATTGGAAGGGACTTGCGCGGCGCGCGAGGCACGGTAGGCTAGGAGTGCTCGCAGATGGTCGGTCGGAACGAGGGCCCACAGGGGGACGCGACGAATTCCCGAGCGCGTTTTGCTGGTCCAAATCGATAAGGACAAATCATCGGCGTTGCCGACGAGATCGCCGAGGCGTAAGCGTGCCAATTCGCCTCGGCGAGCCATTCCGTAGCTGCCCAAGATGCTCGCGACCTTATCCAATGACGACAGCTCGCTGATGTAGGCATCGACCTCCTGCGGAGCAACGAGCGGAAAAGGATGGATCTCGGCTCCAACCCATAATTCCTCATTGGAAAGATCGACTTCGGCTACGTCGTATCCCAATGCCCTATATTCCCTATGAAGAAATCTAAACAGGTGGACAAAATGAGTTCTCTGCGTGCGGAGCGTTGCGCCATCAAGGTCGCCATCAAGCATGTCCCCGACCACGTCCGCGACATCATCTCGGTGTGTAAGCGTAAGAATACTGCGCCCCCCGAGGGCACCAACCAGCCGTGTCTGGATGGTCAGGTAGTAGTTCCGCACGGATATGGGCGCAAGGGCGCCGTCTCCAGGATAGCGGGTGGTGAGCATCTTCGTAAGCCATTCGAGCTGTACCCGGAAGTTGGAAAGCGGGGCACGCTGCGAGCATGCCACTGCCGAGGAAAGTCGCGGGAGGGCTCTGCTTAGGTTGCTGATAGTATCCGCCATGGCTACTCGCTCTGACATCGAGGTAGCTTTTCCGAGCGACCGGAGGAGTGGAGCCAGCTGGTACTGAAGCGGCTCCAGTCTTGAGCGACAGGCATCAAGTGCCAGGTCATGGTCTTGGCACGGTGCAACGGCTGGAGGATCCTGGAGAGGAGCGGCGGTTTGAGCCGGAGTCAATACCGTAGGCGCCTCTGACACGTTCGATGTCATTTGTCGTGTGATCTGGTGTGGTTGCTTGCCAAGAATGACCCTGTCCCATGAATCTGTGGTTGGAGGCCGAGTCATGATCAGACGGCTACGAAGTGCGGTGAAGATGGGGCCGATGGTTGTTATACGGTGAGCCCGCCGGGCATCAATGATCTCCCCTAGTACCGTACGTTTGGGGCTGACTCCATTCATAAAAGGTGCCAGCTCAGCTGTGATCCTGTGTGGGCGGAATGTGGTGGGGTATTTCTTCATCCACTCCATAAGCTGGTCAGACTCTGTGCGAACGGTGTCGTGAAAAATATATGCGCGAGGATTAGTCAGGGACAGGGGATCACCGAGTTTCTTTCCCCACAACAGGCGCCTCCGAATATAGCGGAACAACAGAAGTTGAGCGGTCGGGGGAAGCCAAAAAGGCTCGGTCAGATACTCGGGAGGCGTCTCCTCCTCGTGCTGCTCCGAACGTGCTCTGAATCTCCGTGGGATCAGGCGGATCTGAAGGAATCCATGCTCCACATCCAGATCGCTCACGCGAAGTCGTGTGAACGGAGCAAGTTGGTGTGAGACGAAAATGTCACCCTCCATGATCAGGCCGAGCAGCGCGACATAGGCAGCCTCAGTGAGGTCGCCTTCTAGCTTTTTTCGATCGCCCCGGGACTTTGGTAAGTCAGTCTTGAGCGTGTCTGCAAGGATCGCCGTCCACCAGGCATCGGTGCGTGACCAAAAGGACACTTGATTGGGATGAAAGGAGGCCGCGAGCAATCGTTCGGTATCAAGTCGAATGCGAGGCATAGGGCAGGTGAGAAGGTTCTGCTTGCGAAGATGGTGCAGTAGGTGAGCCAGTACATATTCGGGAAGATTGCTCTTGAAGTTTCTAAACTTGATCGCACTGCAAGTTTGCTGAAGTTTGGCGATATCATCGCGTGATAGCGACACAGGTAAGGAAACAATCGTGGTGCTACTGAAGGTTTCCTCCATGTATTTGAGCGCCGCGAGACTCACAGCTCTGGCGAGATCTGCAACAGCAGAGTCCGGTTGAGCGGTCGTCTGAAGTGCCTTCAGTGTTCCAGCAACCATGATCAAAAACTGGTCACAAGAGAGTTGAGGGGACATCGGGGCGTGGTGATGAGAGGAGCTCATTGTGGACACTCGAAGGTCAGCGGGACAATTTCGAGAAAGTGAAGCATGCGATCGATCTCTCTAGTTAAAAGATCGCGCGCCTTCTCTAGATCGCTCACGGACACTCGTCCCATCCATTCGCGACCTTGATGTTGATGGCCCAGGATTGCGTGCATCAAGTGCGCTGGCAATAGCGGCCAGAGGTGGGATCGGAAGAAATGTCGATTGGCATTGAGCGGCACGCGATAACGATCGCCTAGGCCGATCTCGTCCAAGTGTTGACGGATGGTCTTTGGCCTGAGCAGGTCGGTCCGGAAGTCTGGCTTAAAGAGGAAGAAAATGGGCCAGTCGTCCTTTGCCAGATCGGCATAACGCAACATACCTTGTCGATCGAGATACTCAATGAATGATTGTCTTCCCTCGATCACCCGGGAAATAAGCTGATAGGCTACGAAAGAGAGGGGGATAAAGCGACTCTCTTCGTAGCGCTGATTGGCCTTGTCTGCGACGAGAACCGCACTTGTGCTGTCAGTCGCAGTTCTGAAGTGTCGATCACGAATTGCGGCATCGCTCACCGGCCTGATCGCAGTCGCGTATCCGAATGCCAAGTAGGAATAAATCATGAAGTGGTTGAAGTAGAGACGACGCTCGTCAAGCGGCGGGTTCCGCGCCAGATCGGCGAGAAGGATCCGGTAGTCTTGGAAAAAGGTCAGCACGGTCTCGAAACGCGGGACCGCCTTCGAGCCAAATGCGGTAGCGGACGAAAGAATGTCATCCGCGGGCTGATAGTTGGTGTTGATCAGCGTGCGTAGAGTGGTGATGGCATCATCTTGTGGCTGGGCGCGTGTCTGCAATTCCCAAACGAGGGCCTCGGCATACCGTAGGGAGGCATCCCAATATCTTCTTGTCAGATTGGCAAGGCGGACTCTCGTATAGAACATCGGCGCTCTCAGGAAGTATGGGACCCGTCCGGAGATGTAACAGGCCAGGATCTCGTCGAGGCCGAAGCGCCCTCCGTAGAGGAGTTTGAAGGCTCGAGAGAGTGAGTGGAGCGTGATAGATGTCGGTGAGGAGATTTCTCTGCGTAGAAACCGATTCACTTTGGTAAGAGCCAACGGCTGGAAGGGCTCAGTATCGGTAATGAATAAACGATCATGAAGCGCTGTTCCGGTAAAAAGGCGACCATGGGCGAGGCGATGCTGAAGGTACGGTTCCAACCCTTGCCAGACGAGGGGTGGGAGCGAAATGGTAATGTCTCTGCTGCTCTCCTCGCACCCGTCTGTAGAGATGAGGAGGTGATCGGTATTAAAGCCGCACCACCCTAATGGACGCGTATATCGAAGTTTCCGATTTTCGGCGTCAAGGAATAGGGCTTCATCCGGCGGTACTTGATCATCCACCAGCAGTTTGATGTCCATCGCGGTTTTCGGCGCAAGGCCGGTGTGCTTGACAAGCCAGGCGAGTGCAGCTTCAGCTCGCCCAGTCCGGGCAAGGCACCAGAGGTCTATGTCAGTGGTCAGTGTCGGACAGGACCGATCCCACCAATACGCGATGCTTGAATTGATACGAGCAGCTCTGGCGAGTGCCTGATGCCGCATCCACGTAAAAAGGTCCTGGATTGGAAGCTCTCTCTCTGGTGCCCTGAGGGAACGCCGGCTGTGTTCGCCCGGGGCCTCAGCTTCCTGCATCGCGGACTGGCTCGCGGGGCCATATGAATGGATGAAGGATCTGTGGCCATCCGGTGACTCTTCATCATCATCATTGAAGCGTTGTTCGGATGGTGGTGGGAGGTCCGTGCACAGCTGTTCGTCATCGGCGACCAGAGTGCTTAGGAGGGAATGTCGTGGGTCGACTGGGATCAGTGGAGCCCTGGAAATAACCTGCCGCCAGGTGCGCGCATAGTTCTTTACGGTTCCTTTATTCGGGCGACTCCCATCCTTTCCGAACGATTGAAAAACATAACAGGCTGCATCGACGTAGTCAGTACGGCTGTCAGGCACAAATCTTTCTGCGGCCACGGGAGGAAGGGGGACGCAATCGAGGAATGTTTCCAGGTGCAGCGCTAAATCGTATTTCCGGCTTCTTCGTATGTGTTGTGGCTCCGAGGGGGCCGTCAAGAAGGCGTTGTGACACATCGAGCCAAAGTACGGGAAGGAACTCTTCATCGAACAGTTCAAGAGAAAGGAGTACAGGGCGTCGTGTTTCCTCATGAGCTGCGGCGTCAACCGCGAAGAGGAACGAGAAGGGGGCGTGATTGGCCGTTGTTGCACGATGGCTTTGATCAACAGGCGACTCAGTGCAATCAATTTACGCGTGTCGCTGGAAGAGAGCCGCATGGCTTGGCAGAATCTGGTCAAGAGGAAATGAAGCGGTCGGCGCAACTCCTCAATTCGCGGGGCGCCCAGTGGCGCTTCCACGAAGTTGAGAAGAAAGACGAAGGCCGCAAGGCAATCGTCACGCCGTGAAGGATGGAGACCCTTCGGGATGTACCCGATGACTTGGCGGGCTTTTGGAGGGTTGGAATACTTTCCTGCGGTCCCTAGGGTTAGATGATCCTGGGGGATGCCTGAAAAGAAATTTGCCAGCGAAGCCAGCGATTTGAGCGAGCGGCTGCGTTTCATCTTGGAGCACCATGAAATGGACGTCTTGACGAGGCCTGCTGCTGTTTGCGGCGAACCGTCGAGGAGGCCAATTGCAAAAGGTGCTTCTGGATATGCTCTTCGGAAAAAGGGCCAAAAAAATACGAATCCAATCCTAACTGACAGAGAAGGAGATACAGCTCCGCGCGTACCTCTGGTCGACGATAGAGAGGTTCTTTCTCGAGACTCTCGAATGCGAGGCGGGCCGTCAGTGCGACCGTCTTATCGTAAAGTTCTGTGGGGGCCATGCGCCGTGGGCGTGGTAACAGCGAAAATGGGATCATTGCGATGCCAATCGCTTTTAGCGCGTTCAAATAGGTCGGTGGCCCAAGATACAGGTATCTTCTACGGGACAACTGTATGCACGGTAGTGGACAAGCTTGGTACGTATGGATCAAATAATCTTTATTGTAGTACTGCTCAGGTGGAAGTATCTCGATCATGCGCGGCCCGCGTGGAAGCTCCCGCGGTTTGGCTTTGCCCCGGGGCTGTGGAGCAGGAATGTTCTGCATAATCGCCAGGTAAAGTCGATGAACTGGATGGAGCAACATGTCATTTTCTCGGACATCGAGTGGTTGCAAGGTCGAAAGTCTTATCGGTTCGAGTGGAACTCCGGTTAACAGTGTCGGCGAAGGAATCGGTGGTTGTCTGGAAGGATCCTTCATCCATGCAATCGCCTTTTGGATATGGTCGTTGAGCGAAGTGCTGAACGGCTGCATAACGGGCCGGTAAGGACAGGCCAATGCCCTTGGTCCATCCTGCTCCGATCGATGGATTGGCAGCTCTACAGAGCGGCTGTGGATCTTGGTGTGTGTGGAGGCCTGCACGTGAGTCTCGATGATTTCGGTCCTGGTTGCATCTGTGCCGTACCTCCCGACTATAGCCGGAATTTTCATAAGTGTTCGATAAATAAGGATAATTTAAGGTGTATTTCGCCTTCATTTCATCTTCATTTCATCTTATTGCGACTTTTTAAGGTATGAGACGAGGCCTGAGAGAGATGCTCTTGAGGTAAAGTCTCCTGCCCTGCTGTCCGACAAGGGACAACATATTTTCAGTGTTTCAGAGGCTTGGGCACCGGAATGACATCTGCCTACGATCGCGTTATTGAGGAGCTAGACTTTCTGATTGGAAGTCGGTTCTTCGAGTTCAAAAAAAAGCAGAAGCTATTCCTGGAGTATTTTCGTCGTGTGTACAAAGAGGGCCAAAGGGTCGTACCGGTTCGATTTCAGGAGCTAGTTGATGCTGTCTTCAAAGGGGAGAAAGACTGCTCGGGCAATGTCTCCGTTCACCTAAAACAACTGGAAGCCAACCTTGAGGCGATCTATAAAACGGAGGAAGGAGCGGGACGAGCCGGTATTCGGCTTGAGTGGATAAAGAAGGGAACCTATCAGCTTACACTGATTGAAAATGGCATCGATGAAACCGTCATCGAACCTGCGGAATCTATCGGGCAACCCTCGGCCGCACCATTGGAAGCCAACCTTGAGGCGATCTATAAAACGGAGGAAGGAGCGGGGCGAGCCGGTATTCGGCTTGAGTGGATAAAGAAGGGAACCTGTCAGCTTACACTGATTGAAAATGGCATCGATGAAACCGTCATCGAACCTGCGGAA
>ERZ1292630.1050-Hain-H41-02um-R3-1050-length-27857-cov-7_pt1 | contig 27857 bp, 4 predicted proteins | sample MGYA00564408_ERZ1292630 | MGnify/ENA primary metagenome ERZ1292630 (study PRJEB36523, sample SAMEA6512641) | groundwater metagenome | collected 2019-01-08 | study: AquaDiva: Metagenomics assemblies of 32 groundwater samples
GAGAAGCACCTGTGGCGAAAGCATTTGTGTCTTTGTGTTTGTGCTACGCCATGAAAAGCAGAACAGAAGAATGATGAGGGCAGACGCCGGAGGGAGATGCGGGTTGAGAGCACTGAGGGAGACGGGGACGAGAAAAAGAACGGGAATTCGTGGGAGAGAGAGAGTGAGAGCGAGGCATTCCGCATCACGGCACCGAGCCGGAATCGGACACGCTCACGACGTAGATGACCTTCCGGTGGGTGCCGTCGTCGTCGCCGCTGCCGTCTCCGTTGTGCTTATTGCGACGTCGCCGCCGTTTCATGACCTCGCGGACGCTGACGACGGCGACGCCGATGCAGAGCACCACGGCGGCGACGCAGCCGACGGCGATTCCGGCGATGACGGCCGGCGACGTGAACGCCGTCCGCCGTGCGGCGGATTTCACCGTGACGGACGGTGCATTGACGCTGTTGGTATTGTTCGCGGACGGAGCGACTTCCAGGGATCCGATGGACTCGCGAAGCTGTTGGCTTGCCGCCGCCATCGCCACGAAATCGCTACCACCCGTACGCAGCACGTCAATGTTGCACGCGCGACGAGCCGCGGGATCGCTGATCGATGAGCAGTTAGAGGATTCCGGAACATTCGTGACGAATTGTGGCTCGTTGGGGCATCCGTTCACAAGAAGGCCAGAAATCGGTCGCGATGCCACTGCGACGACGTTCAGAAAGGTGCCCCACTTGGTCCGAACGCGTTGCACCTCGACGAAGAGAGACCCATCCGCTGACGCGATGGCGTTCGCGTTCACGAGTACGTTCGCGTCGCTCACGACGGCTTCGTCACCGTCATCCGGATGGCTGCCAAACGTGACGACTCGCTTGAAGTGAGGGAAGCTCACGGTGACTTGGCTCACCGCCGTGGCCGACGTGGCACCGACTGCCTCGTGGATGACGATGACTTCCGCATCGGCTGTCTTCAATAGTGACACCGGGCCCAATGCGTCGCAGGTGATCAACCGGCCGTCGTGCAACACGTAATGGGGGTCGCCGATCGCCGCACCTTCACAGCCCCATTGCTGAATGCAGGCGTCGAACGTTCCGGACTCGTTGGAGAACGGGAGGCACACCCGATGGTGCTGGCAGCCGGGCTTGTTCAGGCACACACCGATGGCAGCGGCCACGCGCGACGGATCACGGCCCTGCGTGCTATCGCGCCCGAAATACGCGCTGTTCGCCGCGGTATCCCAGACGACCAGGTCGTCGACGCCCGGATAGGAGCTTCCACCAGACACGTGTAACAAGCACTGTTCCCCTTCGAGTTCCTCAACGCGGCGGACCGCCCTCCAAGATTTTAGCGTCGTTAAACCGACGCTACATCCTTGCTGCAGCCAGAGCACCATCTGCCGGCACGTCTCACCCGCTGGATGCCGGCCGAAGGGCGATGCCCAGTGGGTCGACATCCGGATGGGCCAACCGCGCAACTCCGCGTAGGCCATAACATTGCGCAGACGATAGAGGTCTCCCAGGGTGTGGCGCGTGGCCTTGTATGCCACATCGTGAAGGGTCGCGACGCTATACTCACTTTCGTTCAAAGAGGTGTCATTGAACCGGTGGAGCACATCGCGCACGAGAGTGCTGACGACGCACGGGAACTCCTGAAGGCTGCCGCGCACACATGCGCTGGCGTTGATGGCGGGCTGGGAACCCACAGCGCGCGGCACACGTGGTCGGTTGACTCGCCAGGTCGCGTCAGTGGGGACGGCGACCTCGGTGGGCGGCTCGTTGGCGACGGCTCGTGAGAAGGGAGGCCCTACGTCCGACGAGCTGTCCATGGCCGAGGTGACGTCGAGACGGTTCATGGGCACACCGTCAGTGGGATCGGACTGAAAATTATCGGTGAAGTTTCGGAGGTCCCACGTGTCAATCGCCGTGGAGTCGAACAACACGGCGCCATACTTCGCTGCGAGCGCGACGTCGCTGCCGCCGGTTGGCGGTGGCGGCGTTCCGTCATCGAGGGTCACGAGTACGGCAAAGGCGATCACCGTTGTCTCACTGATGGTGGTGAACGGGTAGAGGATTGGTGTGGTGAGCCGGAACGATTTCGGCGTGGTCACGTTGACCACTGACGCGGGAATGCGCAAGCCGTTGGAGATCATCTTGTACATCGTGGTACTTTGTGGCAGTTTGATCCACAAGTAGAGCAGCAAGTCGTCCGTCAAAAGTGTCGTTGTCATCGTTGTCGTGGCCGCCGAGGGAGGTGGCGGCGCCGGGAGTGGCATCCCCAGTGACGAGATGATCACGAGCGCGTAGGATGGCACGGGGGTGTGCATGTTATCGCAGGCAACACCTTGAAATCGGACCGAAAAGGCATCGGTGAGGCTTCCAGCTCTCTTTGGGATGGCCGCGGCCGTCGCTGTACTCGTGGTCTCAGGGAGACCTGAGTGGGGTCCTTGCTCTGTCACGTTCGTCGCTTCGTGGTTGCTTGTCGCATGCAACGTGGTTTCGTCACCCGAACGGACGCTGCTTGCTGCTGGCGACGTTGGTGGGATGCTTCGTATGGTCGACGCCATGAGTGCCGCCGTGGAAAAAGGTGTCTCTGACTCTGATTGAGCCGAAGGTTGCGGCTGCGGCGTCGACGAGGAGGGTGCTGGCGGGTTCGCGGGAGCGACGACCGTTTGGGTCCCTGTGGAGGTCGCAGCCGTCGGCGTTCCCGTCGATGTGGAAGTGCCTGTGGATGTGGCTGTGGTGGTATCGGTGGTGGTCGCCGTCGGTGTTCCTGTCACAGTCGTCGTTGGCGTAGTGGTCGGCGTGGCCGATGGGGTGTCCGTTGTCGTGACAGTTGGAGTCAAAGTGGACGTTGTCGTGGCGATGTTACAAAAGCAGTCCGTCGTTATGTCGCATGGCCACAAAATGTAAGCACCATTGTTGCACATCGCGCAAGTGGCATCGTCGATAAGGTCGGGGTTCACCGGAATGGCCCGCGTGTCCCCACAGGAAAGAAAAGGCGTCGACGACGAAGAGCCGCCGGCAGCCGCGACGACCGCGCGCGGTGCGCTGGTGAGAGTTAGCACCAGCATCAAGAAGATGGCCGATCCCACCCATCGCACGATCAGACGGTGCGGACGATCCAGCTGGGCCGATCGTTGTGGTTGATTCACACCCCCGCTATGACCGTTCCACACTTCACTCGGCGAACGGAGCGAAGTTGTTCCTAGGCTCAACACCATCTAGGATTGTGGGTGATGCGGACGAGAGATGAGAGGAAGGCGGAAGGGAAGGGAAGGGAAGAGGAATGCAAAGAATTTATCAGAGTCACTTGAGGGGCGGGAGGATGTCGGTTGTTTGTGGACGAAAAGAGAGGGACGAAGAGATTTTTTTTTGGTCACTCTCGACTTGACGAGGGATGAGGTGATGTGACGGAACGCAACGAAAAAAAGGCGATTATCGACATTTTCGGTGTCGCATGTCCGCCCGCGCCGTCACATTTCACCCCCGACTGACACTCGTCTTCCTTCAGCCCTTCCTCGAACGACGGCGAAAATAAAAAAAAACCCGGAACCATTCGGTTTCGTTCATTCTATTTGGTGGGGAGAGGCACGTTGTCTAGATGTCCGAGTGGCAAGTTGGTGATTTCCTTCCCAAATTGCGATGATTCCGTGTGTATGGATTTGGTGTCAGCGTCGGCCAGCGGAGGAAGCGTTTGTCGTTTTCTTTGGTCGGGGTGCCACGACCGCAGCCGCTGGCGACGACGAACTGCGCTTCGCGCCATTGCGTTTTGACAGAGGGGCTGACGACTTGTGGCGTTTCGCGCGGCGCGTCGCCGACGCCTGACGAACGGCCGCGGCACCCCGGTGCAGTGTGTCCAGCACGAGTGCCACCAATTTCCGCTTGCTCGATGCGGTCGAAGATCCTACTGGAACCCCTTGTCCCTTGAGAAACGACTGCAATTCGGGAACCCAGTAAAATTGGTTCAGCTCTGCCGCCGTAATGCCCTTGGCAATGGTCGGCCGCGTCGCCCGAATGTGCTCCTTTTTTTGCGTCGTCGAGGAAACAGCCGAAGTGGAGGAGGAAGACGACGCCGCGATGATTTTCTTGGCGGCAACCGCCACGAGCGACTTCTTTTGAGTGGCCGCCGTCTTCTTCTTGCCGCTGTGGATGCTAGCCGTCGCCTCCGCCTGCTGGCCCCCCGCGACGGCTTTTTTTGCAACCGCCACTTTGGAAGTCGTTGCCGCCGCTTTCCCCGTCCACTTGTTGTTCTTCCGCATGGCCCCCGCCGCCAAGGAGGACGGGGACGACGCAGGCGGTGAGGGTAAAGACAACGACGATGTTGCAGCGCCGCTGCCGTCGTTTCCGTTGTGGGGATTGTGGCTCTTTTTGCCAACGGTTGCCGTTGTGGATTTCTTTTGGCGTTCAGCCTCTAATTGTGCGGTCGCCGCCGCGCACTGCTGCCCGCAAAAAGGCGACGTGCGGAGCAAACCGCAGTAGGGGCAGAGTCTCGAAAGAAAGGTCGTGCCGCCCCCAACCGCGCCGGCCTTCGCGGACCTTGTCGACCCCGTCATCGCCGCAGAGCCGCTGCTGCTTTTCATGTGCTGCTGCTGCTGACGCAACAAATGGCTGTTCCGGACGGCCATCGCCACGGAGGAGGTGGTGGCCAACGCGGCGGGAGAGGCCGAGGAGAGGGGAGGGGCGGCCGTCTCCGTTGCGCGTCGCCGCGTCACCATCGGTGTGTGCGCGGGGTCGCGCGATGGGGTGGACGCGATCACGACGGTCACTCGGCGGCGGGGTTTCTCGGGGGACGCAGCAGTTGAAGGTGTCATTTTCTAGTGGATCTGGGTTGAACTCGCTGATGGTTCAAAAAGCTCTACGGATGCGTCTTCTTGCTGTGTTGTGTGGGTAACTTATCGCGCGTGTGGCACTCACGCCAACAATGAGCTTGATCAATTCGGGATGTGCACACGACACAGCAGGACGCAGATTTTTCAATCTCAACAGGCGGCGAACGACACGCAACTTTCTATGTGTGTCGCTAACACCGGGGGCGGCGGCGGGAGGGGAAAAGGGCTGGCTGTGTATGCGTGGGTGGGAGTGAAAAGAGTTCTACCAAACGCGAATAGGGGGGAGTGTGAGAGAGAGAATCGGAACTCAACCAGAGGGCGAAGGCGGACGACGGGTTGAGTACACAGCAACAAACCCCTGTTGTTCGTCCCCCGGTTGCAATTGACGGCGCTGTATGACAAAAAAAGGAGCAGCAGAGTGAGTGAGAAAGAGAGAGAGAGAGCGAGAGAGAAAAATGGGGTGGTTACCCGGAGGGGGAGAGAGACGTCCGCGTCGACGTCGTGGGGCTGTGTTACTCTTCCTCACGCTCCCTTGTTATTCCAGCCGACTTTGATAGCCTGCGACAACAAACCCCGTGGTTGCGGCGCCGCTGCTACTCGGCTGGTTGTATGAAAAGGCTGCGGACGGTCCGACGGCACCGCCATTCGGGATCATTAGGGGCGGCGGCGGCGGCCCCGTTGACTCGACGATGGCGGCCGCATAGCTGCGGTATCGGGGATCATCGTAGCCTTCGCCACCCGCTACAGCGTAGGATGGCGGCGGCATCGTGATGCCGTGGTTGGTGGCTCCGCCAGTGTGGCCTCCGTAAGCTCCCATCCCCGCCATGGGCTCAAAGAACGGCGAGGGCTGTTCGTCTAGCGGCGACGGGCGCTCGTAGAGGATCTGAGGGGGTAGCGCCGATGATGGCCCCCAATTTCCGTATGTCGGCGCCAGCTGCGGTTGCGGCGGCGGCTGTTGCTGTGCGGCGGACGTGGTCGTCAACATGCGGACGTTCTCCGTTGACAAGGGTTGCGGAGCGCCATAGAGCGCGCCGCTCGCGTGACCGCCGTTGTGGCCATAGCCACCGCTGCCGTACATGGTTTCCGCGACGTCTGCTGTCGCGGAAGTCGTCGGTTGAAGTAACATGGCACGGATTCGCTGCTGGCGGATGTCGAGGTTTGAGATCATCGCGCTTCCCCCCGCAAGCTGCGGATTGTTGTCCGTTAGAGGTTGGCGGTTGGTTAGGTCGTATGGCCCTGCGCCAATAGGCCCATCGGAGCTCGCAGAGGCTCCTCCGGACGGGGCTCCTCCTCCTGCCCTGGCCATGGCGGGTGGGGAGAACTCCGGCGGCGGCGCTTTGCCAGCGGCGGTTCCTTTTTTGCCACCACTACGTTTGACAGTCGGTTTGGTGCCACCACCACCAGCGACGGGCGAGGAGAATGGCACTCCCCCGACTGAACCATCGCAAGGATGGCCACTTGCGTCGACGTCGACCGCTTTGGTCAGGCCCGGGTTGAACATGCTCTGCATGAAGTGGTCAAGCTTCTCGGTGTGGACACCGCGCGGAGGCTGCCAAACCGCTCCGGCGTTGGAGAGTGGCAACGCTTCGTCCGGGTTCACCGACGTCGCAGCGCGGAGCACCACGTCATCAAATGTGCCCCCCGCGTCCGACGACGCCTGCCGCGTGTTCGCCCCTGGCAGTGGAGGATCGCACGTTGTGGCCTTCTCTGCCACCGTCGCGTCTTCACCGTTCACAAACCTATGCGGCGCGAAATGAGGGAGCGTCCCGGCGGCGCCCACGTGCGCTCCATCCTGAACAACAATGTCCCGGCGTTCGTACGTCGACGACTTGGCGCCTCTGCGAGCGGTGAAACACACGACGAAGACGATCAATAAGACGAGTAGCACGACGAAGGCACCGACGCCGATGATGAGGAGCACCGATTCATCTGAGAGCGTGGTAGGGGCTGGAGACGGCGTGAGGGGCCCTCCGGGTGACGCCGTCGTGGAGGCTGCCACGGAGCGATTGTTGAACATCTGCGACGTCAGCAATGAGTAGTCGCCATTAGTTACGTTCGCGGCGGTAGACGAACTGGCCGAGGAGCGCGGCGCGTAGCACACGTAGAAGGGGAACGGCGGCACTTGGAAGCTGAGGACGATCTCATCCGTCGCGACGGCATCCGACGCGTCGGCGGGCACCCAGCGAGTGTTGGCACTGCCAATGGCGCAATTCGACGTGTTCGAAAGGACGAAACGAGCCGAGGCGGCTGAAAACCCGGATCCGGCGAGCCGAATGGTGCCGGCGCTGCCCACGGGAGCATCCGTGTCTTCGCTCGCTGCGCTCACGTAGAGCATTTTCCCTTCGAAGACGGCAATGACTTGACCGCTCGAGCGCCGAATGACGCTGACGGAAAACCACTCATCCGCGAGAGGAGGAGGTGACGACGACGGCGACGAGGTGGACGTAAGCGACACGTTCGCTGCCTGCGCCGCGTGGAAGGCGGCGGCGTGGAAGGCGGCGGACTGTCTCGCCCCAACCGTGCTGCCCGAAAACGCGGAAGATAGCGCTGGGGGTACGACGATCGTGAACCGCATGGTGGCATCGACCACCAACTCCGCGAGCCCCGCGAGCACTTGCCCTCCAACGGACACAACGACCTGGTAGTCCGCCGCGGCGGCAAGCACCGTGCCCCCATCCCCGGCACGCGACGTAAACACACAGGTGAGCCTAGCCTTGGGAATAAAACTCGTGCTTTGAGCTCGTGTCGTCGCGCCGCCACAATCGAGGCTGGACGTCGCCGGCGAAGCGGTCTCAACGATGTATAGCGTCGCCGGTGATGTGACATCAAACCCGGTGGACGAGGTGAAGGCGCCGAGTGCTTTCGGGTCCAGCAAGTTGGCAACATAGGAAACATCCGACGAGGGAGCATCTTGTGAGCTTGTGAGCTTGAAGTTGTACGGATGCATGTTCAGCGAGCGAGCGAAGATTTGGAGGCTGCGAGCCGCTCCCATAGGCGACACGGGAAAGGTGAAGGACCATGCCCCAGACGTGACGTCGGACACAGCGCTGAACGCGGAAAGGATGCCGAAGGCGGACTGGGCTCCCGTCACGGCGAAAGTTTCCGGAGTTCCAGGGGCACCCACACGTTGATCGACTACGGCGCTCAAGGCGAAGTCGTTCGCGTTGGCGAACACATTTGCCGCCTGCAGCGGCGACAAGTACGCTGGAAGGCTAGCGTCCGTGCGACCGCTTGGACGCAACGCCCTTGGCTGCAGCACGCAGCGTACCGTGCCGTTGACTCGGACGTACGCGACCGTCGGTAAGGACGGGTCGGCGACGGCAGATTCGCAGTGAAGCGTGGACACCTTGTCGCTGGCGATCGACGCGAGTCGCAAGACATACGAACTTTGCTGCACGATGTCTTCCCTCGAAAAGGGTACGGAGGCGCGAACCGTGAGATTCAAAAGTGCGTCCGCACTGCTTACGGTTTCCAGTAGCGCTCGTTGGGCGGTGTCCTGCAGCGGCCAACCTAGGAGGTCCGCGTCGGCCGTTTCCGCTGTCGACAGTGGTGGCGTTCCGGACCGCGCTGCCGCACGGGCGACGACCGACGGGAAGGTGATGTTGAATGTGTACGTCGTGTCGGACGTCTTAACAATAGGAGACATGCTCACGCCGAGGGTCTGCGCGAGCCACGCGGCCGCCGAGAGGTTCCCGATGCTGATCGATGATGATGGGGCCGCCGCGTACTGCGCGATGGTCTGCGCGAGGGGCTCGAGTGGAGACGTGATGTCCGGTGCGTCGAACGACATCGCCGCGCCATCCACGAGGCGGAGAATGGTGCACGTCGTCGCTTCGGGTCGACTCGCCACGACGCGAGTTCCATTTGACAAGGTGCGCATCGTGTAGCCGCCCCACCGAATTTGATTCGGTACGCACTGCAACGAGATCGCGGCAGGTGCCGTGGGACGCACCACCGACAGCACCGAGGACGCCGCGGTGAGGGAAAGGCCGCTCGTGCCGCTCAGTGCAACAGTGATGATCACCCGGTAGCGGCCCACAACGTTAAACTGAACCGCCAGAAACTTGAGTTCAGTGGCCGAAGCGGTGGTGAGCAAGGTGAACAGATCGACTCCGGATGCCCACGACACGTTCGCACCGGCGACCGCCAACGGGGGATACACATCGACCCGGCTGTCCTCGACTTCCGACACAGAGGAGGTCGGCGAGGACACGGTCGTTGGTGGTGGGACAATAACCGCCGCCGTCGTCGTGCCATCGGCCGCTGGTGATGGTGCGGCTGACCTCATGCGGACGACCGTGACGCGAAGCAGCGTCGCCGAGCTGTCGCGGGTGGATTTACCTTGACCATCCGTAAGCACCAATTCCGGTTGCACATTGCATCGGGTGAACGCCGTGCAGGTGGATGGCATGGCGGTGAAGAGCATGCCCACGGCGGTGCGCGCGGTCACCTCGGTGGCGGTGCCAACGAGCAGCACCGGAAGGCCGAACTCAGGAAGGAAACACAAACGATAGGTGCCGGGCACGTTGAACTGAACCACCGCGACCGCCTTGGTGGCATCCGCGGTGACGCTGGACAACCGGAACGGGGCGGTGAGCAGATCTTGCTGGGTGACGCACGCTTTCTCCATTGCCGTCGGCGACGCGCTGCCGCCATCCACGAACGCGATTCGGTCATTCAGCGTCAACCCCGCGCCACGAAGCTCCGCCGTGATGGGTGTCGCGGTGAACAACGGCAGCAACGCGGTGGTCGTCGCGAGGACACCGCCGCTACTACTGCTACTTGCGTAGAGCGCCGCCGCTGTCAGCAAGGGGCTCACCGTCACGAGGTTCAGTAACGTCGCGTCCGCGGACGGCACGGCGGCGAGCGAGTTCGACGCGAAGCCGGCCGATAGGTTTGTCCCAAAGAGGACGCCGCCGTTCAGCACGTCCCAGTTGCCCGAGCGGTAGCAGACGCGGTAGGCGCCCGCGCGCGGAACAAACGCCGTCCAGGTCGCCGACGCCGCCGACGCCGACAGCGCGGTGGCGATGCCACACGAGACGACCGTTCCAGCTGTCGCATTGGCGCACGTCGCACCTCCGCCGACGAGCCACAGAAAGTCCGTCGCGCTGAGACCGCGGCCGCTGACGGAGAGACCTTGACCCACAGATACGAGTGGGCGCGGGATTGCCGTGACGGAAGACGACCCTGCGGCCACGAGCGCGAAGGACACGGCTTTCGCTGCCTGTACTTCCACGAGGAGCGTCGGTGTGCTCAACCCGACGATGACCAGCGCTGACAGGCCGTTGGAAATAGAGTCGGCCTGACTTCCCGTGAACGGCAGCGTCGCGCCAGTTGCCGATTGCAGTGGGCTGCTACTAGCTGCACTCGCGAGGAGGTTCGCCTCCTCCCCTGCGCGCTGCATGCAGACGGCGTAGCGGCCCACGAACCCCGTCGGCGTCGCCACGGCACTCGTGAAGGTAGGAGAGGTGGCAGCGAACGGTGTCACTTGAAGATCCTTCTTGTTTCGCAGCGCTTGGGTCGTGGTGATCGTCGCGGACGACGACGAGGGGGGCGCCATGGCCTCCGCGACGATCCACACATCGCGTTCGCATCCCAAGATGGCTGCTCGGGTGCGCATGCGCTGCGCATCCGCGGCGGCCCCACCGCCACCCGAAACGCCCCACCAAGTGGCGCGGATGGCGGTCCAGGCATCCATGGTACTGCTGTTCAATGAGCCACGGTATTCGCGTGAGTTGGTGGCGATCGTGAGCGAAGGGGTCGTCCCAGGCGCGACTAACGGGGTAAGTTGCTGATACGCGAGGGCATCCCAAGGCTGCGGGGGTGGAGACGGCGTCGATGAGTCCGCTACCCAAGACAACCACGCAGCCTTGACCGGATTTGACGACGCTTGCGTCGGGGTCTGCGTCACGGACAGTTGAACAGGTTCGTTGACGTAGCCGCCAAGGGTCGGCGTGGTGAACGCAACAGCGTCGTCCACGTGGTTCACGGTCACCGCGGCGACGATGCGGGAGCATTCGCGCGAGGTGCCGCATCCGCCATCGGCGGCGAGGCCCCCGCGACGCTGATAACAGACGTAGATGGTGCTTCCATGGGGCGCTTCTCGCGCATCGAGCAGAATGACAACGGAGGCGGACGTGGTCCAACGTGTCGTCGACGATCGCCGGGCCGTGAGACGGACCCTCTTTGAGATGTTGACGATCTCGCCAGAACCGAACGAAACGTTTCCTGGGACGGTGGTGAAGTTGGGAGATTGGTAGACGGTATCGCCGGGTGCGAATTGCGCTGCGTTTGCCTGAGCGAGGTCGGAAGCGCTCCAGACGACGTCATTCGCGCCGCTGGACACGTTGCGCTGCACAATGTCGACGAACTGCGAGATGTCAGTTGGAAGGCCCGAACTACCCCCTCCGCTGCCACTCGTGCACTCCGAGGCGGACTTAACAAGTCGGAGAATGTCGCCGGGCAGCGGAGAGAATCCGGCGACGGCAGGGTTTGAAACGGTTGCTGGGCTTGTTGTTGTCGTCGTCGTTTGCGGGGGCGGTGTGGCTGCCGTCGAAGCTGTCGTCGTCGTGTTCCCACCCGTCGAAGTGACCGTTGTGGTCATCGTGGACGTCACCGTCACGGTGGACGTCACCGCGTTGCCTGCCACCATGTTGGAGCTCACCGATTCCATCGCATCACTGAGCACGTAACCTGCCGCGAACAACGTCGACGGCAGCGACCCCGACGTGTTGCTACTATTCGCCGAGGTCGCGAGCGACAACACCGTGCGGATGGTATCCAGCCGGTCGACTCGCTCGAATGTGACCGTTGACAGAGGGAGGACGAGTTGCGTGACGTGACCGCTCAGGGCCACGGTCGGTGCAACAACGACACCTTCGCCGGCAGCCGCCGCGACGTCCAGCGAGGTCACAATGAGAGGCGTCGCTCGCGGCTGCCCCGGGCTCACGAGGATGTTGCTGAGCAACGCAGAGACGCTACCACTGGGCGGATCGTTCGGGCTCGCGTAGCATAATTGGAACAGACCACTGTGATTAAAGCGGGTGATGGCGCGCATCAGTTGCGCGGTCGCATCGAACGTCAAAGACGATGCGAACACATTCGTGGGCGCGTCGGCGGCCGAGGAGCGGAGGAAGGCAGCATGCTGCGGAAGGAAGCAGTCTTGCGACGTAAAGACGAAGTCGTTCTCCCTCCAGCCGCCGACGGTGTAGGACACGAAGATCGCAGCGCTTTCACGGTCATAGATGATCGAGGCTTCCGTCGTGCTACTACTGAGATTACTGCCGCCGCCGCTGCTGGTGGGGGTCGGAATCGCCGTTGTGGGGAGGAACTTCAACGGCGCGTCGGCCGCCGATGGCACCACGCGCAATGGCGACGCAGCGGCAAACGTCAGCAGCGCGCCTCGAACGGGATGGTACTGGCCTCCCGCCAGCCGATAGCACACGGTGAAGGGGCCCAACGCCATCGGGTTGGCCGCCATGACCACGAGCGTCGACGTGTTGCCGCTCCCGAGGAACGGATAGCCGTTGGTGGCGTCCTTCACAATCACTTCGGGCCGAGCGACGGCCGAATCGCAATCGATTGTGCCGGCGCTCACGATTTTGACGGCGTCGTACGTCGCGGCGGCGGTGGACGCGGCCGTGGCGCCTCCGCTGCCCGAAGGCACTGCCGCGTTTGCCTTCGCGGCTAAGCCATCGCTGTCTCCCTTTAACCCATGACCCGCGAACTGCAGCCGGACGAGCTGCCCGTACCTCGCATCGCTGGGAATCGTTGAAAACGAGGTCGGGTTGTCTCGGATCTGCACGACGCCAAACCCCCATGTCGACACGACGGACTGGGACGCCACATCGACGTGCAAGTAGCACAATGTGTAGTCACCGCGAGTGCCCGCCGCGACCTGGAAGCTAATATTCGCGGGGAGATTACGTGCGGTGCTGGGCAACGCGCTGATCGACGGACCCGTTTGCAGAGAAGGGTTCGCGTCACAGTGTGTCTCGCTGCCAAAAACAAGGCGAATTTGGTCTGCCGAGGTCATCGCAAGCGGCGGGGACACGGCGCCAACGGCGGGCGGCGACGTGGCATTGCCCCCTAACGTGTCACCTAGCGCGGCGTAGTACGACAGGTTGGTCGTCGCATCGATCCACCAGCGGGCGGGCGCCGAGGAGACCGTCGGGTCCGCGAAGGTGATGGAAAATAGTTCGCCTTCAAGGGCGCTCACGGGCACGACCGTCGCCGTCGCCGGATTGCGCGGCGCGATGGCAATGAATCCATACACGAGCGTCCATAGGGTATCCGTCGCTAGCTTGTAGCACACGGAGTACACGCCAGGCTTCGTCACGGATACGTTGAGAACCGTATCCACGCCGTTGGGGCTCAAGACGACCTCGAAGCCGACGCCCGTCGCATAGGCATCCTGCACATCCACCGAGGCGTTGACAGGGCGCATATCGGCATAGCGGTACGAGACAATCTCTGCCGGAGAGGGTACATCCGATTCCGTGCAACTGGCCAATTTGCCACGGACGACCTTGGCGCGATCGGCTGCGCCCAAGTTGGACCCCGTGAAGGTGACAAAGAGCCGCTGAAACGGCATCGCGCCGTTCGCGGACTGCACTTCCGTCGTCGGCAACGCTGGTGACGTGCTGACCTGCGGCGCGGCCGTGGAGATCGTAAAATACCTTGGATTGGCTGCGGCGAGCGCGAGGCTGCTGTGCGCCGGGGTTAACGTCTCCGACGAGGCCAAGATGCCGCCTGGCACGGCGCTCCAGACGGAGTCGTCGTACGTCGTCATGTTCGTCGTCGCGACGCTGTTGTTCGGGGGAGACGTCAGTCGGGTCGCCAGCGCGTAGCACACTTGCATGGTCGTGAGCGTCCGGGCAACCTGCGGGGCTTCCGCGGCGATCAAAAAGCGCGACGTCGTCTCATTGTAGCTTACGGTGAGCGGCGCCGACGACGTCTCCCGTCGCAGCACCGGAATCGTGACGGCGCGGGCGAGCGTCTGCAGCGGTGCCGTGTGGCATGAATCGGCCTCCACGACGCTCGCGCGGTCGAGAGGCGCCAACAGGGGCGCGGCAGGTGCGCTGTACGAAGCGGCAAGTGTCGACAAATCGCGGGCGAATTTGAGCGTGTGCAACTGCCCTCGCCTCGGCCGTGGGGAGACCGTGGCCGACGTGGAGAACATCTGACATGAAAAATTCGCCGGATTCGCGGGATGGACCATCAGCGTCGTCAGCGAAGCATCGTGCCACCCTCCGCAGCTGGCCGACGCGTAACACAGCGTCGCGGGTCCCACCAAGGTTGGGTAGAGAACGCTCGACGCCACCGGCTGGGGCGAAACCGGAGAATCTGGACCGAACACCGATGCGTTTGGCACGCTCAGTAATTGACGACCGCCACCGATACGCTGCAGCAGCGACGTTCCCTTCAGCAGCTGATGGCATAAGGCCCGAGCCGGGAGCGGCGAGCCAACCAGGGGAGCAGCGGCGCCGTACAACATTTGTCTCGCGGCCTCGTGCGACAGCAGCTGCACGGCGTCCACCATGCCGGCGCCGTCATACCACGTTGGAGGATCCACGTCGCTGTAGAGTGGGTCCGCGAAGGAGAGGCCCGTGGAAGCAGCGGCCTGCAGGGTTCCGTTGACAAGTGACACGGAGCCAGGCCATGGCATCAACGTCGCATTGACAAGCACATCCGACGCGATGGGCCAGTATTGACCCGAGCCCGTTTCCCTCTCCAGTGCTTGCATCGCTGCCAAGGAGGTGACTTTGCTCACCGAATGGGACATGCAGGGCTGGAATAAACCCAATGCGGATGGCCGCAACACGACGCGGACGCGCTGACCAACTTGCATGCGCGGCACGCTTGGGATACTCGTGGCGGATTGTCCAGCAGCCAGCGTCGAAGCGGGCGGCGCGGTCACGAAGATGGATTTCACTGATCCTTTCGCGGCATTGTAAGCGGGAATCGTGAAAAACGTCTGAACCATCGGTTCGGCTATGCTGAGCGTCACGTCACTTCTCGACACCCAGTCGGTCGCCGCCGTGAGGGGCGATTTGACGACCACGGGCACATCGGAAACCACATTGAGCGCATTTCGGAAACAAAGCGTGAAATTTCCGCTGGCGTCGAAAGTCAGCATGGGCGACCCTGGCGACGTTGACCGCGCCGATCGCAAGCGGTACCACCCGTTCGTGCCCGTGAGGGTGGTCGTCGCGCTGGCAGGCGATAGCGGCGCCTGTCCCCCGACGCTCGCGACCGCGCTCGATGCCAAAGACACGGGTGGCAGCGCATCGCATCTCATGAGGCCGTCGGGATTGCTGTCAGGTATCGCAGAGGCGAAGGTGCTCGCGGACGGGGCGTTGATGATCCGAATGGACTCGTTGGCGAAGAATCGGCGTCGCGGTGCCGCCGTCTGCAGCATGATCGAGGCGTTGAACACCACAAGCGCGCGGCGGCACATCGCGGCAGCCGCACTCATCATGGCGGGCTGCAGAGACACGGCATAAGGCACCGGGCCAATGACGTTAAGAACATGTTGCTGATCGAGGACGCGAGAGCTCGCGCACACCGGAGAGAAGAGCCCACCGCCGCCGGTCTCAAATCGGACGCAGACGGTGTGAAGTCCTAACCGTCGCGGCTGAACGAGCGCTAGCGCGAACGATCCGCCAGGAAAGGGGGCTGTGGACGACGCCGATGCCGGCGGCAGCCACGAACTGACGCTGTCGGGATCGACACTGGTGGCTGACGTGTTGTTGTTGTTCGACGCAGCAGCGACGAAGGGATCGTCGCAATGCTGTCCAATGGGGACCGTTTTGGTCGTCGCGGCGACGGTGCGGAAGGGCGCCCCGACGGGGAGGGAGTTGAACGACCCGAAGACTTGCACGCGGAGCCACTCTAGGGCGCGCGGGGATTGCCCCGCGGCGCTCCACGCGTCACCGCGCACGCTGCAGCCCGTGAACACGGTGTCCACGACAGAGAAAGCGGCCGCGTTCGCGCTCCCTTGAACAGGCGCCCATCGGCTACCCGCGGGGCGGAAGCATAAGTAAATGTTGGCGGCCGCGGCCGATGGGTTAAACCGGAAGGTGGCGCTGAGCGTCTTTTGCTGTTCCGTGGCATTCGCCAGCACCGAAAACCAAGGCAGCGGCGCGAGCGACTGCGACAGCGGAGGGACGGACCACGACGTGACTAGAGCGGTGGCCTGAGTCACGACACTCATCCCGAGCCGCTGTGTCCGCTCGCTCCGCCTGCCGAGCGCGCTCGTCAAGGGCACCATGGAGCTGGCGTTCAGCAGCGGCAAATAGGACGCGGCGACGGTGCCCTGGTTGACAATAAAGTTTGCGTCGGCTAAGTAAGCCGGGTCGATGCTATGCTGTGGCGAGGGGGTCCATGACTCTGCGGGTTCCATACTCTCCGTGCCGAGAATGGCCTCGGTGCACTGCGACGGGTTGCTCACGAACTTCAAGGCGTCACCTGCGTCGGTGGGCATCAACGTCGTGGCGTACGCCGTGGTGGGGGACGTGCCCGTGATCAACGTGAGGTAGGCATCCTCATGCGTCACGGTGACCTCCATCGTCTGATGGACCATCCGTAGGCTTGGGTCGGAAGGGGCAAGGCTCGTCACCCGCACAAAGGGGCGCACATAGAGCGAATGCAACCGCGTCGTGGATGACAGAGAGGGGACGTGGCGTAGCATTTGCATCGTATCCGAAAGAGGAATGCGAGCAAACTCTGGCATACTCGCGGTGCGTCCGCAGGCAACGAAAAAGGCGGGTGAGTTCGCGTAGTTGTGTTGAAATTCGATGAGCGACTGACCGGTCACCGCCGTGGCCGAAATGTTCGTCGCCGCGTTAAAGTACATGATCCCTCCGGCGGCCGCGATGGCGGCGCTTCCCGCGGCGGTGTAGGAACTTGTGTTATAGCACGCGATGAAAGGGTCCGTCCGCTGTTGGGGGGGATATGCCGATGACGACGTCGGCTGCGGGATCAGGTAGAGCTCGGCGAGTGGCTCGGGTGCTGCGACGGGGCTGATGGTCGTCGTCGTTGTGGTCATCGTGGTGGGAGAGCCATACACTTCGCGCAAGGCCGGCACGGTGGTGGCCACCAAGAGTGAAATTTTCTGACCGACGAAAGCGGGCGACGGAGTGACCTGGAATTGGTTCGGCGGGGAGGGCGCGTTGACCGTCACAAAGCACTGCGGGCTTCTCCGGTCAAATTGGTCGCAGCTACACAGAGGCTGGAACGCGTTCTGATAATAAACGCACATTGTGTGCTGCGCGTTGGACGCCGCAACCGGCCACTCAAACTGGTACTGCGCGTTGAGACGACTGGGGCCGCCGGGCGCCGTCGGGCTCGTCGTCACGGTGCCCAGATAGCGAGCCATGGGTAACGTGAAATCGTCAACAAGCTCCTGGCAGTACCTCGTGGCATCGCCGGTATCGCTACTCAAAATCGCTCCCGCGCTGATCCGCACACCATCGCGGCTGGGATCGACGATGACCGTGCTATCTTGAAGACGCAAGAGCACATTCGACTTCTGCCCGCTCCGGACGGTGGCGCTGACCACGCACTCGATGGGACCTGCCACGACGGTGAATTGCCCAGGAACCAGCGCCGCGGTGGAATTGGACAATTGATAGCAAATGTGAAAATCTCCAAAGACGTTCACCGTCACGTTCTTGCTGAACACCGTTCGATTCGTGCTCGTCGCGGGGTCCAACGTGACGAAGAAGCAAAGCGGGCAGGCGACGGAGTCTGAAGCGATGTTCACGCACGAAAACGTCGTCGGCACGATCCTGACGACGTCCAAAGACGCATTGAGCACGTGGGTCGACAGTTTGCTCGGGTCGGCGTCGAAGCGCAACCGAAAAGGGGTGAGCACCCGCGCCTGAGGGAGCGACGTGAGGACCGTGAAGCTGACGGGCGTCCGTTCCAGCACTCGTAGCACGGACGACGCCCACGTGCCCCCTGGAGCAGACCACAACGCCGTCCGGCTGTCAAAGTAGCACACGGTGAAGTTCAGTGCCGTGGTGCCACCGAACGATGCCCATCCGAAGGTGGTGTCGAGACCGTCGCTCAGAAGCACCGTCGCATCCATCACGGTGTCAAACAGGACGCTCACTTGGGCTTGCACGCGGTAAGTGTGAGGGCCGGAGGCTGGCGTCGCGGCACACGGCGACCCATACGCAATGAGCTTGACGATGTCCGCGGCCGTCGCGTGGCCGGCCGTGGCCTCCTTTGCGAAGTACAGCGTGATCTGCTGACCGAGGCGAGGGACCACGGAGAAGCTGAGCATGATCGCGGGATGCGCGGGGGCGATGATGAGCGCGGAGGCGTCTCCGATGGTGGTGGAGACGTCCGACCAGGGCGCCACTTCGTCGACGGAATCACCCGGTGACGCGACCCGGACGCAAATGCGGAAGGTGCCTGCATTTTCCCACAGCGTGGTCCCCACGAGCGCGGTGCCCGAGCCACTATTGGGAGAGGAAATGACTACGCTGAGTTCCCCGACCGCGGCAGCGATGTTTGTCGCCAGCTCGTGCCTCATGAGCCGACCGATGGCGGGTACCGTGGTGGCCGATCCCGTCGTGGTGGTGACCACCGTTCCATTGCCGCTGGATGACGTGGTGGTTGTCGGCAGCGTCACAGTCGTCACCTCGCTGAGTTCCGCACCTCCCACGTCATCTCCACACCAATATGGCAGCCGCACAGCGCGAACTTGAGTCAAGTTGTATCCGAGAGGCAAGCCGTGGAACACGAGGTCGAGCGCCTGGCCGGCTCGCGGCGCGGCGGTGCCTAAGGAGTATCGTGAAGGAACGGGGGAGTACCAGTCGAAGGAGGAGACGAGATCCCAGGACGGGCTGCCCCGGGGTGTCACCGTGGACCACGCCTGGTCGTGAAACGCGCACACCGCGAGGGACATTGCCGATGTGTTGAATCCGATGACCGTCGCGTCGGACCGTATGTAGGATCGAAAGTAAGCGACGCTCGGCGCGTTGACGGCCGTGGCGGCCGCCGTGGGAAGGCTGAGCATCGTGCGGCGTGTTTCAACCGTCACGGAAGCCAAAGGTTGACCCGCGCCTTGCGACACCGAGCCCGTGGCCACCACGGACGGCGGTGGCACCACCGCGACCCCATTGCTAACACCCCCGCCTGCGGTCGTCGTCGGTTTGGCGCTGTGGAGATACGCCGCCGCGCGCAGCAGCTGCGCTTCCTGTGAAGGGCACTCCGCCGTCGGCGAGACGACACCCCAGGTGGATTGGGTCTGACCGTTGATCCACGTCCCCGAAGGGTACCCTTTCGCCGTCATCCCGGAACTCGACATGACTGAAAATCCACTCCCGGAAAGCGACACGTTGATAAACTGCCGAAGGCGGTATTTCATCGGAGCGCGCGTAAAGAAGGTTGGCGCGTCGGCCAAGACTGAAACGCCCGCGGGATTGCGAGGTCTAAGGGGAACAGGCGTTGGCACTTCTGCGGTACCGCGCGCATACACGGTCGCCACTGGGGCCGGAAGTGTGTCGGTGACGACGCTTTGACGTCGCTGGTAGCACGCGTACATCATCGTGGCCGTGTCGACGACGGCGTCGAGATGCAAAGTCGCATTCAACGGCGACCACGAGCCCGGCGACGAGCCCGGCGACGAGGTCGTGCTCTGTGGAGGAATGACGTCGTTCCAGCGCGTCGAGTCCGCCGGGACAGCGTCGCATACGTTGGCTGTGTCCAATGGTACACCGCCAAACGGCATCGCGACGGCGGCGAAGATCGCGTCGGCGTCGGACACCGTGCTGGAGAAGGTCCCGTTGGTCGCGGCGACGGGGCTGGGCAGGATGAGCTTGACGTTGAGCTGCCCCACTCGGGGGCCGCCCGCACTGGCAAGCGTAAAGGCCCTCGTGACACTGGCCGTCGCCACGGTGGTCACGTTGGTCGTGGCGTTCACGACCAACGTGTCCTCCGGCACCGTGAAGCCCCCGAAGGCTACGAGCGCGATCGGGCTGGGTGGGTTCACGAGCAGAGAGGCCGGCACGTCCGGGGCGGCCTGAGACGTCGCCCCTCGGCTGGCGCCGACGTTGACGATGTGCGGTGAAACGGCGACGAACTCCGGTTGCCCTGCCTCGCGGTGGCACACCAGCACCTCCTGCGGCCCGGTCCACGATTGAGTGGCGTTCCATCGCAGGGAATATGGAGCCACGAGCGACTCCGTCGGGGGCGCCGCCACCCCCGAAGGGGTCACGATGCCGAGATGGGCCCATCCCGAATAGCGCTCGTTCAATTGCACCGTGACGGCCGTTTTCGCGCCATAACTATACACCGCCGCGCCGAAGGACGGGGCTAACCCACGGAGAAGGTCCGATCCAGGGGCCGCGTGCTGCAGTATCACCGTCAATGCGGCGACGGATCCGTTGGGGTAAATCGTGTCGTAGCAGCCCCGGGAAGGGGCCACTAACATAATCTCATCCTCCGTGGAAAGATAGGGGATCGTCGTGTTGAAAAACGGGACGGGGTTGGGCAGCGTCGCCGGGCTGCGCCGGATAAACTCGAACGAGACGCGCTGGCCTTGCCAAAGACCGTTGCTGCTGTTATTCGCCGATGACGCCGCGTCCCAAGGATTGGCGATGACGGCGATCGGGCTCGACGGAACGACATCGAACGGTCCTTGCACGTTGACCCAACTGCCCGTCGCGAGACGGAAGCAAACGCGGTATGCCTGGGGATATTGCAGTCCCGTTGCCACTCGCATCGTGGGAATCACGCCCGGCGCGGACACCGATGCGAAACAACCGTTTGCGCATGCCGCTGACGGCGACGACGCCGGAAGGGTCGTGGACTGCACTAAACAGGACACGGTGCAGTTCCGGGACGTCTCCCACGGCTGGCAGGCAATGATCTTTGCCTCATCGCCGATCCCATAGGGCGCCGTCGCTTCGTTCCATTCCGGGAACCGCACCGTCGTTGGGCGACGGTGCATCGGCGTGTTGGAGAAGGTTCGCGTGAGGTTTAACCCTTCGACCACCGCGAGCAACCCGGGCACGCGAGAAACGAGCGTACCCTGACGGAAATAGCACACTTGATACGTGTTCACCGTCACGAGGGCCGACTGTAAAGAAAACGAAAACCTCACCCAACTACTGCTGCTGCCGCCCCCCGTTGCGACGTTCACGTGATCGCGGTAAACGCCGTAAGCAATAGGCGCCACGGAGGCGCCGTCGCATGGCGTGGCGAGCGAGGCATTCCGGACGCTGAGGAAGACCGTATCGATGCTCGAAAACGGACCCGAGCCGGTGAAGTTAAGTTCGGTCAACGTGCCAATGATGGGGTAAATGAGGGCTTTAAACGCGAACGGGTTGAACGCGCCGACGGTGACGTTGACTGGCAGCGATGCGGTCGTCCCACTTCGCAGCCGGTAGCAAATGCCGAGTTGGAGCGCGCTAAGCGACGTCGGCGTCATCGGTGTGGCCGCGTACGGCGCCGGTGTGGGCGTCGGACTGCCAGGTGCGCTTGTGATCCACGTGGGGCCCAGTAAGCCGTCTTGCCACGGAGAAAGCACGGAAGCGAACGGGTCGCTGATGGTAATCACGTACTGTGAAAGGCCCGAAGACCCACCTGAACCGAAAGCCACGGAGTAGCGAAGACCTTGAAGCACACTGGGAGGATCCACCAACGCACCGCAGGTGTCGTCACAGACGGTCGTGGCCGCGTTGATCACGGTGAGCTTGTCGAACGAACTGTCAAGCAGGGTGGACGAACCCGAAATGGTAATCGAAAGCCCGGACATGCCGACGGTGCCCGTGGCCGGGGACAAGGTCGCCAGGGACGGTTCGCTGGGCATTACTTGGAATAGCGTGACGCTGCGGTAGAGACCGCCTTCTTCCTGCTGGGTGCGATAACAAATCACGTACGGCCGACCCGCCACCGTGCCGTGGTGGGGAAATGGGCCAACCAACCACACCGAGACGTTCCGATCGCTTTGTAGTGAAACCGGGCGGCCCGACATCACCAACGAGCCATCCGCGCGAGCCGACGACTGCAGGCACGCGCTCGTCGCGTTGAAGGTTGGATCCGACGGATTGAGTCGTGGCTCCACGGCAATGACGCTATCCCGAGACGCGCTCAGCGCGCTGAAGGCGTCGAGGTTGCGCGAAAACGTCAGCGTGGCGACTTGTCCGGCCCGGAGGTTGCCTCCCGACGGCGACGACGTCGGACAAACTGCCGCTTGCACCGGAGAGAAACGCAGAACCGTGAAAAGCGGCGTGTCCGCGAGCACATTGTAGGAATCCGCGCCCTGCAGCCGATAGCAAACAAAGTAGGTCTCCCCTTCCACCGGAATGCTATTGAGCGATGCATCAGACGTGGCGAAGTAAAATTGAAAAGCGGTATGGGAACCGTTGAACAATACCGTTGTTCGCACCCCGCCAAAGGACCCGGCGTTGGCAGCCTCGCACGGGGCGACCTTGTTGAACGTCACCGTGCCGTCACCTGCGAGCGGCGGGGTCGCAGACATCGTGTCGGAATGCAACGCCATGAGGTCCCCCCGTCGAACGAGTTTGATGGTGTCCACCGCCGCGATTTGAGAGCCAGTGACGAGGAGCGTGGCGAACGCGCCAGCGTAGGCAAACTCGGGTGACACTCGGCAAGCCGCGCACGTGGCGACGGACACGCGCTGCCTCACATCCAGCACAAAGAACGCGCCACGGGTTCGCACGGTGGTGACCGCTAAGTAGAATTCGCCTGTTTCGTACGTGCTAAGTCGGAAGCGCGAGAAGTTTGAGCGAGGATCGGACGCCGGAGACGCCACGTTGGCAGCGCTCACGCGAATGTTACTCTCCAGTCTAAGGTGACGAGCGTGAAGCCACGCGCGACCGGACATGTTGCATGTCCATTTGTAGTCTTCTTGTGCCAGTTGTGGTGGCTGCGTCGCCGCGTTGGCGGCAAGTGCGAGAGAGACGACGTCTGATTCTTTGACGAGGGCGACGCTCGCGATGGCGTCGTCCTGCGGAACGTCAAAAAACTGAATGTCGAATGTCTGGCGGACGCGGAGGGGGCCGGTGTAAAGGGTGCCCGTGGCCACGGACGAGTAAAGGCCAAACCCCGCGAAAATTGCTGGCCGGACTTGCAGCGCCCTGGTCGACGCGACAACGGTGCTGGACGACGTAGCAAAGACCGCGTTGGGCTCCGCGAAGGGGCTGTATGTGGCAGTGGTCTCGCCCACCGCCAGTTCCGGGGTGATGGCCGACGCGTTCTGAACGTTGTAGCATAACCGGTAGACCTCCGGCTGGGCACCCAACGTCAGTGGGTTTGGCAAGAAACAGCTATTGGCGTCCACGGCCCCTGGGACGGGCGTAAACGACCCCGAGGTGGAAGACGTCGCGAATGTGGTCAGCGTCGCCATGACGCGCGGCGGCGACACGGCGGCGCCGTTGATGGACGATACTACGCGATTCGTGACGTTGGCGGCTTGAACCGTGGTGACGTTGCTGCACGCGAAACCTGCATTGGCGGCCAGGTTGTCGGTGGACGCGACTCGGAGAATGGCGATGTCGTCTGCGAGGGCGCTCAACGTCACATTGGTGGTGGTGGGTTCCTCGTAGTCAAGCCACCGGAATGTGACGAGTTGCCTGGCGTAGATGACGACGTCGCTGTTGAGTGCGGTGGCGACCGTGGAGCCCATGCCGGATGCAAGGTTGGCGTCGCCGAATCCAAAGTTACTCGACGTGACAGCGGCGACGGCGGGCAACGACGACGACGCCAGCAAGCCGAACCCCAGGGGTTTCGACGGGTACACGATTAAGTACTCTTTCGGGCTGGACACCAGAATCCACCCTTTGGCATCGCTGGCGTAGTAGCACACGGCCACGTGCGACCACAGCTGCTTGCGAATGGCCCAACTCGTAGCATTGGTGTCGTTGAAGGCCATCACACTGTTCAGTCGGGGGACGCCTTGCGTCCCTGCGAACGGAGGCGGCCCGCTGCTACTACCCGCAGGCGACGATGGTGTCGGGTAGGTCGTCATGTCGCCCGTGGCGTTGATCAAGACACGGATGTGAACGCGGCTGGACGAAACGAAGGCAACTTTCACACCGCCTCCATCCCGATAGTACGGCGCCGCTTGCAAGGAGGGCGCATCCAGTGGATAGACGGCCGCGAGTGCATTGATGCTGTAGGTGTCACTTTGGCACGCATCGGAGAGCACGTCGGCCGTGGCCCTTGGGGTCGCCGCCGCGGCATTTGGGAGGAGCACCTGGGCAGCGTCGATCAGCCTGATACGGTCGTCGGGAAGCAACTCCGCGCCGGTCACGGTCACGCGCAACACTCTTCCGGCAATGGGCCCCGCGGGAGCGGAAGCCGTGCCGCTGCTCTCCACTTGGTAGGCTGAAGGTCCCTGCTGACCAAGCGAGAAGGTGAACCGGCTTGGGATCAGCGTGGTGTAATCGGTGGGCGATCCCGCCGTGGCCGAAGGAATCGTCTCTCGCGACCGCTCGTTCTCAATCAGCGCCATGTCGCGCGGCACCACCGACGCAACGACTTGGTCCGGATGGCGATAGCATACGTAGTAGTAACCTCCCGTGAGAATGCGGACCGCCGTCGTGGCAACCGTTTCGTTATTGCTGTTGCCTGGGAGCGGTGTGGGTAGTGCCGCCGTGCCCGGTGCGAGGAGCGCCAAGTCGGACGACGTGCAATCCAGCAGGGTGTTTAGCAAAATGGGATTCGTGGCTCGGGTAACGAGGTTGTCCACGTCGATTTGCGACGCCGGTTCGGGGATCACACCGGCGTCAGCGAAGCGGATCTTGCGAAGGAACATCTCGCCTCCTGCTCTCTGCAGTTCCCGGGAGATGAGACTGAACAACTGCACGTTGAAGAAGGCGCCGATGCGTAAGATGGAAGGGACGGTGTAGTACTCTGGCACTTGCCGCTGCACCCACAGGGGTGGCAGGAACGACGCGGCAAAGGGCCTTCCGGATAAGCGGAAGCACAAGCTGTAGTTGCCAGTGACCGGGACGCTGAGGGCGATGGGGAGGACCATCACGGTCGAGCTGGACCGCATCAACGCTAGCGACGAGTTGTCGAGAAGCCTCACGCGAACCCCCGTCACGGGGTTGACCATGGTCGTGTTCAACGGGGTCACCGAGGCAACAATGGTGTCGTTCCAAAAGCTCGGTAGGTAGCACGGGTCGAACTGGGGCGGCAGGTCCATTAAGCTCGGCGGCGGCGGCTGCGAAATGGGACCCGCTAGAAACAACTCTGCGAACGCATTCGTCACAAACGCTGTTCCAGCGCTCCTTAGCCAACCCGCCACATCCGACGCAAACGTAAAGGTGAATTGCGATAAGTATCCTCGGGCCCGCTGCGTGGCGGGCGTCGGGGCCATCGCTGAAATGGGAGTATCGTACACCACGATTCGCACAAGAGGAAAGCGACTATTCCCCAGGCGACCGATGGACTTGTACGCGGTGTCCGCCACCGGCGTGGCGCCGTTCGGCCCTCCAAGCATCGTCGCATTGCTGCGTCTCACACAAACGTAGAAAGTGCCTGCGACGGCGAAGCGCAAATGGAGCGATGGCTGTGACATCCATGGATGTGAGCCGACCGGTTCGAGATCGCGGTACCGGAAGCTGTTCGACGCGTACCCCAGAACGCCATCCGGAATCGTGCTGGCCTCGCTCGCGTTGAGAAAATCGGCCGTGTTCGCACAGGTGGCCGATCGACTAATGGCCACAACGTCCACTGACCAAAACGCAGAACCAGCGGGAAAATCTATCTTGGGAGGAGGGATCGTGGCCGAAAGTCCCCCGACGTCGTGCAAAAAGGTCGCGTTGAGGGACTCGGTGCTGTTGAAGAAAAAGCGTACGCGTTCCCGCTGAAACATCGTCCACGTTGACGCCAGCGAGGAGGCGGAGCCAGAGAGCGTCGCGTTGTACGTTGCGCCGTGCGCGGTGATGCCGAACGGAGAAGGAGGTCCGATGATCAGCAGCGGCCCTGGCTGCGACACCGTTACGTAGGCATCGCGGAACAAATTGGAGGCAGCGGTGGTGGACCCGGCGGTCTGGTTCGCCTTGGCCAAAAAGTAACACACGGCGTACACGCCGGTGACCGAGGGTCCCTCTGGGACGTCGAAAACAGACGACACGTCGTTTTGGAAACCTGTTTGTCGCGCGGAAGAGGCTCCGGAGAGGCGCAGCGCGTCATCGACGTCCCCCGCCACGGCGCAATCCGATGCCGCGACGACCCGCGTCCAGGTCCAGCCGGCCACCGGCCTCGCCATGGTACCCAGATCGGATGGCACGTCGCCGATCCGCACGAGTTTGATGACATCCGACGAGCTGAAGCCGGTGAAGTTATCCGCGGAGGACGATGCTGAGGCGGCGTAGGCCGCCGGGATGCCTTGATTCGGCGGCACGAATGTCAACGTGAACGGTGACGCGATGGGCGGCGCGGCTTCCGAGACGCGGTACTTGATTGGATTTGGGGCGTCAACGCGGAGATGCTGGTGAAGGCCGGCCCCTTCGGGCGGTTGTCCGTTGGTGACGGACACGACCGGGAGAGCACCGGGGACGGTCCAGCTGAAGCTCGGATCGGTGTACTGCCACGCGGCAGGCACAGCCGCGAAGGATGTACCATTATGCTTTCGGACGCAGATGGTATAGTTACCTTTGAAGTCGGTGGTGAACGCCGAGGCGTTGGTGAATGCGAGAGCGAAGACCAACTGCGGCGACGTGGCCAACGGCAGAACGGTTGCCGTGGCGTTGGGCGATAAACCCAAGGGCATGGGTGCTTGACGAGGGATTGCGTTCGGGCCATCTAAACCAAAACTATCTATGGAGCCCAGAGACGGATCTGTCGAGCGAACGGCCACCGCGTCACTCCCAAGCGATGAAATAATCACCTCGGCCGCTTGAAGCGGCGAGGTGGCAGAGGTGTTGGTCACCAATGTCGCGCACGCGACCGCCCCCGACAGCCCGCTCCGATGCGCGATCGCCACCAGCTTCGCGGACTGCGCGAACGAATCTGTCGTGACGCAGCTGCCGGCGGCGGAGGACGACGATGCCCGAGCCGTCAACGTGGACGCTTGGCCAGCCCCGGACATTGGTCGCAGCGGCGACACCGTGAAGACATTCGGGCACGCCGGAGATACCGTCACGTTGCCAGATGCGGTCGACGTCGTGACGCCTCGCGAGCGATCGATCGCGACTCGGTACGTTCTGTTTGTATTGGGGGCTTCTAACCGCTTGATGCAAAAAAAGTAGGCGCCCGTTTCTAAATACAGTACGATTCGCGATTGCAGTGCAACTTGATTCGTGTTGCCGTTGATCGGCGCGGTGGAGACGTTGGCCGCTGCCAAGGGAGACGCAGACCCAGCGGCGGCGGCACGGGCGTATCGGGGCAGCCGCGGACTACCCAATTCGACGGCCGCGAGCGAGCTGTACGTGAGTCCAGGGGATGTGATGCTGTCGTATGGGCATTCCGCGCTACTATGCAGCAACATCACGTCCGTTAGGTCGCTGAAAAACGTCGACAACGCCGCCGTCGTGCCCGCTGACGAGAAGACGACACTCAACGTTTCCAGTTGCGATGGCGCGTACGAGGTGCCCGCCGGAAGGGCAAGCGCGGTCGCCGACTGGTTCAACGTCGCCGAGAAAAAGCTGAATCCTTGCTGCGTGGTCACCGTTCCTAAGCCGGGCAAGCCCGAGCTTGGAATCTCCGTGATCGTGAGGCCCCGTCGGTAGCATGCGGCGTAGCTGGCTGCTCCATTTGTGAACCGGATGGAGGACCAAAACCTCGTCTTATCTTGGCTGGCCTTGAAGATGGAAGTCGATGCAGCCATGACCGCGACGACCGTGGCGCTCGGGTTGCCACAGTTGGTCGACACGAGCGTGATGCTGTCGTCCCCCGAGAGGCGCTTTCCGGTGACGACGACCTCGACGTACTGACCGACCCGGAACGATCCTGATACGGACGTGTCGAAGGAAATGCTCGTCGGGTTCGGCCCCTCCAACGTAATGGTGCCCCTGGGCTGAGCCGCCGCGCCCACCTACCGCACGCGGGACCAGCC
>ERZ1292630.1052-Hain-H41-02um-R3-1052-length-27827-cov-6_pt1 | contig 27827 bp, 23 predicted proteins | sample MGYA00564408_ERZ1292630 | MGnify/ENA primary metagenome ERZ1292630 (study PRJEB36523, sample SAMEA6512641) | groundwater metagenome | collected 2019-01-08 | study: AquaDiva: Metagenomics assemblies of 32 groundwater samples
AAACGCAACGCCCCACCACGGGACATGGGACAAAAAACCTCTCATTTTTACCCGATCCAACCCCCCCCCCCCGAGAAAAAACATAGCTTCTTGATTTCGAATATCAGCAGGGAGATCAGGAAATCGACATACTTTTCAAGCGCGACGATCGCAGAATCATCATCATCGGCGGACTAATTCTGCTGGCACTCACCCTGGTCGCCGGCATCTCCGTTTATGTGGTGATGCAGCGCGAGGCTGAGGCTATCCTTGCTAAGAACCTCCAATCTTCTCTGCAACTCAATATTCGTTTGTTCGACAGCCAGATCAATCGCAGCCTGGCCGACACGCTGACCCTCACCTCCCGGATATCCCTCATCACCAATCTGAAATTGCTTGCCGCAGAGCCGGACAATCCCAAGGGTGTTTACGAATTACAGCGCAGGGCCAACACGATTAAGGTCACCGGCTTCGAGGGGGTGTCAATTTACAGTGCCGCGGGCAAGGTAGTGGCCCAAGCAGGAAACTTTTCGCATAGTTCCGAGCCGCGCGTACCGCTGAATTCTCCGTACCGCGTTTTTTTACTGTGGGATCAGGAATTCATTCTGCAAGCCAGTGTAGATATATTGGATGATCAGAACCACCGCCTCGGCTCGGTGATGACGGAAACCCGGCTGCCGCAACTGATGCATGCCATTCGCGACATCAAGGCGATCGGGAAAACGGTCGAATTGGCGATATGTTCGCCTCTAGAAAAAAAGCAGATGTATTGCTTTCCGCTCTCCCCATCGATTACCAAAACTCCACACCTACCCCGCATTCAAGCGGGTGAACCATTGCCGATGCACTACGCCTTGGAAGGAAAAACCGGCCTGGTCTTCGCCCAAGATTATCGCAGCGTACCGGTGGTCGCGGCCTATGCCCCGATAGGCGCGCAGGGTATCGGCATCGTGCTGAAAATAGATCAGGCGGAGCTGTACCATCCGGTTGTCGCGCAATTGAAGTTTATCGTACCGCTGCTCGCTTTCATGCTCTTGCTCGGCGTACTGCTATTACGCTGGCTGCTCATCCCACTGGTGCGCAAGCTATTCCTTTCGGAACAAGAAAAACAGGCTGCCAACGCCCAACTGCACGATTTGGAGGAACGCTGGCGTTTCGCGCTGGAGAGCACTGGTGCCGGCGTGTGGGATCTGAATCTGCCGGCCGACCAAATCCTGCTCTCCAAACACTGCAAGGAAATGCTGGGTTTCACCGAAGAGGAGATCGGTACTAGCATGACAGAATGGGGAAAGCGCATTCACCCGGATGACTTGCCTAGCTTAATGACAGCACGACAACAGCTTTTCGATGGTGCGGAACAATACTTTACGCATGAGCACCGCAAACTATGCAAGGACGGCAGTTGGAAATGGATCCAGGTTCGCGGCATGGTGGCATCGCGCGACGCGGATGGAAAACCCTTGCGGGTGATTGGTACCTATATCGACATTAGCGCCCGCAAGGAAGCCGAGCAGCGCATCATCCACTTGGCGAGCCACGATAGCCTGACCGGATTACCCAACCGCGATCTGCTTCAGGATCGGGTTCAACAAGCGATCATTCAAGCGCAACGCGTCAATAACCCGGCGGCGCTTTTGTTTATCGATTTGGATTATTTCAAAACCATCAATGACTCGCTTGGGCACGACGCGGGCGATTTGCTGCTAAAAGAAGTGGCGAAAAGACTTGTCTCCAGCGTACGCAGCGAGGATACGGTAGCGCGCCAAGGCGGGGACGAATTCATCGTACTGCTACCCAGCATGAGCAATGCCCAAGACGCCGGAATATTGGCGCAAAAGCTGCTAGCGGATTTGATGCTGCCCTATCAAATCAGAGGCAAAGAACTGCATATCAGCGCGAGTATCGGTATCGCCGTATTCCCCGACGATGGCGTGGATGTGGACTCGCTGCTGAAAAATAGCGATATCGCCATGTACCATGCCAAGGCGGCCGGGCGAAACAACTATCAGTTTTTCACCCCGGAAATGAATCAACTGGCGGCGGAAAGACTCGCTTTAGGCACCGATTTGCGCCATGCCCTAAGCCGCAACGAATTGCTGCTGCATTTTCAGCCCATCATCGACATCGGCAGTGGCAAACTGGCGGGCATAGAAGCGCTGCTGCGCTGGCAACATCCCGAACATGGCTTGATCTTGCCGTTGAAATTTATTCCCTTGGCCGAAGAAACCGGGCTGATCATACCCATCGGCGAATGGGTCTTGGAATCGGCCTGCACGCAATTAAAGACATGGCAAAACCAGGGTTACGACGTGCCGCGACTGGCGATCAATCTCTCCGCCAAACAATTCCGCCAAAAAACACTGGCGCAATCCATTGCGCGCATTTTGCGCGAAACGGGCGTAACCGCAGACAACATCGAACTGGAAATGACCGAAAGCCTGCTCATGGAAAACACCGATGAAGTGGCCGAGAACTTAAAACAACTGGGGGAAATGGGGCTAGGAATTGCAATTGACGACTTCGGCACCGGCTACTCCAGCCTGAGCTACCTCAAACGCTTCACGATCAGCACGCTGAAGATCGACCGCTCGTTTGTTATGGATATTGCCACCGACCCGGACGATGCCGCGATCGTAACGGCGATTATTGCCTTGGCGCATAGCCTACAAATGAAAGTCATCGCGGAAGGTGTGGAAGCCGCAATCCAGCTCGACTTTTTAAGAGAGCATGGCTGCGATCAATACCAGGGGAATTATTTCAGCAAAGCGCTTACCGCTGAAGACATGGCCGCGCAGTTGCAACGGCGCCAAGCTTAATTTCTTTTTTGTAGCGCCGGCATCTTGCCGGCATGCAAGCAGGATGCTTGCGCTACGCTAATACCTCACTCAGCGCAGCCAAGCATTTATTCACATTCGCTTCGCTGCTGCCATAGCCCATCAGACCGATGCGCCACACCTTGCCGGCGAGATCGCCCAGGCCGGCACCAATCTCCAGGTTGTATTCCTGCAACAAGCGGCGGCGCGTTTCGGCATCGTCCACCCCCACCGGGATTTTGATCGTGTTCAATTGCGGCAAGCGATACGGTTCGGCCACCAGGAATTCAATCCCGAGCTGCGTAAGCCCGGTTTTGAGCTTAAGGTGATTGGCGTGATGCCGTTCCCAGGAATGCTCTAAGCCCTCTTCTTGCAGCATCACCAATGATTCGTGCAAACCATACAGCGCATTGATCGGTGCGGTGTGGTGATAGGTGCGCTTGGCCGCCGTCCAATAGCCGAGCACCAAACTCAGATCCATGAACCAGCTTTGGCCGTGCGCTTTGCGCGCTTTGACGGCGTCCACCACGCGCGAGCTGAAGGTCACCGGCGACAAACCCGGCGTGCACGATAGGCACTTTTGGCTGCCGGAATACACCGCGTCCAAACCCCATTCATCGACCAGGAGCGGCGTGCCTGCGAGCGAGGTGACGGCATCGACGATGGTCAGCGCGCCATGCCGGCGTGCGATTTCGGCCAGGGTTTTTGCATCTGACTGCACGCCGGTGGAGGTCTCGGCATGCACGAAGGCGAGCACTTTTACATTGGGGTTGGCTGTGAAGGCGTCGGCGACTTTGTTCGGATCGACCGGCGTGCCCCAGGCATCTTGAATCACGATCGGGGTGCCGCCGCAGCGCTTGACGTTCTCCACCATGCGCCCGCCGAATACGCCGTTCACGCACACGATGACTTGGTCACCCGGCTCCACCAGATTGACGAAGCAGCTTTCCATGCCCACCGAGCCGGGAGCGGAAATGGGGAAGGTGAGATCGTTCTCGGTCTGGAAGGCATAACGCAGCAGCGTTTTCATTTCCTCCATCATCTCGACGAAAGCCGGATCGAGATGGCCGATGGTAGGCCGCGCCATGGCGTCCAGCACGCGCTGCGACACATCCGAGGGGCCCGGCCCCATCAAGGTACGGAGGGGCGGTTTAAAAGAGGTAATGCGTTTATGGGCGTCGGCTTTCATGAGTCTATTTTCCTAAAAATCAGCCACAGAGGTCACAGAGATCACAGAGAAAAACTTCAACCCTGAATCTCTGTGCCCTCTGTGACCTCTGTGGCTAAAAGGTTTTTACTTTTCTTACTGCGGTGTTTTATCACTTGCTCGCCTAACAGTGGACGCATCGCGGTCAGGGTGTTGGAAAATAAATTCGGGTTGCCTTGCTCCAATTGCGCCAGCACCGTCTTCATATGCATGCGCTCGGTGGGCATACCGAAACACGCCGGGCAATTTTCGTGCACCACGGGCAGCGGCGCGTTCTGGGCAAAAGCCGCGGTCTGCCGTTCGCGTGCATAAATAAAAGGACGAATGATGCGCAGATCGCCAGCATCATTCACATAGTGCGCTTTCATCGTACGCAGCTTGCCGCCGAAAAACGCGCTCATCAAAAAGGTTTCCACCGCATCATCCAAATGCTGCGCCAGCGCCAACACGTTATAGCCTTCGCGCCGCGCGCAGCCATACAGCATGCCACGCCGCATGCGCGAGCAAAACGCGCAGTACGAATCCTTGGTCATGGATTTTTTGGCTTGTTCCAAAATCGGGAAGCGCTCCACAAAATAGGGAATACCGAGCTGGGGCACGTAATCATTGAGCGGCGAAGGATCGTAATCCGGCGATAAAGGATCGATGGTGCACGCGGCCAAACTGAACTTGATCGGCGCTTTCTTTTGCAAATCGAGCAGCACATGCAGCAGCGAGAGGCTGTCCTTGCCGCCGGAAAGACCCAGCAACACACGGTCGCCGTCTTGGATCATGGCGTAATCGCCGATGGCTTTGCCGGCGGCGGTGAGCAGGGAACGCGGTGGCTTGATAGGCTCGATCATAAACTCGCGCTCCGACCGCCATCCACCGCCAGAATCTGGCCGGTCACGTAAGGCGCGTCATACACTAAAAATTGCACTGCGCGCGCGATGTCTTCCGCGCTGCCTTCACGCTTCAGCGCCGTGTGCGAGATGATGCGGCGCCGCTCGGTGTCATCAAAAGTCGGATCATCTTCCGGCCATAGGATGGGCCCCGGTGCAACGGCATTCACCCGCACCTGCGGTCCCAATTCATGTGCCAGCGATTTGGTCATGGCCACCAGCCCGGCCTTGCCGATGCTGTACACGACATAACTCTTCATGGGGCGTTCGGCATGAATATCAGCAATGTTGACCATGCAACCATGGCTATGGCGCAAGGCCTCCGCCGCCGCTTGCGCCAGGAATAAGGGCGCTTTGAGATTGGTGCCGATCAGATCGTCCCAATTTTCCAGACTAATCTCGCCCACTTCAGTTGGATAGAAGCTGGAGGCATTGTTGATCAGCACGTCGAGCTGCCCGTAATGCTTGAGCGTCGCTTCCACCAGATGCGGCAGCTTCTCGATTTGCAGTAGATCGCCTTTTACCAAGGCACAGGAATCACGGCGCAAATGATTCAACTCATCGGCCAGCGCCCGCGCTTCGTCGTGCGACGAGCGATAGTGCACCATGAGCCGCGCGCCTTGGGCGTGCAGCATGCGGCAGGTGGCCGCGCCGACGCGTTTGGCGCCACCGGTGATGAGAACGATTTTTTCGTTTGTTTGCATGGGCTGGAGAGGGAGCGGGTTTAGGGGCCGCTGCTATAATGGCGCGGCAAAAACCCTCGTAAAAGCAGAAATTTACCACACTCTATTCCTTACTGGCTCATGCCCTCACTACCCGAACCCTCACCCGACGCAAAGGCCCACAGCCAACAGGTACAAGATCACCTGTGCGCCGACATCGCGGCACAGGGTGGTTGGATAAGCTTCGCGCGCTATATGGAGCTGGCGCTGTACGCGCCGGGGCTGGGCTATTACGCCGCCGGCGCTACCAAATTCGGGCCGGCGGGCGATTTCACCACCGCGCCGGAGCGATCGCGCCTTTTTGGCCGCAGCATCGCCCGGCAAGCGGCGCAAATCTTGCGCGAGACGGGCGGCGACATTTTGGAAGCGGGCGCAGGCAGCGGCAAGCTCGCCTGCGACCTGCTGTCGGAATTGGAAAAGTTGGGCACGCTGCCGGAGTGCTACTTTATTCTTGAACTCTCCGGCGAATTAAAAGCGCGCCAACAAGCTACGCTTGTGGCCCAGACGCCGCACTTGCTGAACAAAGTGCAGTGGCTTGATCATCTACCAGAAACATTCAGCGGCATCGTGCTCGGCAACGAAGTGCTCGATGCGATGCCGGTACATCTGGTCGTGCGCAAAGATGGCGCGTGGTTGGAACGTGGCGTGAGCGAGAATGAAACCGAGTTTAGCTGGCAAGATCAGCCCATCGCGGATAGCGCCTTGTTGCAAGCCGTGCAGGCGCTCAATGTTCCCGATGACTATCTCACCGAAATCAATTTCGCCGCCCCCGCCTTTATCGCCAGCCTAACCGAGCGCCTGCAACGCGGCGCGCTGTTGATGATCGACTACGGCTTCCCGCACGCCGAGTACTACCACCCGCAACGCAACCAAGGCACGCTGATGTGCCATTACCGCCACTTTGCCCATGGCGAGCCGTTTTACTGGCCCGGCTTGCAGGACATCACCGCCCATGTGGATTTCAGCGCCATCGCCGAAGCCGGCATGGATCACGGTTGCGAAGTATTGGGCTTCACTACGCAAGCAAACTTTTTGATCAACTGCGGCATCACAGATTTGCTCGCCGAAACCTCGCCCGATGATGTGGCAAACTATTTACCGCTCGCCAATCAAGCACAATATCTACTGTCGCCCGCCGAGATGGGAGAGTTGTTTAAAGTGATCGCGCTGGGCAAAGGACTTGAGATGCCGCTACTTGGCTTTACACGCGGCGATCAACAGCATCGGCTTTAACGAATTTATTCGACTTTAAACCGAACACTCCTGAGGACTAATCAATGCCTAAAGATTCACAGCCAGCGCCAAACGGTAATCGTGAAGTCGAATATGAACAAACGATTGCCTATGTCCACCATATGTATGACACAAGGCACCACATCTTTCAATTTGCTGTGGCTTTAAACACAGGCTTGCTGGCGGCGGTATTTCAGTTTCTGACAACCAATGGGACAAAACTTGCGTTAAGTGCGCTCGGCGGAATTGTCATGCTAGCTGTAACACTCATGGCAAAGCGCTCCTGGATATATTTAAACGTGTTAGAAAATTACGCAGCCGAGTTAGAAAAGACGCTGGGGTTTGCGCTTGTGAGAACGACAAGTCAACGCATGCCCAAAGGCATGGATAGCACGATTTATCTTTTCTTTATTTATTGGATCTTTGTAGTAGTTTGGTTGGCACTGAGTGTTTGCTATGCACTTCTGTTGTTCGGGTTTAAATTTACCATTTGATGATGTTCCTTTTTTATGGCCCTTGCGCCTCAACGTCTGCGCGCCACGCCAAGTGATTGCGCAAGTTTTGCAGCGGATTGCAGCGGCGTTGAAGAGAAAATAGATTAGGTGGTCTCATCCTGCTGGGTACGGCACCATTTGCCATTATTAACCTTATAGGTTATATTCCCGCATGGAGAAACAAAAGCCCCATTACCCGCTATCCGATGTTCAGCGCGTCGTTAAGGAGCGAGGGGTAAATGCCTTTACCGCGACCGCGTTGACCGGCGCAGCGGCATTGGGGTTATCTAGTGAGCAAGCCGTAGCGGTGGTATTGGGGCTCAAGCAGAAAGACTTATATAAAAGCATGACAACCAATGCCGATCACAAAATCTGGCAGGACGTGTATCACGCTGCACTGAAAGCAGGCTTGGTGGCTTACATCAAGGTGACCTTGCGTGAAAACGGAACCGTGGTTATCCAATTCAAGGAGAAATGAAATGAAACACCTGTGCCTGAGTTGCGAGAAAGGCGATATGGTTCGCGGCAAGAAAGATTCGGTGATTGAATACCGTGGTCACCGCGCCACGGTTCGTGCAGTAGACGGTTGGCATTGCCCCAAGTGCGGGGAGATTGAGTTTGTTGGCAAAGAAGGTACGCGCTACGCGGAAGCATTGGAAAAGCTGCGACTGAAAGTCGACACGGAAGAATCCGCAGAGCTTGCCCGTATTCGCAAGAAACTCAAACTCTCACAGCGGCGTGCCGCCGCAATCGCTGGCGGCGGGGTCAATGCCTTTTCCCGATATGAGAATGGGAAAGCGCGACCGGTCGCCGCAGTGATCAACTTGTTCCGGCTGTTGGACAAACATCCTGAGCTGATCGATGAGATTACGGCTTAAGCTAACATTGCTTTTTGCGCACGAAATAACACAATAACCAAAGCCTGATAATCATTTGACCCCATTGTCTGCATTGTCTACTCTATAGTCATCCTGCATCCTGGCTAACCTGCATCCTGGCTAAATTGGCGCGTTACCCCTAGAAAAGGAAATATGATGAACATATCCGAGTTCCCCATTACCCAGCTTTCATTCGCCCAAAAATTGGATTTGATGGAAATGCTTTGGGCAGACATGATCGGCAACGAAAAGAAGTTTGAATCCCCAGCCTGGCATGAAGCCATTCTCAATGATCGCGAGGCTGCCCTGGATGCAGGCAAGATAACAGCATCAGCCTGGGAAGAAGCTAAGGAAAGAATAAAGAAAAACATTTCATGAGGATAAAAATCCTCAGCGTTGCGGAGGCCGATCTCGAAGAAGGTTACCGATTCTATGAGTCACAAGCAGACGGTCTCGGCAGCTATTTTCTTGATACGCTCTACTCTGACATTGACTCGCTGGCCTATTTCGCGGGAATGCACCGCATAGTGCTCGGCTACCATCGACTGCTCTCCAAGCGATTCCCTTTTGCCGTGTATTACCGTGTCGTTGACGATGTGGCCTTAGTATCCGCCATACTTGATTGCCGCCGGAATCCAAGCTGGATTAGGGAAAAACTATCCAAGTGATGAATCATGCCCCTTAGGGTGTGGAACGCGAATTTAATACGAAGGCCCTTCAATTGGGGTTAGAAAATAACACAACAACCAAAGCCTGGCACTATCACCGAACCCGGCCGCTTTAGAAGGTTATGCCAACAAATCACGGAATTCATAGAAAGTTACCGGCAACCTCCGGCCAACGCCTTACCGCTGCCGAAATACCAGTATGCCGATATGGCATTCGGCGAATCTTCGCCGCACTGAGCACGGAGCAATTCACTCCGACTCCTGAGGAGCGACAAAGAGCAACCAATCTAGAGCGACACTTCTACACAGTTTTCGGTCGATTTATTTTCTCAATGCAAGATCTTAACCGACTAATGCATGAACTTGCCGATAGCTACTCGAATGGGCCAGAGGAAATGGTCTCCATGGGGATCAGCTATCAATCGGAGTGTCTGGCAGATCACGTACTAAGTTATCTAAATACTATTCTCGATGATGTAGCAATGATGACAGCACAGGCTACGGGATTTGTTGGGGACACAAAAATCGACAGCATGGGCAAACTCCGCAGCAACGATATCCGCAACGACCCAGCTCTCATCCCCGTTAAGGTGCTTCTAGACGAACTCGATCAAGATGGATCATGGTGGGAGCTTGGGTTCAAGCAAAGGCGGGGCGCTCGTCAGCAGCTTGTACATAACCAACATCTTCTGCAATTTCAGGGCTCTGCTGCGCCAGGCGTGCCATACAAATCGCAGGCCTTCCTGATGGCGCCATATGGGAGTAACACTGGCCCGGCAATCGATTTCTTCGGGCTTCTGCGCGATATTCTTTCCGCGCTTTTCGACTGGCTTGATCGACTTGAGCTCGCATTGACTAATCACCTTCGCACAAAGTCGGCGAGCTGGTCGCCCATGTTGACTTGTCCTTTTGTTCTGCTACCCGTTGGATATCCACCAGGCATGACACGGTATGATGCGGAATATTTCCCAATTCCATTATGTGATGGTTCAGATAGTCTTCCCTGGATCGCAAGCATAGGGCCGGGACCTGGCGGTATCATAGTCTCTTCGAAGTAATGCATTTGAGGAGGATAAAAAGGAGCCTTGCCCTCACAATCCAGAATGATGGGCTAGCTCAGTGAGTCCCTAAAAATAAGACTTCGATTTACCTAACCCACTGGGTAGTGGAAAATCGCCTATTTTCCTCCGCACGCCTCCTGCTTGAACCCTCATTGTCATGGACAGCACCAAAACGCAAACCCGTCTCGCGCGCATTCCGACCATCGTTTATCCGGAAGAACTCCCCATCGCAGCCAAGCGCGAGGAAATCGCACGCGCCATCGCCGCGCATCAGGTGGTGGTAGTCGCCGGCGAAACCGGCTCTGGCAAAACCACGCAGCTCCCGAAAATCTGCCTCGATCTCAAGCGCGGCGCGGCCGGCATGATCGGCTGCACACAGCCGCGGCGCATCGCCGCGCGCACGGTGGCGGGGCGTATCGCCTATGAGTTGCAATCGCCGCTCGGCGATCTGGTGGGCTATAAGGTGCGTTTCACCGACAAGGGCAGCTCGGATAATCTGATCAAGGTGATGACCGACGGTATCCTGCTGGCAGAGACGCAGACTGACCGGCTGCTCAAGCGCTACGACACGCTGATCATCGACGAGGCGCATGAGCGCAGCTTAAACATTGATTTTCTGCTGGGATACTTGAAGCAATTGTTGCCGCGTCGGCCTGATCTGAAAATCATCATCACTTCCGCCACCATCAACACCGAGATGTTCTCGCGCCATTTCAACAATGCGCCGGTGGTCGAAGTCTCGGGCCGCTTGTATCCGGTGGAAATGCGCTATCGCCCGGTGCGCGAGCCGGTTAAGGAAGAGGACAAGGACGATCAAGAGCGCGACATGGAGCAGGCGATTGTCGATGCGGTGGATGAGGTCTCGCGCCTATCGCGCGACGGCGATGTGCTGATCTTTTTGCCGGGCGAGCGCGAGATTCGCGACACGGCGGAATTGCTGCGCAAGCATCATCCACCGGGGGTGGCGATCCTGCCGCTGTATGCGCGGCAGACGGCACAGGAGCAGGAGCGCGTATTCCAGCCGACCAATGCGCGGCGCATCATCCTCGCCACCAACGTGGCGGAAACGTCGCTCACCGTGCCCGGAATCCGTTATGTGATCGACCCCGGCTATGCGCGCTTCAAGCGCTACAGCTATCGTAATAAAGTAGATCAACTTTTGATCGAACCCATCGCCCAAGCCTCCGCCAATCAGCGTGCCGGGCGCTGCGGGCGCGTCAGTTCCGGCGTATGTATTCGACTGTATAGTGAAGCGGATTTTGTGTCTCGTCCGCGCTTTGCCGACCCGGAGATTTTGCGTACCTCGCTTGCGGGCACCATCTTGCGCATGGCCGCCTTGGGCCTGGGCGATGTCGCGGACTTCCCTTTTATCGAGCCGCCCTCCTCGCGCGCCATCGCCGATGGCTATGTCTTGCTGCAAGAATTGAATGCGGTAGATGAAGCGCGCCAACTCACCCCCATCGGCGCAAAGCTGGCGAAACTCACGCTCGACCCCAAGCTCGGTCGCATGCTGTTGGCCGCGCACGATCAGCATTGCGTGAGCGAGATGCTGGTAATCGCCTCTGCCCTCTCGGTGCAAGACCCACGCATCCGGCCCATAGGCTTCGAGGGTGCGGCGGATGTGAAGCATAAATATTTCGTGGCCGAGCATTCGGATTTCATGGGCCTGTTAAAAATCTGGGCGTTCTATGTCGAATCGCTGCAGCACAAGAAATCCAACCGTAAATTGATAGAGGAATGCCACAGCCATTTTCTCTCCTATCTTCGCCTGCGCGAATGGCACGATCTGAACGGCCAATTGGCGGCGCAAGCCAACGAGTTGGGCCTGCGCCTCAACCCCTCGCCCGCCACCTATGAGCAAATTCACCGTGCACTGCTCGCCGGACTGATCGCCAATATCGGCGTCAAAGCCGACGAGGGCCACTATCAAGGCGCGCGCGAAATCAAATTCCATATCCATCCTGGCTCCAGCCTATTCAAGAAAGGCACGAAATGGCTGATGGCGGCGGAGCTGACCGAAACCGGCAAGCTCTACGCGCGCAACGTGGCAAAAATCGAGCCGGAGTGGGTGGAGCAAGTGGGCGCGCATCTGATCAAGCGCCACTACTTCGACCCGCATTGGGAAAAAAGCGCGGCGCAAGTCGTGGCGTTCGAGCGCACCGCGCTATATGGCTTGACACTCACGCCGCGCCGCCGCGTGCATTTCGGCGCGATTGATCCAAAGCAATCACGCGAAATATTCATTCGCTCCGCCCTCGTCGCTGGTCAATTCGAAAGCAAGGCAAAATTCTTTCTACACAACCAGGCGCTGGTGGAAGAGATTCGCGAGCTGGAACACAAATCGCGCCGCCCCGACGTGCTGGTGGATGAGGAAAGGATGTTCGCCTTCTTCGATGCGCGCATCCCGGCTGATATCGTCAACGGCTCGGGCTTTGAAAAGTGGCGGCGCGAGGCGGAACGCAAAGACCCGCAACTGCTCTGCATGCAGCGCGACGATTTGATGCGCCATGGCGCCGAAGAGGTGACGGAAGTCTTGTTCCCCGACACACTGCAAGTGGACGACACCCCCTGCCCGCTGGCTTACCGTTTCGAACCGGGTCACCCCTTGGATGGCGTCACGCTCACCCTGCCGCTGCATTTGCTTAACCGGGTGAATGAGGCGCGTTGTACCTGGCTGGTGACTGGCATGGTGCGCGATAAGGTGGCGGCGCTATTAAAAGGTCTGCCGAAGGGGATACGAAATCGCACGGTGCCGGTGCAGGAATTTGTGACGGGGTTTTTGGTTTCCTGCCCCCCACCCCAGCCCTCCCCCCACGCGGGGGAGGGAGCAACCCTCACCACCGCGCTCTCCGGCTTCATCCGCCGCAAACTCAATGAAACCGTGCCACCCGAGGTGTGGGAGAAAATCGAACTCCCCGCACATCTCCACATGAACTATCGCGTGGTGGATGATGCCGGCCAAGAATTAGCCCAAGGCCGTAATCTCGCCGAACTCAAACAAAAGCTGGGCCAAGCGGCACAAATGACTTTCGCCCAGGGCACCGCCACGCCCTTTGATCGCGAAAGCATCACGCAGTGGGATTTTGGTGACTTGCCGGAAAAAGTGAGCTTCAATCGCGGCAGCCAAACCCTGACCGGCTACCCGGCGCTGGTGGACGAAGGCGAAAATGTGTCGATCCATTTATTCGACACGGCCCAAGCCGCCAATGAATCCATGCGCGGCGGCGTGCGGCGCTTGCTCATGTTGGCGCTCAAAGAACAGATCAAACAGTTGGAAAAAAACATCCCCAACTTCAATCAACTCGCCCTGCAAGCGCGCAACATCATGGCGCCGGATGCGCTTAAAACCGATCTGCTCATCGCTATCGCCGATCGCGCCTTCATCGGCGAGGACGAACTGCCGCGTGATGAAAAATCCTTCATCAAACAACGCGACCGCGCCCGCACCCGGCTGCCGGCGGTAGCGCAAGGCGCGACCCGAATCGCCACGGACATTTTCACGGAATACCACGCGCTGCAAAGTCAGTTGGCGCAGAAAATGTCGCACCCGCTGCAAACCGATCTGCAAACGCAACTCGCGCACCTCATCTATCCGCACTTCTTGAGCCAAACGCCGTGGGAACATCTGCAACACATTCCGCGCTATCTGAAAGCGATTCAGCGTCGCCTGGAAAAGCGTCTCGGCAACGCCGAGCGCGACGGCAAGCATATGGCCAGCGTGCGCGAGCTATGGCAGCAATACGAGGCGCGCTTGGAGAAGCATCGCAAAGCGGGGATTCAAGATGAGAAGCTCAGCGCTTTTCGCTGGATGCTGGAAGAATTGCGCGTGTCGCTGTTCGCGCAGGAATTGAAAACGCCTTATCCGGTTTCGTATAAACGGCTGGCTAAGGCGTGGGAAGAGGTGGCGTCGTAAAGCACTGGGGGGCGTCATGCCGACGAAAGTCGGCATCCAGTCTGTGCATGATTTGCCGAAATTTAAAAAGTCCTGGATTCCGGCTTCCGCCGGAATGACGCAGCACCCTTAGTGCTTATCCTTCTTCAGGAAGGTCACCACATTCGAGCCCGGTGCATTGCGCGAACCGCAGCCGGCGCCGTCTTCACCGGCTTCGACCGCCGATTCGGCTTCGTGCAGCATATTGATGACTTCGATGTAGTCTTTTTCCTTGACCATCATCAGCGCGGTGCGACCGCCTTCGTTGCGCGCTTTGGGATCGGCCCCGGCTTTCAACAGCACATCCACCACCCCCGCTTCGCCGCTGCCGGCGGCCAGCATGAGCGGGCGCACGCCGTAGAAGATTGCGGCTTCGACTTCGGCACCGGCGTCGATCAGGGCTTTGACCACTTCCGGAAAGCCGCGATCCAGTTCCGGGTTATAAGCCGCGTAAAACAGCGGCGTGTAATTGCGCTCATCGGTGGCTTTTACGTCGGCGCCGGCTTTAAGCAGCGCCCGCACCATTTCCAAGTTACCCAGGCTGGCGGCGAGCATGAGCGGGGTCATGTTCATTTCACCGCGCGCTTCGACTGCGCCGCTTTGTTGCAAGGTGGCATTGAGTTGGGCCATATCACCGGACTTCACGGCTTCGAAAATTGGTTCAGACATTTGCTACCCTCCTGCGCGAATTCCATTAAACAAATAGGGGTATTTCCCCTGAATTTTCAGTATTTTAGCAAAGGTTAATAAAGCCTGCTTGCCATCTTGATTCTTGATCAGCAATGAAACACAGCCTTGTGTTTGACGGATAACGGTGCTTTACTTCGAGCATGAAATCCGTGCGCCGCATCGCCGCCCTCCTGATTTTTCTGATGATTGCCCCGCCGGCTTGGGCCATAGCGTGCGCGACCGCTTGCGCCATGGGATCCCAGCACATGAGCGCCGTGCAAACATCGGATACGACGGCGAGCGCTGGTCATTGCCACGACGATGTGAACCCAAATGCCCCTTCCCCACTTGGCGGCTCGAACGACTGCGGTATGGCGGCCGCTTGCCACTTTGCTGCTTCTGCCGCGCTTTCTGCCTCGCCGCAAGTCGCGCTCGGGCATCTCGACATGCACTTTGCTTTAGCCATTTCCTCTGCTCCGCGCTCCGCGGATACGCCCCCGCCCTATAAACCCCCCGCCTGACCTGCGATTGATCCTGGGTTAATTCCCGCATCGCGGTCGATGCGCTCGTATTTTGAGCAGCACTCGATCCTGTTTTATCCGAACACGATTTGAGAGGTGTTCAATCATGTTACGCAAACTCAAGGCGCTGCTGTGCGCGCTGCTCCTGTTGCCCGCCATCGCGCACGCGGACACCGCGCCGCTCTCGCTCGATCAAACGATGCGGCTGGCCGTCGAACGCCAACCCATGCTGCGCTCGCTCGGCCACGCGGCCAGCGCGGCGCGTGAAGCCGCCGTGGCGGAAGCGCAATTGCCCGATCCCAAGCTGCGCTTCGGCGTGGTAAATGTGCCGATCAACGGCGCCAATGCGCTACGCTTCGACCGCGAGGACATGACGATGACCACGCTTGGCGTCATGCAAGACGTGGTGCGTTCGGAAAAGCGCGAAGCCGCCGCGCGCCGCATGCAGGCCGAGGCCGCACAAATCGACTCAGAACAGATTGCCAGCGCGCGCAGCATCCGGCGCGACGCCGCGCTCGCCTGGCTCGATGCCTATGAGGCGCAACGCAAAGCCGAGGTATACCGGCGCATGGCCGGTGAAATGACTGCTGAACGCCAAGTGGCCCTCTCCCGGCTCGTAGCAGACGGCACAACGAGCGATGTATTCCAACTCGATACCATGCTGGCCATGGCCAACGATAAACGGCTTGCCGCTGAACGTGACGAACGCAAAGCGCGCGCGATGCTGGCGCGCTGGATCGGCGAAGCCGCGAGGGGACCGCTCGCGACCGATCTGCCTGAAGCCGCGCCACTAACTGACCGAAGCCCCGCGCGGATTGATCTACATCCTAACTTGGAAACCGCGCGCCGCATGGAGGGCGTAGCCCTTGCCGACGTCGATCGCGCCCGCGCCGAGCGACTGCAGAATTGGGGCTGGGAAATGATGTACGGCAAACGCCAGGGCGATCGCGCCGACATGCTGACGTTTCAGGTATCGCTCGATTTGCCGTGGGATCGCGCCAATCGCCAAGACCGGCGCACGGCGGAGAAATTTGCCCTGGCCGAACGCGCGCACGAGCTGGCCGAAGATCGGCGCCGAGAGTTGGCAGCGGAACTCGACAGCACCTGGGCCGATTGGGACGCCGCACAAGCGCGCTTGCAAGAACATGAGCATCGCCTCATCCCCGCCGCCCGTGCGCGGTATGCCACCCGCCAAGCCGCCTATTCCGCCGGCGGCACGCCGCTTGGAATGGTATGGGAGGCGCGCCGCAGCGTGCTGGAGGTAGAGCTAGAGCACCAAGTCATTTTGGTCGAACGTAGCCGCGCGGCGATTCGCCTCGGCTATTTGACCGATCCCCAGGAGAATAAATAATGAAACGCCGCACACTAATTATCTCAATCATCATCATCGCTTTATTCGCAGCAGGCGCGGGCTATTGGTATGTCTCTCGCTCTAACACCGCTACAGGTGATATGAGCAAGGAGAAATCTGGCCGCAGCGTACTGTATTGGTATGACCCGATGACGCCAGGGCAAAAATTCGACAAGCCCGGCAAATCCCCGTTCATGGACATGCAACTCGTACCGAAATACGCGGACGAAATGTCAGATGACGGCGTGAAAATTCAAGCACAAGTCGCGCAAAATTTAGGCATCCGCATGGCGCAGGTGGCATCCGCCTCTTTCGGCGACGCGCTCATGGCGGTCGGGCGCATCGAAGCCGACGAACATCGGCTACATGCTGTACAGACGCGACTACCTGGTTTCGTCGAGCGGCTGTATGTGCGCGCGGTTGGTGATGCGGTGGGGCTGAATCAAAAGCTCGCCGACGTCTATGCGCCGGAATTGTTGGCCGCGCAGCAGGAATATCTCGCGCTGTTAAAACTCGAGATCGCGGACGCCGAGACACTGCGCGCGGCGGCGCGCACCCGGCTCAAACTGCTCGGCATGGCGGAGAGTGAGATCGCCGCCATCGCGCGTAGTGGACAAGCCAATCCGCGCTTCGGCGTGTATGCGCCCGCTTCCGGCTTCGTCACCGAACTCGGCGTGCGCCAGCGCGGGCAGATCATGCCGGGGGCTAATCTGATGCAAATCGCCGACCTGTCCACGGTATGGCTAATCGCGGAAGTGCCGGAGCGCGACGCGGGCCGCTTAAAGCCAGGTGAAACCGTGGAAGCGCGGCTGGAAAGCCTGCCAGGCGTAACAGTTGCAGGACGCGTCGGCCACATCTACCCCACGCTCGACGCGGCCACGCGCAGCGTGCGCGTGCGCATCGAGTTACCCAACCGCCAGGGCAAACTGCGGCCGGGCATGTATGCGAGCGTGGCGCTGGCGGGCCAGGTGCGTGAAGCGCTCGCGGTGCCAACCGAAAGTGTGATCGCCACTGGCACGCGCAAGGTGGTAATCGTCAAGGACGGCGATAGTTTCCGTCCAGCTGCGGTCGAAACCGGCCTGGAGCGCGAAGGGAAAACCGAAATCCTCAAAGGCCTAACTGCTGGCGAGAACGTGGTCGTTTCCGGACAATTCCTGATCGATTCGGAAGCCTCGCTGGCGGGCGTGTTGGCGCGTTTGTCGTCCGCGCCAAGTGCCGCCGCATCAAAATCGGTGCGCGGCAAGGTAGCTGAAATCGACCTCAAGGCCGGCCGCATTACGTTAGCGCATGAGGCGATTCCCGCGCTCAAATGGCCGGCGATGACCATGGAGTTCAAAGTGCGCGATCCCAAAACCATCGGCGCGCTCAAAGCCAACGATGCAGTCGAATTCGAATTGAACTCGAAACCAGAAGATGGCGACTACGTGATCGAACGCATTGCGCCACTAGGAGCTACGCGATGATCGCGAATCTCATCCGCTGGTCCGCGAATAATCGGCTGCTGGTGTTGCTGGTGACCCTGCTCGTCGCCGCCTGGGGCGTGTATGCGATGCTGAAGACGCCGTTGGATGCGATTCCCGATCTATCCGATACCCAAGTCATCATCCGCACCAACTGGCCGGGCCAAGCGCCGCAAATCGTCGAAAACCAAGTGACCTATCCGCTCACCACCACCATGCTTTCGGTGCCCGGCGTGAAAGCGGTGCGCGGCTATTCCTTCTTCGGCGATTCGTTTGTGTATGTGTTGTTTAACGACGGCGTCGATCTGTACTGGGCGCGTTCGCGCGTGCTGGAATATCTCAGCCAAGTCAGCGGACGGCTGCCGAAAGGCGCTACGCCCAGCCTCGGGCCGGATGCGACCGGCGTGGGCTGGGTGTACGAGTATGCGCTGGTGGATCGCAGCGGCAAAAACGACATCAGCGAACTGCGCGCCTTGCAGGATTGGTTTCTCAAGTTCGAGTTGAAAACGATTCCCAACGTGTCTGAAGTCGCCACGCTCGGCGGCATGGTGCGCCAGTTCCAAGTGCAGGTTGATCCCGACAAGCTGCGCGCCTACCGCCTGCCACTCTCTACCGTGACGGCGGCGATTCAAGCGGCGAACCGCGAGACCGGCGGCGCGCTAGTGGAGTTGGCCGAGGCTGATTACATGGTGCGTGCGCGTGGCTATCTGGAGACGCTGGACGATTTTCGGCGCATTCCGCTCGGTGTAAGCATCGGCGGCACACCGATCCTGCTGTCCGATGTTGCGCGCGTGCAGCTCGGGCCGGAGATGCGGCGCGGTATCGCGGAGTTGAATGGCGAAGGTGAAGTGGTGGGCGGCGTAATCGTGATGCGCTCGGGGCAAAATGCACTGGAAGTCATCGCAGCCGTCAAAGCGAAACTGGCGATACTGAAGAAGAGCCTGCCGCCCGGCGTGGAAATCGTTACCACCTATGATCGCTCACAATTGATCGAGCGTGCGGTGGATAATCTGCGCCAAAAGCTGATCGAAGAATTCATCGTGGTAGCCCTCGTGTGCGGGCTTTTTCTGTGGCATCTGCGTTCAGCCCTGGTCGCCATCGTGGCGCTGCCGCTGGGGGTGCTGATCTCGTTCATCGTGATGCAGCAACAAGGGGTGAACGCCAACATCATGTCGCTAGGCGGCATCGCCATCGCCATCGGCGCGATGGTGGACGCCGCCATTGTCATGATCGAGAACGCGCACAAGAAGCTGGAGCACTATCGTACGGCGCACGGCGAACCGGATACGCGGCAACACGCGGCGCTGATGATCGAGGCGGCGAGCGAAGTCGGGCCGGCATTGTTTTTTTCGCTACTCATCATCACGCTGTCGTTCATTCCCGTATTCACGCTGGAAGCGCAAGAGGGCAAGCTGTTCGCGCCGCTCGCTTACACCAAGACCTACGCGATGGCGGCGGCGGCTGGACTGTCGGTGACGCTGGTGCCGGTGCTGATGATTTTTTTCATCCGCGGCCGCATACGCAATGAAGCCGAGAACCCGCTCAACCGTTGGCTGATCGCTGCCTACAAGCCGCTGCTGGCGCGCGTGCTGCGCCACCCGAAGGCGACGCTGGCAGTAGCCGCTATCGTGTTGCTCGTCACACTGTGGCCCTTGTCCCGCCTCGGCAGTGAATTCATGCCGCCCTTGGAAGAAGGCGATCTGCTCTACATGCCGACCGCGCTGCCCGGCCTCTCGGCGGCCAAGGCATCGGAGGTGTTGCAACTCACCGACCGCCTGATCAAAACCGTGCCCGAGGTGAAATCGGTATTCGGCAAAGCGGGGCGCGCGGAAACCGCAACCGACCCCGCGCCCCTGGAAATGCTGGAGACCACCATTCAATTCAAGCCGCGCAATGAATGGCGGCCCGGCATGACCATGGACAAGCTGATCGAGGAACTGGATGCGCGCCTCAAAATTCCGGGCATGGCCAATGTCTGGGTGCAGCCGATCCGCAACCGCATCGACATGCTGGCCACCGGCATCAAGAGCCCGGTCGGCATCAAGATCGCCGGCGCCGATCTCGCCACGCTGGAAAAGCTGGGGCAGGCAGTCGAGCGCAGCGTGAAGCAAGTACCCGGCGCGACATCGGTGATCGCCGAGCGCGTCACCGGCGGGCGTTACATCGACTTAAAAATCGATCGTCTCCAAGCCGCGCGCTACGGCCTTAACATTCTTGAAGTGCAAGACTTGGTATCCACCGCCATCGGCGGCGAAAACGTCGGCGAGAAACTCGACGGCCTGGCGCGCTTTCCGATCAATGTGCGCTTTCCGCGCGAGCTGCGCGACTCGGTGGAAAAACTCAAAGCGCTGCCGCTGGTCACAACAAGCGGCGCCACCGTGCCGCTCGGCAGCATCGCCGCCATCGCCATCGTCGACGGCCCGCCGATGATCAAAAGCGAGAACGCGCGCCCCAGCCTCTGGGTCTATGTGGACATCCGCGATCGTGACCTGGGCGGTTTCGTCAAGGAAGCGAAGGCCAAGATCGAGCGGGAATTGCAATTGCCCGCCGGGTACTCGCTCGCCTGGTCGGGGCAGTTCGAATATTTCGAGCGCGCGCTGAAACGCCTGACGTGGGTGGTGCCGATGACGCTCGGCATTATTTTCATTCTGCTGTTTCTCACCTTCAAACGCATCGCGCCCGCGTTGATGATCTTGGGCACGCTGCCATTCGCCCTGGTCGGCGCGGTATGGTTCCTCTATCTGCTGGGCCACAATTTTTCCATCGCCAGCGGCGTGGGCATGATCGCGCTCGCCGGGCTCGCGGCGGAATTCGGCGTGATCATGCTGATTTACCTGGACGACGCCCTCGCGCGCCATAGCGCGGCGGGCCAACTCAACACGCAAGCCGACTTGCACGCCGCGTTGATCGACGGCGCGGCGCTGCGCGTGCGTCCAAAAGCGATGACCGTGGCAGTGATCCTGGCGGGTTTATTACCAATTATGATCGGCACCGGCACCGGCTCCGAAGCCATGAGCCGCATCGCCGCGCCCATGGTGGGCGGCATGCTCACCGCGCCGTTGCTGTCCTTGTTTGTGTTGCCTGCTATTTATGCGCTACGGCGGGTGAAGCAATAGACTGACACTTGAGCGCAATCAGGAGAGGCTTCCGCATCAGGCGCGCTGGCGCCTAGCGGATTTTCTCGATCGGGATGCGCTTCACGTAGATTTGCGGGGTAATCAGCGCGTACCCTTCCTGCTGCCAGTGGGCGAGCTCGGTGTAGGCGTTGGGCACGACCTGGATGAAGTCCTGATAATCCTTGACTGTGTAGCCGTAGTCTTCTGATGCCTGGCCGCAGACTTTGAATTCCACGCCAAGCTCGGCGTAGTAGCGCATCCGCTCGACGACTTCGCGGTATTTCTTTTCATTCTTCTTGGCCACGGTCACGATTTCCGTGCCGTGGATCACCACTTTGATGCTCAGTTCCTCCGGTGAATAGCCGTAGGGCGCGTCCATCAGCGGATTCATCAGCGAGCGCAACCAGTAGAGCGCGCTGGCCATCTTGTTCGGGTCGTCCAGGAATATGTCGAAAACGACCTTGGCGGGTTTGTATGGCGTTTGCACGAGTTTTCCCTCGCCATGCACAGGCATGGAAATCAATAGCACCAGCAATGCTGCAAGGAGTTTTTTCATGGTTTTCAGCCAGACCGAATCAATTTCAATATAGCTTACCAACAGCGTCTTGGGCGGCGCTGCACAGGCGCAGCGAGTTAAAGCGTGCTTGTCGAAACCCGAGACCACTCCGATTCCTGCAGCCATGCATCCAGCTTTTCTGCCGGCATCGGTCTGCCCATGAAGTAACCTTGTGAGCAATCGCAGCCCAGGATGCTGAGCGTGTCCCAGGCGGCCTGAATTTCCACGCCTTCTGCGGTCACTTTTAGTCCCAGATTGTGCGCGAGGTCGATGGTGGAGCGCACGATCACGGCGTCGTTTTCGTTCTCTTCCATATCCGTCACAAAGGATTTGTCGATTTTCAGTTCGTCTACCGGCAGGCGTTTGAGGTACGCGAGCGAAGAGTAGCCAGTGCCGAAGTCATCAATCGCGAGCGTGACGCCCATGCGGTCGAGCTCGGTGAGAATGGTGAGGCCGTCGCTCGGGTTGGCCATGACCGCGCTCTCGGTGATTTCGAGGGTGAGGTGTTGCGGAGCCACGCCACTTTCGGCAAGCAAGGCAAGGACACTGGCGGGTAACGCAATGTCGTGCAGATTGCGCGCGGAGAGGTTGACCGCCATGGTCAGGACGTGGCCCTGCCGATGCAGGACCGCCAGTTGTGTCAGGGCAGTTCTGAGCACCCAATGGGTAAGGGGACCGATCAAGCCCGCGTCTTCCGCCAATGGAATAAACTTGTCTGGCGCGAGGAAACCGCGCAGTGGATGATTCCAGCGCACCAGCGCCTCAAGGCCTACCACACGCTTGCTGCGATGATCGATTTGCGGCTGATAGTGCAGGCATAAATGATCCGATTGGATGGCTTCGCGCAACTCGCTCTTGAGCGAGAGATCGCCACGGTTGCTGCGATCCTGATCCGTGGCGTACAGGGCATAGCCCATTGCTGAGCGTTTCGCCACATACATCGCGATGTCCGCACATCGAAGCAGCCCACTGGCGTCGGCGCATTGGGAGGGGTACAGCGAAAACCCCAGGCTCGCACTGAGGTCGATGCTCTGGTTTTCCCAGTGAAAGGGACGGTCCAAGGCGGCAAGCACTTTGTTCGCGATGGCCGGTGCGCCTTCCGGATCCAGGTTATGGATCAACACGACATATTCGTCACCTCCCAGCCGCGCCACGGTATCTTCGGCCCGCACTGTCTCCTGCAAACGGCGCCCGACTTCCCGCAGCACTTCGTCGCCCACATCGTGGCCCAGGGTGTCGTTGACTTCCTTGAACCGGTCCAGGTCCATCAGCGCCACCCCAAACGACGACTGCGCCCGCTTGGACAGCTCGATCTCGTGCTCGATCCGGTCATGCAACAGCGCGCGGTTGGCCAATCCGGTCAGCGGGTCGTACATCGCCTGGGCAGCGAGTTGCTTGGCCTGACGCGCCACCCGCCCACTGACTAAGCCGGCAATTGTTATCCCCATCAGCAACGCCATCGATCCCAGCCCCAGCATCAGGTTGCGCACGCGCGCATACGAGGTTTCCGCATTTTGCACCGCGGTAGCCGTCTGCAGCCGCTGCAGGTCAAGCAAGGCGCTAACTTGCTCGGCGATGGCGCGCTGCCTAGGCATGGCTATATTACGTATCCGTTCGAAAATTTCTGTCTGGTCGTCGCTGAAAATAGCCATATCCACTACCGCTTGCACCTCCGGTTGCGCCTCGCGGGTCAATTCACGGATCACGGCCAGAATCTCTTTTTCTTTTGGGCTAAGCGACATGCGCTCGAGGCGATTCCGCGCATCGATATACAGAACGCCTTGGGCATTGAAGTACTGAGTCTCGGCATCCTTCTCGAACGGGTCGACGAGAATGGGCAGGGCATGCATGGCGAGCGCGCGTTCGCGTAGCGTGCTGTGCATCACGGTGGCGAGCTCGGTCTTGACGTTATTGTTCTGGGCAATGTCTTTCAGGCGCTGGTTGGCCTCGGCCACATAGCGCAAGCCGATGGCACTGAGCGTAACCATCAGGGCGAGCACGACGACAAAGCCGACCCCGATGCGGACACCCATCCCAAGGTTTTGGGTACTCAGCTTCATAATGTTTTATTTACTAGCCTCTCTTCACCCGGATACGGGGCTGGCCCTGCGTGTAGGGGCAGCCAATTTACTTGGGCGCCCCGCATTCCATACAGCATGGCGATTATAACCATATTAACGACATGGAATTAACGCACTTTAATCGAGTCGCGCGAGGGTAAAGAATGGCATGCGCACAGCGGATGACATTATTTAACGCTCCCGATGCGGTTTTCTCTTGCCGGGCTGATCGATCGTTTCGATGATCGGGCACCCGTCTTTTGCGCCACGGCATAGATTGAGCAGCAGGCGTAATTCATCGCGCAGTAGCGTCAGATCTTTGAGCCGCGCTTCGACTTCTTCGAGCTTAACCGTGGTGAGAATGCGCACATCGTCGCGGGCCTGCTGCGGGTTCTCGCGCATGGCGAGCAAGTGGGCGATCTCAGTCAGGCTGAAGCCCATTTTCTGCGCGCGCTGGATGAAGCGCAGCCGGGACACATCGCGCTCCCCGTATTCACGCAGCCCGCTAACGCTGCGGCCCACGCGCGGCAGCAGCCTGATCTTTTCGTAGTAGCGCAGGGTGTCGGCGCTCAACCCTAACAAGAGGGCCATGTCGCCGATGCGATAGCGCTTTTCAATTGTCGTTTTTGTCATCCGCCTTGAACCCAAATAATCCGCTAGAACAGAATAGTTCCTTCCCCCTTGCAGAGGGAGGGGATATTGGGCCTAGTGAATTATGTTAGTTGAATCCAGAAAAAATATTCGTTAAGCAGATACAGCCCAGTCGCGATCAGTGTGATGCCTGCCGCCACCTCGAATGCCTTCTGGTGGCGCGACAATAGTTTCAGCGATTCGAGCCAGCCCATGCCCCACGCGCCGAGCGCGATCGGAATCGCGCGCCCGAGGGCGAAAGCGAGCAGCAGCGCGAAACCAAAGGGCGCTGAGCCGATGGCTGCGGCGGCGGTGAGCGTGACCAGCAGCGCGGGCGTGCAGAACGGGCACACGGCCACCGAGAACGGAATGCCGAGCAGGAACGCGCCCCAAACGCCCGCGACTTTGCGCCCGCGCATGCTGATCCAGGGCAGGCGCAGCTTCAGCCAGCCTGGCCACAGCAGGCCCAACACAATCAGTAGCGGCCCGAGGAAGAGTCCCCATTGTCGCCCGAGTATGGTCTTGACCCAATCGCCGCCCAGGGCCGCCGCCACGCCTAGCGTCACGTGGGTGAAAATCATGCCGGCGATGAACGCGCCGCCCAGCATGAGCGCGCGCTTTTCTTCGTGCGCCTTGGTCACATACGCCAACACCACCGGCACGGAGGCGAAGGACACCGGATTGAAACTGAAGACGAATCCCGCCAGAAAGCCCAAGCCGATGCCGAGCCAGCTCGCCTGCGTGAGCGCGGCGCGCAAATCGCCTATGTTGATTTCGAATCCGGGCGTCAATAAATACAGCGCGGCGCCGTACAGCAGCACCGCCGTCAAATACGGGCTGCCGCGTGCTGCGCGATTGAGCATGTCGCGCCCTTCGGCGTGAATGCCCTTATACGCGGCCCACGCCATCGGCAGCGTGAAAAAACTGGCGAACAGTAAGCCGGCAAGTACGGCAAAGCCAATCGAATCCACACTCACGGCGAGGCCCACCACCACGGCTAAGAGCGGAATCGTGCAAGCGGGCAAGGTGAGTCCGAGTTGCAGCGCCTGCGGCAGCCGGCTGCCGCCCGGCAACAAACGATGGAATGCGAGATGGGGCACGGGGATATAAACCAAACGCGACACCAGATACAGCGTCGCCATCGCCGCCAAAATCACGCTCGGCCCATACGGTCCCCATACCGGCGGGCGGCTTACCCACACCAACAATGCCAACAAGCCACACAACAGCGCACTGCGCGCGATCCAGACAGCCAGCACACTTTGCCAGCAGCCGGTTTTTTGTTGATGGAGGCGCGCAGTAATCAGCGTATGCGTGGCAATGGTGCAGGGCTCGAAAAAAGCCAGCGCCCCAAGCAATGTCGCGGCAATCAGCAAAAGCTCGCTCATGCTTTGCGCTCCAGTCGCGCCGCCAAATCGGCGCGCAGCTTAGCGGCAGACGGCAGGCTGGAGAAAACCAGCTCGCCGTCGATGGCGATGGCCGGCGTGGAGAGCACGCCGAGCGCGACCGCGTAGTCGAGCTCCTCCAGCACATTGACCTCGCGCCATTCGATTCCGCCCAACTCCTGCGCCAGTTTGTGTAATACGGTTTTGGCGTGGCCGCACTTGCCGCAGCCGGGGGAGGAAAATACTTCGATTTTGATGGTCATGACTTCGGTTTTTCACTCGTTGCATTTGAGAATAGACGCAGCGTAAGCCCTGGAGCCGGCTCCAGGTCAAGAAAATCCTTGGGTTTAAGCCGTACCGATATACAGCCAGCGTCGGGTATTGAAATTCTTTGCCACACCGCCATCTTAAGCTTGAGCCCTGCGCCGCCAAGGCGGGGGGAGGTTTAAGGTATAATCCGTTTATCTAATATTTGGAGTAAATCATGCCGATTTACGAGTATCGCTGCGATGCATGTGGGTTTCAGAAAGATTATTTGATGAAAATGAGCGACGCACCGCTCACCACCTGCCCGGAATGCAGCAAGGAAACTTTTTCGAAAATGCTGTCTGCAGCCGGATTCCAGTTGAAGGGCAGCGGCTGGTACGCGACCGACTTCAAGGGCGGCGCCAAGCCCAAGGAAGAGAAAAAAGAAGCGCCTTCCCCCGCTTGCGGCACCGGCGCTTGCCCGGCGTGTACCAGCTAAGCCTGTCACCCCTTAATACCCGAGGGCGGGTAAGCCACCCCCCGTTTAAATTTCCGTGAAAAAATACTTCATCACCGGCCTGCTGATTTGGGTACCTCTGGCGGCCACGATCTGGGTGCTCAACCTTTTGGTTGGCACCCTGGACCAATCCTTACTGCTGCTGCCTATCGCCTATCGCCCCGAAACCTTGCTCGGGATGCGCATTCCGGGACTGGGCGCGATTGCCACGCTGCTCATCATCCTTTTTACTGGCATGCTCGCCGCCAATTACTTCGGTCGGCAGTTGCTGGTTTTATGGGAAAACATTCTCGCGCGCATCCCGGTCGTGAAATCGATCTACACCAGCATCAAGCAAGTAAGCGATACGCTTTTTTCGGGCTCAGGCGATGCCTTCCGCAAAGTGCTGTTGGTGCGCTACCCGCATGTGGATGCGTGGTCGCTTGCGTTCCAAACCAATATCCCCGAGGGCAATGTCGCCGAAAAGCTCGGCCCAGATTATGTCGCGGTATTCATTCCCACCACGCCAAGTCCGGTGAACGGGTTTTATTTCTTCGTGAAGAAGTCCGAAACCATCGAGCTCAACATCGGCGTGGATCAGGCACTGAAGTACATCGTATCCATGGGCGTGGCCACCAAAGCGAAGCACCCGCGCGGCCAATAGCCTGAAATTCAGGTGTTTCCAGGTATAATTCACGCTTTTTCCGCGCCCGTTCGGGGCGACCCCAGATGTTTTCAAAGGACTCCAGCAATGCGTAGCCACTACTGCGGGCAAGTAAACCGCGACCATCTTGCGCAAACCGTCACGCTCTGCGGTTGGGCGCATCGCCGCCGCGACCACGGCGGGGTAATTTTCATCGACCTGCGCGACCGCGAGGGCTTGGTGCAAGTCGTATGCGACCCGCAACATGCGCAAACTTTCGCGACTGCGGAAACCATCCGCAGCGAATTCGTACTGAAAATCACTGGCCGCGTGCGCGCCCGCCCGGAGGGCACCGTGAACCCGAACCTGCCCACCGGCGCGATCGAAGTGATCGCGGATGAAATCGAAATCCTCAATCCCTCGCTCACGCCGCCGTTCCAGCTCGACGACGAAAACCTGTCCGAGAATATTCGCCTCACCTACCGCTATCTCGACCTGCGCCGCCCGCCGATGCAGGCGAATATGCGTCTGCGCTACAAAGTAGCGAAGGCGATGCGCGACTTTCTCGACACGAATGGCTTCATGGAACTTGAAACACCGATGCTTACCCGCTCCACGCCGGAAGGCGCGCGCGATTATCTGGTGCCGAGCCGCATCCACGCCGGCATGTTCTTCGCGCTGCCGCAGTCGCCACAGTTGTTTAAACAATTGTTGATGGTGGCGGGTTTCGACCGCTATTTCCAGATCACCAAGTGTTTCCGCGACGAAGATTTGCGCGCCGACCGCCAGCCCGAATTCACCCAGGTGGATATCGAGACCTCGTTCAT
>ERZ1292630.1055-Hain-H41-02um-R3-1055-length-27790-cov-4_pt1 | contig 27790 bp, 28 predicted proteins | sample MGYA00564408_ERZ1292630 | MGnify/ENA primary metagenome ERZ1292630 (study PRJEB36523, sample SAMEA6512641) | groundwater metagenome | collected 2019-01-08 | study: AquaDiva: Metagenomics assemblies of 32 groundwater samples
GACCTTGATCGTTTCAGGCTGAAAAGGCCTGAAACGTGAATCAAGGTCCAGCTGTCGTTGAGAGCCTGATTCACGTTCAAGCCCTAAGCAAAACATGCTTCTCGCTTGAACGATCAGGCTCGGCCATATCGGACCGAAATGGCCGCACAGGGATAGCGGGACTATCTTCAAGGGCATTTGGGCCTGAGATGAAAGCCATTTTGCTGTCCTATTGGATTTGACCGATTTCGCCTATTGCTGCGTCGTAAAATCTTGAAATATCGACATATTCACTTCGCCTTTCCTTCTCGCACTGAACGAAATCGGTTCAAACCTCAGTTCGTGCTATTAATGGGTTCTGACCCTAAGTCAGACATTATTCACATGTCCTGTTGGAAACAGGTGAAACATCGCCTATCTTGGGTGCAGGGAAGTTTTTTTCGAAAGCGGCAAACGCGTGACACCAACGATCATCATCCTCGCCATGATTGCCGCTTTTTTGGGCTTTCGGCTGTATAGTGCGCTTGGCAAGCACGGGAAAAGCGACGATGCGTTCCTGCCGCGATCGGAGGAGCGCCCGCGCACTGCACCCATCGCACCCGTAATGCCGGTGGGCGAGGCGGTGCAGCCAACTGTGCCCACGCGACAGGCAGGTATGGTCTATGAACCCGCTGCAGAAATTGGCGTTCGCGCCATATTGTCTGCCGATCGCAGTTTTGATGTCGCGCGCTTTATTGCTGGGGCGCAAGCGGCCTATCGCTTAATCCTTGAGGCGTATTGGCAAGGCGATAAGGACGCGCTGCGCGGCCTGTGCGATGACGACAGCTATCAGGCCTTTGCCGATGCCATAGATGCCCGCGTGGCGCGCGGTGAAACGCTCAGCAACCGTTTGGTGGTCATCGATAAAGCGGTGATCGTCGATGCTGGCATTGCGGCGGGTATCGCCCGCATCACGATGCGTTTCGACGCGGATATCGCGGCCGTCACCCGCGACAAGGATGACAAGATTGTCGCTGGGTCGATGACCGATGCATCGGCGACGCAGGATGTGTGGAGCTTTGTCCGCGCCATCGCCAGTCAGGATCCCAACTGGTTGCTCGACGAAACCGACGCGGAGTGAGGGCTTACCCTGCGCGATTTCCGCTGCTCGTTGCGGCCATGCTGTTCACCAGTGCGTGCAGCACCATCGTTCCCAATAGCGGCGGGCCAGTAGCTTCTCCGCGCCCCGCATCGAGCCCAATAGCGGAGCAAGCGGCGCGGCCAACGCCCGCCACACCCGGAACGCCGTTGCCGACAGCGCCCGCCCCCGCCGATGCGACCAATGCGGCGGGTGCAGGCGTCATCGCTGGGCCGGATGGTGTCCCGCGCGGACTGACAGCACAGAATGCAGCGCGGGCGCTGGTGGCGTTTCGCCTGTCGTGCCCCGCAGTGATGCGCCGCACCGATGCCAGCGGACTGACGCAAAGCGGCGATTGGGATGTCGCTTGCGTCGCCGCGCGCGACTGGGCAGATGGAGACGCTATTCGCTTTTTTGCCGAACAATTTCGCACCGTTCAGATTGGCGATGGGCGCGGTCAGGCGACGGGCTATTTCGAGCCGGAAATTGCGGGGTCGCGCACGCGGACGGCGCGTTTTTCAACCCCTGTTTATGGCGTGCCTAATGATTTGATCGAGGTTGACCTTGGGCAGTTCTCGGCAAGCCTTGCGGGTAAGCGGATTCGTGGCAGAATGGAGAATGGGCGGCTGATTCCCTATTTTGACCGCGCGGCGATTGACGGCGGCGCGCTGAATGGGCGCGGACTAGAAATTGCTTGGGCCGAGGATGCGATCGAGTTTTTCTTTCTGCAAATACAGGGGTCTGGCCGCCTGCGACTCCCCGATGGCAGCGTGATGCGGATCGGCTATGCTAGTCAGAATGGCCATGATTTCGTAGGCGTAGGGCGATTGTTGCTGGGTCGCGGTGAATTACCCGCTGGCGGCGTGTCGATGCAAAGCATCATTGCCCATATGCGGCGGCAAAGCGACGGCGGTATGGCCTTGATGCACGAAAACCCCAGCTGGGTGTTTTTTCGCGAACTAACGGGTGCTGGGCCGCTCGGCTCGCTTGGGGTTCAGGTCGTGGGCCGCGCCAGTGTCGCCGCCGACCCAGCCTATATCCCGCTCGGTGCGCCGGTGTGGCTAGCGCTCGACCGCGCCGAGCCCAATGGCCTGTGGATAGCGCAGGACACGGGCGGGGCGATTCGCGGAGCCAACCGCGTCGACACATTTTGGGGTGCTGGCGGCGAAGCAAGGGCGATTGCAGGCGGCATGAATGCGCGCGGCGCAGTGCTGTTGCTGTTACCGCGCATCAGCGTGGAACGGCTGCTGGCTGCACATCATGGCGGTGGCTGACAACAGTGGCGCGGGGCAATGGCGGCGGATTATCGCGACGGTCAAGCCGATACGGGACGAAACAATGGTTGCGACCAGCTCCCGTGCTCCGGCGAAGGCCGGAGCGATGGAGGGTAAAGCGCCTAATCACACAGGGCTCCGGCCTTCGCCGGAGCACGGCGGTGGGGCAGGTCGCAAAACCTCTCCGCCACCAACGTTCAGCCCTCGTCGCGCTATCGGCACCGATGCCATCGACAAAGCGTGGGAGCGCGACCTGCGCAACGGCAAACTATCCATCGATATGGTCATCGACCTGCATGACCATCATCTAGCTGGAGCGCATAGCGCATTGGCCAGCGCGCTTGATCGTGCGACGGCCCAAGGAGCGCGGGTGTTGCTTGTTGTCGCGGGCAAGGCGCGTGGGAATGACGAAGCGCCGCGCGGGGCAATCCGCCGCGAACTGACGACATGGCTTGTCCACAGCCCGCATGCGCGCCGCATCCTTGCTGTTCGAAACGCCCACCCGCGCCACGGCGGGGCAGGGGCGGTATATGTGGTGCTTAGGAAGCAAGCGCCCGTTCTATAACCCCGCGATAAATGGCGACCAGCGCGTGAAGGTCGTCAATCGCCACCGCTTCATCGCGCTTGTGCATCGTTGCGTTGGGCAGGCCAAACTCAAGGATGGGGGCGAGAACGTGCAAAAACCGCGCGTCCGATGTGCCCCCCGTGGTTGATTGTTCGCACTTCAGGCCCGTGACTTCGCGCACCGCTTCGCCAACCATATCCGCCCACGGCCCGGGCTTGGTGCGGAAGGCTTCGCCCGAAATCAGCGGGGTGACGATGGCGTTTGGATCCTCGTCAAGGACCAGCGCGGTTATCCTGTCGGCCAATGCTTGCCCGTTCTGCAAGTCGTTGAACCGGATGGAAAGCCGCGCCTCCGCCTTGGCTGGGATAACGTTGGTCGCCTTGTTCCCGACATCAATCGTGGTGATTTCGATATTCGATGCTTGGAAAAAATCATTGCCCGCATCGAGCACAATCGCGTCGATACAGCTGAGGATGCGCAGCAGGCGCGGGATCGGGTTGTCGGCAAGTTGCGGATAGGCGACATGCCCTTCGCGTCCCGGCACCGTGATCCAGATATTGACCGACCCGCGCCGCCCGACCTTCATCGTATCGCCCAAGCGGTTGGTTGATGATGGTTCGCCGACCAAAATCATGTCGGGCGCGATATCGCGTGCCACCATATGCTCCATCAACGAACGGGTGCCGTGGATTGCCGGCCCTTCTTCATCGCCAGTGATGATGAGGCTGAGCGTCCCCGCATCCGCTGGCGTCGCCGCTGCGGCAGCGATGAACGCGGCCAACGCGCCCTTCATGTCCACAGCGCCGCGCCCGAACAGCATGCCGCCAGCGATTCGCGGGGAAAAGGCATCGTGCGACCAGCCATCACCAACGGGCACGACATCGACATGTCCGGCAAAGGCAAGATGCCGTCCGCCGCGCTCCCCACCTCTTGGCCCACGCACCGCCAGCATATTTTCAACGGGGCCATCGGGCGCATCTATGCCATCAAGAAAGCGTTCGACACGAAACCCCATCGGTTCCAGCACAGATTGCAGCACATCGAACACCGCGCCCGTTGCAGGAGACACGCTGGGCGCGGCGATAAGTTGTTGGGTAATGGTGACGACATCGACTGGGGAAAGGCTGGCCATGTTACCGTTGATAGCTGAGCATAGCGAAGCGTGAAAGAGCGCCTGAAAATCAAAGCACGACAAAGCGATATATTCATGCTAAAGCAGCCCATCGGAAAGCTATGCGCCCGACTTTCGTGACTAGTCGTTCGGGTTGGGCGGCGTTTTCGAAATCATGTTACCCGACCCTATCCGCATTGCGTTTCCCGATGGAAAGGCGGCGCGGCTCGTTACTAAAGGATAGTATCATGCCAATCGGCACAGTTAAGTTTTTCAATGCGGACAAGGGCTATGGCTTCATCGCTCCCGAAGATGGCGGCAACGACGCCTTTGTGCACATCAGCGCGGTTGAAGCCGCCGGAATGAGCACGCTCAAGCAAGATCAGCGCGTCGGTTACGACCTCGCCGCTGACAAGCGTGGCAAGATGGCAGCGACCAACCTGCGCGCTGAATAAGCGAAACTATCATCCTGATGGTGCCTGGTATGCCAGGTGCCATCAGGATTGATTTGCACCAAAGTGCGATGGAAGGGCGGCAATGGCCGACACCTATGAATTTTACCTGACACAGGCCGCTGCGGCGGGCAGAGCAGCCGAACAGGCTGGGCTTGAAAATGTGCGGATCAACTACCAGCGCGCCGAAAAAGTGTGGCTGGGCTTGGCCGACAAGGCGCAGAGCGTCGCTGTGGCGCGGGCCACGCGCGAGGCGGCGGTGCAAACGCGGCCCGTTGCTGCGGCTGCGGATCAGGCCGAACCCTGCGAAGTTTAGGGTTGCATTTGTGCGCGGTGGGCATAGCCTATTCGCATGCCAAAACTCGACCTTGACGCCATAGAGCAAACCAACACCACAGGCTATTTTACGCCCTATGACGCGCCAGTGCAGGGCCGCTGGTATCGCAAGCTGATGGGGCCGTCAGGCCTCACCGACTTCGGGGCGACGCATTGCACTCTCAAACCCGGCGCGTGGTCTTCGCAGCGCCACTGGCATGCGGAAGAGGACGAACTGGTTGTCATCTTGTCTGGGAACGCCGTGCTGATTGACGATAGCGGCCGCACAGCGATGCACGCGGGCGATGTCGCAACATTCCCCAAGGGCGATGGCAATGGCCACCATCTGGTCAATGAATCCGGCGCGGATTGCATTCTGCTCGCCATCGGCAAAGTTGCGCTGTCCGATTGCCATTACCCCGACATCGACATGCATTTGTTCGCAGGTGCGGGCAGGCAAAAACGCAAGGATGGCAGTGAAGCGTAAGGCAAGGCCCTAATGGACTGGATCGGTTTTGCTTTGGCGGTGTTGCTTATCGAGTTGACACCTGGCCCCAATATGGCGTGGTTGGCTACTTTGGCGATGGTCGAAGGGCGGCGGGCCGGATTGATTGCTACCGCTGGCGTTGCGCTTGGCCTAACACTCAACGGTATTTTGGCTGCATTTGGACTCGCCGCCTTGGTTGCGTCGGACCCTCGACTATGGTCGGCGCTGCGTTGGTCCGGAGCCGCATTCATGCTGTGGTTGTCGTGGCAGGCGTGGCGTGATTCAAAGGAAACATCGCCGACCATGCTTGGTCAGAGCACCGCAACGACCCGACATTTTTGGTCGGGGCTGACGGTAAACCTTCTCAACCCCAAAGCTTTCATATTCTACGTGATTATTGCCCCGCAATTCCTCACTCAACACATGGCGTCGCTGTCTCAAGCGCTTACATTGACCGCGATAAGTGTATGCATAGCCACATTGGTCCACCTGACACTTGTCATCGGCGCTGCGCGTTTTCACGCTTGGGTGTCGGACACAAGCCGCACGCGATGGGTCAGGCGCGTAATGGCTATCGCTCTACTCGGCGTGGCAATTTGGTTCTTGAGTAGCAGCGCCATCCAAATTTAAGGAAATGGCAGTCTTTCAAACTTTTCGATCACTCAGGCTTTGGCCTGCGCGCCTTTAGGTCTCCACCGCCTCTAACACGGCTGCGCGCAATTCGGGGATGCCAAAGCCGGTTTCTGCGGCAGTGGCCAGCACGACCGGATGTGCGGCGGGGCGTTTGCGGATCGCATCAGCAACCGTCAAACGGGTAATCTCCAGCTCAGTTGGTTTGATCTTATCGCCCTTGGTCAACACGACATGATAGGAAACGGCGGCGGCATCGAGCATGTCGAGTACTTCGCCATCAACGGGTTTGAGGCCGTGGCGCGCGTCAACTAACACCAGCGTGCGCTTAAGCACTTGCCTTCCGCGCAGATAATCGTTGATCAGAAAACGCCATTTCTTGACCACGGCTTTAGGCGCGGTGGCAAAGCCATAGCCCGGCATATCGACCAGCCGAAAGCTGAGCGGATCGCCGACCTCAAAGAAGTTTAGCTCCTGCGTCCGGCCCGGTGTGTTCGACGCGCGGGCCAGAGCCTTGCGCCCCGTCAGCGCGTTAAGCAGCGTCGATTTACCGACGTTCGAACGCCCTGCAAAGGCGACCTCTGGCACGCTGGCCTCGGGTAAAAACTCCAGCTTTGGCGCGGACAGCAAGAAATCGACGCGGCCCGAAAACAGCTTGCGCGCACGCTCAATGCGGTCATCGAGCGCATCTTGCTCCTGCGGGGTCACTTGACCGCCTCCATCACTTGACTGCCCCCAATCACTTGACTGCCATCGCCTGTTTCATCTGCGGATAGCGCGAATAGAGCAGCCGCTGCTGGCTCATCGTCAACACATTATTGGTAATCCAGTAGAGCAGCAATCCGGCCGCGAACGGTGCCATGATGAACATCAACATCCACGGCATGATCGAAAAAACCTGTTGCTGCACTGGGTCTGCTGCGGGCGGGTTCAGGCGGAATTGCGCCCACATGCTGATACCCAAGAGCACCGCCATCACCCCGATCCCCAAGAAAGCGGGTATCGGGATGTCCCATAGCGCACCCAGCGTTATCAGGCTGGCAGGGTCGGGGGCGGAAAGGTCGCGGATCCAGCCGATGAACGGCTGGTGCCGCATCTCGACGGTGAGCATCAGGCATTTATACAGCGAATAGAATATCGGTATCTGCACGAGGATCGGCAAGCAGCCCGCGAGAGGATTGATCTTCTCTGTCTTGTACAGCGCCATCATTTCCTGTTGCAGGCGCGGTTTGTCATCGGCATATTTCTCCTGCAACGCTTTCAGCTTTGGTTGGACAATCCGCATCTGCGCCATGCTGGCGAACTGTTTTTGCGCAATCGGGAACATGACGAGGCGGATAAGCAAAGTCAGCGCCATGATCGCAAAACCGAAATTGCCAAGCAACCCGAATATGCCGTCGAGCAGATAGAATATCGGTTTGGCGATGAACCAGAACCAGCCCCAATCGGTCGCGCGGTCGAGATAGGGAATGCCGCTATCTGTGTAAGCATCAAGCAGCGCGGTTTCCTTTGCCCCGGCAAAGATGCGGGTGGTGACTATGCTATTGCTACCTGAGGTAATGATGGCTTCGGGTGAGGAAAAATCGGCCTGATAGAGGCCGCCTGCGCCCTTGCGGAACGCGGTGTCGATTGTCGCTCTTTGGTCGGGGATGATCGCGCCAAGCCAGAATTGATCGGTAAAGCCAAGCCAGCCGCCGCGTGTGGCGTTGGTCAATGTCGCACTGGGCGCTTCGTCAATGTCATCCTGGTTAAACCATGTCGCGGTGCCACCAAATACCCCCATCGCGCCGGTATTGATGGTCCAGCTATCGATGTCGGGTGACGGCGCGCGGGCGCGGGTTAGATAACTATAGGGTTTAACAGCCACCGGCGCTGCACCATTGTTGGTCATGCTCTGGCGCGCGGTGAACATATAATTGCCATCGACCGACAGCGTGATGGTGAACAGCTGGCCCACACCATTGTCGTGGCTCAACGTCACCGGCGTCGCCGGGGTCAGCCGTGCGCCAGCCGGAGCGGTCCACAGCGTATCGGCGGTCGGTGCGTTCAACCCCGCGCCGCTCCACCCTACGCCAGCAAAATAAGCGTGCGCGGTGCCGCTAGGTGCGAACAGTTGCACCGGCGGTGCGCCGCGTTCGACCGTCTGGCGATAACCCAGCAGGACCAGATCGTCGATCCGTGCGCCCGTCAGGTTGATCGACCCGCGCAGTTTGGGTGTTTCGATGGCGATACGCGGAGATGTGGTGCGCGCCGCCTCGACACTCACTGCATGTGTCGTGGGTGCACCAGCAACCGGTGCCGCGCTGGCTGTCGCACCGGGCGTTGCATCCCCCGTCACTGGGGCACTGCGCGCGGGCGGCGCTGCGGGGGTCGGAAAGAATCGTTCCGTGACATAGGGCCAGCCAAACAGGATGAGCGCCGCCAGCAATGTTGCGATGACGATATTGCGTTTATCTTCCACAGGTCAGGCGTCTTTCAATGTTTGGAAAAGGGTTCAAAACGGAACTAAGGAACAGGGTCGTGGCCGGATGAGCCCCATGGGTGGCAGCGCAATAGCCGCTTTGTCGCCAGCCATCCACCTTTGATTGCACCGTGCCGTTCGATGGCGGTGATGGCATAGGCCGAACAGGATGGTGTGTAACGGCACGACGGTGGCAACACCCGCGATGGGCCCCATTGCCACACCCGTGCGACCCATATCATCATCCGTGCAATCACTTTCTTGTGCCCGCTCCGTCTCGCCCTGGAAATTCTTTGGCCGCCAATCGCCGCTGCGCTTTGGCCAGCGCTTTGACAAGATCGGAAGCCAGACGGTCATGTTCAAGGGTCAGCGCGTCGTCGCGGCCAATTATCACATAATCGGTGCCGGCCAGCGCATGCGCGGGGAAATGGTCGCGGATCAGCGCGCGGAAACGGCGCTTAACGCGGTTACGCTCTACCGCGCCGCCCAGACGTTTGGTAGCGGTGATGCCAAAGCCTGTCGCCGCATCATCATCACCGCGCGGGCGGGCGAGCAGCACGAATGCGGGCATCGGCACGCGCACACCAGCGTTGGCGGCAAGAAATTGGGGGCGCCGCGTCAAACGGCGGATGGCAACAGGCTCAGGCAGAGAGCTTCTTGCGGCCTTGTGCGCGGCGGCTGCGGATCACGGCGCGACCACCAACCGTCGCCATGCGGGCGCGAAAGCCGTGACGGCGGGCGCGAACAAGGTTGCTAGGTTGAAATGTGCGCTTCATGGTTGTGATTCTCTACTGTGATTTGGTCAAGAAAAAGGGCCGCCAAGCGAAAGGCGACCTCATCTGGTGGCGCGGCTAGGGGATTCGCTTGCAAAAGTCAATCTTATCCGGCGACGCGTGCCAAGCCTAATAGTGCCATATCATTGGCGTGCAATGTCCGCACAGAATCGAACCCGACACTGTTGGTCAGCGCGTAAAAATTGCGGGCACCCGCGTCGCTCAACCCCATTTCGCGATAGTAGCTAAGATATTCGGCGTGGACGGGGTCATTGGCCGCAAAATCGCGCGGCTCGTAACCGTCTTCATCACGCCAGCTGTGGACGCCGAACTCGGCTGATGCGGCGGCGCTGCGCTCTACGCCCGCAAGGAACAGGTCAACCGCACCAGATCGCACCGACCCGCCATCGGGGACGCGGGTGGTAAGGCCCGCACGGCGTACGGCGCGGGCGAGGATGTGGTTGGCATCCTCGTCAATTGACCCCGGGCATTCGACCATCACCAGATGGCGCACGGCGGGGTGTGCGGCTAGGAGCGCGGCGAATTGACGCGGTGTCGCGCTGTCGACGGTGCCAATCATCTCGACCGTATCGGCGGTGACCAGATGGAATGGACCATAGCTGGCGATGGGGGTGCGACTGGGGACAAAGCCTTCTGACGTTATGATTTCGGCAAAGCGGCTGGATTTGCCATCCACCATGTCGCCATCATCAGCGGACCATGTTTCAATGGTGGTCTCGCTCCACGTCAGCGTCACAACTTCGGACGCTATGCCGTCGGTTGAGAGCTAGAATGGTGCCATATTTTTAGTAGTCGGAGCCACATGCGCGCCGGTCCCCTCCGCCGCCTGCGCCACATTGGGTGTTGCGGTCATGGCCAGCCCCGCGAGGGCGGCCAAAGTCAGACGACGGAGAAGATAGGAAACCCTGTTCATAGGCAGCGTATTGCCGCGCTGCCCCTTGCCAACCACCCAATGGGTGCGGTGAGGAACGCGTTAACTATGCATTTATGAAATGGTTTGTTTGGCTATGACCGCAGCCACTTAGTCAACAGACCCTAGGGCATTAAGTGAGCAGCAACGGCCAGATTGCCGCCCGTAATCACTAGCTCATTATAGCTGGGCCGCGTCGTGCGCAGCCGTTCGCTTAGCGTCCCCGCGCCAATCATGCGAATATTGCCATGGGTGCCGTGGTGCATCAGATCGAATGCGTCGTGGACATGCCCCGACAGGACGGCGGTAACACCCGCCTTGGTCAGCGCATCGAGCGCGCGGGTGCCGCCGCGTGTGAGTGCCGTGCCGCGTGTCCCCGTCTCGACCAGCGGGTGGTGCGCGGCGACCAATGTCATATGCGACACAGGGAGCTTGGCGATGGCTGCAAGTGTGGCGGCTAACTGTTTGGCTTTCACCACGCCTTTTGACCAGTTGAATCGCCACTGCGCCGGCGCGGTTGTGCGTAATGGCACGATGGCAAGGCCGGGCAGGTCAATGGCGCGTTCGACCATATCGGCCATGGCGTGGTAGCGGCGATAGGGATTGGCAAAGCGCTCAATCGGGTTGAAATAGGGCATGTCATGATTGCCAATCTCGACACTGAGTGGTCGATCGAGCGCGCTGAGCCATGCGGCGGCTGCGGCGAATTCGCTATGCCGCGCGCGCATCGTGATATCGCCGGTGATGATGATGGCATCGGGTCGCTGCACGTGCACCTGCGCGGCGAACCAATCGAGCGCGGCCCGGTCTTCGGCCCCGAAATGCAGGTCACTGGCGTGAAAGATGCGGATGATACTCATGGGCTTCGCTTGCCATAGCGTAATAGCTTTGCAAAGCTATGGATAAGGGCAACAGACCCAATGGAGGAGACGGTGATGATTCGTATACTATTGTGGGCTATGGGCCTGGTCGCCGTGGCGGGTATCGCCGTCGGCTTTGCGGCGCGTTGGCAATGGCCAGGGCTGCTCAATGTCGTCGATGGCCTAACCCCCGGCCCAGCAGGGGAACGGGTGGCCGAGGGCGCCGCTTATGGAACGAATGAACGACAAAGCGTTGATGTCTATGCTCCCCAAGGCCGTGGGGTGACTCCTGCAACCAATGGAGCCAAATTGCCCGTCATCATCTTTTTCCACGGCGGGGGTTGGCGTCATGGTGATCGCCAAAGCTATGGCTTTGCTGGTCGGGCTTTCGCCTCCGAAGGCTTTGTCACTGTCGTTGCTGGTTATCGATTGGGCCAAGAGGGCAGATTCCCGATATTCATGCAGGACGCGTCTGCGGCCATCCGCTGGGCGCACGACAATGTTGCGCGCTATGGCGGCGATCCGGACCGTATCGTGCTCGCGGGGCATAGCGCGGGTGCGCATATCGTGTTGATGGCGGGGTTAGACCCGCAGTGGCTCGGTGACATGGTACGGCCGGGCGGGGCCATACGCGGGGTCATTGATCTTGCCGGACCAGCAGATTTTTTGCCGTTCGAACCGGGCGGTGCCGCCGAGGCAGCGTTCAGCCATGTTCAAAACCCCGAAATCACACAGCCAATCCACTTTGCCCGGGCCGACGCGCCGCCGATATGGATGGGCCATGGTGCCATCGACACCCTAGTTCGGCCACGCAATCCGCAACATTTGTTGGCGGCGATAACCGATGCGGGCGGGCAGGCGCAAATGCGCTTCTATCCCGGCGCCGATCATAATGGCACGGTCAAGCCATTGTCGCTATATTATCGGGGCGATAATAGTTTGCTGGCCGATGCGGTTACTTTCGCGCGCAGGGTTACTGCGCCAGCGCCCGATCAACCGCAGCCTTAGCCAGCGCCAGTTCTTGCCGGTAATCCATGGTCGCATCAAGATCGACAATCGGCGCGCCATTAAAGGTCAGGCGCGGGATCGCTGCGATCTTAGCTGCGAGCAGGTTTCGTTCATGGTCGGGTTTGCGCGCGAATGCGGTATCGACATCGACGTTCAGGCGAATCACCAAAGTCGGGATATAGGCGATCATTTCACGGTATAGAGCCAGCTCTTGCGCTTGGATTGCCAACTGCCCTTCGGTCGTGGCGCGCCCCGCCAATATCGGCCCGTCATGAAGGCCTGCGACATCAATTTGCGGATAGCGGTCGGTGACGATGGTGACGCCGCTGCGCCGCCGCAACAGCAGGGCATCGAATCTGGCGCGTCGCTTGCGCGATTTACGCAGGGCATAGCGCGCTACCATCATGCCGGGGATGGGTTGCGTCGGGTCGCGCAGCCGGTCGGCGATGCCATCCAGCCAGCGGTGCAACGCCGGGCCAAACAATGGCCATCGGCCAATTGCGCGGCCCTGTTCGCCGGACCCCAAGCCCAAATAGCCGCTCATCGCCAATCGCGATTGGCTTATGTGGCATAGCAGGTCGGCGGCAAGCGTCGATTTCCCCGACCCGTCGCAACCCACGACTGCAATCAGCGGGGCAAGGCGTTCCGCGCCCATATTATCAGCTCAATTCTTTGAAATAGCCTATCATTTTAAGCCCGCCTAGGATGAAACGGACGGCGACCAGCACACCATAAGCATAAACCCACGGCCAGCACGCCGCCGGGATTGCAGCCGTCTCAAAGCCCAAACGTGCGAACCAGGTCAGGATCAGAGCGGTCGCCAGCAGGAACAGCTTATTCTGTTCACGCCAGATCATGCGCTTGACCCAGAATGGGTATTTGGGTTTCACCCACCCCGACAGACGCGGCAGCAACGCAGGCACATGCGCAGCCCATTCGGCGTGTGCGGCACCGAACTTGTCGCGCAGATATTCCTCTTCGTAGATCGAGATGCGCTCGTAGATGAGGACGCCCACAAGATAGACGATGGCGCCAAATACCCAGCTTCCCGACAACATGGCGATGCCTGTGAAGTTGAGGATGCGTCCGACATAAAGCGGGTTGCGGACTAGGCTATAAGGACCAGTGGTGTTCAACTCGCTGGCTTCGGCGGCGACCTTTGCGCGGCCCGACGTGCCAAGCGCGGCATAGCCGGATGTGATGACGCGAACCAGTGCGCCGCTGCTCGCTACGCCCAGCGCGGCCCAGAACCAGATGCGATCGGCACTGGTGCTGGCAAAAGGGCCAAGGTCGCGGCCGCAATAAGCGATCAGTGTCGCAATCGCGATGGTGATATAGATGTAGGTGCCACGGATGAAAAACAGCTTCTTGCCGGAGCTTGCGAGTTCGGTCTGGTACATGGTGCGGGTATGGCCCTGTTGTTGAAATATGATGCCTGAAATCAGGCATTCAGTGTGCGCCGCGCCTCTAAACGGGATTTTCGGCAGGAATGAGGCGGAGCTTGCGTGCGGTCTTACCCAATGATTGGCGATCCGCCAAGGGTAGTGACACTCTGGCGCTCAACCAGATTGCGCCGAGCGCGACGCCGAGCGTGAGCGGCAGGGCAATGGCATCGGGTGCCTGCGCGATGCCCAGCGTGACAAACAACGCCGCCAGAGAAATCCCAATGGTTCGCAGCGCTGCGCGGGCGAGCGACGGCCCAAAGGGAGTGAGGTTCTCAATCATTTGTAATTGCAGCATCGGGATCGCGGCGGCGAGGATAAAGCCGATCGCACTGGCCAATGTGATACCGCTGAGCGGCCCCATGATCTGCATCAGCGGCCACGCAAAGAGTGCCGCCACGAAGAGGCCGGCCATGCTTGCGGTCAATTGGTGGCGAAAGCCCGCAACGACCTGCAGCACCGGCAAGGAAATGCCCAACACCGCCTCCACCGCACGGGCGACTAGCAGGATTATCAGCGCCTGCTGTGCCACCAGGGCGTCGTTGCTGAACAGTTTGAGCAAGGGCTTGCTCCCCGCCGCCAGCACCGCCGACAGCGGCAATGCGATGACAAGGATGAGGCGAACTGCATAAGCGTAAATAGCCTGCACATGGCTGCGGTCGGCGCGTTCGGCAGAGGAAGCGAGCGGAGCGAGAACATAGACAAAGGCGATGCGGACAAGTTGCACCACGCTCGAAATCTTGCGCGATATGGTGAACAGGGCGCTGGCGCGTGCGCCATCCGCGCCCGGAATGATGAGGTTGAGCAGCACCGCTGGCGCATCGCCAAACAGCCGGGCAATCATGTTCGATGGCAGGATCGACAGACCGGCCCACATCGTCTGGCGAAAGGCGTCGGTGAAAATTGCCCCCTCAAGCAACAACGACAGGCGGTAATGCCGCGCCACCAGACGCAGGCTGAGCAGCGCGGTGAGCGTTAGCGAGCACATATGGGCGATGAACAGCCCGAACAGCCCCCATCCCATGGCGTAAAATAGCAGCGCCAGCACAAGGCGGATAATCTGTTCCCACACGATCCTGAGGCGGATTTCCGGGCCGAACAGATGGCGCGCGCGTAGCGCCGATGTCGCTATCTCGACAAAGGCCCATAGCGGCAGTGCCCAGACAAACAGCCGGATCGCCGGCGCAACAAGCGCGCGGTCGGCGGCGGCAACATTGACCCAAGTGGCCAGCGGCTCCGCAAACAGCGACACTAACGTCGCAACGATGATACAGGGCACGACGCCCAGCAACAATGCCGCGCGCAGGCAATCCGCTGCTGCGCGGTCATCTGTCGCTTGTGGCACGGTGCGCTGCATTGCGCTGGTCATGCCAAGGTCAAAGATATTTTCGATCAAATTGACCGCTGCCCATAACAGGGCATACAGGCCGTATCCCGCCAGCCCGAATAACAGCACGTACAGCGGTTGCGAGACGATCTCGATCACCGCGCCCATGCGCGACAGCAATGTCGTGCCGACGCCCTTGGCAACGTGGCTGCTGGTGACGGCTGCGGGCTGGGATGGGTCTTGCACCTTGGCGCTATAGGCGGAGTTGGCGGTTCGCGCCAAGTCGCTTGATTTTCACGCCCGACCCAGCGAGGAGGGCGGCCATGTCTAAGCACTGGACCGCACTCATCCTTGCCGGACAACGCCCCGGCGTTGACCCGCTCGCCAGCCATTTTGGCGAAGCCTATAAGGCGCTGGTGCGCGTCGCGGGCGAACCGATGCTCACCCACGTCGTGCGCACGCTGAATGCTGTTCCGGCGATTGGCCGCATCATCGTGCTGGGGCAGGAACCGGGCGTGCTGGTGGCGGCGGTCGCGGCTGGTGGCGGGGCGGACATCTTGGCCAGCCAGTCGGGTATATCGCAAAGCATTCTCGACGTAGCGGGCGGTGATGATGCACCATGGCCGTTGCTGGTGACCACCGCTGATCATCCTTTGTTGACGCGCCAGATGGTCGAGGCGTTCATGAGCCAAGTGGATGACGCCGATGTCGCGGTGGCGATGGTCGAGCGCGGCACTATGCTGGCGCGCTTTCCCGATGCCCGGCGGACGTGGCTGCGCTTTGCCGATGGCGCATGGTCGGGGGCTAATGTGTTCGCGTTGACGGGACCAGCGGCGCTGGCGGCATTGCATGTCTGGACGCAGGCGGAACAGGATCGCAAGCGGCCGTGGCGGCTGTTTCGGCATTTTGGCTGGGGGCTGGCCTTGCGCGCGATCACCCGCACTATTGGCCTTGCTGATGCATTGGGGCGGGCGGGGCGCAGGTTCGGGATGCGGGTGCGGCTGGTGCCGATGCGCGACCCTGTGGCTGCCATCGACGTCGATAAACTGTTCGACCATCAACAGGCCGAGGCGATTTTGGCGGATAGGGCGGAGTGAATTAAGTGCATAATCACCATAATCCTGGACTTTCCCGCTTTCCTACAGCCTTGTCGCCATGGTAATATGCGCTTTGTTTAAGAACTCGGTTCTTTTGACATTGTAGATCGGCACCACCCATATGTGCTTCGCGTCTCCGCGCGAACTATCATCCTCCGTCACTGCGAGCGCAGCGAAGCAATCCAGATGCGGCCAAGACTGGATTGCCACGGGCCTTGCGACCCTCGCAATGACGATGGTGGATGACGAGATGTATTATGTGTATAATACGACTGTGTATAGTTGATACCACAGCTCTGTAACCCGCAGGCGGCCGTTGTTTCCCCTGTATAGTCTATCAACCAAATCCCGCGAACTAACCCCGTTCCTTGGTGACACCTTTGGTAACTTTTGGGCCGCGCATCGCCTCTTGCTGCACCGATAACGACAGGCGCGATTTTTTCAAAAACGCAATAATGTAAACCCTGTCCGCCCCGCTCCATCAGAATATGGTTGCGGCACGGGGTTCGCGTGACCTACTATGGCGTTCTGGCCCCAATTGACGAACAGGACGCGCGACCCATGGCTGAGTTTACCCTGCCCAAGAATAGCAAGGTCCGCCGCGACGGGGCGGTGCATCGCGCCGCCGGGGCCAAAAATGCCAAGAGCTTCAAAGTCTATCGCTACGACCCTGACAAGGGCGAGAATCCCCGAATGGACACGTTCGTAGTGGATTTGGACAGTTGCGGGCCGATGGTGCTCGATGCGCTGATCATGATGAAGTCGGAGCAGGATTCAACGCTGGCGTTTCGCCGTTCGTGCCGCGAAGGGATTTGCGGTTCCTGTTCGATGAACATTAACGGCAAAAACGGCCTCGCCTGCACCACCGCGATTGAGGACTGCAAGGGCGACGTCACCATCACGCCGCTGCCGCATATGGAAGTCATCAAGGATTTAGTGCCCGATTTCACGCATTTTTATGCGCAATATGCGTCGATTGAGCCGTGGTTGAAAACCAAAACGCCGACGCCATCGGGCAAGGAGCGGTTGCAAAGCCCTGAGGACCGCGCCGAACTGGACGGCCTGTATGAGTGCATCCTGTGCGCTTGCTGTTCAACCAGCTGTCCCAGTTATTGGTGGAACAGCGATAAGTTCCTTGGTTCTGCTATTTTGCTACAGGCCTATCGCTGGCTGGCGGACAGCCGTGATGAAATGACGGGTGAGAGGCTCGATGAACTGGAGGATCCGTTCCGCCTTTACCGCTGCCACACGATCATGAATTGCGCCAATGCCTGTCCCAAGGGGTTGAACCCTGCGCGTGCCATCGCCGAGGTCAAAAAGATGATGGTCGAACGCGCCGTTTGACAGGCGGGCGGTGACTTCTGTTCTGGCCCGATACGATGCGCTGGTCGTCGCGGGCGAATTACGCGCCGATGATGGGCAGCGCGCGGCGGCGGTGCGGCTTGACCAGTTGCAGCAGGAGCTGGAGGCTATCCCCGAGCGCGGCTCCATCTTGTGGCGGATGATGGGGCGTAAGGTAGAGGCACCGCAAGGTGTTTATTTGTGGGGCGGGGTCGGGCGCGGCAAGACCATGCTGATGGACTTGTTCCACGACAGCTTGGCCATCCACGCCAAACGCCGCGTTCATTTTCACGCCTTCATGATTGAAGTGCATCAGCGCCTTCGCGCCGCGCGGGCCACTGAAGAGGGCGACCCGGTGATAGCGGTGGCGGCGGCGCTGGCGGGCGAGCAACGCCTTTTGTGCTTTGACGAAATGGTCGTCAATAACAGCGCCGATGCGATGATCATGTCGCGGCTGTTCACCGCCTTGGTTGAAGGCGGGGTGACGGTCGTGGCGACGAGCAACCGTCCGCCGCACGACCTGTATAAGGACGGGTTGAACCGCGAGCATTTCCTGCCGTTCATCGCGCTGATCGGCGCGCGGATGGATGTGCTACCGCTCAATGGCCCGAGCGATTATCGCCGCGACCGCTTGGCCGGGGTGCAGCGCTGGCATGTACCGAATGGCGCAGAGGCGACGGCGGCGCTATCGGAGGCGTTCTTCAAGCTGACCGATTATCCGCCTGAGGACCGCGCACATGTTCCGGTGGCCGAGATTGATGTCGGGGCCAAGCGCACGTTGCACGTCCCCAAGTCGCTCAAAGGGGTCGCTGTCTTTTCGTTCAAGCGGCTGTGCGGTGAGGCGCGCGGGGCTGCGGATTATCTTAGCATCGCGATGGCATATCACACGATCATATTGGTCGGCATACCCGCGCTGGGGCCGGAAAAGCGTAACGAGGCGGCGCGGTTCGTGACGTTGATCGACACGCTGTATGAATATCGGGTCAAATTGCTGGCCAGCGCGGACGCATTGCCCGACGATTTATACCTGAAGGGCGACGGCGCGTTCGAGTTTGAACGCACAGCGTCGCGGCTGAACGAGATGCTGTCCGACGACTGGTTGGCACGCGGGCACGGGGTGGGTGAATGACACGCTTTTTTTGGCACTGTCTGACTATGATTGTCGCTATTTATTTGGCTATGCTGTCTGGCGCTGCGCAGGCATCGGCTCCGCTCCCACCCGTTCTGACCGCCGCTGATTTGCGGCCGCACACCGACCTGTCTGGCCCGTGGAATTGGTCGATTGACCCCTACCGCGTCGGGGTGAGCGGGTTTCATGGCGGTGCTCCTGGCCCGGGATCGCGGCGTTACGATGATGTCGATGTCGAAACACATTTGATCGCCAATCCGCGCGCGCTGTTTGAATATGACATGGACCGCGCGCCGAGCGCGATACTGCCGTCATCGTGGCTTAACCATTCTCCCTTGCTGCGCCACTATCAGGGGCTGATGTGGTATCAGCGCATGGTCGAGGCTGACCCACGCGCAGGCACGCGCACCTTCCTGCGCTTTGGCGCGGTCAACTATGCCGCCGCCGTCTATGTCAACGGCGCTCTGGTCGGGCGGCACGAGGGGGGCTTTACCCCCTTCGCATTCGACGTGACCGAGCATCTGCGCAGCGGAGCGAACCGCATCACCGTTGGCGTTGATTCGACTGCCCGCGACGACAGCGTGCCGCCGCCCGTCACCGATTGGGAGAATTATGGCGGCATCACCCGCGCGGTGAGCCTGATCACCGTGCCCGAAACCTATATCGATGACGCGTGGGTGCGGCTCGGCAATGACGGGCGGATAAAGGCGAGCCTGCGGCTGGCGGGCAGCCATGCAGCGGGGCAGCGGTTAAGCGTGCGGATTGCGGCGCTGGGCCTGACGATGGGAGGTGTAAGCGACGCGGATGGCGTGTGGCAGGGGAGCGTGGCGCCGCCGCGCGCCCTGCGGCGCTGGTCGCCCGGTGCGCCGACGCTCTATGATGTCGAGGTGACAGCTGGTGCTGACAGCCTGCGCGACCGCATCGGCTTTCGCACCATCGCAGTGCGTGGGAGCCAGATATTGCTCAATGGCCAGCCGATATTCCTGCGCGGTATCAGCCTGCACGAAGAAGAATTGGGCGCGAACCCGTCGCGGATCATCACGCCGCAATCGGCGCGCGCGCTGTTGTCGTTGGTCAAGCATGACCTGCACGGCAATTTTGTGCGGCTGGCGCATTATCCGCATGGCGAGGCGATGACGCGGATGGCCGATGAGATGGGGCTGATCGTGTGGAGCGAGATCCCCGTTTACTGGCTGGTGGCGTGGGATAATCCAGGCACGCTGAACGCGGCGCGGCGCATGCTGGCCGAAAATATCCTGCGCGACCGTAACCGCGCCTCTATCGTGCTGTGGAGCGTCGGGAATGAAACGCCCGTCAGCGACGCACGTAACGCATTTTTGCGCACGCTGATCGCCGATGTCCGCAGCCTCGATGATAGCCGGCTGGTGACGGCGGCACTGCTCAATCGGCGCGAGGAGCGCGGCGGGCGCGTGACAATGGTCATCGACGATCCGCTGGTCGATGATTTGGACGTGATGGCGGTCAATAGCTATAATGGCTGGTATAGCGACGATGCGCTGGCGGCGCTGCCCGACTTCGACTGGTTGTCGGCCAGTGGCAAACCGTTGATCCTGTCGGAGTTCGGCGCCGATGCATTGGCGGGCTTTCATGATGCGGGCGCGGACCCGCGTAAGTTTTCCGAGGAATATCAGGCGGACTATTACCGTCAGACGCTGGCCATGGCCGACCGCATCCCTTTCCTCGCGGGGATGAGCCCATGGATACTTAAAGATTTTCGTTCGCCACGCCGCCAGCATCCGCTGTTTCAAGGCGGGTGGAACCGCAAGGGGCTGGTCAGCGAAACGGGGCAGCGCAAACAGGCATTCGGGATTTTGGCGGAACATTATGCGCGGCGCGCGGCGCATTAAAGATATTGCGAACCAATTGCATTAAACCTTGTGTTTTTGGACCTTTATCACCTTGCAATCGACGCTGGACGGGCTATTGCGGGGGTCGCGCGCGAGCCGATGAACGGCCGGATTGCTCGTTAGCGCTTTGAGATACGCACGGCCTTTTTGCAGGAGACACGACATGGCCCGCAACAAGATCGCGCTGATTGGCGCAGGGATGATCGGCGGCACGCTCGCCCACCTCGCCGCGCAAAAGGAAATGGGCGACATCGTCCTGTTCGACATCATGGAGGGGATGCCCGCAGGCAAGGCGCTCGACCTTAGCCAAGCCGCCCCGGTCGAAGGGTTCGACGTGTCGCTCAAAGGCTCATCGGACTATGCCGACATCGCGGGTGCCAACGTGGTTATCGTCACCGCCGGCATCGCGCGCAAACCCGGCATGAGCCGCGATGACCTTATCGGCATCAACCTCAAAGTCATGAAGGCGGTGGGTGAGGGCATCAAGACGCATTGCCCCGGTGCGTTCGTCATCTGCATCACCAACCCATTGGACGCGATGGTGTGGGCGCTGCGCGAATTTAGCGGCCTGCCGCACCATATGGTCGTCGGCATGGCGGGTGTGCTGGATAGCGCGCGGTTTCGCCACTTCCTTGCCGACGAGTTCAAGGTCAGCGTTGAGGACGTCCCCGCATTCGTGCTCGGCGGGCACGGCGACACGATGGTCCCCGTCATCGAATATTCGACCGTGGCGGGCATTCCCGTCCCCGACCTCATCACCATGGGCTGGTCCACGCAGGAGCGCATCGACGCGATAGTCGCGCGCACCCGTTCTGGTGGCGGCGAAATCGTCGCGCTGCTCGGCAATGGGTCGGCCTATTACGCCCCCGCGACATCGGCGATTGCGATGGCGGAAAGCTTTCTCAAGGACAAAAAGCGTGTGCTGCCGTGCGCGGTGCACCTGACCGGCCAATATGGCGTCGATAACCTCTATGTCGGTGTGCCGTGCATCATCGGTGCGGGCGGGGTGGAGCGCGTGGTCGAGATTGCGCTGAAACCCGAAGCGCAGGCGAACTTCACCGTCAGCGTCGATGCGGTCAAGGAATTGCTGGTCGCGTGCAAAGCACTTGATCCGTCATTAGCTTAAATTCGCGGAGCGTCTGATATTTCTTCCCAGCGAAAAGGCTGATTATGTCCATCCTCGTTAACAAACATACCAAAGTCCTGACGCAGGGGATGACCGGCGCGACCGGGACATTCCATACGCAGCAGGCACTGGATTATGGCACACAGATGGTCGGCGGGGTGACGCCGGGCAAGGGCGGCCAGGTGCATATTGGCCTGCCGATGTTTGGCACCGTGGCGGAGGGCATGGCCGTAACCGGCGCGGACGCGAGCTGCATCTATGTGCCGCCGCCGTTCGCCGCCGCCGCGATCATTGAGGCGATCGACGCGGAAATGCCGCTGATCGTCTGCATCACCGAGGGGATTCCGGTGCTTGATATGGTCAAGGTCAAGGCGCGGCTGACGGGCAGTAAATCGCGGTTGATCGGTCCCAATTGCCCCGGTGTGATCACGCCGGGCGAGTGCAAGATCGGCATCATGCCGGGCAGCATATTCTCCGAGGGCAGCGTCGGCGTCGTCTCGCGTTCGGGCACGCTGACTTATGAGGCGGTGTTCCAGACAACCAATGTCGGGCTGGGCCAGACGACGGCGGTCGGCATTGGCGGCGATCCGGTCAACGGCACCAACTTCATCGACGTGCTGGAGCTGTTTTTGGCCGATGACGCAACGGCTTCGATGATCATGATCGGTGAAATCGGTGGCAGCGCAGAGGAAGACGCGGCGCAATTCCTGATCGACGAAGCCAAGCGTGGCCGCAAAAAGCCGATGGTTGGCTTTATCGCGGGGCTTACCGCACCTCCGGGCCGCCGCATGGGTCATGCGGGCGCGATTGTTTCGGGCGGGCAGGGCGGCGCCGAGGGCAAGATTGCGGCGATGGAGGCGGCGGGCATCCGCGTGTCCGCTTCGCCCTCCGAATTGGGCACGACATTGGTGGATGTGTTGAAGGGGTAGAGAAAGTGGATGTGCTCCTGCGAAGGCAGGAGCACATCGCCAAATCTATCGTAGGCACGATGCGTGCGATGATGGACCCCTGCCTTCGCAGGGGAACACAAGGGTAGATGATGGATTACGAAAATCACGACTTTGAAACCGAAAGCGGCCCAAGCTGGGCGCGTGAGGGCTGGCCGCTGTGCGATACTGATGCGCTGACGGCGGCGCTCGACCCCACGCAGATGGCGGTGGCGGTCAAGGCGGCTGCGGCAAAGTCTGGCGCTTTACTGTCCGATGCGGAGATCGCGGCGGCGGCGGGTGCGTCTATCCGCGCGATGATGCTGGTCCGCACCTACCGTGTGCGCGGACATTTGGCGGCGGACCTCGACCCGCTGGGCATCCAGAAACAGGATATTCCGGCCGACCTGACCCCCGAATATCACGGGTTTAGCGGTGGTGACCTTGATACGTCCGTCTATTTGGGCGGAGTGCTTGGCCTTGAAAAAGCGTCAATCGCTGAGTTGGTGGCGATATTGCGCGCCAATTATTGCGGGCGGGTTGGCCTCGAATATATGCACATCAACGATGTCGAGGAGCGGCGTTTCCTGCAGGAACGGATGGAGGGCGCAGACAAGGCCATCAGCTTCTCACCCGAGGGCAAGAAGGCGATCCTGAGCAAAGTGATCGAGGCCGAGGAGTGGGAAAAGTTCCTTGCGCGCAAATATGTCGGGACCAAACGCTTTGGCCTCGACGGCGGTGAATCGATGGTCCCCGCGCTGGAGGCGATCATCAAATATGGCAGCCAATATGGCGTGCGCGAAATCGTCTATGGCATGGCGCATCGCGGGCGGCTCAACATCCTCGCCAATGTCATGGCCAAGCCGTATAAAATCATCTTTCACGAGTTTTCGGGCGGGTCGTCAAACCCCGATGATGTCGGCGGTTCGGGCGATGTTAAATATCACCTCGGCACCTCGACCGACCGCGAGTTTGACGGGGTCGCTGTGCATATGTCGCTGCTCCCTAACCCGTCGCATCTGGAGGCGGTGGATCCCGTTGTGCTCGGCAAAGTCCGCGCGCAGCAAGTGATGCGCGGTGACCTAGCCAAGCACGAACAGGTGCTGCCCGTGTTAATCCATGGCGATGCTGCGTTTGCGGGACAGGGGATTGTGTGGGAATGCCTCGGCTTTTCTGGCATTCGCGGCTATAATACGGGCGGGTGCATCCACTTCATCATCAACAACCAGATCGGCTTTACCACCAGCCCGCAATATGCGCGCTCATCGCCTTACCCGTCGGACGTTGCCAAGGGGGTGCAGGCGCCGATCCTCCACGTCAATGGCGACGACCCCGAAGCGGTGACATTTGCGTGCAAACTGGCGATAGATTTTCGCCAGCACTTCCACCGCGATGTCGTGATCGACATGTGGTGCTATCGCCGCTTTGGCCATAATGAGGGTGACGAGCCAAGCTTCACCCAGCCGCTGATGTACGCGAAAATCCGCGCACATCCAGCCGTGTCCATGGTCTATCAGGCGCGATTAGAGGGTCAGGGCGTGCTATCCGAAGGTGATGCCGATGGACTGCGCAGCGCCTTCATCACGCGCCTTGAACGCGATTTCGCCGACGCCAAAGATTATAAGCCGAACAAGGCCGACTGGTTTGCTGGGCGCTGGTCGGGGCTGCACATGCCCGCCGATCCCGAAGGGGCGCGGCGCAATATCTATACCGGGGTTAGTGATAAATTGTTCGACGGCATTGGCCGCATCATCACCACTATTCCGGATGGTGTGGACGTGCACAAGACGCTGCGCCGCGTCATCGACGCTCGCGCCGCGATGTTTGCGGGCAAGGGTGACATATTCGACTGGGCGACCGCTGAGGCTCTGGCGTTCGGAACGCTGCTGAGCGAAGGGTATCAGGTGCGCCTGTCGGGGCAGGACAGCGGGCGCGGCACATTTAGCCAGCGCCACGCGGTGTGGGTCGATCAGGGCACAGAGGCGAAATATGTGCCGCTATCGACCGTGCCGCACGGCCGGTTTGAGGTACTCGACAGTCCGCTTTCCGAATATGGCGTGCTGGGTTTCGAATATGGCTATGCTATGGCCGACCCCAAGGCGCTGGTGCTGTGGGAGGCGCAGTTCGGCGATTTCATGAACGGTGCGCAGATCATGATCGATCAGTTCATCGCGGCGGGTGAGGCGAAATGGCTGCGCGCCAACGGCCTCGTCATGCTGTTGCCACATGGGTATGAGGGCCAAGGGCCGGAACATAGTTCGGCGCGGCTGGAGCGTTTCTTGCAACTGTGCGCGGGCGACAATATCCAGGTGTGCAACATCACCACCCCGTCCAATTATTTTCACGTGCTGCGCCGCCAGATGCTGCGGCCATTCCGCAAGCCGCTGATCATCATGACGCCAAAGTCGCTGTTGCGGCACAAATTGGCGCTGTCCGAGCGGGTGGACTTCATCGGGGAAAGCCATTTCCGCCGGATCATGTCTGACCGTAACCCGCCCGTTGACGCCGCGATTAAACGCCTCGTTCTGTGTTCGGGCAAGGTCGGTTATGACCTGATGGAGGCGCGCGACGCGGCCGATATGACCGACACCAGTGTCATCCGTATTGAGCAGATTTATCCGTTTCCCGGCGAACCATTGTCGCTGCGTCTATCGCGGATGACCGCGCTGGAGGAGGTGGTGTGGGCACAAGAGGAACCACACAACAATGGTGCCTGGTCGTTCATAGAACCGTTTCTGGAAGACGCGCTAAAGGCGGCGGGCAAGGCGGGGATGCGCGCGCGCTATGCGGGCCGCGCTGCGGCCGCGTCGCCCGCAACGGGGCTGATGTCGCGTCACCAAACCGAACAAGGCGCGTTGGTCGCCGATGCGCTGGGGCTTTCGGTTCGTGCCGAAATCCGCCGCACCAAGAAAAAGGGTTAAGTCATGTCTAGCGAAGTTCTTGTCCCTGTGTTGGGCGAATCGGTGACCGAGGCGAGCATTGGGCAATGGCTGAAGCAGCCGGGTGAGAGAGTCGCAGCCGATGAGCCAATCGTCAGCCTAGAGACCGACAAGGTCGCGGTTGAAGTGCCTAGCCCGATTGCGGGCGTGATGGGCCGCCAACTGGTCAAGGAAGGCGACACCGTCGCGGTCGGCGCTGTGATTGCGGTGATTGATGATGACGGCGCAGTTGTGGCACCGCCCGCAACGGTTGCGGCTAGTGCCACGCCTGCTTCATCGGTGATGGCCGATGCGTCGGCGCTGTCGCCCGGCGTTCGCCGCGCGGTGCTGGAATATGGGATCGACCCCGCCAAAATCACCGGCACGGGTAAGGATGGTCGCTTGACCAAAGAAGATGTCGTTGAGGCCGCCAAGCGCGCGGGTGACGCACCGGCTGCGACGGTGGTTGTGGCCGAAGCATCGGTGCCGGCCGTCCCTGTAACGGGCGTGCGCGGCGAGGAGCGCATCAAGATGACGCGGCTGCGGCAAACCGTCGCCAAGCGCCTGAAAGAAGCACAAAACACCGCTGCGCTGCTGACCACATTTAACGATGTTGATATGTCTGCGGTGATCGCGGCACGTGCCAAATATAAGGATTTGTTTGAGAAAAAGCATGGTGTCCGCCTTGGCTTCATGGGGTTTTTCACGCGCGCGGTGGCGCTGGCGGCGCGCGATGTCCCAGCGGTCAACCCGCCGATCGACGGCGACGAGATTGTCTATCACAAACATCTCGACGTCTCGGTCGCGGTAAGTGCGCCGAATGGCCTTGTCGTCCCCGTCATCCGTAACGCCGACACGATGAGCTTTGCCGAGATTGAAAAGGCGATTGGCGATTTTGGCGCGCGGGCCAAGGCGGGCACATTGACGATGGCGGATATGGCGGGTGGCACCTTCACCATTTCCAATGGCGGCGTGTTCGGCAGCCTGATGTCCACCCCGATCATCAACCCGCCGCAGTCGGCGGTGCTCGGCCTGCACCGGATTGAGGACCGCCCCGTGGTCCGCGACGGCGCGGTGGTGGTGCGGCCGATGATGTATCTGGCATTGTCCTACGATCACCGTCTGATCGACGGACGCGAGGCGGTGACGTTCCTTGTCCGGGTCAAGGAAGCGATCGAGGATCCGACGCGGCTGTTGATTGATTTGTAAGGGAGAGCCTCTGTGAGCATGATTTTGTATTTGAAAAGGGCTACCGAAGCTGATGTCCAACGACTGAAAAATCCAGAGCCTGAAGCTTTGCAGGAAGTGAGTCCTCCGGAAAAAAAGGGGTTCTTCTCAAAAATCTTTTCAAAGCCCGCAGTGCGTAAGGTGGCACAGGAACCGCACGCCAATCCAGTTCAGGATTTTTTCTTTTCTAACGGTGATCCAAGCGATCTGATTGATTTTGATCGGGCTTGGGACGCTTTGAATATGATGTTGACCGGTGAAGCTTTCGGCAGCGAGGGCCCTCTTGCAATATTCTACTATCCTGGTGAGGAAGTTGGAGGCGACGATGGCTATGGTCCAGCCAGATACATTCCCAGTTCAAAAATGAAAGAGTTTGAGGCGGCATTCGAGAAGCTTAGCCACCATGAGCTGAAGATCCGGTTTGATCCGTCTGCCTTTGAAGAAGCACAACTTTACTCGTCGTATTTGTTTTCTGAAGATGGCGTAGAAGTCGATTACATAATGCAATCGATCCCTGATTTCCGAAAGTTCGCGAAGCGATGCGCCGAAACTGATTCCGGTGCGTTAGTCGGGATTTATTGAGTGGCATAAATTGAAATGACTGAACAAACCTATGATTTTGCTGTACTGGGGATTGACCTATAATGTCCTTCCTGCCGCCACACATTGTCGAACGTGAGGACCGCAAGACGCTCGACCTATTGCGCTTTGCTATGACGTCGCGGGGGGTTGATGGGCAAGCCTGGCAGGCGGCAATGCGCTTTGACGCGCTTGCGCCATGCGACGATTGCATATGCCTCTACGGCGATGGTGGCAGCTGGGTCGTGAGCTATACGGAGCGCGGGACGTGGCGGGAAATCGCGCGTTTTCCCTTATCCTATGACGCGGTCAAATATCTGTTTGCGCATTTTATCGGCGGCCCATCGCCCTATGATGTCCGTGAGGACTGGGAGCGCAAAACGGGTCAAGAGTTTTCGATGGTGGATTGAGCGGCGCGATTGCCGCTGACGGAGCAGAAAATGACAGACTATGATTTTGACGTGCTGGTAATTGGTTCCGGTCCCGGCGGTTATGTTGCCGCTATCCGTGCGGCGCAGCTTGGCCTCAAGACCGCCTGCGTCGAGGCGCGCGAGACGCTGGGCGGAACATGCCTCAACGTCGGTTGCATCCCGTCCAAGGCGCTGCTCCACGCGTCGGAGTTTTACGAGGAAGCGCATTCGGGCGCGATGGCGAAGTTTGGCATTTCGCTTGGCAAGGTCGCGATAGACGTCGCCGCGATGCACGCCGAAAAGACCAAGGCGGTTGGTGAATTGACGGGCGGCATCGCGTTCCTGTTCAAAAAGAATAAGGTCGAGTGGATCAAGGGCCATGCGTCACCTGTGCGCCAAGGCGTTTCCACACGCTGCCCAGTTCAAGGCCGATGACG
>ERZ1292630.1056-Hain-H41-02um-R3-1056-length-27787-cov-9_pt1 | contig 27787 bp, 11 predicted proteins | sample MGYA00564408_ERZ1292630 | MGnify/ENA primary metagenome ERZ1292630 (study PRJEB36523, sample SAMEA6512641) | groundwater metagenome | collected 2019-01-08 | study: AquaDiva: Metagenomics assemblies of 32 groundwater samples
GGGAGCCGGCTCGGGGGGACCGAGGGGGGGTAAGGGGCCCTCCCCAAGCGGCGGCGGAGCCCGGCGGCACCACCACCACCATGCCGCAAAGCCGTCGTCGTCCGCCGCCGGCGCGGGGGGGAGTTCCTCGACTCAACCTGGAGGAGGGGCCACCGCATCCCTGACGACCGGAGCGGCAGGGCCAGGCTTCCACACTGTCGATGGCGTGGAGCTGGAGCGGCGCCCACACGGCATCGCCATGCTCCTCGGAGATTACATGAACCTAACGGATGGCGTCTGTCAGGTGTTCAGCGGTAGCATGGCGGTCCAGGGGGCCGCCGCTCGCGCCGGTGGAACGGCTGGGAGGCCGGGCGGCGGTGGCGGCGTGGTCGCCTTGACCGCGGGACGGCTATCGCTGCCCCCGTTTCATACGAAAGGGGCCTCCGGATCGTCAGCGGGCAGCGCGAAGCGCTCCGAGATTTCCTCGTCGTCCGCTGCGGCGCGCAGTGTCGATGGGTACGGCGGGCTCGCGGGTAGTGTGTTGCCACCGCCGGCGATCATGTTCTTGTCCGAGCCGTCTCGACAAACGCGGCCCGCGGGGACGCATGGCCAGCCGTCCCGATCGACGCTAGCCGTCACGACCGGAGGGCTAGGCGCGGCACCGTCCGGAGGGTCAAACGCAGTGCCCGACGGCGGTGGCACCCGCGACGAGGACGACGACGATGACGACCTCGCCCGTGGAAATATCTTGGGCTCGACCGCCTTCGAGGTGAACCGTTTTGACACCAGCCTTGGATGGTCCGCTTCAATGGAGCTCAACAACGGCAAAGTGGTGTGCGCCAAAGCGCTCACGCCCCTCACGCAGGTGAGCCTCCCGCTGGGGAATAGTGCGTCACTCTCCTCAGCTTCGTCGCCCTCATCAGTTTGGAATCGCGTCGTGTTGATCATGGTGCTCGACAGCCGCGACTTCGCGAATCGCTGTCTGCTGGACTACAACGTCGGCATTTTCCGCTTGTCTGCGGGGAGGTGTCTGGAGCAATCAAGGCGGGCAATGGCTACCGGCGGAACGAGTGCTCACTTTTAGCGGTTGTGTGGCGCCCCTCTTCCCCCCTTACAACTTCCTTCCTCCCACGCGACGCGCACAGCTTAATGCGTTTCACGTACGATCTAGTGATGGACTGTCAGTACCTGGCGGTCCCGATACCTGGTTAGCAATCTCACGATAGATACCGGCAAAGAACTTCACGGGAAACGGGTGTTGAAGAATATCGAAGATTGAACGCGTTGTCGCGCGGGACGACGCTCACTGACGTGACTTGATCGATTCCCCAAAAAAAAAGTCTTACGCACGACTTTGCCGACTTGTCGGATATGTCCCCGTGTCTCTGGCTCGTCGTCTTTCTGCTCGTTCCTGCGCGCGTCTCTGCTGCCTGCCCGCCCGACGGGACGCCCGTCACTGTCGACACCCACGCCGTCGGGTGCGCCGACCTGCGGCTCACCGTCACCGCCGACAACGTCACGCTCGTCATCGAGGGTGCGACCGGCTCCATCAACGTGACGTCCGACGCCGCCGGCACGACGCTGCGCCTGCTCGACAGCACCGTCGCCGGCAACGTGACGCTCGGCGGCCCGCACGCGTTCGCCGACGTCCGCCGCTCGACCGTCACCGGCGCCGACGTCGTCGTTCTATCTGGCGCGCGCAACGCCACCATCGCCGTCGTCGACTCGACGCTGACCGGCGCCGTCGTCGCGTCTGTGCTCTCCAGCGCCGTCGGCGTCTCCCTCACGATCTCCAACTCGACACTCAGCGCCACGCGATACGCCGCCAGCGTCGTCGGCGCCACGATCCGCGACGTCGCCATCGCAGTCACCGACTCCCGCCTCACCCTCGCCGGCGCCGACAACGTGGGCGTCGTCGCGCTCGCCGCTGCCGCCGTCTTCAACGCCGCCGTCAACGTCACCGCGTCGTCCGTCACGTGCAAGGCGGGCAGCTACGTGGGGGTCCTCGGCGCCGGGAGCAACAGCGGCGCCGTGACCTGGACGAACGTGACCGTCTCCGCCGCGCTCGCCAACGTCACGTCGACCGCGGGCAGCGCCGTGGGGGTCCTCGGCGCCGGGAGCTACAGCGGCGCCGTGACCTGGACGAACGTGACCGTCTCCGCCGCGCTCGCCAACGTCACGTCGACCGCGACGGGCAACTACGTGGGGGTCCTCGGCGCCGGGAACAGCAACGACGTGACCTGGACGAACGTGACCGTCTCCGCCGCGCTCGCCAACGTCACGTCGACAGCGGCCAACTACGTGGGGGTCCTCGGCGCCGGGAGCTACTACGGCGTGACCTGGACGAACGTGACCGTATCCGCCGCGCTCGCCAACGTCACGTCGACAGCGGCCAACTACGTGGGGGTCCTCGGCGCCGGGAGTAGCTCCGGCGTGACCTGGACGAGCGTGACCGTCTCCGCCGCGCTCGTCAACGTCACTTCGACAGCGGCCAACTACGTGGCGGTCCTCGGCGCCGGGAGCGACAGCGACGTGCGCTGGACGAGCGTGACCGTCTCCGCCGCGTTCGCCAACGTCACGTCGACCGCGGCCAACTGCGTGGGGGTCCTCGGCGCCGGGAGCCCAAGCCGCGGGAGCTGGACGAACGTGACCGTCTCCGCCGCGCTCGCCTACGTCACGTCGACAGCGGGCAGCGTCGTGGGCGTTCTCGGAGCCGGGACCAACAACGGCGCCTCGAGCTGGACGAACGTGACCGTGTCGGCGGCGTTCGCCAACGTCACGTCGACAGCGGCCAACTGCGTGGGGGTCCTCGGCGCCGGGAGCGTCAGCGACGTGACCTGGACGAACGTGACCGTCTCCGCCGCGCTCGCCAACGTCACGTCGACAGCGACCGAACGCGTGGGGGTCCTCGGCGCCGGGAGCGTCAGCGACGTGACCTGGGCGAACGTGACCATCTCCGCCGCGCTCGCCAACGTCACGTCGACAGCGGGCAGCGTCGTGGGCATTCTCGGCGCCGGGAGCTACAACGGCGCCTCGAGCTGGACGAACGTGACCGTGTCGGCGGCGTTCGCCAACGTCGCGTCGACAGCGGCCAACTGCGTGGGGGTCCTCGGCGCCGGGAGCACCCGCGGCGTGACCTGGACGAACGTGACCGTCTGCGCCGCGCTCGCCACCATCTCGTCGACTGCGGGCGAACGCGTGGGTGTCCTCGGCGCCGGGAGCTACAACGACGTGAGCTGGACGAACGTGACCGTCTCCGCCGCACTCGCCAACGTCACGTCGACCGCGAGGGACGCCGTGGGGGCCCTTGGGGCCGGAAGCTACGTTTCCGTCGCCGCGGGCGCGACGGCAACCGCGGTGTGGACGGGTGTCGCAGTCGTGCTCGTCGATTCGACGCTCGCTTGCCGGTCGGCGTCGGTGTCCGGCGTCCTCGGCGCCTCCATCGCCGCTCGTGATCCTTCAAACCCGACGTCAAATGGCAGCGTCAACGTCGCATGGCGCGGGGTCGTCGTCGTTGCCGCGGCGTCGGGTGTCGGCGTGTGGGCGGGCGAACGCGCGGCGGTGCTGGGCGCGAGCGCCGACGACGGCGCGTGGGACGGCGTGTTCGCTGGCGCGGTTGAGGCAAGTCGCGTGTTCGCTCGTGTCGGGTCGGTGGGCTGCACGCTCGGCGCTCCCGGCTTGTGGCGCGACGCGGTGCTCGGAAACGGGTCAGCGGCGATCGACGCGAACAGCACGGTGCTCTGCAGCAACCGCACCGTCGACAACTGCGTGGCATCCGAGCTCCCGGACCACGTCGCCGCCCTGCTCGACCGCGCGCGGCGCCTCGACTTGTGCGGCCGGGCTCGCCTCTCGGCGACAGGCACGGCGACCGCGTCGCAAACTGACACCGCAACGGCTACCACCACGCCCAGCGAGACGTCGACAGCGACGACCTCGAGGACTATGGCCAACACGACGTTTGGGACCGCCGCGGCCAGCACGACGACGACGACCACCACAGAGGGCAGAGTGCCGTCGACTACCGCGCTGGGCAGCACGGCGGCCATTGCCGTAACGAAACTCTCCACGGCGGCAAACATGTCGGTGACGACGGCATCTGCTACGAACCGATCACAGACAGACGTTTTCGTCAACGGCTCTTCTTCCCCGGCCCCTGGGAACACATCGGCGTATTCCGTCGTGAACGGCTCCTCTTCCTCTTCCTCGCTCGATGGAGTGACGACCACCAGTCTGGCCGTGGCTTCGGTAGCGCAAGGCGCGTATTCGGTCATCTTCTCTCCTCCGCTGCGTGCCAATAAAGCGGCGACGTTATCGCGGATGCGTGACACGATGGAGGCCTGCGCCAACGCGGACGCGACACCGACGAAGCCGGGATGGGCGCAGTTCGTGTGGGATGGCGGGGGTGAGTTCAAGGGCGCGGTTGCTTCGACCACGGGGATGCAGCTGTTCACGTTTGCGACGGGGTGTGTGGTGTACGTGGCTGCGGAGTGCAAGCGACAAGCGCACCGGGCAAAACATGCGAGCCGCACCACGGTCCCCGATGCAGACGGTTTTCAGCCGAAGCTGCCGTCCCTCATCCGCATGGCCCGCGCGTTGTACATTGCCAGCAGTCTGTACTATACCCCAAGCGTCGCGTCAGGGTCTGTTTATCTCGTGATGTCGCCATTCGGCGATCAAGACGTGCTGGTGGGGATCGTCGGATGGCTCGCGGCGGCCCTCCTGACCGCCACGATGGTTGCCAGCGCCGTTGCCGGTGGGTCCGCAGGGAGCAATACGGAGAGCCAGCAGCCGCAGGAGGAGGGGGCGGCTGGGTTCAGCGGATCTGCCGCGGGTGTGGAACAGGGCATCGGTGGAAGTGACGGTGACGTGCCGTGCCGTCCATCCCCCAGCGGTGAGCGACATGCTTCCGCTCGTCCTTCTACCTCCCGACGGATGGCACTCGCCGCGCTCGTCGAATGCCATGCGCCTATGTTCGAGGGGTTGCGGCCGTCCGTCGCGGCACGTCTGTACGTGGTAGTGGATGCGATGGCGGCAGCGGTGATCGGCTCGTTGAGCATGTTGCCGATGCTCAGCAACAAGATGATGACTTGTTCCGCTTCGGCGTGGGCCATCGCAGGGGCGTGTGTCGTGCAGTTCGCGTACCTGGCGATCGTGCAGCCGTTCGAGGGTCGCATGGACATGGCGAGTGCGGTGGCGCTGCTCGTCACCAACGGTGCGGCGAGCGTCGCGTGCGCCGCGATACTGGGTCGCGCCGCCCCAGAAGCCCCGAGCGAGGACGACGTGCTACTTATGGATCAACTAACCCTCGCGGCTACGTCCGTTTTTTTCGCGGATCTCGCTGTCGCCATCGGAATGAACATTTACGAATGCGTGACGATGCGAGGGGAAAAACGCAATGACGGCAAACCAACATTTTCTGCCCCCATCGTGGCGAATATCGAGGCATCCGTCCCGACAGGCGACGACGAACGACGGTCAGAGGAACCGCTGCTGACGGTACACGCCCGTGTGATCGCGCCGCGGGGCAACCCGCTTGCCGCCAAGTAATCGACACGTTGCGGAAAAAGTGGCACTGACCCAGCAGCCGGGGCCCCCTCCGGACTCGACGAGCATCACCGTTCCTTCACCGCAGTCCACGGGCGGCGCAGGGTCGCCATTGTCCATTTCGTGCGACGTCACGAGGTCATACGCGTAGGTCACAGATAGGAACCAGTCGCCGGCCCACATGGGGTCACTGACTGCCGCCGGTGGTCCTCCTTTTCGGGACATAGGAAGTGTCGGGAAAATATTATTGTTCGTTGTCGTTCGCTGTGTTCTTTTTTCCGTGGATGAGAGATTTGATTAATTCGCATCGCGACTATTTCACACGTTCGCAAAGCGCTGCGATAAAATTTGAAAGCACGCGTCGAGAAGTCGCCTCACCGGGTAGATGGTGATGTGACCAGCGCTCTGCAACCCTCGCCGAAAGCATCCAACGCCGCGCGGCGGGCTCTGCCATCCGATAGACCCACGCATGTCGCAACTTACCAGCGGCGTCGTCGGGCTTCGCACCATGTCAGTGACCTGTAGGTATCGGACGCAGCATGGACTGACCGGTGAGATGGTGCTGTACGTGTGCGTGTCCCCTGGTCGAGGATTCAGGAGCAATCAATCGGCGCGTCTGCATCAAGGCGGGCAATGACCGTCGAATATTCAGGCAAAACATCCGATTTTCGACTCATCCGCATGGGACCATTCGCCGGCTTGGTGTCGGACCCCGAACCACTACGCAAAATGCTGTCATTGTCACCGTCCAAGCGACCGACCAAACGGCCGTCCTAGACCGTCATCCACTCCCGACCAAGTTCTTCTAAGTGGCGTCACGACCTCGCCTCTCTTCCTTATGTGCGTGCCGCGGGCTAGGCCACTCTGCGCGCCATCTCTCCGATTTTCGACTCATCCCATCTCACCTATACTCCACTCTTCCGCTGTCACAGAAAAAAAGGTTTCGTTTTTATTCAACTTTTCGAAACAATGGCGAAGTCCATGCGATCGAAGTGGAAGAAGGCGCACAAGGCCATCCGTGCCGCCAACATCAAACCCTTAGTCTCCCACCGTGTGGACAAACTTCATGAAAAACTTGTCATCTCGACGAAGGGCGGTATTGGCAAGGTTCCGATGCAGGATGCGTGTGAAACATTTCACCATTTGCCGCCTACCGACGTCAATCCCGATGCGCCGCTCAAACTCGCCCCGATGAAGACGAACGTGCGTAAAGGCTGGCGGGGGCATGAATCCGGCCCCCCTCACCACCTCACCGTGGGCCGCGACGCCCTGCCGGCGGCGCCGGAGCCCACGGACACCCCCGTCGAACAAGGCTACGTCGTGCCCGCGGACATCAAAGCCAAGTACGCGGCGCAACAGGCCGAACTGGCGGCCATTGCAAACGGCCTCGCAGAGCAAGCGCAAGGTGGGCTGCTCACCGAAGGCGGCCGGGTCAGGGAGATTGAAATCAGAATTGGTGATAGCGACGACGACGACAACGATCGGGAAGAGGAGCACGGCGCGCCCATCGTCACCGAGCCGCAACGACTCAAGCTCGCGAAGGACCGTGCTGAGGGCGCCAAGAAGATGAAACTCGACTCGCAGCGGGTGCGGCGACTCGTGCAAGCAGGGGGCAGTGGGAGCAGCGCGAAAAAGGCAGCGAAGGCGAGGAAAGCCGCCGAGTAACGATCCGGCCGCCGCCTTATCAACCCCCCTCGCTGGCCTCGTGCGGAACGGGGGGGCGGGGGCGTGAAAAAAAGGGGAGACGGCCCTCACTCATAACTTCCTTCCTCTGCTCCAACCTTTCAGTGTTTTGACCATTTTTATCGATTTAAACAGCGACGGCGCTCCCCCGCCGAAAGTTCCGTGTTGACGTTATCATGCCGACAGAGCCTCCCCGGCTCTGTAGGGTCCCCGTTCGATGGTTGTTGATTGATGACCCCTCGCACTACCTCTGTCTCCTCCGTCTCCTCGTCAATTTTCAAGAAGGGAACAGGAAAACATTTTCCCCCCGCAAAGCGCCACAAAGCGAAGCCATACTTATCTAGGTTGAATCCAGCGCCACCGGCCACACGTCTCTCCCCGCGCGCAAGGCACCATCGTCATCAACATCATATGGGAGGCGTCCTCAGTTGGTTTGATTCGCTGTTCACGAAGAAGAACGCGACGATTCTCATGGTGGGGCTCGACGCCGCCGGGAAGACGACCATCCTCCTGAAGCTGAAGCTCAACGAGACGAAGGAGACGGTCCCGACGATCGGCTTCAACGTGGAAACCGTTGAGTACAAAAACGTAAAATTTCACGTTTGGGACGTTGGGGGCCAGGAGAAATTGCGGCAGCTCTGGAAGCACTACTACGATGGGGCCAATGCCATCATCTACGTGATAGATTCCAACGATCGCGAGAGAATGGGTGTGGCGAAGGCGGAGCTAGATCGCTTGCTGCGAGACCCCACCTTGGCGGGCGCCACGCTGCTTGTGTTATGCAATAAGCAGGATCTGCCTCACCGGCTGACGCCACAGCAAATTGTCGACATTTTAGGCCTTCAGCGCGAGCCGGAATTAGTAGCGAGCCGGAAATGGTTCGTGCAAGGATGCTGTGCTCACACCGGTGATGGCCTCTTCGAAGGGCTGGATTGGCTGTGCGGTCATCTACCGAATAACTCGAGTGCTCCGATTGCGTAAAGAAATGGGAGCCTGGGGGGAGGGACCGTTCTCCCGTTTCTTTTGGTGTCCATACATATGTGTGTTTTGGAGGGAATGGGAGCGGCCGCCGCGCGTGTTGCGCGTTTTCTCGGGGTTTTTTTTTTACATTGCCCCCAACCCACCGCTCCACTTTTCGCCGCCGCCTCCGTTTTCCTTCTGTTTTTGTCCCCCAACAAAGGCATCGTCGCCACGGACCGCGCGGCGCTCTGTTGTGATCTCTCTGCCCCCCGATAAGTATACTTGTGCTGCTACCCTGGAGGTGCCCCCACCACTGCGCTCGCACACCACCAGGATCCCAAACCACCTCTCTCGCCGCCCATCATGGCCTCCGAAGTGAGCAAGAAGGACGCGAACCCGATGCGCGAGATCGTCGTCAAGAAGCTGTGCATCAACTGCTGCGTCGGCGAGTCCGGCGATCGTCTGACCCGTGCGTCGAAGGTGCTCGAGCAGCTGTGCTCCCAGACCCCCGTGCTGTCCCGCGCCAAGCTCACCGTGCGCACGTTCGGCATTCGTCGCAATGAGAAGATCGCCGTGCACTGCACTGTCCGTGGCGACAAGGCCCACGAGCTGCTGGAGAAGGGTCTGAAGGTCAAGGAGTTCGAGCTGCGCACGTTCAACTTTTCCGACACCGGTTCCTTCGGCTTTGGCATCAGCGAGCACATTGACCTTGGCATCAAGTACGACCCGGGCACCGGCATTTACGGCATGGACTTCTACGTCGTGCTCGGCCGCCGCGGGGAGCGTGTTTGCCAGCGCCGCCGCTGCAAGGCGACCGTCGGCCGTGGCCACCGCGTCTCGAAGGCGGAGGCGATCAAGTGGTTCGAGAAGACCCACGACGGTATTGTGTTTCCCGGCAAGAAGAAGGCGAAGGGTGTGTACCGCGGCCGCAAGTAAAGAACCGATGGCACGGTGATCGCAAGTTGGGGGGGAGACGTGGCTTAAGGCCAGACCCGTTTCCCCCCTTCACTTACGCTGTGCGATTTCGTTTCGGCGCTCTTTTGTCGCTCTCCCTCACCACATCATTTTTTAAACCGTTGGCTATTGTGTGCAATGGAGAGGCGCCCATCTTTTTTATGCCCCCCATTTCACGATGAGCGAGAAAGACACGTGGTGGCGACCCCCCTTTGGCACACGAAGGACCAAACACGGTTTTCGGTTCGCCGCTTCGCACAATTGAGTTCTTCGCAAGGGAGGCGAACAACAACGGTGCTGTCGCTGTTGCGTGGCTTGCCGCGGGCTGGGGTTAGGGGCTTCTACCACATCTTTAAGCTCCTTTGCCAACCACACTACCGATGTCCTCCGTTGCTGCCTCAGCAGCAACTGCGGCCGCGGCCCCGCCGCCGCCGGCGTTCGCTGCGGACGAGCTCAACGCGGTGTCGCCTCTCGATGGGCGCTACAAGCGCAACACGCAGAGCCTTGGGCCCTATTTCTCGGAGTGCGCCTTCTTCAAGTACCGAGTCCATGTTGAAATCGAGTACTTTTGCGAACTGTGCACGGTCTCCGAGGTCGCTCAGCTGCGCGATGTCCCCGCCGACAAGCTCGCGCTGTTGCGTGACATTGGTAGTATGTCAAAGTTCACGACGGAAAACGCGGCCGCGATCAAGGCCATTGAAAAGACGACGAACCACGACATCAAAGCCGTTGAGTACTTCGTCAAAGGCTTGATGAAGCAAGCAGGCCTCGATCCGTGGCTCGAGTTCGTCCATTTCGGCCTCACGTCGCAAGACATTAATAACACGTCGATCCCGATGATGCTCTGGGATAGCTTGAATCAGGTGTACATCCCAACTCTGCGCAAGCTCATCAAAGGGTTGTCCGAGAAGGCCGCGGGGCCGTGGAACGTGTCCATGCTGGCGCGCACGCACGGACAACCAGCGAGCCCAACCAATCTGGGAAAGGAATATAAAGTGTGGATCGAGCGGCTTGAGGCTCAGTTGGCGCAGCTGGAAGCGATCCCAAAAAGCGCCAAATTCGGAGGCGCGACCGGCAACTTCAACGCCCATGTCGTCGCGTACCCTTCCGTGAATTGGAAGGCCTTTGCGGACAAGTTCGTCGGGGAGCGCCTTGGTCTGCATCGCTCGCAGTACACCACCCAGATTGAGCACTACGACAACCTCGCCGCCGTGTGCGACTGTCTCAAGCGCATCCACACGATCCTCCTGGACCTAGCGCGCGACACGTGGCAGTACATCGCGATGGAGTACTTCAAGCAGGAGGTCAAGGCGCAAGAGGTGGGTTCCAGCGCGATGCCGCACAAGGTAAATCCGATTGACTTTGAAAATGCGGAAGGGAATCTCGGCATGGCCAATGCCATTTTGGAGTTCTTTAGCGCCAAGTTGCCCATCTCTCGTTTGCAACGCGATTTAACCGACAGCACGGTGTTGCGCAACCTGGGCGTCCCCCTCGGGCATGGCCTCGTGGCCCTCGGCAGCCTCGAGCGCGGCCTGGGCAAGCTGAACGTCAACGTGGCCGCGATTAACGCCGATCTCGACGAAAACTGGGCGGTGGTCTCGGAAGCGATTCAGACGGTGTTGCGCCGGGAGGCGTACCCGCAGCCCTACGAAGCGCTAAAGGCGCTAACGCGCGGCGGTAGCGGGCAGGGTGGCGAAAAGATCGCCAAAGAGGGGATCCAAGCCTTCATCCGGCAGCTGCAGGGCATCTCCGAGCCGGTCAGGCAGGAGCTCCTCGGCATCACACCGTTCAACTTTGTCGGATACGTTTAAAGGGGGAAGGGGGTTGGACGAAGAATCCGATGGGTTAAACGACCCTCTCGTCTGGTTGGCGCCGAAAAGATCAAACTTCCCTGTTTCTTTGTTCCTTTCTTTTTGCAGTGTGGAATGTGTTAGTTGTACCCAATTGTCGATCCGCGGAAACGTGGTGTCCCCTGAGGCCGCGTGATATGAAAGTGGGTGGTCCTGCGGGTTTTCGATGTTCTCAGCCTCTGTCACTTCACGGCGTTTGAATGCCTTTCGCTCTTCGCTCGGCAGTGTCGTGGTCGGCAACTGCACAACCATATACCAACCCCGACGCAGGTTCGTTGCCCTTGGGCGCAGCGCGACAGTATGTCGTGTCGCAGCTCGTCGACGAGCACATCGGCGCCCTCCGTCGAGAAACCGCCCAGCTCATCGCGGAGGAGCAGTTCCACACGCAAACCATCCTCGTGCAACTGCGTCATGTGAAGACCCAAATGGCGTTGCTCTGCGCCGCGGCCGCCGTGATGCCAGAGTGGACCAAGGAGGTGATAGTGCGAGGTGGGAATGACTCTGCGATGGCCGGCGCGGTTGCGAGAGGCGGCGGCGGTCGTGAAAGGCGCGAGGAGTCGCCGCCATCCCCCTTTCCCCAGCAGCCTCCAGCAGAGCACCCACAGACGTCTGCGGCTCGTGACTCCGACTGCGGCGGTGCGGCGCCCCCCCGGCCCTTCCTGCGACGGAGACCAATCATGGCACCGGAAGCCGAGCCGTCCGAGGGGCGGCCCCCCCTCCCCAGTGTCGCGGTGGACGCCGACACAGCAGACGCCATCCCCCTGGGGCACCAATCGGCAGAGTATCAACGAATAAGCCCGAAGTTACATCCGCCGTCGTCGGCGCCGTTGCCGACTGCGGCTGTTGGCAACGGCGGCGGCACTGGACATCCTCATCACCATCCTTACTTCGTCGACGCATCGATGAGCTTGGCCTTGACCGCCGCCACGAGATTACCACGCGACGATGCTGTGCAAATCGGATCCGCCGCCGCTCACCCACCTTTCGGCGTCATTGGTGACGCCGTTGGCGACAGCGCGACGGAGGAGGAGCCCTCGACCATTCATAGTGAGCAGGAGGGTGACGCGCAACGACCCCCGCCGCCTCGGGCGCCTGCGTCCTGTGGGCCTCGCTTGGCGCCGAGGGAAGAGGGGCCCGCATGGGATGGTGCAGGAGGGCGAAAAGAAGCCGCCGCCGCCCTCGTCGCGGCTGACGTGGAGCGGTCAAAGCGCGTCGAGAGCAGTACGGATTGGTCGTCGAGTTCCCCGCTCGAGGCCCCCTTGCTGACGTCGTCGTCGCACGTCCTCCGCGCGGCCAGCGCAGTAGTAGATGTACCGCGGTCGGCAGTTGAATGTGTTGTCGACGAACCCTGTCCCCTCGCACCCAGAGAGAAACTTCTCGACAATCAACGCGCCGAGGCGGTGACAAGCACGGTGCCGTCGACGCTGGAGGAGGCGACTCGGTTGGTCGATATCGTCTTCGAAGGGCGCAGCGGCGAGAAAGCAATGCAGCAGCCACCGGCAACTTGCTTGGGATCAAAGTCTGGCGCCGTGGTGGCAGCAGGGAGAGGTATGTTGGGACCGCCGCCGGTCGGTGGGACAGCTGACCCGTACGACGCCTCTGCGTTGGTCTCCGAGGCCGACGAGTTCATCGTGTCGGCGACGATTGAAACGAAGGGCGGCTTCCTCGACGCCATGCAGGCGTCAGGGGCCGTGATGTGTCCCCCTCTCTGGAAGGATGTCGAATCTCCTCGCCGCCGCCGCCGCCGCCGCCGTGACGGTGGAGGGCACTGGGATCAACCCGCCTCACCGCCGTCTCATCGTGCCGCCGAAGGTGATCCGTGCTGGGATGGCGCGACGATCCCTGGTGGCGTCGCTGGGGAGGGGGCACAAGGTCGATCCACGGTTGAGCGTGAGGAGGGGGAGGGAGATGACATTGGCCACCTACGTGGCACGCTGGAAGCCTTCGACGAATGGCGGCTCGTCGCCGACGAGTTTTGCGATCAATTCCAACGCGTGGCGAGCGACGCGACCTTGCGGTTCGTGTCCTTTCAGTGGCTTCAGCAGCACGTGGGGCACAACCGACTGGAGTTGCGTGCGGCACTCGCCGGACTGCACGAGCTGTTTTTCATGGCCAAAGTTGCTCGCCGCGAAGTGGTCGTTGCCGCCAACAACGACAACGCTCGATTGCCGCCAACAACGACAACCCTGTTCGATCACGCAAGACGAAGTGGCAGCAAGGCGCGATACCCAGCCCCCCTCGACCGAGAAGAACGAATGTTGCCGTCCTCGTATCGTGATGGTCATCATGGAACGGTTGGTAGGACGCAGCACCGCCGCCAAGGAAGCGACAGCGGCGGCGGCCGGATGACTCATCACGGTGAGCCGCCGGAATCGTCGCCGATTGCCCCCGCCGCTGTCCCGCTGTTGAACTTCGAAAACGGAGGCGACAACAGGTTACTTCGGCTGCCGCTCAGCGAAGCGACGGGCCGGAGCTCTACACAACGGTTAAATCCTGCGCCGGGAGTTCGTGCGCTTCTCGCCCCTCGCGGCATCGGAGGAGTTTGGAACAAGCACGTTGCGTCGGTTGCTTCCGGCTTGAATCGCGACGCACGTGACGGTCCTTCTCGATGGACCCTCACCGGGGCCAACGTCGCGACCGTCACGTGCCACGTGAGTGCCAGCGGTTGGTGAATCCAGCACAGATCTTCCACCCCTCCGAACGTCAAGTTCCAGTGAAAAACGTGTGCACATGAAGGGCGATGGCGACCGGGAACGGGGATGGTGACAGGGGTGATCTCAAGTCATGTCAGAAGCGACCCCCCGTGAGAGAATTGTGAGACTGCTTTGGTAGGGGGGGAGCGGCCCCATTGTCTTTAGCAAAAAGGGGACCGCTGTCCCCGCGCGACGCCATCAAAACGTCGACATCCCCGGCCTCCTCTCTTTTTTTCCCTTGTTGACCCAGCAGAAAATGACATCCTCCGCCGCAGACGCGGTCGAAATGACAGGAAAGGCACTGGCCACGCGCAGCAGCGCTAGCGACCTGCTTCATCGACGGGGTGCGGCTCTTCCCAGCCCCGGTGGCGGGCTTCCACATTGCTTCCTTGACACGTCCAAAAAAGCGCCAACGACGTTGAGGACGACGGATGACCGCGATGGTACAACCGCAACCACCGTCACAGTCGTGGACGACGTCGCACCTCCAGCAAACGGTGGCGCCTTCCACGAATACGTCGATGACGACGAGGGAAGGGACCGCCAGCAACAGCGAGTGTTGTCCCTGCAGAGCGGCAGCTATGTGTTCGCCGGCGAAGACCTCACTATTCAAGTGCGAGGAGGAGGAGGCGACGAGAGCACCGGCGGCGGCCTTGGTAGCAACCAGAAGGCGGCATCCCAAGGCCCAACAACGCGCGAAACCGTTCAGTCGCCGAGGCGAGTGAGGAGCGGGCTCAGCAGCCGCGGCGGTGCCCATGCGACGGGGGCCGCGCCCCTTGGCAACGGGGGCGGACGGAGCACGGGAAGCAACAGCGCCATGCAACTACCACGACCGCGGGCGACCGCCCTGCAGGGCGCGCAGTTGCCGCAACACGGAACGCCGGCGATCGAAGCGATGGTGGCCGCCCCGGTGCCTAAAATGGAGGTCGACGACCCGCCGCCTCCATTCTCTCCCAATACGGTTTTGGACGCCCTCAGCGGTGCAATGACCCATCAAGACGGCGGCAGCGGCGACGAGGACGACGGCATCCACGGGGATCGTCAAGGCGAACACCACCCCCACGATGGAGACTCGCATCTCCATCTCCCGGAGGGCGCATCTCCCACCTCCCCCTCCGCTCGTCGGCGCGCAGCGTTCATTCGACATGGCGACCGTTCTGACTCCTCATCACTGCAGGCGGACGGCGGCGACGAGCCAGTCATCATCGCCGTCCTGCCGCAAGCGGTCCCCCCCGAGTCAACCAAATCGTCGGCCCACGCAGCCGTTGCTCGCGGCGGCGCTCCGTTTCGCCGACGTGGGTCCGCGGCAGAGGGGGGGGTGCGACCTCCCCCCTTAGCGAAGCAAATGCGCACCGCCAATGTGATTGCGATGATGACGGAGAGCCACGAGCCGCACGCATGGATCGTCGCCCACGAGCCGCAAAAAGCGCTCAGCGTGCACGCCTTCGTTGACATTGGAGATGCCGTACGGTACATCAGCGACGCGAAGCTGCAAGCCTACGAGCGCGAGCGGCGCCGTGTGAGCCGCAGATCGCAGCGCCGAGCCGCAAAACGACAGCAACGCGCCAGCGCTATGGAAACCGATGAGACTGCCCGGTGTGCGAGCGACGACGCGGTGGCGGTCGACGAGGTGGTGCCGGTGCTGTCCGGGGCCGACAGTTCCAAGAAACAGGAAGCTGCTGATCACTCGCACCACCGGCTCGGCAATCCCAGCAGTGCCGCGCTACATCCCCCGCCGCCCCTCGCCGGTCACAATTCGCAAACGTATCTGTCGCTCCGTCACGCGAAAACAATGCCGATCCTCCACAACGCGTCGTCGCTGGCGGTTGGCACTTCCGCGGCGGCAATGGGCCGGCCGACCTCCTCGGAGTCGCCCCCACCGCTGATCCCCCCCTCCGGGCTGATGGCGTCAGCACTTCCTACATCCGCCATCCGCGAGCCTTCCAGCAGCAACCATCGCACGCCGCAACCGGCGCCGCCTTCCCCTGCGGAGCTCTTGTCGTCTACCACCGCTTTCTCCAACGCCGCACCGCCGCCCACGAATCAACCTATGATCATATCGGTGTCCTCGCCCCAGCTAGACACGGAGGCGACGCGGCCTTCTTCGGCGACGGGTCACCCTGGGGCCGCCATCGGGAAGCAGCAGGGTGCATCGTTGTCTTCGTCGCATCACCATCGAGTGACCGCCACTGCAACTGCGTCGGCGTCTTCTTTTCTCCGTTTTCCGTTAGACCGGCCGCTGACGGAGGCGCCGCGCATTCGTGGCCCTTCCACGTCGAACACCACAACAGGCACGACGACGAGCTGCGTCACGGACTCCTCCGACACCGACACGGAGGACGAGGACGACGAGTACGACTTCGTCGCCTGGTTAGACCTACAGGTCGACAATGAGGCGGCTATCCGGACGGTCCTTGCGGAATTCCCTATCCGAGAAGCGACGAAGCGGCACATCTTCCAGCCACAATTTCAGGACGCCGTTCACGCACAGACGGCCGATGCGTACGTTTTCATCGTCGCCCTTGGCGCCACGCGCGCCGGGCACACTTACCACAGTCGTGGTGCCTCCACGACGAGTTCCGATGGCGGCAGCGACGCCGAGGAGAGGTGGTGCAGCGGGGGGGCACCGACGACGACCACGCCTTTGTTCTCCTCGCCCTTGTTCATCATCGCCTTCTCAGACTGGATCATCACGATCCACTGTGCACCCATCAAAGGCCTCTCTGAGACCCTCACTCTCGTGCAGTCGACGTTTTCGGGTGTCCGCCGCCGGCGCAAAGCACTCCTCGCGATGAATACCCCCTCTGCGGTCCAAGGGGGGAACTCATGGCTCGAACCCCAGCAGATGCTTCTCGTTGCGTGGCTGTTTGCCGTCCTGCTCGACTTCGTCGTCATGGAGGCCATGCCGGATACCGTTCGCTTGCTCGCGGAGGCGAAGGCGGTCGACGAGATGATCCTTTCCACGCCAGACAGGGACCGGCCCGACCTGCTGCTGCGCATCGCCTACGTGAGGCAGCGACTATCGACCGAACGGATGCTTCTCGCGTCGAAGGAGCGGTTCCTGCATCAGCTCTCGACGGCGCCGATGATCCGCGCCAGCTGCCTGGGTCGAAAAACGGCCATTGAGCAGCTCGACTTCACGCACCGCTCTGTCGGCTACGTCGCCTCCCGCATCGACGCGGCGAGCAGTGTCCTCAACGAGGCGAGCGACAAGTTCGTCACCCACGTGTCCCTCCAAATGACGGTGCTCAGCACCCGGCTCAATCGCACCATGAAGGCCCTCAGCCAAATAGCGACCATCGCCGTGCCCCTGAACCTGGTCACCGGACTCTTCGGCATGAACGTCACGGTTCCGTTCCAAACCGGGACCGATCCGATGGCGCAGTCTCTCATCAACGTCACGCCTTTTCTATGTATCCTCTTGGCCATGCTGCTCTACGCCGTGGTGGCGTTCCCCGTGGTCTATCGCTCGCTGCAGCGAGGACGGGAGGCGGACGAACGATTGGGCGGCGTCGCGGAACGGGACGCGGACCTCGGCAGGGGCGATGCGAAAACAGAGGCGCGAGCGGAGCGGCGATTGGGAAGGGGTGGGGTTGACATGGTGTGACACCGAAGATGGGGTTGGCATATCCATCGCCGACAGCCTGCTCGCGGCTCCCAGTCGGGTTACGGCCGACCGTCCTTCGATCACTCTTACGCCTCTCCGACGGCCATCCCTTTTTTTGCATCCTTCTCTCTGTAAAGAGAGTCGAACGACTCGTTAAAGAGAGTACGAGGTTATTTGCTCACCAAAAAACATACTCGTCGGTTCTCTCCTCGTATGATCAGGTAAACCCCGGTTCGAATCCGGCACAACCTACGCCTAGTCCGCGTAGACGCGTCTATCGAGATTTTCATCAAAACCCCCTTCTTTGTCCTTCCGCTCTGCGGCGGGAACTAACACCACCTCCCTACACCTTCGCCCCCCACCGCCAGGTCAAGTCCTTTGTATCCCCTTGCGCGTGGGGGGGTCGCACAACATCGCAGGCTGTGTCGATACCGCTCGCCCCGCGGGCATCACTGCAAGTCGAGATATGGGTGTTTTTCTGTGATCAACTGAACTGACAACGCAGAACCGAGATCAATATCGGCTGAACCCATTCGCTTCTTGTCTGCCAGCCGTTACTTGGGCGTGTCGCAAGAATTCTCAAAGCCTAAGGTTTCAGCGCATGGCAACGACGCGGTTCGCCCCGCTGCATCGGCAAGTGCACGACACCGTCGTCGAGAACGACTCCTTGAACGAGGTGCTCGAGGAGGGCCGCGTCATGATGGCCACGTATCACGCCCAGCTGCAGCTCGACACGGTGAACCTTCTGAGTCACGAAACCGAACTGCGGGAAAGCATCGCGGCCAACACGGCGCAAGAGCAGGATTTGATCGCCGCGCTGACGTTTATCTTCTCCGACTGCAAACGCCTCTCGGGGGCGAATGAGGCTATTCTGCGGCAAAACGCGGAGCTGGAGATCCGCTTGCGCCGCCGGCGGAACGAGTTGGAGCATGCCCAAGCGCGCCACCGTGGCATGGAGCGGATGACCAACGCGGCTGTGGTCAAGAAGGAGGAAGCGTCGAAGGCGTTGGCGCGCGCCCGGCTGCAGCACAGCCAAATGACGGCCAAAAATGTGGCGCAGCATTACGCGCAGTGGGAGTTGGACTTCGCCGCCGATCAGTATCGCGAAGAATTGAAGGGGCTGAAGCGATCCGCGAGGAGGTCGTCGCGCGCCGCAGCGAACAGCAGTGGAAAAGGGTGCAGCGACGGAATCGCCCGTGTGCCGTCGACACAGGGCGCTCCTGAAGCCGTGGATGCCGGAGGGCCGCCGGAGGAGACCGGCTCGACTGCCGAGTCGCCAACCGTTTCCGCGTCGCCGCAACGGCAGCATTCGGCCACCACAACGGGGGTCGTCGAGGGGGGGGTGGTGGTTTGCAACCGACCCGACTGCAGATTTCAGCGCGAGCGGCTCGATGAGCTGAAGCAGAAGCTGCGAGCTGCGATGACCCAGTTGCAGGACGCGGACCGCGGCCGCCGGCGTCGGCAGTCGTCTTTGTTTTCCATGTCGCTGCGAGACGGCGAGTGACGGGGGATCAGACAATCATTGTTGGGTCTCTCGGCGATCCCACGGAAAACTGTGGACAGTCAAAGAACAAAATTTTCAAACAAACCAAAAAAACGACGTGCAATACCAATGCTGACTCGAAGCGCTCAACGAACCCCAAGATGGTCGCCAAATAGTAGCCACTCAGTACTCTCATTATGAGATTCGTTCCGTTCCCCCGATTCGATTTTTCAGACATTCGCTATTTCCGACGCGCCACTCCGTAGGGCTTGGTGTTCCCCCTTCGAGAGGTACAGCCCTTTTTTTCGTCCCAATTTTAACTATCAAAAATCAGTGAGGCAGTCTCAATCAATGCTCGTTTTCGTGGCGACCGCCATCGTCGTCTTCGGATCCTCTGCCATATGGGGGGAGGAGAGGGACCACAAGTCTATTTCTGCTGCATCAGGCAGCCGAGCTGTTCTCTGGAACTCCACCGGCTGGGGTTCTGCGGGCTGCGAAGGACCCGACGGCACGCTGGTGATGCAGATTTACGAACCCGGACCGTTTGGTGGCATGGAGCTCATCCTCGTGGGCGCCAAGAGTGGCCACTTCGTCGCCAATGTGACCAACGTCCCATATTACTACGGCACCCAAGGTCCCTGCGCGAGCTTCGACGAAGGGCGCATCGTGCTGCAGCCAGTGGCGGCGCCGGACGGTTCCGGGGCGACGACGTACCTCGCGTCCTACAGCCCGAGCAGTCTTGCTCGAGGCATCGTTCCTTCGCCGCCTCCTACGCCCTCCGTGCGCATGCTGGAGTCGTCTTCGATAAACTCGCGGCAGTTCTACCACGTCGCAGGTGGAGCCGCCGCCGATGGCGTGGCCCTTCTTGATCTCGGCGCCTACAACACGTCGACGGGAGCCCAGCTGTGGCGCTGGCCCAACGACGCGCCGCCGGATGCCAGCTTCGATGGCGTGGCGTCACAATCGTTTACTTTTTCGGCGACGGCGGTCAACTTCGTCAGCTCCGTCGATGGCGCGGTCTACCCGGTGGGCGTGCACGTCACGAGCGGGCGCACCGTCTGGAATGGTTCGTCGTCGGAGATCACCTTCAACCCCTCGGCCGGCGTCGCGGCCGCCAAGGATCAGTGGTTTTTCATGGGACCGAAGGACGCGCACCTTGTGTCGCTGCGGGGCTCCGACGGAAAGGTGCTTTGGTCCCTCCCGTTGAACGGTTCGGCCATCGTCGATGTGCCGACGACCTTTGTTGTGGCCGCGCACGAGTCCATTGGTGTCGTTTGTCTTGTCGTGAACACCGCGGCGTCCACCGTCACGCTACTCGCGGTGGGTCTTGACGGCAAGCCGCGATGGTCTCACGTTCTCGCGGGCTGGACGCCGTCGTCAGTGGCGCTCGACATCCGAGCGGCGATCGGGCCTTCGTTAGATCACGCACGGCGACCATTGCGACTGTTCTTGTGCAACGACGCGACCGGTGCCGTCGAAGCGTTTGACGCGGCGACAGGGTTGCAGGCGTGGTCGTCCGCGCCCAACGCATGCTCATCGTACAGCTCCCCGACTTACTCCAGTGTAGGTGTGGTGACCACTGGCGACGGAAACGGTGTCGTCGCCTTCGCTGCTTGATGGTGGCGCCCAGAAAGGCAAATTTTACGCCAAAATAAAGCGAACGGGGCTTATCAACGGTATTCCCGGTTCCACCTCAAGGGGGGGGTGGCAATAAAATCATTCCGCTACGAGCTGTCTCACGGCCGTCGACTTCAACCACACAAATCATTCCGGCCGCTTTGCGGTCCCCCAGATGCTTTGCATTTTATTGTTGGGTGTTTTTTTTTTTTTCAAATGCTTCGACTTCAACCGTCTACGACCACAGACGGGGATCCGCCTCCCCAGTGCGTCATGGCCGCCGGAGCGACTCGCCGAAATGGAACAGCGGCGCTGCAAGCGGTCTTAAGGGCAGCCGCCGCCGATGTCGAACTCGTCCAGCCTACGTGCGACGCGTTGTGCGCTCAGCTTCGCCGGCGCCCTCTTTCGCATGCTGGGGTCGCTGTTCCCTGCGAAGGGGTGCCTTGTTGGGGCCGCTGCGCCTTGGAAGACAATGCCGTCGTGGTCTCTCTACTGCGCATCGCAGAGAATCTGTTGTCTGTGACATGCGATGACGAAGTGATCTTCGAGGAGGAACCAAAGAGGAGAGGGGACCTCGGAGGGGTGGTCCAGCGGCATCGTAACGAAGCAGCAGCCCTTGAGCGAGAACAAACACGCGCTCGGGCAACATCCTTCGCAGAGTTCCTCTGCTCGCTGTGTGGCGCCCATGCTGCGGAGGGGACGCACCGCCGTCACACCCCATCGCCACCATCGCTTTCGGTCCATCCGCTGAGCTGCGACGTCGCGGCAGCGGCAGGTGATCAACAGCGTCGCCCACAACCTCATCTGCCCGTCTCCATGTGGGATGGTGGCGGTGGTTTGGCCTCCCTGGTGGCCGCGCTTTGGCGCCTCGCGGTGGTGGTGTCTCAAGGTAGCCGCGACGGGGTGGCCCTCGTGGTTCCTCCATGCACTGCCATCGGTTGGGCCGCCATCGGCGTTGCCGAGGTCGCGCGCCGGCGCTGTGACGACCACAGCATCCGTACGATGGTTGGAGACGACCTCCACCCAGAACAAGAAGCGGCGGCTAGTGACTGTGGGAGGAGCGGAGAACGTCGACATCCCTCAGAAGGTGCGCCGTGGTCGCTCATCGAGGCGTGGTGTCGCCCACGCCAAGCCGCCAACCGCACGTCGTCTCCGACTGACTCCGCGACGTCGATCGCCGCCGACCTTTTGTCGATGCTGCTCGAGTCGCTACAGCACAGCCCTGTCTCAGCCACTAAGCGACGCACGGAGCGTGAACACGTCGCATTGCCGGGGCTGGAAATGCTGGTGAGCGGTGCGTTGGGGTCGGTCGCGCGAGCCGTTGTCGGCTGTTCTGAGCGCCAAGCCGCGGGCAACCTCGATGAGGGGCACGTTGAGGTGTTGCGTGCGCGGCACGCATCCATCGCCAAGATGTTGTCCGAAGAGGCGCTCCTTCCCTGGTGTCGCCTCGTGCGGACCGTCGAATGGACGGCACGGTTTCACCCATGCGCTTCCGTGTCGGTTCGGCCACCACCTCGTCGTCGTGGTTCGCCCAGCAGGCGGGAGGAGGAGCCCATCTTGGGGGACCTCCCCTCCTCCGCCTCGCCCAACCTAACGGAAGGAGATCTCATCGATGGAACTCGGCCGGAGGTGGCGGTGGAACTTGGAGAGATTGGGGACGACTCATCCTCGACGTCGTCACCCGCGAGGGAACTGTGCGTGCTCGCGGCCGCCTGTCATCGTTGTGTGGGGCTGATGGTGCCGTCGGCAAGCGGTCGCGACGATTATCCGGTGATTCGGGAGGGCAGTGAGGGCGGCGGTGGTGGTGGTGCGGGGATGTCGCCACCGAGGGGAGCCGATGAGATAAGGGCGCTCATGGTAGCGGCTGCCAGGCGCCTCGCGACCGAGCTGTGTCGCGTCGCCGCCACCGTGGCGTCGGCGACGACGAAGGGGTGGAGTCACCCCAACCGCAGCGGCGGCGGCCACTACCGTGACTCGTCTTCGGCCGCGGCTATGGCCACCTGCGCCAGCTTTGCCTTCCGCTCAGCGCACAAGGTTGTGCTGGCGATGGACGATCCGATGGATCCGGGAAAGGAAGGGCCCGACGCATTGGTGTCCGAGTGGCTCCGCGCGGGGAGGTGTCTTCTCCCACTCCAACGATCATCTCCCTCCTTCCCCTCCGCCGCCGCTTCATCATCAACCATTGACGTTGACGGGAGTTGTTTTGGCCAGCAGGGAGCGTCGCTATTGGTGTTCCTACACTCGGTGGCCAGCGTGCTGTGCGAACGGACCTTTCGGCGTACTGGCGGCGGCGGCCGGTCCATGGCATTGGTCACCGCCATTGTGGGCGACCGTCGGCTCCGTGAGCTACTCTGCAGTCGATGTTGTCCGGTCGGGACGGACGACGCGGGTTCTGCTCCCCCTGTAGTCGGGCATGCACGACGAGGAGAGCCATACGTGGCATGGTGCTGCCGCTGCGTCCTCGCGATGCTCTCCGCCGCCGAAAGCGTTTGCCTGGGCGATGGGCACGCAGTCTGGCCAGCGGCGCCGCCGCAGGACGACAGACTGTGGTTGGGCGTTGGCCGCATTGGTGGCGTTCGCGACCAACCCCTCTCGTCGTCGTCGTCGTCGGCCATCATCGCGCGATGGCGGCTGGACGATGGTGGGGACAACAGTGGACGCGGCGGTGGCTCCCCATCCAGAGGTGGGGGTGATGATTGGCTGCCGCCTCCGTTTCCTTCCGCCACGATGGACGGCAATCGGGGGGGTGATCACGAGGGTGATACCACCAAGGAGGGCGACGACGACGCGACCGTGGCCGACGATGCTTTAGATGGCGTGGCGGCTGCGGGCTCTAGTCGGACGGCCCAGTCGTCATCGGCGTTGAATTCCTTCGCCCCCGCACCGGGACCGTCACGGCATCAATGCGCATTGCTTTTCGCGCGAATGATGGATGAGTGGGCGATGTGGGTCCAAGGAAAGTTGGTTATGGAGAACCGCCCCCCGCCGCAATCGGCGGCCTCTGCCTCTGCCTCTGGAGGTGATCGCCCCTCCACCGCTTCGATGACCGCGCCACAACAAGAAGCGTTGATTCGGGCTGTTTGCGCGTCCCTGTGGCAAACTGCTCCCGTGGTCGTTGAAGCCTGTCGACAAATGGAGCCGATTCACTGCCTCACGCCCCTCCCAAATGCGGTGGCCGTATCGCCGCTGGTGCGTTGGGCACAAGTGGTGCACTGGTTGGCTCAGTGGGCACGTCGTCGTGCTTGCGCCGGAGAGGGAACGTCGTCGCCGCTTTATCATCACGGGGTTCCGGTCGTCTTGCGTCTCACAAGCTGGATGCTCGTGGCAGGGGCCATTTGCATGCGACCCGGAGGTCCAGACGGCGGTGAAAGAGGTGGTTGCGACGGCCCGTCGGCCCAACGTCCTGTGGCGTCGCGTAAGGCACTGCTGTATGTGGTGGTGACCGAGTTACTCTGTGACGCGTTCGTCAGTGCCGTTGCCAGTGCGTGTATTTGGTCCCCTCGTGGGGCCCTTTCGCACTGCGCGCGACAGGTCGCGACAATCTGTCGTGCCGCTGGGAAAGGGCTGAAAGAAGGTGACGACGCCACTCCTTCTTCAACTGCCCGACATCTATTGGTCGAGTCTTTGACGGTGTGGCAAACTGACGTCATCCAACAGCAGTGGAAGGAGGTGACCGGCTCCACGCAAAGAAAAGGGACCGGCACCACGGTGGCCCATGAAAGGGAAAACGACCGCCACGAAGTCGAATTGCAAGAAGGCTGCGATGAGCCAGCAGTAGGAGCGCGGAGGATCCATCAGTCGGATCCTCCCCATCGCGACGACGTCAATGGGGTGGTCACCTTGTCCAGGGCGCTGGGCGCGGTCACGGATGCGGCCCTCGTGGTGACGCGAATGCTTTCTCACGGAGGCAGCGGACACAACGATGAAAAAAGCTGCTGCGGTGCTCCACCCGAGGGGATGTCCGTGGCTTTCGCCATCGGTCGGCAGCTCCGCGACGGCGGACTCGCGGCTCGCCTCACGCGTGAGGTCCTTGATCACGACGTCGGTAGGTCGTCGCGACGTCCGTGTTTGTTATCGTCGCGATGGTTTCTTCTGGGCGGGGTGGCATGTATCGTCGCGACCGTCATCGTCGCCGTCAGTGCTGTCCAGTCCGATGGAAGAGCGAACGCATGAGAAGGAAAGAGATAACGGAGCGTTTCCGTTCTCTGATGAAACGTTTGTTTTCGTGGGCCGAGCCAGCACCGCACCCTCCCGCTCGGCTTGTCTAAAGGGCTTCCGTTTGGGGCGATCGTAATACCGTAAAAGACGGAATCTGTTACCGATGGCGAGAAAGTCTCGACTTTCCTCTTTTTCTGTAGTACTCCTCTGACTTATTCTTCTTAACACCTCTTTTTTCCTTCTCCTTCCGTGATGGGTAGTTGCGCGTCGAAGCCGGCCGCAGAAACGCGACCTGAACCTGCCCGTGCCGCCCCAGCGCCAGCACCCGCCACGGTGGACAAACCGTACGCCCGTCTATTCCGGCAGGCGGCGAGCATCAAGCGCTACAACATTTCGTTGTCCGTCACAATCGACGTCGCATCGGGGGCCGCCGCCGCCGCCCCGCCCCCAAGCCCGTACGCGCTGATTTACGTGACGCACGAGTTCGAAGACAACAATTTGCCGGCGTCGACCTCGGCATTCACCGCAGTCACCGCCGACGTCGACGACGTGCCCATGCTGCGCACGGCGACGATCAAGAACTCGGCCAGCCCCGCGTTTCCCGAGACGCTGCCGCTGACCGTGACCCTCCCGCTGCGCCGCGATCTGCTGATTGTCGTCCGTGTGCACAATGACGACGGCAACGGCAACCTCAAGGACGACAAGGTCCTCGGCGTCACCCAGTTCCGGCTGTCAAGTCTGTTTTCCACAGACGGCAAGGCGCCGCTCGCCCAGCCGTTCGCTGCCAAGTTCTCGCGCGCCGGCGCCGGTGAAGTCAAGGTGACGGTGGCCGAAAACATGTCCAAGGACGCGGTGCTGCTCACGTTCGCCGGCAAGGGGCTCATCGACATGGACAAGACCCCGATCGCGGGGTACAAGGCGGCGGACAGCTACTTCCGGCTGTCGCGCATCTACGCGAACGGTGCGCAGCGGGTCCTGTATGAGAGCGAGGTGGTCGACAACAATCCGGAGCCGCAGTGGAAGGACTGCCCCGTGCTCTACCAGGCGGACCTCGTCGACAGCAACGACGCGGCTGCAAAGACTCTGAAGTTTGAGCTGTTCGACCAAGACCCGCTGTCGAAGGCGGAGTCCATGGGTTCCTTCACGGCGAGTTTGGCCGAGCTGATAGCGAACGCCAAGGCCACGTCGTCGGTCGCCACGGCACAGGCCTTCGCGTGCCGCAAGGACGGAAAGAGCGACGGCCCCGCAATGGGCTTCGTGCACGTGCTGAATGCGATCGAGGATCAGATCACGGCGCTGTCGGACGTGTTGCCCGGCGACTTCCCCGCCGGAGTCCCCGTCACCTACGAGCGCTTCCACAACTGGACGTACGAGCTGGACTTTCCCGGCATCCCCACCGCACAGCCCAAGACGGTCGAGCACCTCGTCGCCCTTTGCAACTGGTGCGCGACCAACGGCTACTGCGCGCGGCCCGTTGGCGCACGCCACGGTTGGGTGCCGTTCACGATGCGGCAGGACGACGTCGAGGGCAACGTGCTGCTGATCGACATGGTGGACTCGCTGAAGCAGTTCAATGGCGTCGACAAGTCCGCTCATTCGTTCCCCGTCGTCAAGGCGCAATGCGGAATCCTCATGGTTGACTTGCTCACGCAGATGAAGGCTGCTGGCGACAACGGCGTCAACGCGCTCGGCTATACGTTCCCGAACACCCCCGGCCTGACCAACGTCTCGCTCGGCGGCGTCCTAGCCATCGGCGGGCACGGCACTTCGATCGGCGTCGCGTCGCAGCCCGTGATGCAATCCGGCTACGGCTGCATGAGCAGCCACGTCGTCGAGTTCACGGCGATCTGCTACGACGACACGACGAAGAAGTACGCCGTCAAGAAGTTCGTGCGCGGGCAGGCGAACGGCGAGGACAGCGCATTCATCTGCGCGTTGGGACGAACGATTCTGGTGGAGGCGTCGCTGCGCTGTGAGGTGAACTTCAACGTGCGGTGCCGGAGCTACGTCGACAAGCACTCAAGCGTGCTCTTCGCGGCGCCAACGGACGCGATTCCCGTGCCGCCGAACTCGTGCCAGGACTTCCTTGCCCGAACGGGCCGCCTCGAGGTCATTTACTTCCCGTACCTCGACGAGAAGAACGACTACCCCTGGCTGCACACGTGGGAGGTCTGCGACACGAAGCCCGCGGAGAGCACGGAGATCACGAAGCCCGACAACTATCCCTTCACCACCAACGTTCCTGCGTTTGTCACGACGATGTACAACCTGATCCTCGGGTACCCTTCCGACCGCGGGCAGCTGCATGCGGAGATCACGGAATTCCTGGGCCCTCTCGGCGGCAGCGAGGCGTTGACGCAGGTCGTCACGCTCCTCAATCTGTGCCTTACGTTCATCAACAACAAGGTGCTGGACACGCGCCGCCTCACGAAGCTGCTGATGCGCGTGCAACAGGGCATCGCGGCGTCGAACCTGAAGAAACCGGAGCTCAACGACCTGTGGGGCCCATCGCACTGCTCGCTTCTGTACATCACGAGCCACACCATCCGCGCGACGGCGAATGGCTACGCGGTGGCGATGAAGGTCAAGGACGTGCAGCGCGGCATCAACTTCTTCACGACGACCGTGAAGGCGATCTTGGCGGACATGGAGACGCAGAACTTGTTCCCCGTGAACACAGGGATGGAGATCCGCGTGACGGGACTGGACAAGGCGGATTCGACTGGCCTATCCGGCGCGAAAGCTCCCTTTCTCACGTCCACGGCAATGGATGACCAGGCGCAGGCGAACGGCTGGGACTGTGTGCTGTGGCTCGACGTCCTCTCCGTGCCGACATCCATGGGGCTCAACACGTTCTATTCGCGGCTCGAGGAGAAGCTGACTCAGTTCGTATTCTTCCAGCCGCCGCACGGCCTACTCCGCCCCGAGTACTCCAAGGGCTGGGCCTACACGGAGCGGGGACCGCATACGAACTACGACTTCTTGGACTCCACCCGACGGAATCTGCCGCACTTCGTCGATGCGCGCACGGTGTTCGAGAAGTACGACCCGAAGGGGATTTTCGGAAGCGCGTTTCTGCAGGAGTTCTTCAACCGCTACACGCTGCCGCAGTACGACAGCGCCTCCGGGAAGGCGGCGCGCAAGCGCGAGGTGCAGGTGCAGTGCAGCAAGTACGTGTGGGAGGACCAAGTCGACCCTCAGCTCCCGAACGGAGGCGCCTGGGGGCCGCCGCAGGTCGCTGGATTCCCAAAGGAGGAGC
>ERZ1292630.1060-Hain-H41-02um-R3-1060-length-27733-cov-8_pt1 | contig 27733 bp, 8 predicted proteins | sample MGYA00564408_ERZ1292630 | MGnify/ENA primary metagenome ERZ1292630 (study PRJEB36523, sample SAMEA6512641) | groundwater metagenome | collected 2019-01-08 | study: AquaDiva: Metagenomics assemblies of 32 groundwater samples
CGTGCTACCCGCTGTCGATGGGCGGCTCGACGCAGCTCAAGTCTTGCTGATCGATTCCAGCCAAACCAACATCGTCTCCATCTGAAAGCGTGTCTTTGTCTCTGGCGGCATTGTCCTACATCATTTAGTGGCAAACAGACATTCTGAGCGATTCGATTGCCCTGTCAGCACACTGAAACCGGCCCTATTGGTTTCGCGACACACAGACATTTTCTTTTCATTCTTTTGTTCTTTTTCTGATCTAATTCTAAAGCGTACAATTTCGTTGCGAATAATTGAATTGGCGGCAGTGAATTCAGTGCAAAACAGAGCTCTGCTCCTAAAGAATTCAGAAATGGGGGGGCGGTGCTTCCATCGACCAAAAGAGAAGACGAGTAGTCCCCACTCCGGCTAGGGCCACTCATTTAAAACAAAAACCACAAATGTCCAATAGTAACGATGGTGCAGTGACTGCGACAGCCGATGCCCCTCCGGGGCCACCGTCCACTGCAGCCTCCTCGTCATTCCGCACCCCCATGGCGCGTCGCGCGACCTTCATTCGTGAGGCCGACGTCGCTGGAGCCATCGTGGACTACGCATCGCCGTCCTCCGGTTCACCGACCGCAAGAGATCCGCCGCCGCGCTTTGGCAACGATGAGAACGGTGACGACGACAACAACGGCAGTGCGCCTTCACCTCCCAGAAGAAGGAAGCAGCCCTCCGTAACCTCTAGCCCTACCGAAGGGCCATCGGACACCACGGACGATCTGATATCGGCCCACCAGCAAATGCAACAGCGTCAAGGTGCTCCTCGTCGCCAAACAGTCACCGCCGCGACCTCACGTCCAACAACTCTGTCGTCGTCGTCGGAGCTCGAGCACCCATTCCGATCCTCCGCTGACGTCTTCGATGAGGCACCGCCTCGGCCGCCAGCCTCCACGGCGATCGTCGAGCGACATCCATCAACGAACGCTGTGGATGATGATCAGTCGGCGTCGACGGCCGCGTTACTGGCCAACGCTTCCTTCTTAGCGAATGGAAGCGGCGGGGGGGCCGCGTGGCAACGGAGTGGCCCAGGGGGTGGTGGCAATTGCGCAAACCGAGTGCTCAGCAAACTGCATGGCTTCTTCGAGAAGCTGCCAGTGCAGATCGTCATGGTCTTGATCACCTTGTTGGACGTTGGCTTCTTGATCTATGAGTTCGCGGCCAACTCCACGCAGTTCGAAGTCGTGACGCTCTTCACGTCGCTGAGCTTTTTTCTCGAAATGCTCATCCATATTGGCTACATGGGCTGGCGGCGGTTCCTCCGATTCGACAAGTGGTGGATGATCGCCGAGGTCTTGATCGTGTCCACGAGCTTCGCGGTTGAGTTTTTAGAATTTTCGTTGAAGGCGTTCGTGCACGTTGATTCCGGAGAAATTCGACTTTTCCGCGCGGTACGTTTCTTCCGTGTGTTAATCCTGTGGAAAACGAGATCACGAAAGGTTGCGGTGGCTCTTCGTCGCTTCGTCTCCGCGGACCGACGGCGGTTCCAGGAAGACGGCTACGACCTCGACTTGACGTACATCAACAAGCACCTCATCGCGATGAGCTGGCCGAGTGAGAATGTGGAAGCCCTGTACCGTAACCACATCGACGTCGTCGCCAAATTCCTCGACGAGCATCACCCCAATCAGTACATGGTGTACAACTTGTGCTCCGAACGGGGTTACGATGAGTCGAAGTTCCACGACCACGTTCGTCGGTACCGGCTAGATGATCACAACCCGGGCGAGCTTGCCCTCATGCTGACCTTCGCCCAGGAAGTGACCGCATTCGCCAGGGAGAAGGCTGGGAACGTCCCTGTCATTCACTGCAAAGGTGGCAAAGGGCGGACGGGGACGATGACGTGTGCCTTCTTGCTGTATTCTCGGCAGGCCGCGGACGCCGACGCCGCGCTCGGCATGTTCGGTCAAACGCGCACGGCCGATTTGGCCAAGTCCTTTCAAGGCGTCGAAAGCCCTTCGCAGGATCGCTATGTTCACTACTTCGATAAGCTGCTGCGCGTGCCAGGCCACGGCATTCCACCGCGCCGGGTCCGCCTCACGAAGCTGAGAATTTCCTTCCTGCCTCCGCAGTTTTGGAATGTCGGACGGCTTTGGTTCGCGGTCATCCTGAAGCCGAATTCCGATCGAATCGTTCACTACAAGAGCAACCCAATGATCACCTTCACGCATCAAGTGAGGGAGAAGGGAACCACCGGTGGAGCCGCCGCCGCGTCACCGACGCCCAAAACTCCGAGCGGCAAGAGCGTCCCGACCGATGCGACGTCGACGGACGATGCCGCCGCCGCCCCTACGTCCCCGTTGCCTCCGCCGCCATCCGCATCGCGTCGAGGAAGGTCGGTGTTCGACAGCAGCCCGCCGAAGGAGGACCCAGCTTGCCTCGAATACCGCGGCAACATGGTGGTCTTCGTCACAGACAACCTGATCCCTATGTCCTCCGATGCTTTTTTGGCTAAATACGTGGCGTCCGATTCGGGTGGGGGGGACAATAGCAGTGGCGGAGCCGTGGATGGCACGAACGGCAGTGGCACGGCGGCAACTTCTTTTGGCGGGGTCACTCCGGGAAGCGCACCTGGAATTGGGGGAGGAGGAGGAGGAGGCGAGGGAGCGGTCCCCAACAGCAGCAGCATCTTCGTTTCAAATCAGGATCAAAGAACGTTGACGTCAATGAAACCTTTGGACGCGATGCGGGTCGATATTGAAGTGTCGACATCGGGCATCGCGCCGTTCGACGGCGACACGATCATCAAGTTTTTCTACGACACGGACAACCCCTCGACGCTGCACTGCCCCATTCAAGTGTGGCTGCATCCTTCATTCGAGGGCAGCGAAATGGCCCTTTCCAAGCTGCAAGTCGACGGGCCGCACAAAGACGTCAAGCACAAGAAGTACGCTCCGGGGTTCAAAATCGACATCGGCTTGGAGGATGCGAGATAGACACACGAAGACAGAAAGAACGAGGGAGATGATGCTTCGATGTCGACATACAACGCTTTGTACGATTTTTAATGACCGTGGGTGTTTTCCTCTCTCTCTCTCTCTCACTCTCCTGTTCCCTTCGGTTGCATTTCCCCCACCTCCGTCGATTCTTCTGTCGCTCCGTCAAGAATGATGGCTGGAAGGAAGGAAGGAAAAAAGTCGTTCGGTATTGCGTCTATCGGTTTCCTTTCATGTCGCGACAACACAGCCCAGTTTCCTCACGGTCACATCCCCTAGGGTCAACAAGTGCCATTTAAAAAAAATGATTTTCCTCTCTTCTTTTGTAGTGGCTCCGGTTCCCTATCTTTCGTTGCGTGCGGTTTTCTGAGATCCGCCGGTTTTCTGAGATCCCAAGAGAGGGAGAGGTGAAGGGAACGAAGGCAAGTTCCCATCCCGCCTCACTCAGCGGTTCGTGGTGTCGCGAGGAGCCGCGCCTACTAGGAACGGGGGGGGAAAACCGGGGGGGCTATCCGCCGGACCGACGAGGGGCTATGAGGGTTTTCTCGTTTCCCTTGATCGCAACGTAGCTGTCAATTCAAAACGTTTCCGTGGGGGGACCGCAATGTCGATGCGGAACAGCCATTTGCTTTCTGTTGGTTGTGTTTCTCTCGTTGCCACCGTGGAAAAGGGGGGGTTAGGACAACCACTCTCAAAGAAAAAACGGAGCGGCGAGGGAAGGACGGTAGATAGAAGGATCTCAACAGGCGACACCCCCCAGTTAGATCGCCCACACACAGAGCCATGGAAGGCACCACCACGAGAGCCTGGCAGACGTTCACGGCGGAACTAAACAAACAAGGCGTTGAATTCGCCGCGGTCGTTCACGCCGACGAGACCCTCCGGCAGCAAGTGATCGCCACGATCCCAAACCTCTCGGTGCTTGACCGCGCGGTGGTCAGCTCGACGTGGGCTAAGCTGAGCGCGGTGCCAGCCTCCGTGGCACCCTCGGCGACGTCGTTTGGTTCAGGTCCCGGCATGATGAGTGCCCACAGCGGCTATGCACCTTCATCAGCGGTCGCCGCCGTGCTGCCGTCGTCGTCCATGTCGGAGTCGCCGTTAGCCGCATCGCGGCGGAGTATGTCCATGATGCATCTCAACGCCGCGGCGCCGGTCGCGCCGCCAGGACCGCCGTCGTCGTCCGCGATCGACGGCAGCGGCACGATGGGGGGAGGAGGAGCGTCGTTGCCCTCGGCGATAGGCGTCGCAGGGGGCGGTTCGTTGATGCTGAACTCCTTGGCGGCCCAGGGAGGCAGCGGAGGGGGAGGGGCGGGAGGCGCTTCGTCGCTGCTGCAGCCCACGGGGGGTTTTCAACTGGGATCGGGTCCCGCGTCGTATCTTGGCTCGCCAACACGCACGATCCTTACGGGCGATCCCGTTGCGCTCCGACAGGCCTTGGCTCGCGCGGACAGCACATTGGCCCTACCCATCGCGAGTGACCTGTTGCAGTCGGATCCTTTTACCCTAGCTGCGGTGCTGCACGACTTCCTCCCGCAGCTGGGACTAGATCAAATCAAAACGATGCTCGGCATCGGTGGGGGTGGTAGCGGTGGAGGAGGGGCTGGTGGCTTGTTTTCGGATGACATCGGAAACAACGGCAGCGGCAATGGCGCCGCGCTGCTTGACGCGATGACCCCGGCCATCAATGGGCAGCCGACGACCCCCGGGCACGTCCTCACGGCCCAGCATTTATCCGCGCAGTATGGACCCGGGTTCACGGTCACCTGCAACGGCCAGTTCCTGAGCCTGCCCTACTGCATCCAACCGGGCGACCGGATTATCGCTAGGCAGATGAGCGATCGATTTCAATGAAAGACAAACATACCGAAGAGAAGTGAGCCGGTGGAATAGGCGGAGAGATGCCTAAAACCAGACAAACTTCCTGACCCGGTAGTGTGTGGAACCGAAAAGACAAAACGCCAGAATATGGTTGTTTGTTGATGATGTCCAAAGTTCGCCGGAATCTCGAGGTAGATTTTGGAGCGTGGCCGCGGGCAAAGGAATGATTTGGAGTATTGAGTTATGTTCCTTAAAAAGGCAAAAGTCATCGCTTTTCTAAACTTTTGACTCCTCCGAACTCTATCACTTTGTTCTGCCGCCACTATTTTCCACTCTCTGCTGTATTTTTATTTCTGTCATTTTAATCTTTCATCGAACCCGCTTTCTTCGATTTTTTTGCATACATCGAGTGCCGTCGTCCTAACTGCCGATTCCCTTTGTCACTGCCGCTTCATCAACCCTCTGCGTCTCACCTGACATCGCCGCCGCCGGTTTTGCAAAAGGAATGTCAGTGACACAGAAAAGTGATAACGGCGGGCCAAATGCCATGTCGGTGTACTCTTCCACGAAGACGGGCTCCTCTTCCTCGACGACCGATAGCACATCTTCATCGGGCGAAACCCGACGGACCCAGTCGGAAGTCGGGGCACGGGCTAGTGCCACAGCTAGTGCCACAACGGTCTCTTACCCAACTGCTCCGAGCTTCCCGTCGGAGAATAGTGTTGCCCCTGGATTTTGGGCTCAGTGGCTGTCCGCTATGCCCGCGAACGCGAACGCGAAGACCGTTTACAAGTCATCCGCTGCGAGTGCAGCGTCAGGTGGGAGGGTAACCAGTGAGTCGGCGGATGCCACCGCCACCTCCACCGCCGCCACTGCCGCCGCGGCTACGGATATCGGCATTCCGAGTGTCACTGTGCTTTCTCTCACAACCGCTTCCACGACCCTGTCAAGCGCGAGTTCCACGACGGCTTCTTCGTCACACCGTCCCTCCGCCACCAAACGCCAACGTCGCCTTCGATTCATTGAGCCGGGAGCCGCGTCATCGGCGGGGAAACGCCGCGAATTTGGGCACCCACTGATGGTCGCCGGAGAGAACTTGGTTCATTCGCAACACCAGCAGCTGGTTGTACGATCCACGTTGCCGGCAATGTTGTTCCCGAAATGGGGCCACCTCCTGGCGTCGACGGCCACAACCAAGTCTTTTGAGGTCGCAGCTAAACAGCACCAGACCAACATCGGCTCATTCATCTCTCAGGAGAGCGCCACAACGTCGTTGCGGAATTTAATCATCTCTGTGTCGCTAAGCGACAATTGTAAAAGGTTCATCGGCGGCGCCATGGACCCCCAGCAGACGATTGTCGCGTCGTCGTGGATGGCGGTGCCTTTTCTACGGCAGTTGGGCTGCACCACCGACAACACCACTCCGGCACTAACCGTCCCAGACGCCAACAAGCAATTAGACCGCCAGATTATGGGAGGCGGGCAGCAGGGGACTTCCCAGAATGACGGCGAGGACGACCGCAGCGACGGGACGTCGAGCGAATATTCGTCGCGGTCCAGCTCCGCGTCATCTTTTGCCTCTTCCACTGTGGGACCGAGTGGGTACCCCTTGGGCGAAAGCCATCCCCCTGACACAAAAACGCCCCCTGTCCCGGCGGAGCAGCACCCCTCAGGGGACTTCATGCCGAACCACTATGGCATTCGGATGCCCATCCCGCCGATGTTTGCACAATGGTCGGCCGCGCAATACGAAGCCGAGCGGGTCGGTGGCGTGGAGGCACTCGGGAGAGCGTATGACGACCACGCCCGGTCCCTATGTCGGCGTGCCTACCTTGTGCGTTGTCATTGTCTCTACGTGTGGCTCGGCGTCTTGCAGGCTGAGGATGATTCAACGGTCAGAGCCATCGTCGGTGGCGCCACGAGTGCGACCAACAAGGGGGGGAACGTAAAGATTTCCCTGTCGTCAGCCGATTCTTGGGCCGAGGCGATGAACTCCATGCTGTCCGAGAAGCTCGAGGAGCCGTACACGAGCTTAGATCTCGACGACCTCGTCAGTGCGCTCTCAGGTCGTGGTGCAACCGAACTCGTCTCGGAAATGAGCAGCTTTGGTCGAGGAAGCTTCTTGCAGGACGACGACGCGTTCACGAAGGACGTCTTCGTCCCCGCGTCATCATCTGTCCCCAAAGCAGACGGCGGTGGGGGGGACTCATCGGACGAGATGTCCCTCATTCCTCAATCCAGCAAAAAGAACGACGGCGGCGACAGCGACGAGGCCTCATCCGGGAACGCCGCAACGCACCGGATCAAGGAGAGGATGGCCTCGTTCATTCTTGACATGGTACAGCAACGCTTTGCCGACGGCGGTAGCGATGGCGACCACCGCCACAACATCAGTGCGGCCACCACCGCCCGCCGCAAAGCTCAGCGGTATCAGCACCTCTGTCAGTACATCATGCTGAACGTTATTCGGCAGCTGACCGAACTCATTCGAGCCGTGGAGCCGTTCACCGGCGCCGTCGGGGAGGTGAGGCCAATTCCCCCGTCGTCGTCATCGCGTTCCTCGGCAATGTCATCCGCTATGTCGTTGGTGAGGACGATCATCTCTCCAAACGCGCGGCTCCCGGGTTTCTTCGTGGAACCTATGCGTCCCTTCCTGCAACGTTTACACAGTCGGCTTTTGTTACAACGCGCGTATTTTCTGACCGTTCTTAGCGGCTGTGCCGCGCTAGCGAGGCAGCATGAGGAACTGCCGCCTCCCCCTTCTTCTGCTCTACGTGCCTCGTCGCACGTGGACGTCAACGCCCCAATAACGACCTCTGGGCCACCGCCACCAACAACAACAAGGGGCGGAGGCGTCGATAACGACGATGACGACGACAGGGTTCGGTCTTTCAACGAGCAGGCGGTCATCAATGCCATGAAGGGGTCGACGACCACACCAATTGCAGCATTTCAAGCAAGTGGGTTGCAACAACAGCAACAGCAACAGGACCCCACCGGTTTGGGCGCGGCGGGCACACGCCGTCCGGCACCCACCGGTGCCGCAATTGGCTTTCCGGAAGACTCCGCCGCGATTCCGTCGAAACCGCCGCAAGGCGCAGGCGTCGACAATCGATGGTGGAGCGACCAACTCTCGGAGGCCATGTCGTTCCCCATGCGCGGGCCCGCACTGTGGGGCGACACGCTCGACCTTCCTATTTTTACTCACGTTCAGGCGCTATTTCGCAAAGAGCAGTTGTGCAATGGCTCCCTGCGCGCTAACGCGCTTCTGTACGCGACGCTGGACATCAAACAAGTTGAGAGCAATCTCGTCAGCGATCAACGTGGCGGCGGCGGTAGCGCGGCGGCCGCGCCTCTTCCTCCCACGTCGCTGCCAACCGCTGCTCCGGCTGCGGCAACACCTCCTCTTCCCGCGGTCCTCTATCGGGATTATTGCGTCGAGTTGAAGTCCATGGTGCATGTGCACATTGCCCTCGCGTCGACCATCGAGCCCAGTCAATATGGCACCTTCACCGCGCTGTTTCAATCGTACCACGAAAACCCGATCAAAACGTACATCCGCGCCCGCCACGTCTTTGCCGCGATGAATGCCTTGAACAATCAGGCCCGCCTTCGGATGGAGCAGGAGTCCGCCCGCGTGCAAATGCAAGTGCAAAAGAAGAATCGAAAGACGTCTGCCGGAAGCGGAGAGGCGACAGCCACCGCGGCGTTCGTCACGCAGGTGTCATTGACACTCGCGCAATCTGATATGGGTGCCTTTTCGAGCGAGGTGGACAAGCGGACGTCGATGGTGGATCAGTCGCCCTTAGATATGGACGGAGTGCCCTTCTTCCGCCCGAGCTACGCCCTGTATCTCAACCTGGCGGGTGACGTCAACGTGCATGCCAAAGCGCTCTGGACACTGATGACCGTGCATCCCGTGTCCCCAGTGGCTCTCTACGGTGATACGTCCGTGGAGGATACGCTCTTCACCCGCGCGCTATCATCCTCTCGAGAACAGCGCGATCAAGACGCGCTGATGGCCGACATGATCGCGGCAGGGCTCGTTCCGACGCCAAATGCTACTGGGGGGCGCCTCACCTCCCGCGTCCGCCATCGGACCCCTTGCGAGCCGGTTGATCCTATCACGCGGGCCGTCCTGGAGAAGCGGCTGATCGTGTCGGAAGCCGAAGCGCTGCATCGGATATCAGTCCTCGATTTTCTCGTTCACATTTGCGCCGCTGACCCCCGTGCCGGCAACCGCGACAAGCTGACGCCGCTACACGCCGCCGCAGGCCATGGCCAAGCCACCGTCATGCGCTATTTGGAGTCCTTTTATGTGACCATTTCTCTCGAAGGAAAGAAGATTGTCGTCACGGTTCCACACACAGGGCAGCCCTCATCCGCAGCGGCGAAGACGTCAGCGGAAGTGCCCGCGGCGAGCCTCTTCTTTCATGAGGCGCAGCCCTGGTCCGGACTCGCCGTCGGATATATTTGGCACTACGGCGTCGAAGACGAAGGAGGGCCACTTCCGCGACCGATGGGCACCGAGTCGGCGGCCCCACCACCGCGCCGGGAGGAACCACCTACCGTCGGCCCGCCTCAGGCGGCACAGCCACCTACCGTCGGCCCGCCTCGGGCGGCACAGGCACCTACCCAGGTGCATCATCCGAACCCCCCCACCAGCGCCTGGAGGCACGACGTGTTCAAGCGGAAGCCTTTCACCAAAGCCCAGCTTCAACTGTTTCAGTTGAAAAGTCGCGACGTCCGCAACACCATCACGATGTTGATCCCATACCACGACGAGGAGAAACACTTCCAGCTATCCGCGAGCCGCGGGGTGGAGTTGTACGAAGAACGGACTCCAGACTTGACATTCAGCGTGCCCTATATTCACTACCACCGACTTACCTTTCCGGCCTCCGCGAGGGCGGGCGGCAGCGGAGGAGGGGGGGGTGTTGAGACCTTCCCAGGCTCACTGTCGAACACGCCATTTAACATGGTCTGTCCCAAGGACTTGGGCAACGTGATTGACATTGCGACCGCGCGGCTGTCGGCCGCGGTGACTGGGACAAATGGATTTGGCGGCCAAACCATTCCGATGATGGAAACGGCGACAGCGATGGTGGACTCCAAATCCTATTTCGATGAGTACTACGTCGTCGAGGATGGCGGCCGGCGTGTGCAGCCAATGGAGAGCGGCCAGCGGCGGCTAATTATGATCTCCGCCCAAATCACCGACGCCGCCGATGACGCCGCCATCAAGAAGGCCATTGAAGCGGCCGATAAGGCGCTGCGCGACACCTTCGAGCCGTGGCTAATGCGCCACCCGCGATTCGCGTTGCTACGATATCTGTTGGACTACGCCCGAAGCCCATGGGTGGAAGCGCCGTTGGCAGCAGCGCAGTCAGGAGGGTCCGCTTCGTCGGGCGGGGGAGGCAGCAGCGGCACGGCGTTCTTGGCGTCGCAGAATGCGGGAGACATGACCTTATTCCCGTTCCGTCCGACGGAAGAGGTCCGCACCATGGCGTTGCTTGGCTTCGTCCACCCGCTTGTCCATTTGCTACTTGGATACCATTACGGCCGTCTTTTTCCGGAGGACGTGTCCGGGGAGCGGTTTAAAAAGCTCACCGTCGTTGAGCGGGAAGCCATTAGTGCCGATCGACGCCTCTACTTGTGCTCGCCCCCCATCGACAAGCCGAAGTACCTTGGCACGGCGCTCAAGAACGCCGTGACGCTCTCCAGCACAAGACCGAGTGTGGGTCGGTTGTTCCGGAGCCGATTCTTATGCTTCCACGACCAAGCAACCGCCATTATTTCGCAAACGCCGAACAGCGCCGTCTACAAATCCCTCGACTGGCGCTGGGCGCCACACTCCGTCTCGCGGTGTCAGCAGTTGTTGATGATGACGGACAGCGTTCGCCTCCCAACGTCGGTGCTCAGCGAGATGTGGACCCATTCGACCTTTGCAACCAAGTTGATTCCCGCAACGCGTTATCAGGAAGGGGAGATTACCGTCTTCGACTACTTGTCTGGAAACAGCTCAGCATCGACGTCCACCGCGGGGACGAACGTTAACACCACCACGACGTCGACGAGGGCCCGAAGAGACCACCCGGGGTCGAAGCACATCATGTGGCCCGTCGCGGCCTTCACATACAATCAATCGGGCAACGTCGCGATCGTGACCCGCCGTGCGGATGGCTCGTTAGATGGTGTGATGCTCAACGAATGCGAGGCTTGGGACATGATCAAACAGATCGCCAAAGCCTTGAACTTCTTGCACAGCGTCGACGTGGCCCACCTGGACGTGAAGCCTGCCAACATTCTGTACTTTCGTGGAAAAGGGAAGGAGGGAGGCGATGACGCGGCGCTGTCCCCTCCTGACGATGACGACATCCCCGTCGTCGTCAGCCCTCAGCCGGCGGCAGCGGCGGCCCCTCCCCTGGGTGGCGGCGGCAGTGGGGGCTCATCGGCCATGGAGGGCGGCGGTACGGTACACTGGTCGCACTGCACCTTCAAACTGGCCGACTTTGGCCTCGCGGCGAAATTGCGACCCGGCCCATTGCCCACCGGCGGCACGCGTGCCTTCATGGCCCCGGAGGTCATATCCAACCTCAGGCAGAGCGCCACCAACGCGGGTAACGTGACCGGGGTGCAGCTCGATAACCCTGTCAACGCTATGGACACGACCGTTCTCATGCGCAGCGACGTCTACTCGCTCGGCGTCGCCTATCTGCGCGCGGTCGTTGGCAGTGGCATTGCCGCCTGCGCTCGGTTCGTGGATTTGTCGGAGGAAACAAAGCGTCGACTGGTGAAAATGCTGCACACCAATCCGCATCGCCGCGTATCGACGGACAAGATGCTCAAAGACTGGCCAAGCACGGATAAGTTGCTGAAGCCGCGCGACGGAGGAGGTGTGTCGGCCGCACGCAATCGTGAAAATCTAAAAAAGTTAAACTTTCACATCCAAAAGCATGTGGAGTATCTGACGGCCGATGGGATGGAGAGGATCGAAGCCGACTTTCGCGAAAAAGACGACGCCCTCAACGCAACCGTCGCCGTCGACGACTCTTCCACGACGGCGCCGCCTCCCACCTCACTACAGCACATGCAAGATGGGGCACAAAGTGATACGCTCGCCCAGGTGAAATTGCGCCGAAAGACTCTCGAGGAACAGCGCTGTCGCGAAACGAACCGGCTGTGGTGTCACGCCTGGGGCCAAGTCATGGACTGGATGGGCGCCAACCTCGAGGCGTTGGTGGAGGGGATGATGATGGCCGGCGGCAGTGAGGATCCCACGGACCCCACCGCTCCCAACTCGTCGCAAGAGCCGCCTCTCCCTTCCACCTCCTCCCCGCCGCCTGCCTCGCCGGTCATCATGCCCCCATCAACGACGTCCGCCGGCAGTGCCACGCAGCCGTTCGCCGTCGTGTTTGCCGCCGCCGGCCCCGCCGCAACGCGTGGCGTCACGGGCCTCTCAGATGAGCCGTGCGACTACTGGTATCAGCTCGCGAAAGAATACCGTCCGGCGACGCTGTTAGGCACCGCCGTGCACTGCTTCGAGTACAGTTACCACCGAATGGCCAGGAACATTGACGTCGATCTGCCTGGCTTCCGGGGCGACGAGGAGGTGCGAAGCGACGCCACGGTGGTAAACCGCCCTCAGCGCGGTGGGACGAGTGCGGCGACGCCTGGGAGCGGCGTCGCGTCGGCGTCAGGCGTCGTGCTGCCAATGAAGAACCGCCGCGCCGTCGAGCCGTTCAACTACGATCAGACGGAGCTGTCGAAGCATTGCTGCCGGGCGCACGCCATCATCGTGCGCGAATTGGACGCATTGTTACCTGTTGTGACCGCAGTAGCCGCCGGCATCGCTACTCAGGCATCGTCCACGTTCGTTGCAGCGCCCCCTCGTGAAGCGACGAGCGGCGACTTCAAAACCAGCCACGGGCCGCATGCGTCCTTCTTGCTGCGCCGGCCGCTGCTTCAGTGTGTCTTGAATCTTGGATCAGGCCAGCCGACCTTGCCAGTCGAGTCGTACGACGCGGTCGCCTCCGCCGCGGCCAGGAGGTGCCCCCCAACAGCCCCCCGAGGTCGACACCCCTTCGGCTCCTTCGCGATGACAGACGATGGAGGAGCCAACGGCCGTCACTCTGACCGTTCTACCGCTTCATCAACAACGCCGCGCCCACTCCCACGATTTGGAGGCGACTACGCGCTGGATCGGCCATCTTGGATCCTCAGCGCCAAGGCAAGGGAGAATACCTCCGTGCGAGACCAGTTCCATCAGACCTTGTGCTGGGCACACGCGATGGCTTCTGCCGTGATGCCGCACCTTCACTACTTAGCGGAGTACTACGACGGGCAGAGCGAGCGACTGACTCTGTGCGTGGAATGGCTGAAGAAGCATTCGACCCCAACGGCTGCCACCACCGTCTCCGATGGCAGTGGTGATGAGCTCAAGACGGCCATCTTTCGCGCCGAGTCACTTTCTCGGGCGCTACGGCAATCCATCGGTTGGTACGAGGAAGCCAAGAATCAGCCCGGGGGAGGGCTGCACGGTATCGACCCCCTCTTCCACGACAACTACGTGTGGACGCTCAAACGCTTCATCGATCAGCACCGCGTCACCATCGCGAGCAAAGACGGCCAAATGCTGCGCGACAAGAATGGCAACGACTATGCCTTGAGCGTGTCGCGGTTGGCCTTCGCCATGTCGAAGAACACGGTGCAAATTCCACTCGTCCGCCCTTGGCCGCATTTGCCAGAGGCCCCCGTGTTCGCGTACAACATGTTCGCCGTGAGAGAGCTGCACGACGTCATTGACGTCATGCATAAGGGCCACCGCGTCATTATTGCGTTCCGCTCGGTAGTCCGCTTAGCTCACGCCTGTGCAACGAAGACGTACTTCACGCTTCATGACTTGATCCCGACTCTCCACAACGTCACGACCGATTTGCGCCGACACGGACGACCGGGAGAGCCGCACTGGGAGATCACTCCGTCGACATCGGCACGATTCACCAACGCCCACGCGATCACCGTCGTCCGCATCGTCGAGGACGAGGCATGTGAGTGGAAGCACTGGAGCATGGCAAAGGACACCCACAGCGACGCCAAGCGCGCTCGTCGCGCCGTGCACAATCCTCCACATGCGCCAAATTATAATTCGACGACCGCATGCCACACTGGGGACGGCGCTGAATGCACCCAGTCGAGCTCCAATCCTAACGTCGACCTCAGCGGGGGAGGGGGGAGTGCCGTCCCAGACTCCGCAACCCCTCCGTTGAATGACATGGAGAGACAGGTGCGCGACGCGTGGCTGCGAGATCGCCACAGCCGTCCGCAAGAGACTCTCAGCCCCAACCACGCGCCGCATCAACCTTCCGCAGCAATCAAACAGAAGAAGAAGCAGCACATTTGGCTGCTCCGCGATAGCGTCCTGGACATTGAGATGGACGCACTCGCCGAGGGGTTCGTGCAGCCGTACCGCTGCCTGTTGCAGCCGACGGAGGAGGAGATCTACCACGCGATCCAGTTCGGCATGCTGGAGGTGCTTGCCGTCGGACTCGTGCCTGTCGCGAAAAAGGACGTCAGCGCGCTCATGGACGGCAAGTCGGCATAACGAGGGGTGGGATGCGTCGGAAAGGAAAAACCATCGGATTTCTCCCTTCCCTCTTCCTCGAAAGATGCATCATCATCGTCATTTGCAGAACGAAGGGGTGGGGAAATCCCTCAAACTCGCACAGATTGGTTAATTTGAAGCCACCCGTGGTGCCCGTCGGTTGCCACACGTCTGGGTGCCTGTCGGCTGCCAAAGCGTCGGGGGGCGCGACACCAGAACAACCTGTTTGCTTCAACGCGTCTTCGTGTACTCAGTGTTGTGAAACGGGACGAATCCCCCTTGGGCATCCAGTATTGCGTTTTTTGTTCTTGTTGTTTGTTGTTCGGTTTTTTTTCAAAGTGGATTCATTATAATTTTCAGCAGCAAGAAACAACCCCCCCCCCCCTTCTCCTGAGCGCTATGTGCGACAACGCTCACCTACCCGAATCGGCTCCAAGGACAAAAAAAAACCCGCTTTCTCTTGAGATTGCGCGAAATATGTGTGTGGTATGTGGTGTAGCGTCAAAACTCCTTTTCCCTTTGTACGGTGAGGCGCGTACTGCCAAGATCACACACAAAGTCACAAAAATTCAACCAAGAGGCCCGTCGTAGGTTGTTGTTGCCACCGCTTCAGCGAGCGAAGACCCGTCAGTATTCATCAACGAGCCTTAATTAGAGCAAGAGAGAGGGCAGGGGGGGGAAACCAAACCACCAATTCATGCAAATGGACTCGTCCCGCCAGATCGTCTATGGTTCCGTCGTCGTATCGCCCGCGCAACCACCCGCCGGTGGCGGCGCGATCATCAACGGAGGGGGTGCGTCAGACCACGACGCGCTCCTCGGCACTCCTTATCAATACGGGACGGTGGTGGCGACGGCAGTCCCTACGTCGTCGAACACCACCAGCATCACGGCGAATGGAGGCGGCGGCGTGCAACAGCTCCCTCCGCTGCGGGTCCTCACTGAGGGCGACCCAGTGAACATTTCTGTCAAGGTGCATCGATTCCGGCGGCAGCTCCTTTGGGGCAGCTTGTTCGTGCTCGTCGTGGCACTGGCGGCTCTGTTGACCGTCACCGCTCAGTGGCAGCGGTGTTTTAATCGACACAATCAGGATCCGACCAACAACAACAACAACGCGGCCAATTCCACTGGTCAAGCGCCGCAAGGCCCCCCGTCGCGCTCCTCTGGCTGGCAGCCGCCGGGCGATGGCTCCTCGGGAAGTGGCGATGCGTCATCCAGTGATGGCTCGACGACGGGGGCGCCGGACTCTTCTTCATCCTCCGCGCCATCGTCAGACTCGTCACCGCCTCCGATTCACGGCGCGTGCAGCTGGTTTCAAGTGAATTCCACAGGCATGTGGGGCAGTGACTACCGCGCGCGCACCGTCGTGTCCCTGCCCGCCTTCGCGGCGTTGTGGCTCTCGGTCATTGGCATGGCGGCCATCGGCGTCACGGCCGCAATGCTCTCCAAGTGTATTTTGCGGCCGAACGCGACGTCGGCATTAGTGCCAGTGCGACCGAAAAATGTCGGCGCCCTGAAGTGTCTCATTGTTCTACTCGGCTTGGGCTGTGTGATCACCTTCATCGCGGGCGGCGTGGTCGTCTACGCCACGGGATTGATCACCGCCATTTCGTCGTCCGGGCTGTTGCCGCTCTACTACGCCCTCTTCACGGTGTTCATTGGGTGCGCGATGATGGCCCTGACGTTCCTTCCGGGCATGCAGCTATGGCATCAAATGGCGAAGCTGTCGACGCAGGTCATCGCGGTCGGGACGCTTCTGGTGTGAAAAAAAAACTCAAGACACCGAAGGCGAAGGCGGATCATCCTTAGTCCTCGTAGAAAAAAAGGTAGTTCAGTATGGGTGCGATCTAGACCATCGTCACCCCCTTTTGCCGTTCTCTACCAGAAAACGATGGAAAGGCTTTTTGTTGCAGACACACTCTCTTCTCCTCGTCCCTCCATTGTCGGTCGCGCGAACGACAGCGACTCATCTTGTTGATTCATCTTTCTTTTTGCTTTTCATATCAGCAGCTGCGAGTGGCTCTTCCTTCGGACCCCTTCCCCTCTCTCTCCTTCTCATTATTGTGGCGAAAGTGGGGGGCAAATAAAGCGGTCCCGATTCGTCGGAAAAAAAACACGGATTTTCGTATCGACATCATATCGTGGATTATGATGATAGCCAGAGGGAGACTTTGCTTTTTTTTGTCCTCGTGCATCTCAGAAAGGAAAACAAGAAGAGAGACACAAAATGAGCCTGTCGAAAAAGCCGTATCTGCACCCGTCACAGAAGATGACTGGGGGCCAGCTGGGACCTAGCAGTCACAAGAACGAATTTCATGTTGGCGTGCTCCAGGGCAACTGGTACGAAGATCGCCTCGCCTTCGGTCACCACGCGCAGGCACCACCGAAACTGGAGTCGGCGACGGTGACACGCGATAGTTTTCCCGAGCGAACGTTAGATGACTACAAGGCTGCGAAGCCGCCGCCGTCCACGTCACTGGAGGCGCCACGTCATTTGCTCTTTGGCCACGGAGCGCCCAGGAAGATGATGATGACCACCTCGGAGTTGTCCTTTCCAGACGTATCGAAACCCGGCGTCACGCCGCCGAGCGCGGTCGAAATGTTCGTCAAGGAGGGCGTCTCCGATAGGCGCGATTTGCTTAGAAAGAAGCAGGAGGAGTGGGCGTTCGAACAGAAGCGCGAGAGCCGCTACAGCACCACCAAAAACCGCACCTTCGACGCCACGGCGGTTAAAGTTCTCTCCGGCGAAGTGGTTCTTCAGCGCGTGCCTTCCAGTGAGCACGGCATGTTTTTGAAATCTGTGTCGTCCGCGGCGAACACTATTGGGCTTCGCGGCGACGCACCTTTGCCACCTCTGTGAGGGGGTGGAACAGACGTATAGTTCGACCTCTCATCGCTCAGTTGATGTTGGATGGCACGGGGGGTTCGTGTCCCTATTTGTATGGCTGCTGGTTTCTTTATGTGTACAATTTTTGGTTCCTCAATGCAATCTCCCCATCAAAAAAATCGGTGAAAAGCAAATTCACTGGTCTTAGTCATTGCGTCGGAAACAATTTTAATGTGGTGGCTTTGTTTTATCCCTCGCTCTTTCAACAGGCACTTCGTTTTGGTTCGCCATTTGCGAACGTAAAGGCACACCCATAGGAAAAAACGTTTCGTTTCACAACGCGAATCTCCCACAAAACCTTCCGAGAGGTGTGAGTATTTGTAAAACAACATTCTCCCCCCTGCATGCTTGATAAATTCGTCGCGAACATTGTCACGGCTTACCTCGGCAAGTACATCGCCAACTTAGACAAACATCATGTCAAGGTGTCCTTGTGGCACGGCGATGTCACCTTGCACGACCTTGAGTTTCGCAAAGATGCCCTCCGTGAGCTAAAGTTGCCCATTCACGTGAAGCGCGGCACGATCAAGCAACTGAAGGTTGTCATTCCATGGGTGCACATCCGCTCTCAATCGATCCGCGTTGAGATTACCGACATTTGTCTGGAGGCGCAGCCGAAGCGGACAGCGGAATACGATCCCGAGCTGGAGGCGGAAGTGGCGTTTGAAGAGAAAATCGAAGCACTCGAAACTTGGGAAGCGTTGCGCCGCGGTGACGAGGGCGAAGACGAAGACGAAGAGACAGACGAGTCTGCTCCCCATGTCGGGGAAGACGGAGCGCCGACACCGCCAGCCTCCGGCGGTGCGACGTCAATATCGTCTCGAAAAGAATCCGCGAAGACATCGAAAAAGCCAAAGAGCAGCAAAAGCGGCAGTGGTGCGACGGTCAACGGCGGCGGAGACGACGAAGATGCGACCTTTGTCGGGCGGCTAAAATCGACGATCGTCAACAACGTGCAGCTGAGCGTGCAACGTGTGAGCATTTTATACGAGGATGCCGACGCTGGCGGTCCGGCCGCAATGGGCGGACGAAGCGACCATGTTCGGGGAAAATTTGCCTCTCAGAAGGGGGACGAAGACGACGACGACAAAAATGGGGCGGCAAAGAAAAATAACAGGAGGAAGAAGAGCCAAGGCCCGACCGTCGCTGGCGCCGTCGACGAGCGCCATCCTGTGGTCCTCGCTTTCGCCTTCGAAAGCTTCACCGCTCATTCCTGCGACGAGAACTGGCTGCCTCGTTTCTCCTCTTCCATCAACAGCATGCTCTACAAGAGCGCGACCCTCAACGGCGTGACGCTGGCGATCGCGGTCGGTAACGGTGAAGACGACGACGACGATGACGAGAGCCACGGTATCGGCGCCGAGGACGGCAGCGCAGGAGGGGCGGCAGGGGCCGTCGTGGACTCCTCGCACAAAATGGGGAATGGAGCAGTGGAGCGTGGAGAAGGAGAGGAGATGAGGTCCGCCCTCGACGGCGATGACGAGTCCGGTGGGGCAGCCGCCACTGCCGGTGGCGCAGCGTCTCTTGCGACCAGCAGCAGCAGCCCAACGACCGCGGTGCGGACATACAATTACGTGAAGGGCTGGTTATCCTACATCATGCCCTCACGGACGGCGGTGGGCGCAGCGAGCGGTGGGCTGGAACCTGCGGCCACCCCTGCTGCCCACGATAGCGGTGCGATGATGCCTTCTGGCAAAGACGACAGTAGCCTTGAGGGCGACGGCGGTGAGGAGGATTTTCGCACCGCGGAAAGCGGCTCGGAGGGTGGCGATGGCGCCCAAGGGCAGCGACATACGACGGCACGCGACGCCGGTGAGGGAGGCGAAGAAGGGGAGAAGGGTCACCAGGGAGGTAACGACGGTGACGGCGAAATGGTGTCGAGAAACAACCACAATAATTTGGACGCCGCCGCCGGTGTACCTCAGAAAGCCGACAACCACCGCCCGCCGATGGCGCCCACGAAGAAGGCGGCCGTCCCGCTCGCGGAGTCGCTCCTCGCAAAGAACCTCCCAACCGTCCTCGCACCCATCACCATTCGCGTGTGTGCCACGCACGCGCCTCCTGCGTATCACGCATCCTTCCCGCACCTTCCGAAGTGGTCTGTCTTCGCCGATCTCGACCCCATTCGTGCGCGGCTCAGCCGTCGCCAAATGGACGCCCTTTGGGCCGCCCTCCACTATATTCGACACGCGGACGAAATCGAAGCGGTGCGGCGGTTCCGGCCGAAAATCATCACCGCCACCGACCCGGCAGCTGCCGTTGGCACCGCTGGGACCGCCTTGTCGCCCATCATGGTCAATCCACGCCGGTGGTGGAAGTACGCGATCGACGCCGTGCGCTATCTTGTCCGTGAAAAATTGAAGTCAAAGAGGTTCGACTGGGACACCTTTCAACGCAACCGGGCAATGGAGAAGGAGTACATGGAGCTGCACAAGCGTCGCCAAAACGTCCCGTGGCTGATGATGCCCACGCCGGAGGAGGCGAGGCGCATCACGGTGATTGAGCGCGCACTACCCATCGAATCGCTCATGAAAGCGCGATTGCTTGCATATCGAAGATTGGCCCTTGAAAGGAAGCGCTACGTGGCGCAGCAGGAGTTTTTGGAGCGACAAGCGTGGCGGCGTCAGCAACGTCAGACGGTTGCCGGGGCTGGCAGTATCGGGCTTCCCAACTCCGCGACGACGACGACGCCGAAAGTACCGAATGGCGGCGTCGGACTTGGCTCCCCACCAGCTGTGGAAACGGACTACGCCTCCGCGACGACGACCGGTCAGCGTTCGGAGCCACATCAACTTTCGCCCTCGCCGAGGGCCGGGCGGCGGGCGACCGGCTGGTGGGGCACGGTCGTCAACATGGTCGGCGTGCGCAACATCATGGGGGGCTGGTCGGGTGCGACCGCCGAAGCATCGCGGCAGCACAGTTCGGCATTGGTCGGCAGCGGCGGCGGCGGCGGCGGGGGGGACATGTCTCGCAGTCCCTCCGTCACCTCTGACGATGTTGGCGACGACGCGATGGCATTGGATCCTCCGCCGCCGCAGCGCTCGGCGGATGAAACGCTGACCGAGCACCGTGAAGCAGCAGGGGCCGCCGCCAAGAGACCTGCCTTGGTTCAAGAAGGGGGGGGGCATGCCGATGATGCCGCCGCAGCCGTCCGTGGCGCCAAAACCGATCTGTACGCGGCGGCGATGGCCGAGGACGACCGGGAGGAGGAAGCGGAAATGGAACGACTTTGGGGGCTCATCGACGCGGACAAGTGGACCGACGAGCAGCGACGTGTTTTGGACAAACTGTTTCAGGACACCGCCGTGGCGTCGCCGTTACAGACCAACGCAACAGCCGGCGGCGGCGGGAGCGGTCCCTCCGCCGCTCCCTCTGCCGTCCCACCGGCGGCGGCGTCGTCGTCCCCACCGTCGCATGGTAACAGTGCGTCGTGGAGTCGATTGCAACTGACGGCGGATGCGTCGCTGCCGTACATTCAAGTGTCCTTAGTCGGGAATGACGGCCTAGCGTTCACAAAGTTGGAGCTCGCCCTTTGTTCTGCGACCCTCACGGTTCACGAGGGAACGGGTGCCCCGTGGTCGTGCCAGGCGTCCGTCTCGCAGTTCGCCGTCGTCGGGGCCTTTAGGGTCAGTGAGCGGCACCTTCGAGCCGCCGCCGGCGCAATGAGGGGCCGTGGATCCTCAGCGCCCGCGGAGGGCACCGCCGACACATCCCTCCTCCTGCTCCCCCCGAGCGACGGCTTTGGTGGGTACGTCGTGCAGGAGCGGTGGCTAATCCGCAGCTGTGAAGCTACGGACAACACTAGTAACGGCGGCGGTGACGGCAGTGGGACCGCAGGAACGCAGCCGCGGCAAGCGAGAACCAGCGCGGCGCGGGAGGGATGCAGTGACGACGATGAAGCTGCGGCCACTTCGTTCGTTGACAATGAGTCGATCACAACGTGGGTCGCAGCCGACGGCACGAATCGACAAACGCAGCCTTCCGCCGTGAGGCCACCAGCAGCACATGCTCCCCGCGATGAGGTGGGCTTGACGATCATCGATCCCGCTACCATGTGGCGAAATCGGAAGACTGACAGCAATAGTGGTGGTGGAGTCGCCGCCTGGTCTCCGCACGTCAAGCACGAAATCAACGGCGATCACGATGACAGGGTCGTCATGTCAGAAAGGGGTGACGGCAACGACGGCGATGCCTTCTCGTCGCTTTCCACCCCACACCTCGCCGTCAGGTACAGCCGGAAGGACCCGCACAAATTCACCGACGTGGTGTACTCTCTGTTGGCGGAAGTGCAGCCCTTCTCGTTAGAGCTCAACGTGGAATGGCTCACACAGCTGACGCAGTTTTGGGGTTTCAACTCCGAGCTTCGCGTGGATGTTAACAGCGCCAAACGCGATACGACCACGTCCACAGTGAACAGCCCGACGACGACGACGACGTTGTCGCAGCAAGCGACCACGACGTCATTCAACTCAGCGGCGGCGGCCACAGTTACGCCCGAACTCATCGCGGCGTGCATCATGCATCACGAACGAAACCTCATCACGGAGGTGAGCGTGACGGTGCTCGGCCTCACGGTATCGATCCCGGACGTCGACAGCTCCGCAACGCATCTAAAGTTCCCATTCATCAGCGTATGCAATGACGTCGAGGCGGAGGTGTCCGCCGCGAAGCGCCTTCGAGGGACGCAAGCCTCCGCCGTCACCTCAAATTTGGATCTTGGCGACTGGTATAAAACATTCGCGGTGTCGTTATCAGCTTTCTCTGCCTGCGCGTCGTGGGTGCCCATTGTCGATCTGCGGCCGACTCTGCCGGGGGCAGCGTCTCTTCGCAGGGGGGCCGTCAGAGCCAGGAGGGGTGACGTTCCCCGCAGTGGCGGCGACGAAGGGGCCCCGCTCAGCCACCCGACGCGGCAACGACGCGTCACGCGGAGCCTTATCTTACCCTTCGATGCTGTCATCGATGCTAGCAGCATTGTCGTTCCAAAACGAACGGACATTCCTGCGCTGCGAATCCGCGCGCAAGCGGCTCAATCGGTCAACATTGAGTTCGACCTTCGCGCCTTCTCCGTCCTCTTCGCGTCCATCTCTCGCGTGGCCGACTTTGCCAACGCCATCACGGGACGAGATCAAGCGCGGGCGACGGCGGGAAACGCGGTGCACGTGGTCGCCAACTCTCCCGAGGTCGATGAATGGGAAGTCAGCGACGTGTTTGACTCCTATCACGACGCCAAAGGTCACTCCGCCTCCGGCCCGTGGGAGTCGCTACGACGAGCGAGCACCATTCCTGGGAGCGTCGGAGGGCCCGCGACGACAACGATCACAAACACTGCGGTGAACGACAGCCAACCGTCGTCAATGAGAACGAAGGCACCCACGAAGACAGCCCATCCGCTCACGGCCGTCCCGTTCACGAAAAAATACGTGCAGTTTCGGTACGGATCGCTGGTCGTGTTCCACCCTTCTCGCCCGACCACACCGCAGACCGCGTTCAAGTTGGTTCCGAGAGAGTATTTCGTCGTGTGCGAAGCCGTCCGGACGAGAAAGTCGGCGTCGAATGGTTGCTGTTACGTGGCCGTGCTGCTGCCGCAAGGAGGGACGGACCATGAGCCCAGGTTCCGTGACCTCGCCTCGAGTGTTTCCCTTTTGCGCGCCACCGCTGGTATTGACCCCTTGAGCACCCCTTCGTCCGTACAACTTGGAAGGGCCGTCGCAGCGGCGTGCACCGAGCTGCGCACACAATTTAACGCGATACTCGTTCAGCAGCAGCACAACGACACAGCCGCTGCTTCACGACCCCATCGCAGCGCGAGTGCCAATAGTAATCGCAGTGAAGACAGACTTTCGGATCGGAGCAGCAACGCTTCGGTGTCAACCGCCGCCGCGGCGGTAGCGGCCCCGAGGAACCCCACGGTGCAGGCCGCTCTTGAGGTCGATGCGATGGCGCGGGTGATCGAGAGAAGCGAGAGGGGCGGAGGTGGAGATGGGATCTCCTCGGGATGGGGTGGGCCCACCATTGGCATCTACATCGACGACGACGATGACGATGGCCACGAATCCGACCACCGCGGTGAGAACGAAAACGCAATCGTCGCGTCACCACTCCTCGCGACTGAATCGGCTGGTGGTCCACGAGAGCGCGGACGGGAACGGCGGGGGCGCTCCTCTCACCATCCATCTGCTGAACGTCAAGGCTCTGACTTCTTGCGGAGCGACGCCAAAAAGGCCGTCGGCAATCCACCTCCCTCACTACTCCCCTCCTCGATCGGCGCCACCGTCACCCTCAATGGTCAGCCCGCTCGCTATGTCGACGATCTGTGCAGCAAACTATGGGATGCTTTCCGCGTGGTCGAGGCATGCCTTCTCAACTGTCCGTGCCGCTGCATCTGTTTCCGAGTGCCCAACGAGGCCGCGGTGCATCGGCTCTGTTCGTTGATGGATCGTGCCTCGCACGAGCCGCCCCCGCCGTCACTCCCCTTGCCACAAGAGGCGAGTGCGGCGGCGGAGGCGACCACGGACAAGGAAAAGCAGCCGCTTTCAAGTTTCGACTCGTCAAAGGTGACGGTGGGTAGTACGTCGAAGACCGATCTGTCCGCCGTGGTGGCAGGATCGTCGTCCACCTCTTGGTTAGACCGGCGCCTCTTTGAACTTGAAGTGGCGGCGCAATCGATCGAGATTCGCATCCTCGAGGATGAGGACGAAACGGTTTTCCAAGAACTACTGCGGCAAGATGCGGAGGAGGAAGAGGAAGCGAACGCGGCTGACGTCGCGGTTTTGGAACCCTCTGGTGGAAGGGGAAACAACGCCAAACGCGCCGCTCTCAGTCTCTTTCCATCTTCCTCTTCCGCCGCGGAATGGGGGGATCCGTCAAGCCGCCGCCGCCACTTAGGGCATCAGGATGACGACCGGGGGGTCTTCACGTCCTCCTCTGCGGGAAGGGCGGGAGGTCTTTTCGGGCGCGGGGGTCGTCAGCGAGGAGGCGCGAACAACAGGGATGGCAGTGCTTCATCCGCCACGACTCTTCCGGAGCTGAAGTACGTCGTGCACTTAGCTCTCGCCGGCGCCGCAAGCGTCAACTACTACGTTACTCCGCTCGGATTGGGCCTCGTCGTGAGCGCGAAGGAAATGCTCCTGCGGCACGGGCCGAAGAACGAACTCATCGTCCCTCAGGCATCGTCGGCTAGCAGTATGATGATGTCTCCGCTGCTCCACATCGGTCCCCCGGCAGCGACGTCGCACGGCAACCGTCCGTTGAGTACCCCCACCGACACTGGCGGCGGTGGCGCAAGGATTCGATATGTGATGCGCGCCGCGACCGATACCCCAACGCTCGTGATTGAAGCGCAGGACGCGCCGCTGCAGGCGACGCTCAACTCCGCATTGGCCTCCGCGGTCGACGCCATTTGGGACGTCATCAACGTTGCCTCGATGAAGCGCTTCGCGTGCGAAGTGGTGTCCTGTCAAAAGTGGCGACCCATCCAGCAGCTTTCCGAAGTGCCCCGATTGTTCGACGATGTTGGAATTAACGGCGCCGGGGAGGGTCCTCAGAAAGGACACTCCTCCTCCACGTCAGCGACGGAGGCAGCACCTCGCTCCTCCGCGCCAGCGACGTCGTTAGGTCCGTTTACCGACGCCTCCAAAGCGCTCGCCGCGATTTTCGACGATTGTAAAGAGTTCTTCGCCGTCGACGTGGTGGCCTCGTCTACCGTCCACATCGCGGCGTGGTACGAGGAGCAGGAACGATATGACCGAGTGGACGCCTTCGTGAGCAGCGCTACCAGCGCGTTGCGACGTCGCCTCTTCCAACCTGTCCCGTCTTCGAACGTGGACAGCGTTGGCGACGTGGGTGCTGGTCCAGCCACAGCCGAGGGTGACGACCCCGACGAGGAGGTGGTGGCCCGCCGCGTCCGTCAAGGAGGAGGAGATGAGAGCGCCACGCTGCCGCAGTCGATGATGGGTGCCGATGCCGATGATGCTGTGGTGGGCAACCACCGCCGCGGCGCGATGGAGTCGGAGTCCGCCGTGTCCTACTCATCCTCCCACTCGGCAGACAGCGATGCAGAGGAGGACCCAGACTGTGATGACGAGCAGCCGCTGCGAAGAGGAGTAGGGCAAGGCAAACCGAACGCCGCCCCGCTGAAGGCGGCATCCTCCCTGTTCTCAACATCGACTAGCCACCAACCGCCGCCTCGGCAGCAGCGTGGCTTCCTCGACCTCGACGTGCCCGTGCAGTTCCCCGTGATGCGCATCTCAGGCAGATGTCTCAAACTGCACTATGGGACGACGATCAAAGGCAACTCGACGGCACTCGACTTGCTCGAGCCCCAACTGTCGCTCGCGGAGGCGCTCGTCGACGGAGCGCTGCAAGCTGCCGTGGAGACGACGACGAAGCCGCCGCCAACCAGCGTGACCCCAACGTCGGCCACGCCGATGAGCGCCTCGGGGGCGACGGTTGCGCCAACGTGGGCCAATGTGGAGGCGCGACGGCGACTCATTTCCGACTTGGCGAATCACCACGTTCACGACGTCCCCATCCTGCAACCGCTGCTGGATGCGCCATCTTTTCAGCCTGGGCGCCCAGCGTCGCGGCCACCGACGACGAGCGGAAATTGGCGGAAGGGCACAACCGCCGGCGACGATCACAACACGAACCACGACGGTGGGGATGGCGATGACGACGGCGACGACGATTCGGCCGCGCTTCCGAAACTGCACTTTCGGTACACGGTTCACTATCCCCGCAAGACCACCCCGATCGAAGTGTGGATGCGGGAGCAGAATGAGACAGACTTCCGTTTTGTCCATTTCATCGAGCTCAGCGGCGCCTCCTTGTCTTGCCTGTACCGCCAGACGTACATCAACGCCATTATAGAGCAGTTTTCAGCAGGGACGATGAGGCGATTTGGGCTGCTCGTGAGCCGACCGATCGTGACGGTCGATCAAGGGCCAGCCCGGTGGCCCCCAATACCCGCTATCATCTACGCGGCCGCCTCAGCGCCGACAACGACGAAGACGAACAACCCCGCGGCCACGTCGTCGTCGTCCAATGGTGGTGTGTTGCCGACGACTGACCCCGTCGCGACGCCGGAACCCGAGTCCCCACGAGATGGATCCACCGTGCCGTCACCGCAGCAGCTGCTCGCAGCCGCGGGTCCTAACGGCAAACGTTGGGCCACGTCGATGAGCCCTCCGATGATTCCGCCGGCGTACCAACATGGCCTCGTCAATACGAACATCGTGCTCCGGAACGTGCTTGCGAACCTGGCAATCAAGCATCACGAAAGGCCAGTGCTGCTCGCGAAGATCCCGTTGCTTAAAATTCGAACACAATTGTCGTTGCGCGCGAACAGCCAGTCAGCCTCGGGTACCGCAGTCGTGATCAGACAAAGTGGCAACGCAGCCGCGCCTCCTTTGCAGCGAAAACAAAGCTTCACCAACGTCAAGGAGCAAATGCTCATTGGGTGTGATCCCTGTGTCAACTTGATCATCTCGCTGCCGGATGGTCTTCTTTATGCGCTTCAAGACGAGCAAGCCAGGCAGCAGCAAGAAAGGCGTCAGACGACCGTCGCCGCAGAAGAAGAAGAAGGGACCAGTGAAAACAGATGGAAGGGAGAAAGAGCAGGGGACCCGGCAGCACACAGGAGTGGCTATCCGCATCGCCGAGGACGCCACGACTCCGATGGACCGTCGAGCCCGTCGTCTATGTCGGCGTCGGCGATGCTCTTCGGGAGCAACGGACCGACATCGGCAACCGCAGACCCGAACGGCGACACTTCTGCCGAGGTTCGAGCAACGAGCCGAACCAATCCAGGTCTCTCATGGGCCAAACACGTCACGAGCACCAACGGCTTCGACTGCTTGCTCGTCGGCGACATGGGCCTCGACGTCGGAAGCGGCTATCTCGCGGCGCCGTTTCGGAGCGCCCTCGCGAAGCAGTTGCTCGACATCAAGATCCATCGGCTCAAGTTTGACATGGCGACCGGACATTTCGCGAGCGTGCTGGCGTGGGTGTGCGGCTGCTTCATGGAACCGTGGACCCCTGGTTACGGCGTGCGGCCCGCCTTGACCAACCCGTACGCCAATCTCTATGACCAAGTGATCAGGTGCACGGCGAGCGTGGCATCGCGATACGCCGCGTTGGTCAACGGGTTGCCGAGGGCGGCTTGGAAGCGTGCGGCGATGCTATGCGAGGTACCGCGATCGGCCCCCGACGCGCTCTTTTGCGCCCTGGACGCCAGCGTGCTTGAGCGACTCGCCATGTCCCCCGTACCGTTATGGCCCTCGAGCCGACGTGACGACGGCGGCGTTGACCACGGCGAGGGTGGCCCCCAGCAGCATACGGAGCGAGTGCCGTCCTGGTGTTATCGGGTCGCCGCTGCAAAGGGGAAGGACGATCGACCCCCTTCCTTCGCAGATAGTGGTTCACGTCACCTCGAAAAGCCAGGTGACCTGCCGGGCACATTCTGGA